>Ga0316228_1000105_pt1 | contig 119301 bp, 124 predicted proteins | sample TBH18021metaG_FD_206005 | JGI IMG/M metagenome (GOLD analysis project Ga0316228, IMG submission 206005) | Freshwater microbial communities from Trout Bog Lake, Wisconsin, USA - TBH18021 | ecosystem: Environmental > Aquatic > Freshwater > Lake > Hypolimnion/Profundal zone | place: USA... | reverse complement strand
TCGCACCCGGATGGCGGAGCAGGGGGCGTGGGCGAACGTGAAGCCGATGCCCAACCGCAAGCAGGTACTGGCGTTCAGCCCATTCTTGTACAAGTACCGCAATCTGGTCGAGCGCTTCTTCAGCAAGATCAAGCACTTCCGCGCCGTCGCCACCCGCTACGACAAGGATCCCGACAACTTCCTGGCCAGCGTTAAGCTCGCAGCCCTGCGTGTCTGGTTGCGAGCTTTATGAGTCCACGACCTAGAGCACGGTGATCACATCGCGGGAGCATGGCCGTTTGGCTCAGCGCCGCGTTCGCAACTTGGCGACCGCGTACAGCAAGAGGCCGACCAGCATCATAAGCAAACCCGCCAGTGACTGGAAGGGTCTCACCGCCACGAGATAGACCATCATGAACAGGGTGACCGCGAGGAAGACCAGCGGCGTGAACGGATAGCCCCAGGTCCGGCACGGTCGCGGCAGGTCAGGCCGCGTGATCCGGAGCTTGATCAGGCCCAGTACGGTCAAAAACGAGCAGGCGATCAGTCCGAACTGGACGAACGCGAGCACCGCCTCGAAGCTCTGCGTCAGGAGGAGGAGGCTGGCGACGCCGCATTGGAGCAGGATTGCGGCGCTCGGTACGCCGGTGCGCGTGCGACGCGCGAACATCCGTAGGGGCGCCACGTCCTCGCCCATCGCCACCGTCACGCGGGGACCGATCCACATCATCGCGCTGATCGTCGGGATCAGGCCGGCGCAGATCAAGATACCGACCAGGCGGCCACCCGCTTCACCGAAGACGTGACGCCCGGCGATCAGGGCGACCTCGACTTGGCCGGCGAGCTCCGTCAGCGGTGTGGTGTAGAGGAACACCGCGTTCAGCGCGACGTAGAGCACCACCACGGCCCCCGTCCCGGCCAGCAGGGCCCGCGGCAGGCTGTGATGTGGATCGCAGAGCTCGCCGACGATGTAGGTCGCGGCGTTCCAGCCTGAATACGCGTACATCACGAAGACCAGGCTGACCGCGAAGCCGGCGCTGTCGATCTGCGTGAGGTCGAACGCGCTGAGGGCGAAGCTGATCGGTTGGCCACCGCCTCGGGTGAAGCCCACCCCGATGAAGACGATGATCAGAGCGAGCTTCAGCAGCGTGAAGGCGACCTGAAACACGCTGCTGTGGCGCAAACCACGCAGGTGGATGGCCGTGACAATCCAGATTAACACGAGGCCGAGCGGAAGTGCAGGCGTGCCGGGCAGTACAGCCTCGGCGTACCGCCCGAACGCCATAGCGGCGAGCGCCACCGGTGCAGCGAACCCGACGGTGGCCGAGAGCCAGCCCGCCATGAACCCGACCGCCGGACCGTACATGTGCGAGAGGAAGTTGTACTCGCCCCCGGAGCGGGGAAACATCGTGGCGAGCTCGGCGTAGCAGAGCGCCCCACAGAGCGCGACGCCGCCGCCGACAACCCACAGCAGCACCAGGGCGAAGCCGGACGTAACGTCCCGGGCCTGGAATCCCAGACTGGTGAAGACCCCGACGCCGATCATGTCGGCCACCACGATGGCCGTCGCCGTCAGCGTCGAGACGGCCGGCGAGCTCCGGGAGGCCCTTGGTCGATCAACCATCTCTGCCACCTGTCGGGATCCGTCGCGCTGATGCGCCTGCTCACGAGAAGTCGAGTGAGCGCCAGCCTGTGCTACGCATGTGAGAAACCACATGATCGGCCGCTGCGTGGCCGTCGATTAAGTCGCACGCCGTGGTGGCCCTTGGACCGGGAGACTGGAATATCGTCCGGCAGCGGCCGCTCGCCGACGACAGAGCGCGAGCACAACGCATGTCGCGGCTTCTCGGGAGAACACCATGGATCAGCGCACGTCGCGCGACCTGACGTTCGATACCGTCGCCGCGGCGCGCGCGGTGTCACAGTCGGCGGCGCAGCGCGCGCAGACGCAGGATCGCGATGACGGCTTCCCAGCCGAAGACGTCGCCGACCTGGCACGTCTGGGCTTGCTCGCGGCGCCCGTCCCATCCTGGGCTGGCGGCGCTGATCTCGGTGAGGAGTCGGGAGCCTCCAAGCTCGCCACGGTGCTGCGGTTGGTGGGATACGGCAGCCTCGCCCTCGGGCGGCTCTACGAGGGTCACGTCAACGCCTTGCAGTTCATCGCTCGGTACGGTGACGCTGGCCAGCAAGAGCGCCTGTTCGCAGATGCTCGCGCTGGCCACCTGTTCGGCGTTTGGAACACGGAGCTGCCCGAGAGCGGCCTCGTCCTGCAGAATGGCGTTGACGGCATGTGCCTCCGCGGCGTGAAAACATTCGCCTCTGGGGTGGGCTTCGTCACCCGTGCGCTCGTGACGAGCCGCGCTGCGGCCGGGACCGGAACCCAGATGCTGGTCGTGCCCCTGAAGCCTGGGACCCGGAGCGACCTGTCGGCGTGGCGGGCGCACGGCATGCGCGCCTCGGCCACGGGAACTCTCGACTTCGGCGGTATCGCCGTGGCGGCGGGGGACGTTCTGGGCGGCCCGGACGACTACTTCCGCCAGCCAGATTTTTCGGGCGGCGCGTGGCGGTTTGCGGCCGTGCAGGTCGGAGGCATCGAGGCTATGTTCGACGCCTGGCGGGGGCATCTCGCCGCGACCGGCCGCGGCGGCGACCCACACCAGCTCGCGCGTCTCGGCGAGGGTGCTATCGCGGTCGAAGGGGCCAGGCTGTGGGTGAACCACGCTGCGGAGACGGTTTCCGAGGGCATCCTTCCGTCGGAGCGCGTCGTCGCCCTCGTCAATCTAGCACGGCTAGCCGTGGAGCGGGCCGGGCTCGACGTGCTGCAACTCGCCCAGCGCTCGGTCGGCCTGCAAGGATTCCTGCGCCCGCATCCCCTGGAGCGGCTGTCTCGCGACCTTGCCACTTACCTGCGCCAGCCTGGGCCGGACCGGGCCCTCACCACGGCCGCCGAGGAGATCCTCAGGGCCGGAGGCATGGCCGGGGACCTGTGGGACGGGACCATTGCATGAGCGCGGCCAGCGGTACCGACGCAGCCCCAGTCGGAGACGGGTGGCTCGATACACCAAGCCGCTACGGCCGCGTCAGCCGTGCGTTCCACTGGCTGATGGCCGCGCTGTTCGCGTGGCAGTTCGCAGGCGCGCTGCTGTACGTCGTCACCGGCGACAACGCAGTGACGCGCATCGTCGGCGGCAGCCACTTCACCTTGGGCTTCACCCTGTTCGTGCTCGTGCTTCTACGCGGTGCCTGGGGCTTGGCGAACATGGCCCGGCGCCCGCCACATCCGGGGCGACTTGGTCGCGCCGCGGTCGCTGGCCACCTTCTCATCTACGCGCTGATGGTCGTCGTGCCGGGCCTCGCGCTGCTGCGCCAATACGGCTCGGGCAAGCCGTTTACGCCCTACGGCATCCCGGTGATGCCCGGGCGCGACGAGAAGATCGCCTGGATGGTTGCCCTCGGTGATTTGCTCCATCACTGGCTGGCCTTCACGCTCTTGGCGGTGTTGGCCGGCCACGTCGTCATGGCCTTCCTGCACCGCAAGCTCCGAAAGGAGGACGTGCTCGCGCGGATGACATGAAGGGGTCGAAGCAGCGGCGCAGTCGGGAGATGGCGCTTTCGGGATGCCGTACCACGCCGCGTCCGCTTCCGACCCGTGAGCAGCCCCTCAGCTGACAGGCTCGAAGTCGGCGAAGGGTCATCTACTGCCGGGGTGCAGGCATGATCCTCTCAATCAGCCCGGTCCAAAGCTAGCCGGTCAGGTCAGCTGGAGCGGCGGCGGAAAACACTTCCGCTTTCGGTGATCGCTTAAGCGTTCGTGTACGGCTGGGTTGGGTCGGTAGGAGGCTGTCCGCTTTTTCGGTCGGCCTGCTCCGAAGCGGACCAGCTGCTTTCGGCCAGATTACGTCACGCGTTATTGCCGACACGCGCAGGACCGGACATTCGGCTTCGCGCCCATTCCAGCCATTTGACTCGTTGAGGATTCAACGGATGAACGCATCCTGCCTGTCCGACAACGCTTCGCTAGGCCACAGTTGACGTCATTCAAGCTGAGCAAAGCCATCCACAACCCTGTCGCGGATGCATGCGCATTTGTCGCACCCGCACGGAGGGCACCTGGCAGGCGATCTCATTGGATTTCGACCCCCGGATGATGCCGGGGCCAACTTCTCAAATCGAGGGGCTTTCCTGCCCCTCCCTGGCGCGGTCCCGAATGCAATTTCGCGATCACGCCAGGATCATGAAACGCATTCTTGGAGCGCCGCTAAGCGCCTATGGATATTAGCGAAACCGTAGCGGAGCATGGGGTTTCGCCGCGTCGGGTCAGAGGTGCCCCGGCGCGGCGGTCCACCGCGAGAGCCCCATGCGAGAGCAGGACCATGAATCGGCGCAGGCACGCGCCCTCAGTTTCGTTTTCCAGGTGCCGAGCGACTTCATCGCCGCCGTCGGTCTGCCCAAGACCCACACCAAGAAGCAGGGTCGCGCCACGGAGAGCATGCTCGCCGCGCTCGCCATCGCCGCGGACTGCGACAACCCCTGGCTGAGCTACTCGCGGTCGCGGGACTTCTACGCCGCCGCCGGCCGCTACGAGGGCACCGACTACACCTACGCCAGCGTGCTCGGCGCGGTGGCGACCCTGACCGAGATGGGCCTGATCGAGGAGCGGCGCTCCAAGCCCGGCTCCCACCGGAGCCACGGTCTGCAGTCCCGCATCCGCCCGTCCGACCGCCTCGTCGACCTGATCGGGCACGCCCCGGTCTCGTACATCGGCCGGCGCTCGCCCATCGTCATGAAGGGCGAGGGCGGCAAGCTACTGGACTTCCAGGACACGGCCGAGACGGAGCGCCTCGTGGCGGACGTTGCCGAGGTCAACGCCTACCTCGCCGGCGTGCACGTCGAAGTCTCGCCCGACGCCTCCGATTCCGACTGGCGGCACACCCGGCACCACCTCCACGCCCGCAAGGTGAGGGACGGCAAGGAGACGTGGACCTGCGTCCGTCCGACCCCGGTGCCCGAGGTCTACAGGGTTTACGGTCGAGGCTCCTGGGACATGCACGGCCGCTGGTACGGCTGGTGGCAGAACCTGCCCAAGGACAGGAGGGGTGAGCTCCTCATCAACGGTGAGTTCGTCATCGAGCCGGATTTCGCGGCGCTGCATCCCACGCTGCTTTACGCCCTGCGCGGCCACGTGCTCCAGCACGACCCCTACGCCCTCCGGGGCTACGAACGCTCCGTCGGCAAGGCCGTCCTGAATACCGCCATCAACGCCAGGACCATACCGGTAGCCATCGGTTCGCTCATGGAGAAGCGGAACGTCAAGAAGGCGGACGGCTCTCAGGAGTGGGTCTACGGGTACCAGGAGACAGCGCGCATCGTCGAAGCCGTCATGGACGCGAACCCGGTCATCAAGGACGACATCGGGTCCGACGCCGGTGTGCGGCTCATGGGCATCGACGCCGGCATGACGCACCGGGTCATGAAGGCCTGTGCCAAGGCCGGCATCCCGGTCCTGCCCGTGCACGACTCGGTCATCGCCCCCACCTCGAAGGAAACGGAGGTCACCGCCATCATGTCGGAAGTCCTGTCCGTGACCGTGTCGGAACTGTCGAAGAGGGGGTCAGATGAGGTGTCGATCAAAAACGTCCGATATATGGGGGGCCGGGGTCGGGTGGAGGTCTCCGTGGGGACCGTGGTGACCCCCAAGGCGGAGCCGGTGGCTCTCTCCTCCGGGCCCGGGACCGCCTCTTCCGAACCGGGCCTCTCCCCTTCTGGGACCGGGGTTCGCTTCCGCGCCGTCATGGGTCTCCTTCCGCCCCGCCCGGGTTCTCCCCGTCCCCGTGTCGTCACCCCTCCTGCGGAGCCGGGAGCTCTCTCTCCTGGCCTTGAAACGCCCCCTCCGTCGTCCCCTGCCTCCAACCCTCCGGCTCCTTCTCCGGTCCCTGTCCCGGCCTTCCTCTTGGCCCTCCGGCCGCCGCCTGAGCCCGTCCCCGCCCCCTCTCCTGAACCGGCGCCTGTTCCCGCAGTGTCTCGCCCCCGACCGTCCCTCGCGGCCCTCACCCCGTCCCTGCCACCCGCCGACGTTTCTTACGACCCAGCCTCGCTAAGGCCCGTCACATACCCTCCCAGACCTGCCCCTCTGTCCCTGGCCGCGCTTGATGATGGGTGCCCTGAGGACGCTCCCGAGGTGCCTTCCCCGCCCGTCGAGAGGAAGGGATTGCTAGGGCGGCTCGCAGCCCAAGCCCGGGCCATGCGCGACCCGGTCGGCGCCGCAGCCGCGGATGCGCGCATGGCGGAGCTCAAGGCGCTAGCCTCACGTCAGCGTGCCCGTGCTCATGCATCATAGGCGTTGTCTATTGCCGAGCACCCTGGCAATATGCTGGCAGGCTCTCGCGGGCTGACGATGCACCTCATCGTGAAGGCCTCCACCTCCGGGTGGGGGCCTTCTTCATTCAGGCCCATGCCGCCCCTCGGGGGTTGTCCGTTGCAGGACCCGGCGGCCCGCTACAGGGCATGCGACCCGCCCTCGCCATAGCCTCCCTCGATGCCCTGCCGGACGCCATCACCGCATGGCGCCCGACCCTCGTCATCTCCATCGCATCCCCATCCCGTCCCATGGTTCGCCCATGGCCGGGCCCATGGCCGCCCATAGTCTTCAAAGACCGCGAGGCCATGGCGCCCATGGGCCCGGCCATGGGGACGGGCATGGTCCGCATGGGCCTTCCCCGCGCCGCCATGGCCCATGCCCGCCCCATCATCCTGCCCATGCCGTCCCATGTCGCCTCCATGGTGGAAGCCATCAGGTCCCATCGGGCGACCCATGAGGACGAGATGGGCCGCCATGGGGATCCCATGGCCCGAGCGTGCCGACGACCGGTGTCGATGGCGCCTTCTTCCACGTCCAGTCCCACGACTTGCTCGTGCGGGCGGACGGCTACGACAAGATCGTCCCCGCGTCGTTCGACATGGGAGAAACGTGGGTCAGCACCTACATCCCCTCGAACCCGAGCAACGCGCCGCCCGCGGGCTACACGCCGCCGTCCAACGCGGGCGTGAGCACGCCGGTGCCGGTGTCGCCGCCCGCGCAGCAGGGCAACGCCTTCCTCATCGGCATCACCGGGTGGTCGCCCCTGTTCCTCACGTAAGGTCGAACGCGTCGGTGAAGGCCTGCGGGAATGCGTCGAGCGCCCCCCCGGTCGCCAGCCCGTAGAAGTCGAACGTGGGCGCGTCGAACCTTACTTCCTCGACGATGAGGGCCAGGACCTCCATGGGCCGGCCGGGCTGTTTGCGGATCAGCGCCGGGGGCTCCCCGGGCTTCAGCACGACCCACTCGACGTAGGGCTCCTGCATCATGGCCGCGGTGTAGCCCCGGGGCAGGTTGCCAAACTGGTCGCGGGGCGCGGCGGGGCCCGGGACGATGGGGCCGCGGCGGGTCGTGAACGGGTCGCCGGCGCGCCGGGTGCCGCCGGCGATGTGGACGTCGATGTAGGACGCCGTCGTGTCCTTCACGTAGATGAGGACCGAGGGGTCGCCGCCGTCGCTCCGGACGCTCGCCTTGTAGAAGCCGACACCGTCGAGGGTGAAGGGCTTGGGCCGGTCGAAGCTCGTCAGCATGCCCTTCTGGACGGCGTCCACCGCGGCCTCGCCGGCTGCGTTCAGGGCATCCACCACGGCGGGCTGGAAGGCCTTGAGCATGTGGGTGTCGACCTCACGCTCGAATCCGGCGACGTCGATTTCGAGGTTGATCTTCAGCATGGGGGCCAGCGTGCGGATGGCGTCCGCAACGGCCAACCCCCGCCCGGACACCATCCGGCCGGACGCCATCCGGATTGTCGATTGCGAGCCGGTGGAGGAGCATAGCTCGACAGGAGAGAGACCCATGTTCGACATCGAAGCCTTCCCCACCCCGCGTGACGATTTCTTCCCGGCCGCCATCCCCATGGCCCCCTCCGAAGGCGACGATTCAGTCGCACCGGAAACACCATCCGCCCGGGCCGCAGCCGCCAAGAGGGCCGAAGCCGAGCGCAAGCGCGAGGAGCGGGCCCGGCGTCGGGCGGAGGGTGTCCCTGATCCCCGCGCGGTGGACGCCGCGGTTATCGGGGCCATCGTCGCGGCCTGCGCTCGGCGCGGGCACGGGCGGACCATCTCCCAAACCAAGTCGCTCTCGGGTCTCGCCATCACGCTGCAAGACGTCGTCGGCGGCGCCATGCAGGAGCTCGTCGAGAACCGGGGCATCGGTCAGCCGCAGGCCAAGAGGGCCCTCCTCGTGAGGCTCGGGCTGGCTCGCTGAGCCGGACGGCGTACTTCAGACTTTTCGTTACAGACCCCAGAAGTAACGGGCCGCTAACCATTCCACAGGTTGGTGGCCCGTTTTCGCGTCCGGGCCAGGGACAATAGTTGACACCCCCTCGACGGCGAGTCCTGCGACCCCGATCGTGAGGGCATACCCGGACGACGGAGAGCCCCATGCGCGCCCACGAGATCACCTCCACCCTCGACGGCGTTGGCATGACCCTCGCGGGCGTCCTCGCGACCAGCCTCGCGGATGCCCGGCAGCGCCAGGCGGATGCCGACTACGAGCAGGCCTGCCGGAACCAGACCGCGGCCGGTCGCGCCATGGCCGCCGTCACCCGCCAGCGCGCCGCTCTGCAGGCCTCCGTTGACGAGGCGGCCGCCCTGCGTGAACAGGTCGCCCGGCTGCAGCAGGCGCTCGCCACCGCCCGGCAGGAGACCGCCACCGCCCGCGCTGAGACCGCCAGCATGCGCAACCGGGCGCTCCGGGCTGAGGGCCTCGTGCTCCGCGCCGCCCGGACGGCATGACGTCAGCATCTGTGCGCACACTGTCATGCTACGGTGTGTGCACGGAGCAAGTATCAAGGCCGCCCCGGCGGGATGACCGAAAAAAGAAAGGCCCGCCTCGGTACCTCCGAGGCGGGCCTCTTTCTGTTCGGGACGACCGTTTAAATGCCGCACTTCAGCTCGAACTTCGGGTCGTCGATCATGTCGGCGAATGCGCGGTCCATGGTCTCCTGCCACTTACGGACTTCCTCCCTTTGCCGGGGGGTAATCTGCGCCGCGTTCCCCAGGGCATGCTTGTACTCGGCCATGGTCGGGCACAGGGGCAGGCCCTCGATGGGGCGGATACCCGCCATGTGGGCGCCGACCAGGAGCGGGCTGGCGCGCCAGATGTGCATGAGCTCGCTCGTGTTCAGGCTATGCAGCCAGGCGGCCGCTGCCTCATCGAGGCCTTCCGTCGATGGCTCCCCGTCGAGCGTCGCCATGGCGTGCGCGTACTGGTGAGCGATGCGGCCGCGGGCCAGGACCGGATCGAGCTCGACCACCTGCGCGGTCGCGGCGGGCTTCGCAACCGGCTCGGTCTTGGGGGCCGGCGCCGCGGCGGGCGTGACGGTGTCACGCGCGGGCTGGGTGGCCTGTGACGGTGTCACGGGCTTGGCGGCCTGGGCGGCGACGCCCTCGAAGGCGTCCTCGATGGCGAGGCCGGCGGGCTCCGGCGGGGCGAAGAGCGCCTTCATGACCCACTTCGAGCCGTCCCAGACGGCGCGGGTGGCGGCCGCCATGGCGGCGAAGGCGAGGATGGCGAGGCGGGCGAGCTTGCGCATGACGTGGGGATTCCTGACTAGCTACGGGTTCGATTGTCGGCGGGGTGACGAAAGCGAGAAGGGGGGCTAGGCCTCGGCGGAGCCGAACACTGCCTCGCGCATCGCGGACGAGATCTGGCGCCGGTGCGCGTAGACGGCGCGAAGGGCGTGGCTCGCCTCGGGCTGACCGAGCTCGGGGAGGCTCGCTAGGACGTGCCCGGCGTGGCTGTGGGCGGCCGACCACCCCCGGTCGTTCCGAACAGTCGCCCAGTCGGAGTCCATGTCGCTGAGAACGCGGCAGGCCTGGTGCGCCGCGGCGCGGACTTCCGGTAGGCCGGCCCGCTCCCACCACTCGGCGACACGCTCCTCGCCGAGGCGGCGGGTGATGATCTCGACCAGGTACTCGACTTCGCCGACGAGCTCGCGGGCGAGGCGGGCGTCCCGGTCCGACGGGCGGTCGCCGAGCAGACTGCTGGCGAGTTCACGCTTCCGCTTGTTCCAGGCCCACGCCCGGTCGCGCAGGCACGCCCGGAGCGCGTCGATGGCCTCCGCCCGGGCCGCGCCTGTGGCGGCCCACTCGGCCTCTGCCGCGGCAAGCTTCTCGCGCTGGCGAACGCGGTCCGTCGAATCCGCGCGGGCCTCAGCCGCCGCGCAGGTCTCCTCGACGGTGTAGGGCACCGGTGCCGGAACAGGCTCCCAGCAAACCGGCGTGCTGCCGTCCCACGAGAAGCCAACCTCGCGCATGCCCTCGCGGTCGGCGGCGTAGGCACGGCTGTAGCGCGTCGTGTCGCCCTCACCCTTCCAGAGGGTGCGCGGCCCGTTGCGGGTCTGCCGCTGCCCGGCGCTGCGCCATGCGAGCCCGAGGGCGCCGACCGGGAGAGCGACGTCGAGGGGGAGCGGGCGGTATGCCGCCGAGGCGGCCGCGGCGGCGACGAGGCCGACGCTGACGAGGAAGAGGAGGATGGTGAACATGACGGTTGCCGACTCCTGGCATGAAGCTGATTAGCTGATTCAAGCACTCGGTCGGGCGAGCATCAAGAGTCTATGAAGCAATCAGTCGCCTTTCATTAAATGGTATCATTTATCTACCTGCTGGTAGGCGCGATCATTCGACTTTCGAAGCTTTCCTCAGCCTTGCAATGAAGCGGAACTGCGGTACCATCCGAGGAGCTTTACTGCATCGGAGCGGTCGGAATGGCCAGGAGATCTCACATCGAAGGCGGGGAGGTCCTCGACCGGCTCCGTGCGGCATGCACCGGAGCCGGTGGCGTCGCCGCTTGGGCCCGTCGTCACGGCCTCTCGCATCAGTACGTCGGGGACGTGCTCCACGGGCGCCGAGGCCTCGGCGACGGCGTCCTGCGCCCGCTCGGCCTGCAGCGCGCCGAGCCGATGTTCGTGCCCCGCGAGGCCGATGCCGTCACGCTCTACGACCGCGACGGCATCACCCTCCTCGAAGCCGAGGTCCTATGATGGCGAAGCGTCGGTCGAACCCCGATCAGCTCGACCTCTTCTCGCTGCCGGCGCCGCCCCCCTCGACCGGGCCATCGGCCCTTGCGTTCCATCGTCCCGGTAGCGTCGAGGAGGCAGAGGCCATAGCGGCCATCCCGTTCGGCCAGCGGTGGGAGAACTATGCGGCCGTTGACGCCGCGCCGGAGCGGATCGAGATCCTCCTGCCGCGTAAGAACCGGATCGAGTTGAGCATCACCGGGACGCGCCTCGGTTGGACGGCTGGCTACCACCTCAGCTTCCGTCGGCCGGTTGGGCCCGGTGCGAATCCGAAGGCCGGAACAGGATGCTTCGGCCAAGCCTGCGGCGGCGGCCTCCACGCCAACGTCGACGAGCGCGGGTTCTTTCTCTGGACGTCCCGCGATGCGGCCCTGCGGACGGCTGCCCACCGGGCATGGTGGGCGTGCTGGAAGCTCGATGAGAAGATCGCGTCCGATGTCGAGCGCGCCATGGAGAAGTCCCTTGGGTTCTCTCCCGTACAGGCGGCCGGACACGACGCGAGGCGCTGGCTCGTCTCGCGCGCCGACGGTGACGCCAGCCTCGAACGGCGGCGGTCCGGACAGCACGAGGACGTCCCGGAGAGCCCTGCCATCGACGAGTACCGGCGGGCTGCGGGGCTGAGCGACATCTCCGTCTGGAGGGCCGCGGCATGAGCGACCGTTCCCGATTCGTCAACGGGCTCGCCGCCTTGGACGCCAAAGAGACCCGTGCCCGCTACGCCGCCGTCCTTGCAGCCGCGAAGGCCCGCGCCGGCTCACCCCGCTGGGCGGACCAGAGGCTGCAGCGGTTCGTCGAGAACGCCGAGTACCGGGTCCTCTCCGCCGTCAGGTCCGCCATCGCCGAGGTGGAGGCCGCGATGGCCTGGGTCGACCCGAAAGAGGGAGAAGTGCCGTGACCGAGCAGTTTCACACCGAGTTCGAGTTCGCCTTCTGGCACGGCGTCCGGGTCGAGGGGCTCGTCATCGCCGGGTCCTGCATCGTGACCTACGACCTGAACCGCCAGGACCTCCGCGAATCCCCGACGGGCGAAGAGGTCGAGCTCGTCTGCATCGGGGACGTTCGCGTCGACTGGCTGGCACCCTCAGAGGACGAGCCCGAGCAGGACGGGTGGGGTTACGTCACGGAGAGCGGCGCCCGCAGGGATGCAGTCGTCGAGGCGCTTCGGCCGCTGGCCGAGGAGTACCTGCGGGACAACGTGAGGGCGTGGTTCCACCCGGAGGCCGAGGATGCGTAAGCCTCGCCCTGCCGCAGTGCCCGCGACGCACGTCATCGTCGACCGGCGCACATGGAGCGTCGTCAGCCGCCACCCGTCGCTCGCCGCAGCCCGGGACGCATGGCGACGTCATGCCTTCCCGACGAAGGGCCTGGTCAAAGGTTCGCTCCGCGCTTGGGCGTCCCATCATCTTATCCGGACAGTCGCCGCCGCCGAGAACGCGGCGCAACGTTCGGCCATCGAAGCCGCCAAGAGGAACCGCGCATGACCGCCGCCCCGTTCACGCCCCGCCTGCCCCCGGTCGCCCGGGGAGCCTGCCGGGCGCTCCATGCCGCCCCGCCCGCGCTGCCGGAATCCCCGCCCGCGCCGCCCGAGGACGCCCCGGTCGAGGAGGTCCTGGCCGATCAGGATGCGGCGCGGATTCGCGCGCTGGAGGAGGCCGCCGCCGGCGCAAGCGAGACCCTGGCCCGGCCGCGGTCGCTGACGCGCTGGGGCTACGGGCCCGAGCCGACGAGCCTCGACGAACGGGCGCACATCGCGGGATTCCGGGCGGCGGGGTGCGCCGGGGCGGCGTCGAGAGTCAGGCCGTTCCTCGACATGGACCACCCCCTCGCCGCAGAGGCCCGCGACCTTCACGACCGGCTCGTCGCCGCGGAGGGCGAGTGGAAGTCCAGGGCGGAGCGGGAGCGCCACCCCAGCCGAGGGTAAGCTTTGTATATAGAGAGAGGGCCCCGGCGGTGACGCCGGGGCCCTCTGCGTTCAGACGTGCTCGCAGACGACCGGGTTGAGCGTCGCGCCCGTCGGGCAGTCCCCGGCTACGGTCTGCCGGTACGGTCCCCATTGACCGCATCCCCGGCAACGGTAGCCATCGAGCGTCGCCGGGGTCGGCCAATGCCGCAGGCGGCTCGGCTCTTCCATCCGCCACAGGTTGTGCTTCTCGATGTGCGCCTCGGCGTCAGCCTTCGAGACGGCATAGGACACCCACCCGCACCTGATGCACGTGACGCAGTCGGCGGGGATCTCGGTCTCACCCCTCGGCATCGTCGTCCTCCCCAGCTTGACCGAGCCGCCGCTCCTCCGGGATGTCCGGCGTCGCCGCGAGGCGCTCCCGAATCTGCCCGAGCGTCACTGGGGCGTAGGACCACCTGTCGACACCGACGTCGCAGGACTGGTTGGTGTCCGGCAGGGAGCCGTGCGTGTGGCCGAAAAGGTGGAGGCTCCCCCGCCACGCGCCGGGCCACGCCCTCATGGGGTAATGGCAAGCGATGACGCGCTGGCCCTCGATGCGGCGCGACAGGAGGTCGTGCTGCTCGTGCCAGCCGAGGTCGAGCGTGCGCTTCCGGTCGTGGTTGCCCCGGACGAGGCACTTGCGTCCCCGGAGCCGGCGGAACAGCGCGGCGCACCGTTCCGGGCTCGCCCCCATGGCGAAGTCGCCGAGGTGCCAGACCTCGTCGCGGGGGCCGACCACCGCATTCCAGGCGGCGACGAGGGCTTCGTCGTGCTCCTCGATGGTGGCGAAGGGGCGGCCCGACATGGCGAGGACGCCGGCGTGGCCGAAATGGGAATCCGCGGTGAACCAGGTCGTCATAGGGGCAGCCTCCTGAGCAGGGGCTGCCGCGCGCGGTCACGCCCCGGGTGGTGTCGTCGTGTTCGGGGGGAGCGCTATTCGTTTCACGTCGGCCTCGGGGCTGATGAGGATGCCGGTGTAGCACGGTGCCGGTTAAGAAGACCCTGGGCCCTGTGATCCTGGGATCCTGTTATCCACACGTCCGGGCGCCGATCTTTACCATCGAGCCACCCTGTGCCGCGTTCGCCGTTGACGTGATTCGGGCAAGCTGGCTCAGTCTCTGGATGGAGACGCTCGACCTCGACGAGATCATCTTCGTTGCCACCGTGACCAGCGAGGACTGGCCATACGACGTGGCCGCTCGCGCGCGCCGGGACGAACTCATCCCGCTCGAACTGGCGACGTTCACGCCCGAGGCCGACGGCGCATTCTCCGTCAAGCAACTCAGGCTCGCCATCCAGCGGGGCGAACTCCTGGCCGAGACCCATTCGAACGGGCGTCGAATATCGACCACCCGCCAGTGGATCACGGAATGGAGAGAGCGATGCCGGTCCGAGTTAAGAAGCGCAAGAAACCCCGTACCCTCGGCGTCACCGGCCGTGGAATCCCCTACCTGTGGCTCCGGGAGCCCCGGTCCGACCGCCCCGCGGTCTGGATCATCATGGACAAGGGCAAGCAGGTCCGTAGCACTGAGTGCGGCATTGGCGATGAGCCGGCGGCTCTCGCGCAGCTAGAGGACTACAAGGCCAGCCTCCACAAGCCGGTCACGCTGAAGAACCAGCCGGCCGACCGGGTGCTAATCGCCGATGTGGTCATGCGCTACCTGGCGGTGAAGCAAGCGACGGTCGCCCGCCCGGCCGAGCTCGGGCAGCGCATGACGACCATCCTGGAGTGGTGGGGCGAGCGGACGCTGGCGGACATCGATTCCGTGACCTGCGCCGAGTACGTCCGGTCCCGCGTCGGCCAGCCGTGGAAGACCCACGCCCGACTTGGAACAGGTAAGGACGGCGTCCCGGCGCGGCGCGGCCATTCGAAGCCGACGAAGCAGCGGGTCGTCACCGAGGGCGGCGCCCGGCGCGAGCTTGAGGACCTGCGGGCCGCGGTGAACCAAGCCATCAGCGACGGCCTGACGCGGGAGAACGTCAAGGTCACGACGCCGGACAAGTCGCCGGGCCGCAAGCGCTACCTCGAAAAGGACGAGGCGGCCGCCTTGGTCCGCGCCGCGTGGAGGAAGAGGGAGATCCAGAAGGGCCACCTCACCGACCGGTACCCGGCCCGGCACCTGGCCCGCTACCTCATCGTGGCGCTCCGGACCGGCACGCGGTCGACGGCCATCTGCCGGGCCTCGTTCATCCCCGAAATCGGGCGGCCCTGGATGGAGCTCACCCGCAACGCCAAGGACCGGCCCGTCGCGAAGTTTCACCGGTTGGCGCTCGGCACCAAGGAGGCCGAGAACAAGCGTTACCCGACCATCACCCTGCCTGACCAGTTGGCCGCGCAGCTTTGGCGCTGGCACCACAAGCTCGGGCAGCGGTACGTCCTAGAGTGGCAGGGCCGGCCGGTCGACACGACGAAGCGCTCGTTCGCTAACCTCGCCCACGAGATGGGGCTGGGGGACGACGTCGTCCGGCACACGCTGCGGCACACGGCCGCCACGTGGGGCATGCAGGCCGGCATCAATGTCGCCGAGCTATCCGGCTACCTCGGCATGTCCGTCGAGACCCTGCTGCGGGTCTACGGGCACCACTCGCCGAACCATCTCGAAGAGGCTCGGCAGGGCATGGGGGGCAAGAAGAAGAAGGCCGCCTGACCGCCGCGCGGGGTGCGTCCCGGAGCGCTTCCGGGACCAAAACTTGGCGGATTGTTTGGCGGTCGAAAACTTGGCGGCTTCGGGACCCTGCCAAGTCATTGATGTATATGGTCGGAGTGGCAGGATTTGAACCTGCGACCCCCACGTCCCGAACGTGGTGCGCTACCAGACTGCGCTACACTCCGAAGGCCGAACCGCATCGCTGTCGGTGCCGGCGAGCGGGCTTATAGCTGTGCCTTCGCGGCGCCGCAAGCGCGGTCTTTCCAGTTTCAGTCGAAACCATCGGGCCAATCGGCTGGAAGCGTATGGTGCCGGAGCGTGATCCCGACCGCCGGCATCGCCACGGTGGCGGCATAACCAGGCCCAGCCTCAATCGTGGAAAGCGTCCAGGGCCCCCGACCCCGAAGCATGCGCGGCGGTACCGGAGGCACCGTGACACTGAAGCGGTCGAGCGGGAGGGACAGGCCCGTGCCCAAAGCCTTCACCACGGCCTCCTTGCGCGTCCACAGGCCGAAGAAGGCCGCCGCACGGACGTCCGACTGCAGCTCCGCGAGCGCCGCGGCTTCGTCCGCCGCGAAATGCGCCCGGGCGATCCGCAGGGCATCGGGAATCGGCCGCAGGACTTCGATATCGACGCCGATGGCGGTGGTGTCGGCCAAGCCGATGAGGGCGCGGGATCCGGAATGCGAGAGGTTGAACGCGATTGCGCCCTCGGCCTGCCCGTCGAGCCGGGGCTTGCCGGACGCGTCGGCCGTCATGCGGATGGATGAAGGCGCACGGCCGAGCGCCCCTGCCAATACAAGCCGCAGCGCCGCGTGGCTGACGATGAAGCGTGCGCGATCCGCGGGCCGCAGGAACCGATCAGCGCGCTCGCGCTCAGAACCGTCGAGGATTTGCGTGCACCGCGCGAGCCGGTCCGACGGCACCGCAAGATCGACGAGCCAGATATCCGCCGCGCTCACGCGACGCCTCGCCGTCGCTGCGAGCTGCGCTTAAGGTTGTCGACTTGTACGGGCACGGGGCAAAGCGAATGAGGGCGGTATGAGAAGCATCGCGCCCCGGCACGGAGCGGGCAAGGGCCGATGCTGCTGAGCAGGCCGACCCCCGCGGCTACCGCCACGCGAACACCCCTGAGCCTCACCGGCCGTCGCACCCGCTACTTGGTCTTCGGCACTACCTATTTCTATCAGGGCCTGATCGCGGGCTTCTCGCTGACCGCGCTGGCCAACCATCTCGCGGCCCGGGGCGTATCGGCTGCGGAGATCGGGTTCCATTTCGCCCTGGCCGGCCTGCCCTGGACCCTGCAGCCGATCCTGTGGGGGCCCGTGGTTGATCGGGCCGGCGACGTGCGGATGGGCCGCCGCCGGATCTTCGCCGTTGCGGCGCTTCTCGGCTGCCATGTCACGCTGGCGCTGCTGTTGTGGGGATCCGAGGATCGGGTGGGCTGGCTTGGGCTGATCTTCCTGGCGCACAGCCTGTGCGCCTCGCTCCTGGATACCGCCTGCGACCGAATGATCATGGACCACGTCCCGGAAAACGAGCTCGGCCGGGTCAGCGGCTGCACACGAGCGGGTTTCGTCGCCGGGAGCAGCCTGAGCGTGGCCGTCTTCGCGTGGATGCTGACGACCTACGGGCTTGCCTTAAGCGCACGTTGGCTCCTCGCCGCCGCCTTCCTGGCAAGCCTCCCGATCCTGCTGATCCGCGAGGCGCCCGGAGACGCGCTCGCGACGCCGAGCCGGCGCGGGCCGGCACCGCGGCGCCTGCCGTTCCGCCGGTTCCTGCGCCGCCTCCTGATCAGCCTGCGGCGGCCGCGGGCCCTGTGGCTGCTGGCGCTGTGCTTCGGCCTCGACGGCGCCCTTGGTTTGTTCGAACTGCCCTTCTCGGAGGATCTGCTCCAGCGCCAGGGCTGGGACCCGGCTGCGCTCTCACGCCTCCAGGCCGGGCTGGCGCTCGCGAGTGGCACCGGGGGGGCGCTGGCGGTCGGCCTCTGGTCCGACAGGGCGGGCCCGTTGCAGCCGCTGCGCGCGCTTCTGCTCGCCAGCGCCGCAACCTTCCTGTTGGCCGGCGCTCTGATCGTCGCAGGCCTCGTCGGGCCCGCCGGGCCGGCGATCCTGGCGCTGACCAACACGCTGCCCGGACTGTTGATCGTGGCGCTCATGCCGGCGCTGCTGCAGGCGAGCCGCGGACGCGCGGGCGCGGCGACGCAGTTCGAGGTCTACATGGCGGCGATGAATCTCGGCTCCGTCGCCGGCACCGCCTTGGCCGGCTGGCTCGCGCCGGTTCTGCCGCTGGCGGCGGTCGCGGTCTTTGTCGCGGCGGTCTTCCTGAGCGCGTTCCGGATCGCGGGCCGCGGCGATCTGCTTGCCGCCCGGCCATAAGGGAAAGCGGGGACGTCGCATCCACGCGACTGCCGACCGCCTGTTGATGCGCTAGAACCCCGCCATGGCCGCTGCGAAATCCGATACGCCCGATCTGGACCTGACCGCCGAGGAGGCGCGCGCCGAGTACGCGCGCCTCTCGGAGGCGATCCTGGAAGCCGACCGGCTCTACTATCAGGAGGATGCGCCGGAGATTTCCGACGCGGAGTACGATCGTCTGCGCCGGCGCCTGGAGGCGTTGGAGACCCGCTTCCCCGATCTCGCCGGGACGGGCGCCGCCAGCACCTCGGTCGGCGCCAAGCCGTCGGAAAAATTCGCCAAGGTGCGCCACGCCGTGCCGATGCTGTCACTCGGCAACGCCTTCGACGATGCGGAGGTGGCCGAGTTCGTGGCCCGGGTCCGCCGCTTCCTTGGCTGGCCGGAGGATGCGCCGCTCGCCTTCACGGGCGAGCCGAAGATCGACGGGCTGTCCCTGTCGCTGCGCTACGTGAACGGCCGGCTCGACACCGCCGCCACCCGTGGCGACGGTGAGGTCGGCGAGAACGTGACCGCCAACGCCCGGACAGTGGGAGATATTCCGGCGGTTCTCCGGGGTACTGGCTGGCCGGAGATCTGCGAAGTCCGTGGCGAGGTCTACCTCTCGCACGCCGATTTCGCGGCCATCAACATGCGGCAGGAGGCGGCGGGCAAGCCGCTCTTCGCCAACCCGCGCAACGCCGCCGCGGGTAGCCTGCGCCAGCTCGATCCCGCGATCACCGCGTCCCGGCCGCTCAAATTCTTCGCCTATGCCTGGGGCGAGCTCTCCGGCCCGATCGCCGAGACGCAGACCGGCGCCCTGAAGCTCTTCGCGGCGTGGGGCCTGCCGGTGAACCCGCTGACACAGACCTTCACCGATGTCGACGCGATGCTGGCCCATTACCGGCAGATCGAGGCCGACCGGGCCGGGCTCGGCTACGACATCGACGGCGTCGTCTACAAGGTCGACGACCTCGCGCTTCAGAAGCGGCTCGGCTTCGTCTCGCGCTCGCCGCGCTGGGCGCTGGCCCACAAATTCGCCGCCCAGGAGGCGACGACGGTGGTCGAGGACATCGTCATCAATGTCGGGCGCACCGGTTCGCTGAATCCGCTGGCGAAGCTGCGGCCGGTGACGGTCGGCGGCGTAGTCGTCTCGAACGCGACCCTGCACAACGAGGGATACGTGAAGGGCGTCGGCGCCGACGGCGAGCCGATCCGCGACGGCCGCGACATCCGCGTGGGCGACACCGTGACGGTGGTGCGGGCCGGCGACGTCATCCCGAAGGTGATGGATGTCGACCTCACCAAACGCGCGGCGGACTCGAAACCCTTCGCCTTCCCGGAGACCTGCCCGGCCTGCGGCAGCCGCGCCGTGCGAGCGATCAATCCGCGCACCGGCCGTTCCGACGCGGTACGCCGCTGCACCGGCGGCCTGATCTGCCCGGCGCAGGGCGTCGAGCGGCTGAAGCATTTCGTATCGCGCAACGGCTTCGACATCGAGGGCTTTGGCGAGACCTACATCGAGGTTCTGTTCGAGGCCGAGGTGGTGCGCCAGCCGGCTGACCTGTTCCGGCTCGACTTCGATACGCTGAAGGCCGCCATCGTGGCCCGGCGCGAGGCGCTTTCGGCCGAGCGGCGCGCGGAAGCCGGGACGGCCGAGCCACCCAAGAAGGCCACCAAGAAGAAGGGCGAGGAGGACGACAAGGCGATCAAGAACCTGCTCGCCGGCGTCGAGGCGCGCCGCCTCGTGCCGATGAATCGGCTGCTCTTCGCCCTCGGGATCCCGCAGATCGGTGAATCGACCGCGAAGGCTCTGGCCAAGCGTTTTTCCGACATGCCGTCGCTCATCACGGCGATCCGCGAAGCCGCCGCCGCGCAGCCGGGTCCCGATTGGGTCGAGCTGACCGCCGTCCCGCGGGTCGGAGGCACGACCCGCGACCGGCTGCTCGACCTCGGCTTCCCGGAGGACGAGGCAACCCCCGGAACCGAGCGGGCGCGCCTGAGCGCGGTCCAGCGTGCGAATCTTCTGGCCCATTACGGCGACGCCGACGCGGTCCGCGCGGCGATCGCCCGAGCCGCGGCGCAGCGCCCCGGGGATGCCTACCGGCTCTTCGCCGATGACGGCGAAATCGGGCCGGTCGCGACCGAGGCACTGATCCTGTTCTTCTCCGAGCCGCACAACGCGGATGCCGTCTCGGCCCTGCTCGACGAGATCGACGTCGAGGCAATGGAGCAGGCGGCGTCAGCCTCGGCCTTTGCGGGCAAGACCGTGGTCTTCACCGGCTCCTTGGAGAAGATGACCCGCAACGAGGCCAAGGCCGTGGCCGAGCGCCTGGGCGCGAAGGTCTCGGGCTCCGTCTCGGCCAAGACCGACCTCGTGGTGGCCGGCCCGGGGGCGGGGTCCAAGCTGAAGGATGCGCAGAAGCACGGCGTCCGGGTCGTTTCGGAAGACGATTGGCTGGCGATGGTCGGGCAGGCTTGATGCCGGAGTCCGGGCAGCCTAGACCTGCAGGGGAACACCCCGCGAACGCGCGCCCGGCATGATCGATCCCCGATGACGGTCCTGGCCCTCGACTTCGAGACGGCCAACGAGCGGCGCGACAGCGCCTGCGCGGTGGGGATCGCCTGGATCGCGGATGGCCGGGTCGTGCGCCGGGAGAGCCACCTGATCCGCCCGCCGGAGATGCGGTTTTCGCCGGGCAACATCCGGGTCCACGGCATCCTTCCGGCGAACGTCGTGGACGCGCCGGACTTCGCCACCGCGATGGCGCCGTACCTGGGCGATCTCGGCCGCGGGCTCATCCTGGCCCACAATGCCAGCTTCGATATCGGTGTCCTGCGCGCGGGGCTCGCGCGGGCCGGTCTGCCGGTGCCGGATCTCGCCTATCTCTGCACGGTGCAGGTCGCGCGCCGTGTGTTCCCGGCGCCGGAGGGCTGCGGTCTGGGCAAGGTGGCGCGGCGCCTCGGGATCCGTTTCGAGCACCACGATGCCGGCGAGGATGCCTATGCCTGCGCGGAGATCGCGCTGGCGGCGATGCGCGAGCGGGACGCCAAGGACGTGCACGCCTTGGCTGCCGCGCTCGGCCTGCCGATCACGCGGGCGGCCGGCGGCCCGGCCCGTCGGGCGCCGGGGGCGATCAGCGGGCGGGCCATGGCGGCGTTTCCGGCCGAACCGGCTGCCCTGCGTTTCACCATGCGGGGATCCACCGGCAACCGCTACACCGTGGCGCTGGAGGAACGGCCGGGGGGCCCGGGATTGCGGTGCACCTGCACGGCGGGCCGCTACGGCGTGCGCTGCCGCCACGTGAAGGCCCTGGAGGTGGGCGACATCACCGACCTGATGTCGGACAATGCCTCCGATGTCGTGCTCCTCGCCCGCATGCTCGGCGCGAAAATGCGGATCGCCGGCGCAGCCTGAGGCCGCTCAAGCCGCGATGAGGCAGGTCTGGAACGCTGCCACGGTGCGTTCGACATCCCCGGCCCTGATGTGCCGGTGTGTCACCAGCCGCAGCCGCCGCTCTCCGAGCGGGCGCGTGCGGATCCCGAGCACGTCGAGGTCGTCCACCCAGCGGTCGCTGCCGCGCCCGGTCCGTGTCAAATCGACCTGCACGATGTTGGTCTGCGGGATGGTCGCCGACAAAATCGGCCTCATGGCATTCAGCCCGTCGCTGAGTTGCCGGGCCCGGTCGTGATCCTCGGCGAGCCGCGCGACCATGGTGGTGATTGCTTCAAGCCCCGCCGCCGCCACCACCCCGACCTGACGCTGGGTGCCGCCGATCATCTTCCGCAGCCGCCGCGCCGTCGCGATCACCGGCCCGCTGCCGGCCAGCACCGCGCCGACGGGCGCACTCAGGCCCTTCGACAGGCAGAGCGACACCGTATCGACCGACCTGGCGAGATCGGCCGGCGCGACACCGAGATGTGTGGCAGCGTTGAACAGGCGGGCGCCGTCGAGATGGACGGGGATGCCGCGCGTCCGGGCGAGATCCGCTACCGCCGCCATGTGGGCCGGCGGAAGGACGGTGCCGCCCGCGGCGTTGTGGGATGTCTCCAGCGCGATCATGGCGGTCCGGAGCGGGCTCGATGCCGGACGCAGCGCGTCCTCCAATCGGTCGAGGTCCATGGCGCCGTGCGTGCCGGGGATGCCGAGCAGGAACGCCCCCGTCAGGGTGGCAGCCCCGCGCTCGGTGTTGATCATGTGGGCCTGCGCTTCGAGCAGGACCTGCTCGCTGCGCTGGACCTGGGCTAGGATCGCCAGGAGGTTGCCCATCGTGCAGCTCGGCACGAACAGACCGGCCGCCTTGCCGAGCATCGCGGCCGCGGTCTCCTCCAGCGCCCGCGCGGTTGGGTCGGCGTCGAGCCCGTCGTCGCCGAGCGGCGCGGATTGCATCCGCGCGTACATGGCCTCGGTCGGCCGGGTGACCGTGTCGCTGCGCAGGTCAACCACAGCGGGGGCTTCGGCGATGTCAGTCATATCGCTCTGCATTTCGAATGCACCGGCCGCCCTATCGGTAGGCCGCCTCATCACCGGAATCGGTCGGGTTGGCCAGGGCGCGCTTGAGCACGTCGCTCATCGGCAGCGCGAGGTTGATACCCTTCGGCGGGATCGGCTGCTCGAAGTAGCGGCTGTAGAGCCGCGCCACGGTACCGTCCTGGATCAGTTCAACCACTGCCTTGTCGACGGCCGCCTTGAAGGCCGCATCGTCCTTCGGCTCCAGGATGCCGTAGGGCGCGATTTCGAGCCCTCTGGTACCGATCTTGTAATCGCCCGGCCGCTTGGCGCCCGCCACGGTGGCGTGCGCCAAGGCATCGTCATTAATTGTTCCGGCGGCGCGGCCGGTCTCCAGCAGCAGAAAGACCTCGGCGGTATCCTTGGCGGGCATCACCTGGATATCCAGCTTATCGCGGACGTTGATCCGCGTGGCGACGCGCTGGGTCTCGCCACCCGCCTGGGCCGAAAGGGCCTTGCCGCGAAACGAGGCGATGTCGTTCACATCGACCGGTGCGTCCTTCTTGGCCGTCAGGACGACCTGCGCCACGAAGGTGGTCGGCGCGAACGAGATCAGCTGATGTCGCTCCGGCAGATTGCTGGCGGTGCCGCATTCCAGATCGATGGTGCCATTGTTGATCAGCGGAATCCGCGTCGCCGACATCACCGGCACCCGGCGGATCTCGAGCTTCGGCAGGCTCAGCGCCGTCTTGAGCTTCTCGGCGACGTGCTCGCATATCTCCAGCGAATAGCCGACCGGCTTGGCGTTCTGATCGAGGAAGCCGAAGGGCGGTGACGCGTCCGGGAAGCCGAGGCTGATCTGGCCGGTCGCGCGGATCTTGTCGAGGCGGCCCTCGGCGGCCGACGACGCGGCAAGCCCGGCCCAGCACAGGGTTGCCACGATGAGCGAAAGCGTCCTCGACACGTTCAGAACCCCCCGGTTATGCCAAACTCTACATTCCAAGCTTAACCAGCTGATCCTAGGGGTGGCCGCGCGCCGGCGTCCAATGCGGATTCAAGGCCCCAGCATACGGATCTGATATGGCGGCGCGGCGCATGACCTTCCGGCACATCGAGGCCTTCCGGGCTGTCATGGCGACGGGCTCGATGACCGAGGCGAGTCGGCAACTCCACACTTCGCAACCGCAGGTGAGCCGCCTGATCGCGCAGCTGGAGGCGATCACGGGCCTGCCGCTGTTCGACCGCAGCGGCAGCCGGGTCGTGCCCTCCCTCGACGGCACGCGCTTCCATGCCGAGGTGGAGCGGGCCTTCGTGGGCCTCACCAGCCTGGAGGCGGCGGCCACGCGCATCCGGGCCTTCGGCGCCGAGCGGCTTCGGGTCGCCGCGATGCCCCGGCTGGCCGGAGGCCTCCTGGCGCGGGCGGTCGTGCGCTTCCGCGCCGCGCATCCGGACGTGATCGTGGCGATCCATTCGGGCGACGACGAGACCGTGAACCACTGGATCGCCACCGGCTTCTGCGATGCCGCGCTGACGATGCTCTACGGGGACCTTCCCGAAGCCCAACTCGACCATGTCGAGACACGGGCCTGCGTGGCCGTGCTGCCGCGGGACCATCCGCTTGCGGCACGGGCAAAGCTCGACCCCGAGGATTTTCGCGAGGTGCCCTTCGTCGCGGCCTCCCTCGGCAGCGCCCTGCGCGATCGGACTGAGGCTGTCTTCGCGATGGCGGGCGTTGCGTTGACCATCACCGCCGAGGCGGGGCTCGGCGCCTCGATCTGCACCCTCGTCTCGGCCGGGCTTGGGGCCAGCATCATGAACCCGCTGGCCGCCTACGAAGAAGCGAAGGTCTCACCGATCGCGATCCGGCCCTTCGCCCCCGCCCTGCCGGTGCATTTCGCGCTGCTGTTCCCGCCCGACCATACCCGCGGACGGCTCATGCGGACCTTCGGCGCCTGCGCCCGGGCGGTCCTGCTGGAGGAACTCGCCGTGTTGCCGGACGCCACCATCGGGCGCCCGGCAAGTTGAACTCAGGCGGCGCGCCTCCTGGTCTCCCCATAGAACGTGCTGCCGCGCTCGGCCATCGCGGCGAGGATGTCGGGCACGGCGAACCGCGGCCCGTGCTTGGCCTCAAGCCTCCGGGCCAGATCGACGAAGGCCGCCGCGCCCATGAAGTCGATGTAGGACAAAGCCCCTCCGGTGAACGGCGCGAAGCCGAAACCGAGGATCGAGCCGACATCCGCCTCGCGGGGGTCCGTCACCACGCCTTCGCCGACCGTACGGGCGGCTTCCAGCGCCTGGACGACCAGAAGCCGCTGCTTCAATTCGTTGAAGTCCACCGCGTCGGGATCGAGCCGATTGGGTTGCAGGTCGTTCAGGCCGGGCCAGAGGCGCTTCGGCGCGCCCTCGGGATAATCGTAGAAGCCCTTGCGGTTCTTCCGGCCCAGCCGGCCCTGATTTTCCACCAACTCGGACAGGATCGCCTTCTGCGCCGGGTCGACGGCGCCCTGCCCCACCTGCGCCTCGGTGGCCTTGGCGATCTTCAGCACGAGATCGAGGGCGACCTCGTCGTTGAGCGAGAGCGGCCCGACCGGCATCCCGGCCTGGCGGCCGGCGCTCTCGATCATGGCCGGCGGCACGCCCTCGGCCAGCATCTTATGGCCCTCGAGGATGTAGGCGCCGACACAGCGGTTGGCGAAGAAGCCGCGGGCATCGTTGACAACGATCGGGGTCTTCTTGATCAGGCGGACGTAATCGAGGGCCGTGGCGAGCGCCCCGTCCCCGGTGGCCTCGCCCTTGATGATCTCGACCAGCATCATCTTCTCGACCGGCGAGAAGAAGTGGATGCCGACGAACTGGTCAGGTCGCTGCGAACTCATGGCGAGCCCGGTGATCGGCAGGGTCGAGGTGTTGGAGGCGAAGATCGCGTCGGGACGGATGACCGCCTCGACCTTTCGGATCACCTCGGCCTTCACCTTCGGATCCTCGAACACCGCCTCGATCACAAGGTCGCATTCGGCCAGCGCGGCATAGTCGGAGGTGGCCTGAATGCGGCCGAGCAGGGCGTCCCGGTCGGCGGTCTTCGCGCGGCCCTTGTTGATCTGGCCGGTGATCAGCGTGTGGGCGTAGGCCTTGCCCTTCTCGGCCGCCTCCGCCAACTGATCGACCAGCACCACCTCGATCCCGGCCTGGGCGGTGACGTAGGCCACGCCCGCCCCCATGAAGCCGGCGCCGATCACGCCGACCTTGCGCAGGTTCGAAGCCGGCACGTCCTTCGGACGGCGCGCGCCCTTGTTCAGCTCGCCCATGGAGATGAACAGCGTGCGGATCATCGCCGCGGCTTCCTTGCTGCGCAGGATATGCGCGAAGTACCGGCTCTCCACCCGCAGGGCGAGGTCCATCGGCAGCTGCAGGCCCTCGTACACGGAGGCCAGGATCGCCTTGGCGGCCGGATAATTGTCGTGGGTCTCGCGCCGATAGATCGCGTTGGCCGGCGGCCAGATCATCATGCCGGCGGGCGAGTAGACCTTGCCGGAGGGCGCCTTGAACTTCGGAACGTCCCAGGGCGCCACCGCAGAGCCGCCCTCTCGGATCCAGGCCTTGGCGCGCTCGACGATCTCGGCCTGCGGCGCCACGGCGTGAATCAGGCCCATGCCCTTGGCCATCGGCGCGCGGATCTGCTCGCCCTTAAACAGCATCTGGAGGGCGTCGCCGGTCTGCATCAGCCGGGCGACCCGCTGCGTGCCGCCGCCACCCGGGAACAGCCCGACCTTGATCTCCGGCAGGCCGACCCGCGTCTTCGCGTCGTCGGAGGCGACCCGGTGGTGGCACGACAGAGCGAGCTCGAAAGCGCCGCCGAGGCAGAGGCCCTGGATCGCCGCCGCGAAGGGCTTGCCGCAGGTCTCCAACCGTCGGAACAGCAGCGACAGGCGCCGGGATGCCTCGAAGAAATGGCGCATCGCCACCTCTTCGCCCTGCTCGGCCTTCAGCGTCTCGTAGGCAAGGCCGAGGCCTTGCAGCATGGTCAAATCGGCGCCTCCGGAAAAGTTATCCTTGCCGGTGGCGATGACGCAGCCTTTGATCGCCGGATCCGAGGCGACCTGCTCGATGATCTGTTCGAGCTGATCCATCACCTGCTCGGTGATGACGTTCATCGAGCGGCCGGGCATGTCCCAGGTCGCCAGGGCGATGCCGTCGGGATCGGTCTCGAACCGGAAATCGGTCAACGTCATGATGCCGTCCTCCCAAGAAAGCGTCGGAAAGATACCAAAGCTGTCACGTTAAGGTTGTGTAGAGCGCGGTCGGGCAGGGTCCGCCGGTTGGGGGGCACCGACGGAAGCCAGACATGACGAAGGAAACCGGGTGCCGCGCCTGCCGCGCAGGTTCCACCCTCGACTTCGATTTTTCGATGGCCTTCCAGCCGATCGTCGACATCGGTACGGGCGCGGTCTGGGCCTACGAGGCCCTGGTGCGCGGCCCGAACGGGGAGCCGGCCCCGACGGTGCTCGGCCAAGTGACGGACGAGAACCGCTACCAGTTCGATCAGGCTGCCCGTGTCCGGGCGATCGAGCTCGCCGGCCGACTGTTCCCGCGGGACAGCGCCACGCGGCTGTCGATCAACTTCATGCCCAACGCGGTCTATGAGCCGATTGCCTGCATCCGTGCCTCCCTGGAGGCGGCAAGGCGCGTCGACTTCGCCCATCAGCGGCTGATGTTCGAGTTCACCGAGCAGGAGCGGTTCCGCGATATCGCGCATGTGCAACGCATCGTCGCCGCCTATCGCAAGCAGGGCTTCCTCACGGCGCTCGATGATTTCGGCGCCGGCTTCGCGGGCTTGAGCCTGCTGGCGAATTTCCGCCCCGACCTGATCAAGATCGACATGGATCTGGTCCGCGGCATCGACACCGATGCCGGACGCCACGTTATCGTGTCGGGTGTCGTCGCCATCGCCCGGGCGCTCGGCGTGACCGTTCTGGCCGAGGGCATCGAGACCGCGGCGGAACGCGAGGCGCTGCGCGCCCTCGGGATCGACCTGATGCAGGGCTACCACTTCGCGAAGCCGATGCTGGAGGCGCTGCCTCCGGTGGCCGGCTTCGCGCCCATGGCCGCCGCGCGCGCGGCCTGAGGCCAGGCGGGGGCGCGCGGCGGCCATCGCTTACTTCGGCGCCGGGACGGGCGCCGCGGCGGGCGGCATCGGCGCCGCGCCGGCCTTCGGCGTGTTGTCGGTCGCCGAGGCCACCGCCAGCATGTTGAGCAGCTTGGTGACCGAGTTCTGCGAGATCGCCGTGACCGCGGAATTCGGATCGGCGTTCATCGTCTGGAACTTCAGGTAGGTCGGATCGGAATAGATCTCGTCGAGATGCTTCAGCTCCGCGAGGCTGAACTTCTCGGCGTATTCCTTCGACAGCCCCTCGACCATGATCTTGCGCTGCTTCTCGAACTCGTCGGTGAGTTCCTTGCGCACGGCCTCGGCGCGGGCCTCCGGCATCGGTGCGACGGTCTTCTCCAGCGCGACGTTGAAGCCGGTCTGCAAGTTCTTGATCAGGGTCTTGTTCACGAGGGTGGTGGCCGTGGCGACGCGGTCCGCCGCCTCGTCGGCGTGGGCGGCGAGCGGCAGGGTCAGAGTGACGCCGAGGCAGAGCGTCGCGATCAGGCGGTTCAAGGGCTTGTCTCCCATGGTCTTATCGTCCGGCCCGGGTTCGGGCCGGTCGTCGCCCGCGCCTCTAGCAGCGTTCCTGCGCTTTGGGGAGCGGCGGCACGTCGCTCCCGGAATGGCCGCGGTCAGACCCGCTCGATGATTGTGGCCGTGCCCATACCGGCGCCGATGCACAGGGTGACCAGCGCGCGCTCCTTGCCGGTGCGCTCCAGCTCGTCGAGGGCCGTGCCGAGGATCATCGCGCCCGTCGCGCCGAGCGGATGGCCGAGCGCGATGGCGCCGCCATTGACGTTCACGGCCTCCGGATCGAGGTCGAAGGCCTGGCAGAAGCGCAGGACCACCGCCGCGAAAGCCTCGTTCACCTCGAACAGGTCGATATCCGACACGCTCATCCCGGCCTTGGCCAGGACCTTCCGGGTGACGTCCACCGGGCCGGTGAGCATCAGGGCCGGGTCGGAGCCGATATTGGCAAACGCCCGGATTCGCGCCCGCGGCCGCAAGCCCGCGGCCTCACCGGCCGCCTTCGAGCCGACCAGAACCGCGGCCGCGCCGTCCACGATGCCCGAGGAGTTGCCGGCATGGTGGACGTGATCCACCACCTCGACATCGGGATGCGCATCGGTCGCCACGGCGTCGAAGCCGCCCATCTGGCCCATCTGCACGAAGGAGGCCTTGAGCGCGGCGAGCGACTGCATGTCGGTGCCGGGACGCATGTGCTCGTCCCGGTCGAGCAGGGTGATACCGTTCACGTCGCGCACGGGAACGACGGAGCCGTTGAACAGCCCTTCCCCCCAGGACTTCGCCGCGCGCTCCTGGGAGCGGACCGCATAAGCGTCGCAATCGTCCCGGCTGAAACCGTATTTGGTGGCGATCAGGTCGGCCGAAACGCCCTGCGGCATGAAGTAGGACTTGATGGCGATTGCGGGATCGACCGGCCACGCGCCGCCGGAGGCACCGATGCCGATGCGGCTCATCGATTCGACGCCGCCGCCCACCGCCATCTCGTGCTGTCCGCTCATGACCTGCGCGGCCGCGAAGTTCACCGCATCGAGTCCGGAGGCGCAGAACCGGTTGATCTGCACGCCCGGAACATGGGCGCCGTAATCGGCGACGAGAGCCGCCGCCCGCGCGATGTCGCCGCCTGCCTCGCCCACCGGATCGACACAGCCCAGAATCACGTCGTCCACGAGGCCGGTATCGAGCCCGGTGCGGTCCTTGAGGGCCCGGAGCGCCGTCTCGGCGAGGCGCAGGGCCGTAACCTCGTGCAGGGAGCCGTCCGCCTTGCCGCGACCGCGGGGCGTGCGCACGTGATCGTAGATGAAGGCGTCCGTCATCAGCACTCCCCGGGGTAGCGGTTCTCGCCTCGCGGCGTCGCGGCCTTACAGGGCCGTCTCGGTTCGCGCTACTGTGCCACGGCGCGCGCGCCCTCGGCCAGCCCCGATTGCTCGGTGCCGGCGGAGGACGCGTGACAGGGCGGAGGATTTGGCGGCGATCGTCCGGAAGGCCCCGTCGAACCCCGGCCAGTCAAAGTCCGGCCGGGACTTACGGATCGGCTAGTCCTGCAGCATCCGCTTCAGCAACTCGACTTCATCGCCGAGCACCGAATCTTCGCCGATCTGCTTCTCGATCTTGCGGACGGCGTGCAGCACCGTGGTATGGTCGCGCCCGCCGAAGCGGCGGCCGATCTCGGGAAGCGAGCGCAGCGTCAGCACCTTCGAGAGGTACATGGCGATCTGGCGCGGCTTGACCACGGCGGCGGTACGCCGTTCCGACAGGATGTCCGAGCGCGAGACGTTGTAGCGCGAGGCCACCAGCTTCTGGATGTCCTCGATCTTGATTCGCTTCGGCTCGCGATTCTTGACGAGATCGCGGATCGCGGCCTCAGCGGTCTCCATGGTGACCGCGGTGCCGGTAAGCGTGGCATGCGCCAGGAGACGGTTCACGGCGCCCTCGAGGTCGCGGCCGTTGGCGGTGATCGCCCGGGCCACGTAGGACGCCACCTGCGGCGAGACATCGAAGCCCGGATGCGAGGCCCGCACGGCGGCGAGCCGCGCCGACAGGATCGAGACCCGCAGGGCCTCGTCGAGGGCGGTGATCTCAACCACGAGGCCGCCGCCGAGGCGCGAACGGACCCGCTCGTCCAGCGCCTCCAGCTCGGTCGGCGGGCGGTCGGAGGCGACCACGACCTGCCGGCCGGCATCGATCAGGGCGTTGATCGTGTGGCCGAACTCGGCCTGGATCGACTTGCCCTGGATGAACTGGACATCGTCGAGGATCAGCAGGTCGATGCCGCGGAGGCGCTCCTTGTAGGCCAGAGCCGACTGGGTCTTCAGGGCGTTGACGAAGCCGTACATGAACCGGTCGGCCGTCAGGTAGATCACCCGACGCCCCGCCTCCCGGGCGGCGTGGCCGATCCCGTGCAGCAGGTGCGTCTTGCCGAGACCGACGCCGGCATGGAGGTAGAGCGGGTTATAGAGGGCCCCCTCCCCCTGGTGGGCGGCGACCCGCTCGGCAGCGGCATGCGCCAGGGCATTGGAACGGCCGATCACGAAGCTCGCGAAGGTCAGGCGGGCATCGAGCGGCGTGCCGCTGAGATCGCCACCGGCCTCCGTGGTGGGGCGGGGCTCCGGCGCCATTGCGGCGACCGGAACCGGAGTGCCGGCCGCGTGCAGACGGGCGAGCGGGCCGCTGGCGGGGTTCGCCTTGGTCGTTCCCGTGGCGACCGTGCGGACCGGGGCGCCGGAGCCGCGGACGCCGACCTCGATGCGCGCGATCTCCTCGACTTCCGCCTTGAAGGTGTTGAGGACGCGGTCGAGGTAGTGCGACTCGATCCAGCTCTTCAGGAAGCGGGTCGGGACCGTGAGACGGGCCATGCCGCCCGAGACCGCCTCGAGTTCCAAGCGGGCGAACCAGCTCGCGAAGACATCCTCGCCGAGCTCAGCGCGGAGCCGGCGCTTCACGCGTGCCCAGGCGGATCCGTAATCCATGGTGCCACCGCCGTTGCGGCCGCCCTCGTCGTCGCTCGCCACTGTTCCGTCGACACGCATCATTGGCTCTCCCGACGCTGCCCCGGAGTCCCGCAGGCCGCGCCTACGCACGATTTACGCTTTCAGAGGCCCGCACGAACGGGCGGGCCTGAGTCTCGCGAATGAAGTCAAGCCCATCGCGAGGAACTTTTGCCGATTGGGAGAGCCTATCAACAATTACCTACGGTTCCTTTAACAGTGGGACTTGTGGGGATGGCGCAGATTCCCATCCGGAAGTCTTCCCGCCGCCGCCGAGCGATCCCGCTAGAGTCTTGGCGAATCGGAATGATTCGCGAGAATCCTGAAGTCGCCGGGTTTTGCTTGATTGGTGTCAGTTTTTGTTAAGCTACACGGCGCGGCGAGACTCTGCAACGTCACCGATTCTTGAACAGGGTTAATGGTTTTTGATCGGCCGGTCTCGGGTTCGGCCGGTGGGCCGTGATGCGGGCCAGACGGCGGGCAAGAAAAAAGCCCGGCTCGAGGAGCCGGGCTTCAAACCGTCTGAAGGCTGTTGGTGGTTTAGGCGGCGAGGGCCTTAACCCGGGCGGCCAGCCGCGAAACCTTCCGCGAGGCATTGTTCTTATGGACGATGCCGTGCTGGGCAGCACGCATCATCTCGGGCTCGGCGGCGCGAAGCGCAGCGAGCGCGTCCTGCTGGTTGCCGGTGGCGATGGCCTCTTCGACCTTGCGGACGAAGGTGCGCATGCGCGAGCGGCGCGAACGGTTGATCGCCGTGCGCTTGGCGATCTTGCGGGTCATCTTCTTGGCCGAAGCGGTGTTGGCCATGGAATCCTCGTTCTCTTCGTCGGGCGATGCCGACGGGCCGGGCTGGCCGGAGATCGGTCGTCGCGTCAGGTTGTTTGGCGATGGCCGAGATGCAGCGCGCGCGAAAGCGCGGCCCCTCGGCGAAGCGGTCTCTATAGTGAGGGGTGCGCGCTGCGTCAACGCGGAACAGGCCGCAAGCGGCAAAGCAAGTCGCCTGTCTTAAATCTTGACATTTTTCCTATGTTCGTGTTTTGTTCTGTACGGACCGCAACAGGGCGGCACGACGGGGCGCGGCCACCATGCGTGAAGAGTCTCATGCACAGAGCGAGGCGATCGTTCTGCGCAACATTCTTGCCGCTCTCGCACTGGAGACCAAGCTGATCCGCCTGCGGCGGCAACTTCACGCCAAAGGCTGGGAGACGCAGCCGCGCGCACCAGCGGGACAGCCGAACGGCGGCGATTGGTTCAGGGCTCGAGCAACGGCCAATGGGCCTTGCTTCAAGGAGATCAGCCCGAGGGGGAGTCGCCTCCGGATCCGACCCCGCTCTCGGAGAGCACAACGCTGAAGGATGGGACGCACGTCCTGTCGATCCGAATACACGCGGGGCGAAAGCCGTTCGACGAACAGCACACGGTTATCGCCCTGTACGGCGAAAGCCGGATCTTCGAGACATCCGGCGCGACGCAGACGATTCGGGATGGTCAGACCGGTAATGTGCTCTCGCGCAGTACTTTCACTGCGACAGATCTCGTCTCGGAACCGCTCGTACAGCCGGCCTTCCTGCCGGCTGTTCCGCTCTGGCGATCGAAGGTGCGCTCGCCGCTGTTGAAGCAGCGCGGACCCTTGAACTCGCGCTGTCGCTGCTGGCGGTGCTGTCTGCGCGGGACGATGGCTTTGGAACGGTTTTAGGCCTGACCGCACACGAGTTCGATCCCGGCACTGGTGCACAGCCGGCCCTGACCCCCTGGGTCGGAAAACTCAATCAGCAAGCTCTCAACGGCGCGTGCCCGCGCAATGGAGAAGTCTTAGCCATCGTCAATGATGTCACAAAGTCAGTCCGCGCGTCTGGGAACTATCGAGACGCGAAGGATTTTGGCAACAAGGTGCATATTGAGGTCGCGAGATTTGTAAACTCTCAGGAAGACCCTGCCTTTAAGGCAGAAATCCTGCTCGATCCAAGAGGAGGAACGCCAAACCCCTACAAGCCAGGCAACGTCCGACTTGATCTTTTGGAAAATGTGAAGGCGACACAGACTGTCTGCGTTTATGATCACAAGACCGGGAATGAAGGGATTTCAATGGCGCGGGCAGAACAACTCGCCGCAGCCGCCATCGGGAGTTATCCTTACCTTCGACGAATCATTATCATTCAGGTGCGACCGCAGACATGAGCTCGGCTCAACAGATCAGGAGATTGGTCAAACCGCTGCTCCAACGACACAACAACCTCATCATGGCCACCGGCAATATTATGGCCTATCTACCGGTCACTCACTGGAGCCGCTATATCCGAATTCACAATAGACCGAAGAGAGGGTATTTCACAGTTGATTGGTGGGTAGATACTCGTTTCGAGCCGGGCCATTATGCGTTCATCAGTCGGAGCGGAGCGTATGCGCTGTTAGGCCGATCACTGCAATACAAGCCCAAGGGGCAAACCGGGCTTCTCGAATGGGATGATCCCACCTTGCCGGGCGACTTCATCGATCAAGTCGAAGCCAGGATCCTGCCGGAATTCTCCTCTCTCGATACGTTGGAGAAGGCGATCGCCCACCTTCGTTCACATCAGCACAATTCCTTTGCCGAGTATCCGTCTTGGAAGACGCTGATGCATGTCGCGCTGGGCGAAATTCCGGCTGCATAAGCCGAGTGGCAATCTGTGATGCACAAGTATGTACCGCGCACGTCCGTTTCGGATGATTCGGGCGATTACGTCTACGACCAGTTTTGTCTGTTGACCGAACCGCTGATGGCTGGCGACCGCGCAGCGCTGGCGCGGTTGCTGCACGGCTGGGAGGCCTCGAACATGATCGGCACGAAGCTTGAGCCTTATTGGCGCTCAACGCCATTTCCCTTGGAGCACCCACTTTGAGGCAAATTCGGCTAAGTCATCCATCATACCGATAGACATCAAGCAATCAAATCAGTTTGTTTCAAGTCTTGAATACAAATATAAGACATCGCTAATACTATTACTTGGCTCGATGTCTCACCGATGAGTTTTGGATATGGAAAACGTCAGGATTTTCGACGTCCTGAAGATGCTGGATGAAGCCAAAGTTCCCTACCGGCTCGCGCGGGATCGACCAGATACGCTCAGGATCGACGCAACGCTCTATGGGTTGCGCCTTGAGATCGAGTGCTTCGACGACAACCACGTCGAGGTATCGACCTTTCGAGGGACGGAAGACATCGATGGAGGATACGATTATTTGCTTAGTTTACTAGCTGAGAATCCGTTGGATGAGGCCTGGCCATGCGCTCGGCCTTCGACAGGCCCCGGCGCTCGACTATCAAGCCTCACTCCGGCCAGCGCAAGGCCGCGGCCGCCGCGAACGTCCCGACCACGGCGGCGATCAGCGTCACAGCGGCCAGCACGGCCAGCGGCACGAGGAACGGCACCGTCCCGCCGCTCGCCGCCTGGGCGGCCGAGACGCCGAAGATCAGCGTCGGGATCATCAGCGGCAGCACCAGCACCGCCAGAATGAGCCCGCCCCGGCGAATCGAAGCCGTGAGCGCCGCGCCCACGGCGCCGATGAAGCTCAGCGCCGGCGTCCCGGCGAGCAGCGTCAGGGACGTGGCGCCCATGGCGGTGCCGTCGAGGGCGACGAGCAGGCCGAAGAGCGGCGCGGCGAGCGCGAGCGGCAGGCCGGTGGTCAGCCAGTGCGCCGTCACCTTGCCGAGCACCACCAGTTCGAGCGGCACCGGCGCGGCGGTCATCAGGTCGAGGGAGCCGTCCTCCTCGTCGGCCTGGAACAGGCGGTCGAGGCCGATCAGCGTCGCCAGCACGGCGGCGAGCCACAGGATCGCCGGGCCGATCCGCGACAGCAGGTTCAGATCGGGCCCGAGGGCGAACGGCACGAGCGCGACGATCATCAGGAAGAACACCAGCGACAGCGCGCCGGACCCGCCGACGCGGCCGGACAGCCGCAGGTCGCGGGCGATGAGGGCGAGGACGGCGCGAATCACGCCCACTCCTCCAACGCGTCGGCCATGGGGGCTGCGGCGGCGCTCTCGATGCGCAGCTCCGCCGCGTCCGCGAGTCCCAGCGCCTGATGGGTCGCCGCGATCACGAGGCCGCCGCCCTCCCGGTGACCCGCCATCAGCTCGCCGAGCACCGCCTGCGATGCCGTATCAAGGGCCGCCGTCGGCTCGTCGAGCAGCCAGAGCGGCCGGGCACAGACGAGGAGCCGCGCGAGCGCCACCCGCCGCCGCTGGCCGGCCGAGAGATACGCCACCGGCAGATCGTGGGCATGGCCGAGGCCGAGACGTTCCAGCGCGTCGCGGGGGGCAAGGCGCGGCGCGCCCAGGAGCCGCTGGGCGAACAGGAGGTTCTCGCCCGCTGTGAGCGAACTCTTCAGCCCGTCCCGGTGACCCACCGCGTGCAGGCATTCCGGCAGGCTCGCCTCGCCGACATCGGCGACGTCGATCCGCCCGGCATCCGGCCGCAATCGGCCGCACAAGATGGCCAGCAGGCTCGACTTGCCGGCGCCGTTGCGGCCGGTCACCGCGAGGGCGTCGCCGGGCCCGAGGGCGAAGGACAGGTTGGCGAAGATGCGGCGCCCGGAGCGGCGGCAGGCCAGATTGTCTACGCTCAGCCGCACCTGATGCTCCGCCCGCTCCGTTCCGCCCTCCATGCCCGAATGCGCCACGGAACGGAACCGCACGGCCGAGCTGAGCTTTCATTCTGAAACGGAGGATGGCCTATGGCCGAGGCGAGGAACCCGAGCGAGGCGGAGATCGCCGCAACGCCCGACGCGGTGGCGGGCCGCGCCAAGTTCGAGGCGCGCATGGCCGCCTGCACCGCAGAGGAGCAGGCCGCCTTCTGGGAGGCGGTCGGGCGCTGCTTCGGCGGGGGCAAGCCGCCGCAGCTGGAAGCGGCGCCTGAGTAGTCAGACGCCCTTGCGGGTCAGCGCCCGCAACGCCCCGCGGAAGGTGCGCACATCCTGCTCGGTCAAGCTCATGCGGTGGAGCATGTCGCGCATGTTGCGGGCGATGATGTCGCGCTTCTCCGGTGGATAGAAGCCGGCCCTGTCGAGGGCGGCCTCCAGGCTCCCGAACAGCGCCACCAGCGCCTCGCGGGTCGCAGGCGGCGAGAGCAGCTCCCCCGAGAACGGCAGTTGCGCCCGGCCGCTCGCCTGACGCCACGCATAGCCCACGAGCAGCACCGCCTGGGCGAGGTTGAGCGACGGGAAATCCGGCGACACCGGAAACGTCACGATGGCGTCGGCCAGGGACACCTCGTCGTTGGTGAGCCCGACCCGCTCGCGGCCGAACATCACGGCGGTGCGCTGCCCCTCCCGGGCGACAAGCTCGGCCATGGCGGGCTCGGGCGCGAAGACACGCTTCATCTGCCCGCGCTCGCGCGCCGTGGTGGCGAGCACGTAGCGGCAATCCGCGATCGCCTCGGCGACGCTGCCGAAGAGCGTCGCCCGGTCGAGGACATGCGTGGCGCCGGAGGCCGCCTCGCGCACACCCTTCTTGGGCCATCCGTTCTTCGGATTGACGAGGCGCAATTCCGAAAGACCGAAATTCGCCATGGCGCGGGCCGTCATGCCGATATTCTCGGCGAGCTGCGGCTCCACGAGGATCACCGCGGGGGCGAGACCCGGCGGGAGTTCGGTGACCTTTCTGGGGGCGTCGCCCTGCGCGTCTCGACTCGTCATACAGGCCGTCTGGCATGGCTGGCCCGCGCCCGTCGAGGGCCGGGTGACGAAGCCGCCCGGATGACAGTGCGCGCCTTCCGTCGCCGGAAAGGCCGCGCTATGTCGCGGGGCGAATTCCTGCCCGGGCCGCCCGGGCGCACGACCGCACGGCCCTTGCATGCCGTGCGCGGGGACAACGCGGAAGGCATCTTTCCATGGCGAAGATCAAAGTAGCGAACCCCGTCGTCGAGCTCGACGGCGACGAGATGACCCGGATCATCTGGGCCGAGATCAAGAACAAGCTGATCCATCCCTATCTCGACGTCGACCTTGACTATTACGATCTCGGCGTCGAGCACCGCGACGCCACCAACGACAAGGTGACGGTCGATGCCGCCGAGGCGATCAAGCGCCACGGGGTCGGCGTGAAGTGCGCCACCATTACGCCGGACGAGCAGCGGGTGCGGGAATTCGGCCTCAAGGAGATGTGGCGCTCGCCCAACGGCACGATCCGCAACATCCTGGGCGGCGTGATCTTCCGTGAGCCGATCATCTGCAAGAACGTGCCCCGCCTCGTCCCCGGCTGGACCCAGCCCTTCGTGATCGGCCGCCACGCCTACGGCGACCAGTACCGCGCCACGGACTTCAAGGTGCCCGGCAAGGGCCGCCTGACCATCAAGTTCGAGGGTGATGACGGCACGGTCATCGAGAAGGAGGTGTTCAAGTTCCCCGAGGCCGGCGTCGCGATGTCGATGTACAACCTCGACCAGTCTATCATCGACTTCGCCCGCGCCTCGCTGAACTACGGCCTCGCGCGCAAGTACCCGGTCTATCTCTCGACCAAGAACACCATCCTCAAGGCCTATGACGGCCGGTTCAAGGACCTGTTCCAGAAGGTCTACGAGGAGGAGTTCGAGGCGAAGTTCAAGCCGCTCGGCATCACCTACGAGCACCGCCTGATCGACGACATGGTGGCCTCGTGCCTCAAGTGGTCGGGCGGCTACGTCTGGGCCTGCAAGAACTACGACGGCGACGTGCAGTCGGACACGGCAGCGCAGGGCTTCGGCTCGCTCGGCCTGATGACCTCGGTGCTGATGACGCCGGACGGCCAGACCGTGGAGGCCGAGGCCGCCCACGGCACGGTCACCCGCCACTACCGCGAGCATCAGAAGGGCCGCGAGACCTCGACCAACTCGATCGCCTCGATCTTCGCCTGGACCCGCGGCCTGTCGCACCGCGCCAAGCTCGACGGCAACGAGGATCTGGCGAAGTTCTCCGCGACCCTTGAGAAGGTCTGCGTCGACACCGTCGAGGCGGGGTACATGACCAAGGATCTGGCGCTGCTCGTGGGGCCGGAGCAGAAGTGGCTCTCGACCACGGGCTTCCTCGACAAGGTCGATCAGAACCTGAAGACCGCCATGGGTGCGTGAGGTCGACGCCTCCAGCCTGCAAAAAGGGCGGGCGCCCTAAGCGCCCGCCCTTCCCTATTTTTAAATCCGATTGTGGGAAGGACAGCCGCCCTCAGGCCGCCACCAGCAGCGCAGCCCCGGCGACGCCCGACAGCACAAGGCGCAACCGGCCGAGCCACAGGGGCGCCAAGCCCCGGCGGTGAAGATCCTGGTCGATCAGCCCCCAAGCGAGCACGAGAACGCCGAGGATGCGCAGGTCCCACGGGGCCGGCGCCGCCATCGCGGCCCAGGCGACCAGCGAGGGGATGATCGCCACGAGGTAATCGGCATTGCCGGCATTGCGCGCCGCGGCAGCGCCCCAGCGGATGCCGCCGAGGAACGAGGCGATAACCGCCCCATAGGCCGACAAGATCGTGCGCGGCGCCAATCCGAGACTGCTCAAGCCGCCGTCGCTGCCCGAGACCGCCAGAGCCGCGAAGCCCAGGAACGGGATGAGACCCGCCACGCCGAGCACAAGGGCGCCGATCGGGATGGTGTTCCGGCGGGCCATCCATCCTCCGAGCAACCGCAAGGGCTGGCAACCTGCGCGGTACAACTTCGGCTCAGCGCCGCCCGGGCGGAGCGTTCCCGCATCGCGAGAACGCGGTCAAGCTCGGATTCTCGAGCGTCGCATGCTCACAAAACTCCGCTAAGACCGCTTCGGCGCGGCCGTGAAGGCGACGGAGCTTGGCGCAGGAGCGCCGAGAAGCGACATCGGAGCCGTGGCGCCAGCTTTCAGGGTCGGCGGCTCGTTGACCGCCGCGTCAATCTTTCGCGGCTTGAAAGAGGCCGCGATGGACTTGGCGCTGGCGAGTTCGGCGGTGCTGAGCTTGTTGGCGACATCGTCGCGCTTCTTGGCCGCGTCGTCGTCTCCCTGGGCGGCGGCCGCCGAGAACCACGCGTAGGACTGCACCAGATCCTGGGTCAGACCCATGCCACGAGCGTACAGCACCCCGAGGTTGTACTGGCTGTCGCGGACCCCGAACTCCGCACCCTGACGGAACCTCGAAGCCGCGGAAGCAAAATCCGGCTTCCCGTTGGCGGCCGGGTTCTCGGCGAAGATCACAGCCAAGTTGTGCATCGACCGGGCGTGGCCCTGCTCGGCGGCGCGGCCGTACCAGAGCTTGGCTTTGTCGAGGTCGCGGACCACGCCGGCGCCCTTCTCGTATTGCCCGGCGATCTTGTACTGCGCAGGCGCATAGCCCGCCGAAGCCAGCTTCTCGAAGAGCTTGGCGGCCAGAGCGAGGTCGCGGGGCATGCCGCGGCCGTCGGCCTCCCGGGTGGCAAGATCCCAGACTGCGGAGCCGTCGCCTTCGAGGGCCGCTGCCTTCACCTTGGCGAGGCCGGACGGAACGCCGCCGAGATCAGCCTGGAGGGTGTTCATCCCCGCAACCTGCGGCAGAGCGGCTCTTGCAGCGGTCGTGTGAGCTTCGGCTGGGACCGGGTTCGGCAGAGCCTGGGTGGTCGTCGGATCGACCACCGGCGGCTTTGCACCCGGCGCATCCTTCCAGCCCTCGGCACCGGCAACCTTGGCGCTCTCCTTGGCGGCTTCCTTGGCCGCGCCCTCGGTCCGGGACCCGGCTGCAACCTTCGCGGGTTCGCCGGCTACGTCGCCGCCGGTTGGCGCGATCTGGGTCGCGGCGACGACCGCGCGGGGCTCGGCCGGGGCGCGCAGCTTGACCGTCTGCAGGGCGCCGAGCGCCAAGACGATCGCCGCCAGACCGAGCAGCAGCGGCCGTCGCCGGCGGTCCATCTCGCTGCGCAACTGGCTCAGGCGGCCCGGCTCGCCCGACGTCTGCGGGTTGGTGAGCTTGGAGGCGCGGGTGTCCCGGCGGTCGGTCGGCGCCTCGGCGGCCAACTCCGCCTGTGCGGCCTGCGCGGCCCGGCGCGCCGCCGCGATGAAGCTCGTCTTGATATCACTCTCTGCGCCGGGCTCACCGGTCAGCCGGTCGCGGGCCGCTTCGGCCTGCGGATCCTTGGCGGGCCGGCGGCTTGCCGCGTCACGGCCTCCGCGCGGCACGCGCACCGGACGCCCGCTCCCGGGTTCGAGCAGGTCATCGGCGAGCACGGGGGCCTCGGCCACCATCGACCGGCCGGCCAGGTTCTTATCCGCAGCGGTGAGGGACACCTCCGAGCTCGTGGAGGACTTCAGGCGCTCGCCGAGGGACGGAACCCGCGGATCCGTCGCTTCCGACGGGCCAAGCCGGACGAGAAGACGTTCGAGCGCAGTCTGAACACCCTCCAGCGTGGCGCCCAGGCGCTCGTCAGAGGCGGCTTGCCGCGCCTGCATGTCGGCGAGGCTCGCGCGCAGGAGGCCAATCTCGCCCGAATCGGCGGCGATGCCGGATCCGCTCAGGGTCTGCGCGACCGCATTGCGGGCGGCCCGCTCGACCACGGCCTCACTCGGCGCCGACTCCCGGAGGGCCGCGACCTGCGCGAGAAGATCGCCCATGGTGCGCTCAAGACCTGCCAAAGCCGGATCGCCGCCATGGGGCGTGTCGAGCCGGTCGGCGAGGGTCATGACCTGCTTCTCGAGGGCATCGAGGCCGTCGTGCTCGCCGGCTTCGTCCACCTTCTCGGCCAGGGTGTGGAGCATGGCCTGAATCGAGGCCATCTCGCCGGGCCGAGCCTGGGCCGCCGCCTCGACGGCCTGAGACCGCTCCTGCTGCGCGCAGAGGTGATCGACCTTCTCGGCCAGAGTCTGGATCTGCTCGGCCAGCGCGGCGGGCGCGGCGATCTTCACCTCGCCGCGGATCTCTTCCAGGAGCGGACGCAGATCCGGGCCGGCCCCGACGCTCTGCAGCTGCACCACTTGAGCGCTGACGTCTTGCAGGCTGTTCGCCAGGCTCTGGATCCGCTCCGGATCGGCAAGCGCCGTGATCAGCTGGCGGATCGCGTCAAGTTCCGCGAAGAGTGCGGCCAGCGTCTGGCCCTCGAGCTCCGTAGAACTGGTCGCCGCGACATCGTCGAGGCGCTCGGCCAAGCGGCGGACATCTTCTGCCACGCGGGCATGGACATTCTCGGCCACGTCTTCGGCCAGAAGTTCGATCTGAAGCCGGATCTCCTCGATCGGCGCCGCGATCGCGGTGAGGTCCGTGCCGACCTGGGCGCGCTCAAGACCGCTGGACAGCGCGGTGACGGCCTGCTCCAGCGCACCGACGTCGCGGCTCGTGGCCAGCTGATCGATGGCTTGGCGCAGACGGACCGTCTCTAGCTGGAGCTCGGACAGGGCGGCGGCAGTCGCGGCGCCATCGTCGGTGCGCGCTTCCAGGCGGCGGGCGAGATCGAGGCGCATGCTCGCAACCACACCGCCATCCGAGGCGGTCGGCGACGTCGTGTCGTTCGGAGCGTCCTGCGATAATTCCCGCTGACGCTGGCGGATATCCTGGACCGCGTTGCGGATGTCGGCGGCGGCTGGCCGCGCGCGGCGGCCTGGCTGGCGCTTGGAAGCGACCTGCTCGCCGAGCTGCGACATCCGACGCTCGATATCACTCAGGCGCTCAGTCACCTGCTGGACCGGTGCCGCCTTCAGGGCGTGATCGATCCGGGCTTCAATCTGGGCGAGTCTCTGCGATTCGGCGACCAGCGCCTCTCTTCGGTCCGCATCCAGGGCGCGGTCGATACCGTCGAGCCGGTCCATCAGGGCGGCGATGCCGTCACTGTAGGTCTCGGCGATGGGTGTCGGGCGGGGAGCCGGAATCGCATCGGCCGGGACCGCAGCCGGGCGCGCCTCCATCCGATCGACGATCATCTCCGGACGGAGTGTCGCTTCCGGCCGTGCGACAGGCCGGTCCAGCTGCTCGGCCCGAAAACGGCGACGCTGACGGCGGTTGCTTGGGGCTCCCGCCTGGGATTGCGGCACCACCGACGCAATCCAGGTCTCCAGCGGAACCCCCGCCCGGGCAGCGACGTCGCGGGCGGCGTCGAGCACCTCAGGATCGAAACTGTCCAGCTGCGGCATCGCGGTGCGGGTCATCGGTGGCCTGTGGTCGGCAGCGTTCGGCGTTCGATCCTGTGCACGGCGGCGGTGTCCCCAAATGGGTATCCACGGAACGCGCCTGGGATCGTTCGAGCGTGACCATTAACTTTCTTGGTAAACACGAGGTTAAGGGTCTGTTGCTTTGGTAATCGTCCTGACAGAGACGTCGCCGTAAAGTTCGAGCCGTGTCACGGCGCGGCGCTGTCAAGCCGTTGCTCCAGACGCGGCCGGGCCGTTACATGCCGCTGAGAGAGCGGATCGAACCAAGAGGTCCGCGCGCCCGGGGGAGGCCCGAAAATGCCGCAGTACCGCGCACCGGTCGACGACACGCTGTTCCTGCTCAAGGACGTGCTGGGCTTTCACGCCCGGGACAACCTCGCGGGCTTCTCCGATGCATCCCCCGATGTCGTTGAGGCGGTGCTACGCGAGGGCGCCAAGCTGGCCGAAGAGGTGCTGGCTCCGCTGAACCGGACCGGCGACATTGAGGGCTGCCGCCGCGAGGCCGACGGCACCGTGCGCACCCCAACCGGCTTCAAAGCGGCCTACGACACCTACGCGCAGGGCGGCTGGATGGGCCTCTCGGTCCCCGAGGCCTATGGCGGCCAGGGGCTGCCGCACACCCTGAATACGGCGATCCAGGAATTCGCCTCGGGGGCGAACCTGGCATTCGGGATGTATCCGGGCCTGACGCAGGGCGCGATGGCGGCTCTTCTGGTCCACGGCACCGAGGATCAGAAGGCGCTCTACCTGCCCAAGATGGTCGAGGGCGCCTGGACCGGCACCATGAACCTTACCGAGCCGCATTGTGGCACGGATCTTGGCCTGCTTAAGACCAAGGCGGTGCCGAACGGTGACGGTTCCTACAGCCTCACCGGCACCAAGATCTTCATCTCGGCCGGCGAGCACGACCTCGCAGAGAACATCATCCATCTCGTCATCGCCCGGATCGAGGGCGCGCCCGCCGGCACCAAGGGCATTTCGCTGTTCGTGGTGCCGAAGTTCATCGTGAATCCGGACGGCTCCCTCGGTGCCCGCAACGGCGTGTCCTGCGGCTCCCTGGAGCACAAGATGGGCATCCACGGGAACGCCACCTGCGTCATGAACTACGACGGGGCGACCGGCTGGCTGGTCGGCCAGGAGAATCGCGGCCTCAACGCCATGTTCGTCATGATGAACGAGGCGCGGCTCGCCGTGGGCGTCCAAGGCCTCGGCCAATCCGAGGTTGCCTACCAGAACGCCGCCGCCTACGCCCGCGACCGGCTCCAGGGCCGTGCGCTGAGCGGTGCGAAGGCGCCCGAGAAGGTCGCGGACCCGATCATCGTGCATCCGGACGTGCGCCGGACCCTGCTGCAGATCCGCGCCTTCAACGAGGCGGCCCGGGCCCTGATGCTCTGGACCGCGCTTCAGGCCGACATCCTGCATCGCTCAGAGGACGCCAAGGAGCGGCAGGCTGCCGACGATTACCTGGGCCTGATGACGCCGGTGGTGAAAGGCGTTCTCACCGATCGCGGCTTCGCCAATGCCGTCGAGGCGCAGCAGTTGCTGGGCGGGCACGGGTACATCGAAGAATGGGGTATGTCGCAGTTCGTGCGGGATGCGCGCATCGCCATGATCTACGAAGGCGCCAACGGCATCCAGGCCATGGACCTGATCGGCCGCAAGCTGCCCAAGGATGGCGGCCGGGCGATGATGGCCTTCCTCGGCGAAGTTCAGGCCTTCCTGAAGGACCACGGCGAGGAGCCGGCGCTGGCACCGTTTGTCAAGCCGCTCCAGGCCGGGGTGAACGATCTCCAGGGCGCCGTGATGTGGCTGATGCAGAACGCGTTCAGCAAACCCGACAATGCCGGGGCCGGGGCGACCGACTTCATGCACCTCTTCGGCTTGGTGGCGCTCGGCTACATGTGGGGCCGGATCGCCAAGGCGGCGCTGGCCAAGCAGGCCGAGGCGCCCTCCCCCCGCTGGGAGTCGAAGCTCACGGGTGGCCGGTTCTTCATGGAGCGGATGCTGCCGGAGACGAGCCTGCGGCTGGCGCGAATCAAGGCTGGCGCGGAGAGCACTATGGCGTTGGAGGCGGAGGCATTCTGAGCCTCCGCCGGCACGTGCGGTTGCGGAGTCTCCAACCGCACGGGTTCTTGCGAGCGCAGACACGCAATCCTGGGTCCCGCCACGGTCGGAGGTTCCGCTATCCTGGGTCGCTTCCCCGCGCTCGCAATGAGGGCGATTCAGACGCCCAAGGCGGAGTCCAAATCCTCGATCAGATCCGCCGGATCCTCCAGGCCGATCGACAGGCGCACCACGTCCGGCCCCGCCCCGGCGGCTGTCTTCTGCGCATCGGTGAGCTGCCGGTGGGTTGTCGAGGCCGGGTGAATGATCAACGACCGCGTGTCGCCGATATTGGCGAGGTGCGAGAACAGCTGGAGATTCGAGACCAGCTTGACGCCCGCGTCGTAGCCGCCCTTGAGCCCGAAGGTGAAGACGGCTCCCGCGCCGTTCGGCGTGTAGCGGCGAGCGAGCTGATGATAGCGGTCGGTCTCCAGGCCGGGATAGCTGACCCACGACACCGCCGGATGCGTCGACAGGTGCTTGGCCACCGTCAGCGCATTGTCGGAATGGCGCTGCATCCGCAGCGGCAGGGTCTCGATGCCGTTCAGAATCAGGAAGGCGTTGAACGGCGAGAGCGCTGGTCCGAGATCGCGCAGGCCGAGCACCCGGCAGGCGATGGCAAAGCCGAAATTGCCGAAGGTCTCGGCCAGAACCATGCCGGAATATTCCGGCCGCGGCTGGCTCATCATGGGATAGCGGGCATCCCCTGCCCATTGGAACGAGCCGCCGTCGACGATCAGGCCGCCGATCGAATTGCCGTGTCCGCCGAGAAACTTGGTCGCCGAGTGCACAACGATATCCGCCCCGTACTCGAACGGTCGGATCAGGTACGGCGTCGCCATCGTGTTGTCCACGACGAGCGGGATGTTGTGCTTCTTTGCAACCTGCGCGATCGCCGCCAGATCAGTAATGACGCCGCCGGGATTGGCGATCGATTCGCAGAAGATCGCCTTGGTACGAGGCGTGATCGCGGCTTCGAAGGAAGCCGGATCGTCATTGTCGGCCCACGCCACCGACCAGCCGAAGTTCTTGTACGAGTGGTTGAACTGGTTGATTGAGCCGCCATAGAGCTTGTTAGAGGCAACGAACTCGTCGCCCGGCTGCATCAGGGCATGCATCGTCAGGAATTCGGCGGCATGGCCCGAGGCCACCGCCAGAGCGGCGGTTCCGCCCTCAAGGGCGGCAATGCGCTCCTCCAGCACGGCGTTCGTCGGGTTGGTTATCCGCGTGTAGATGTTGCCGAAGGCCTGGAGCCCGAACAGGGAGGCGGCGTGGTCGACGTCGTCGAACACGAAGCTCGTGGTCTGATAGATCGGCGTCGCGCGCGCACCCGTGGCCGCGTCGGGGGCGGCGCCTGCGTGGATCGCCAGCGTATTGAAACCGGGCAGGCGGTCGGTCATCGTCGCGTCTCCTCGGAACCTGCGGGCCTGTACGCCCCCGCGGGCGCACCACGCAAGAGAGGGCTCGGCTTCGGGGCTCAGGGCGCGAGCCCCTAAGCGTCCGGCCCCGGCCCGATATCGACATGCGGTTGGCCGGCATCGACCAGCGCCCGATCCACAGCCTCGATGGCCAGGAGAGTCCGGGTCAGATCCTCCGACATGGAGATGGGTGCCACGTCGAGGCCGCCGATCCGGCGGGCGATTGCATTACGCTGCCGTGCCAGCGCGGCACGGGCGCGATTCAGATCCTGGATCTCGTCGGCGGTCATCCGCGCTTCCTCTCCGGCTCGACGCCGCTCAATTTCCGGGCATCCAGTCGATGTTCGGACGCTGCGTCAGTATGCGCTCAAAATAGTCGGCCACTGCCTGCGCCCCGTCCGTGTGCATCATCGCGACGGGATGCGCGAGGTAGGCACGGGCCAGATCCAGAGGGATTGTACCGGACTGAAGGGCACCCAGCACTTCGTCGATGAAAGCGTCGTTCGCTTCGTTGAAGTCGTTCGACAGTTTCTTCCGGTCATTCAGCGCCTTGATCGCCATGCCGCATCCTTGCTTCTCACCTGGGCTCAGGCCGGCCCATCCGACGTTCCGAACCGGATACGGCATCCCGCGTTCCCGCGACAGGGCACGATCCGGAACGGGCGCAACGCGCCGCGGTAACCCTGCGCACGCATCGACTGGAGCGAAAGCGCTGGGCCGGACGTTGATGAGATATGGTTATGCATTCTCTCGACGCTTCCGACGGCCACAAGGTCGAGATCGTTCCGTGTGCGGACGGGTTCCGCTGGGTAATTCGCGCCCGTGGCGGGGCGGTCGTCGAATCCTCACCTTACGTGTTCGTATCCTCGAACGGTGCGCGCATCTCCGGCGAGTGCTGGAAGCGTGAACATTTCAACGGCGGTGAGAATCGCTAGAGCGCATCGTCAAGGCGACACTGGACCTCGTCGCGGTGTAGTCGGAACTGGCAGAGGCGCAGTTCGCCGCAGGCCACGTTCTACGGTTGTCCGGAAAAAATCGATCGACCGGCCGGCTAATTCCCGGCATGCCGACGACACAACCTGTGCGCGTGCAAACGAAGAATCGGCGCGCTCTACGTGTATCGTCTTACATTCTTCGCCTGCCACCTTCACGCACAAGCGAACAATATTCTACATTTCAAGTTGTATGACTAATCCAACAAGAAAAGATTAATCATCGTCTCGCCAAAACCCTGGCTTTGTAGGAATTTTAAGCAGCAGGGCGCATCCTCCGACCATCTCAGACGAGCAGGCTCGGAAACACGCGATGCTGGACGTTGACGCAAGCGGCCAAAACGAAAACCCGAAATCGCGCATGGGCTCGGTGACCTCAATCGACGGGTCCAAGGTCCATCTCGAGCTCGCCGCGCAGAACGGCCGACCGAATGTGCGCGCGACCGTTGGAAATTTCGTCCGGATCGAGGCCGGTCCTGCCCTCCTGATCGGTATCATCACGACGCTCTCGTCGGGTGGCGACAGGGCCCTTCGACCGGGCGCCTATGCCAGCATCGACCTTCTCGGCGAGATCCTGTCGGACGATGGGGTGAAGCGGTTTCGCCGGGGCGTGACCTGCTATCCCGCAATCGGAGATGCGGTCGATCTGCTGCCGCCGGGCGATCTTCGAATTCTCTACCAAGTCTCGGGCGCCAACATGACTAAGGTGGGCGCGCTGTATCAGGACCCGGATACGCCGGCCTGCATCAAGGTCGAGGATCTTCTGACGAAACACTTCGCCGTTTTGGGCACGACCGGCGTCGGGAAGTCCAGCGGTGTCGCGGTCATCCTCGAACAGGTGATGCGTGCGCAGCAGGCCGTGCGTATCTTCCTGCTCGACGTGCACAACGAGTATGCGTCCTGCTTCGGCGATCACGCGAGCGTCATCAGCCCGCGCAATCTGAAGCTGCCGTTCTGGCTGTTCAACCTGGAGGAGTTCGCCGACGTCGTCTACGGCGGACGTTCTCCGGTCGATGAAGAGATCGAGATCCTTGCGGAGGTCATCCCGCTCGCGAAGAGCAAGTACGCGCAGTACAAGGAGGCGAGTGACCGGCAGGTCGTGAAGCGCACGATCGGCAAGAGCGCCGGCTTCACCGTCGATACGCCCGTTCCCTACATGCTGCAGGATCTGATCGCGCTGATCGACGAGCGGATGGGGCGCCTCGAGAATCGCGTCGGCCGGATGCATTATCACCGGCTGATCACCCGGATCGAGGCGCTGCGGAACGATCCGCGCTACGGCTTCATGTTTGAGAACGCCAATGTCGGCGGCGACATGATGGGTGAAATTCTGGGGCATCTATTCCGGCTCGACCCGGACGGTCGGCCCATGACGATCATGCAGCTCGCCGGTCTGCCCATGGAGGTCGTGGACGCCGTCGTCTGCGTCCTGTGCCGTCTGGCGTTCGAGTTCGGAATCTGGAGCGAGGGCGCGATTCCGCTGCTGTTCGTCTGCGAAGAGGCGCATCGCTACGCCTCGGCCGACCGCTCCATCGGGTTCACCCCGACCCGGCGGGCCCTGTCGCGGATCGCCCGCGAGGGTCGCAAGCACGGCGTCTATCTCGGGCTGGTCACGCAGCGGCCGGCGGAGCTCGACGCGACGATCATGTCGCAATGCAGCACCCTGTTCGCCATGCGCATGACCAACGACCGCGATCAGGCGTTCCTGGCCGCGGCAGTCTCGGATGCCGTGAACCTGCTGAGCTTCGTGCCATCGCTCGGTACCGGCGAAGTCATCGCCTTCGGCGAGGGTGTGCCGATGCCGGTCCGGATGAAGTTCACCCCCCTGCCCCCCGAGCGTCAGCCACGCAACGACGTGAGCGGCCGCGTCTCGGAGCACGGCGAAACGATCGCCGGCGCGGCCTTCGTGGGCGCGGTGGTCGAGCGCTGGCGCGGTGCGACCATGAGCAAGGTCAGCGGTCACGACTCGGACCAATCCGCCGGCGCCCGACTGACCCGGGAGCCGGGCACCGAGGGCGGGCACGGTGCTGCGCTCGACCAAGTGCACCGCCGCCTGCTCCGGCGGCCTCTGGAAGCCGGCGACAACCCCGGTGAGGTGACTTTGCGCGCCGCTAAGACGCTTTGGCAGCAGGGCTAACGTGAGCGCGCCCCCGTCCAGCCATCGGCAGAGCCTGCTCGAAGCCGCTCTTCAGGCGCTTCCGGTCGGCGTCGTGGTCCACGACGAGCAGGGCCTGTGCATCCTCGCCAACACGGCGGCCCGGGCCCTCGGGCCCCGGGCCGTCAACGACCTGCCGGCCAGCGCCTTCGAGAATCCGGCCGTCGCTGTCGTGGCGGCGATCGGTGAACACATCATCGAAGCGCAGGCGTCCCCCGTCACGACCGAATCGGACTCCTATACCCTCACGACGCTCACCGACGTCACGCATCACCATGCGATCCAGCGCGACCTGATCGCTCGGGCCTTCATCGACGCGCTGACGGGCTTGCCCAACCGGACGATGTTCGAGCAGAGCATCGAGGATCTCATCGCCACCGCGGGGCCGGACGATCGCTTCGCCGTAGCCTTTATTGACCTCGACAACTTCAAGCACATCAACGATTATTACAGTCACGCGGCAGGCGATGCGCTTCTGCGCAAGGTGTCTGACCGTATCCGTGGCGCCCTGCGGCCGAGCGACATGCTCGCCCGCATCGGCGGCGACGAGTTCGTGCTGCTGCTCCACCCGGTCGCCGACCGCGCCGCCACCCTGGCGGCCGTGCAGGACATCTCGGAGCGCTTGAAACAGCCGTTCTTCATCGACAACCACGAGATCTTCGCCTCGGCCTCCATGGGCCTGAGCCTGTTCCCGGATCACGGCACCACCTACGAAGTTCTGCGCCGTCAGGCCGACAACGCCATGTACCGGGTCAAGGGCGGCGTGAAGGGGGGCGTCAGCGTCTTCGAGGAGACGATGAGCCACGCCGCCACCGCCCGGATGGCCGTGGAGCAGCGGCTTCGGCTCGCCATCCGCGACCGGTGCTTCTGTTGCGCATTCCAGCCCAAGGTCGACATGCGCACCCACGCGGTGACCGGGGTGGAAGTGCTCCTGCGCTGGCGGGACGAACTCGGCATGATCCAGGCGCCCGGCGATTTCATCGGGCTCGCCATCGAACTGGGACTGATCAACGAGATCACCCTTCAGGTCTTGAGCGAGACCGTGCGGACCATGCCCGATATCGATGACGTCTTTGGGCCGGACGTCACCGTAAGCCTGAACATCGCCGCCAAACAGGCTTGCGACGTGCCCTTCATGTCGGCCTTCTGCGACGCCCTCGGGGCGACCGGCATGGCCAAACGCTTTGTGCTCGAACTCACCGAAGAAGCCTTTTTCACCAAAGGTCGGTTCCAGCGCGAGGTGCTACCGCGCATCCGGGCCATCGGTGCGCGGGTCTCCATCGACGATTTCGGCGTCGGATACTCGTCGCTGGCGGCGTTGGCAGAGATCACCGCGGACGAGTTGAAAATCGACCGGTCCTTCATCACAGACATCGACAAGCGGCCGCGCAGCCAGATCGTCCTAAAGGCGATCGAATCGCTCGGGATGGCGCTCGGGATGGCGGTGGTGGCCGAGGGCGTCGAGACCTTCGAGGAGGTCGCCTATCTTCTGGGGGCGACCCAGATCCGCTGCGCGCAGGGCTTTTTCTACGCCAAACCGCTGCTGATTGAGCAGATCCGGCAGGGAGATGGACGAGCGGCCGTCCCACGGGCACCGGTCGCCCACAGCCGGACGTCGGATTTCCGGTCGCCAAGTAGCCTCAGACGCGCCTAGGCGTGGACCTCGATCCGTCGGAGTGACCGTTGGTCTGGCGCGAAGATGTGCGTCGGAGCAACGGTTTGTTGCCGCGCCGGATGGCACCACGATCGGTGATATCTGAAACAATCGCGCAGATCATGCCCGGACGTTCAGTCCGTTCCGGCCTGCGCAGGTCGGCAAGGGCGAACCGGAGACGGATGAGGAGCCGCCCGAGATGCGGCCCCTCACGTCATTCCCCCGTCGGATCAGTATTTCCGGATGATCGGCTCCGGCGACATCGGCACCGGATCGGCGCCGAACCGATAGGTCAATCCCGCATAGATCGAGAGCGGTTGCGCCAGGGTTGTGGTCCGTGGATCGTTGATCGAAAGGTTACCGGCCACTGCGCCAGGCTCAACGAAAGTTCCGAACGTGGTGTAGCGGTTGTTGGTCAGGTTGGTGATCAGCCCGAAAATCTCTAGGTTCTTGGTGACCTGATACTTGGTGGTCAGATTCATCACGTAGTAGGCCGGCAACTTACGGTTCAGGTTCGACTCGTCGCCGCGGAAGTAGGACGAGGAGAATGCTGCGACGTTGAGGCCGAAACGCCAGTTCGGCGTGATGTTGTACTCGAACCCGGCCTTGATCTGATGATCCGGGATCAGCGGGATCTTGTCCCCCGGCCGCACGCGGATTCCGCCGTTCGGGATGACGTCGCCGCCTGTCGCGCCACCGGTCGCGCCAGCGCCGGCCAGCGGATTGTTGGGCGACGAGAGCGTAGCGTTGAACTGGAAGGTCGCGTCGATCAGGGCGTAGTTCGCGTAGATCAGCAGATCGGGCGTGACGGCGTACTCGGCGCTGACCTCGATGCCCTGGCGACGGGTGGACGGCACGTTGATGTAGTAGGCGCGGGCCGCGTTGCCGCCGACGGCGACCTGATAGAGGTCGTTGGTCAAGTCGGTGCGGAACACGCCGGCCTTGTAGGTCAGGGCCCCGCCCGAGAGGAAGCTCGGGAGCACGCCGCGGAAACCTGCCTCGTAGGTCTGACCGGTGACCTGTTTGAGCGGCGGATCGGCGACCAGCGAGTTCGGCAGCAGGCAGGGCTGGGTCGGACTGGAGCAGGACAGCTCCAGTGGGGTCGGCGCGCGATTCGACTCCGAGTAGCTGCCGTAGAGGTTGAGCGCCGGATCGAACTGATAGGTCAGGCCCGCCAGGGGATTGACCTTGGTGAACTCGTTCACAGCCGTCACGTCGGGTGAGAACCCGGTCTGATCGCGCGTCTGGATGCGCGCGTAGTTAAGCCGGAAACCTGCGGTGAGCGACAGGCGGTCGGTCACGTCGAGCGTGTCGGTGGCGTAGAGGCCGAGATACAGCGTCGAGCCGCTGACATTGCTCGGGGCGATGCCGAGCGCACCGAGCGTGCGGATGTCGGGCGTGCCGAGGCCGGGGATGTTGCCGTAATACGGATTGTTCGGATCGGTGGTGATCAGCAGGTTCGGGTTGATCACGCCGAGGGCGCTCGACGACTTGAACGAGAAATTCGAGGCGTCGACGCTGCCGCCGATGACGAAGGCGTTGGGCAGGCCGAAAATCCGGTCGCGGTTGGCCGCCTGCAGCGAGCCGCCATAGGCCTCGGACTGGGTCAGCGTCGTGTCGATCGTGCCGTAGGGAATGTTCCGGCGGAACGGGATGGGCTGGCCGTTCAGGCCGATGATCGTGAACTGGTTGGCGTAGGCGCGGCGGGCCGCCACCTGGCTGGTGGGCGGCGCGTTCACGTTGAACGCGTCGTCCTGGTAGCAGAGGAAGCCGCGGAAGCTGCCGCGACTGCTGCAATTCTCGAAGTTGCCCTGGTTGCCGTCGACGTAGCTCTCGCTGAAGCGCCGGTAATAGGCGTTGCCGGCGAGGTCCCAGGTCGGCGAGATATCGACCCGACCGGTGAGCTGGAGCGTGCCGACCTGCGTCGTCTGCGTCTGCGGGTAGGTGAAGATCGCCCGCGGATCGACATGGGTGAAGTCCACCGGCGTCGCGGCCGCTGCACCGTAGAAGCTGCGCGCGGCCAACCCGATCAGATGGAACTCCGAATCCTGCGAGCGGTAGCCCAGATCCGCATACAGACGCCCGATCGTGCTCGGGTTCTCGTAGCGCCAGCCGCGGTCGTTCAGCCCGTCACCGGTGAAGTAGAAGCTCCAGTTGTCGACGACCTTGCCGTATTCGAGATAGCCAGCCGTACGCGCGTCCGAGCCACCCCAGGCCGAGATCTCGGTGCCCTGCCAGGTGAAGCCGTTCTTCATCTGGATGTTGACCGCGCCGCCGATGGCGTTGAGGCCGAAGACCGGGTTGCCGGTGACCACGTCGATGCGCTGGACGGCCTGCGGCGGGATCAGGTCGAAGTTGACGACGTCGCCGAAGGCCTCGTTGATGCGGATACCGTTCTGGTAGACGGCCAGCCCCTGCGGCACGCCTTGGACGGAGGAGGCGGTGAAGCCGCGGTAGTTGAGATCGATGCGGTTGCCGTTGCCCTGCGAGTCGCTGACGTTCACCCCGGGTGTCGAGCGGGCGAAGGTGGCGATGATGTTGTCGGTGCCGCGGTCGATGGCGATTTGCCGGGGCGTGACGGTCTCAACGGTGCTGGGGATCTTATTGAGCGGCTGTTCGGAGCCGCGCAGGCGGACGGCTCCCGGGGCGAGCGGGGCGTTGGGTGCGATCTGTGCGGCTTGATCGAGGTTGAGGGCGCCGCTGGAATTGCCGCCGCCGGCACCGACCGGCGAGGTCGAAACGACGCTGATCTCATCGAGCGTGACGGCTTGCTGAGCCTGTGCCAGTCCGGGCAACAATGCAACGGACGCGATCAGGCTGCCTCGTAAGGCGCGCATGTGTTCCCCCAACCAACTCTGCGACGACGGCCTGCTTTTTCAGGTCCGTTGCATGCACTGATGCTTGATCGTCAGAACCGTACAAATCACGGGATCGTGTTACCGCCTGTTTCGCGGTCGGCCGCTAATCTCCGAACCACCCCTGTGGCTTCGCCGCCACATCAATTGCGCCACTCTCTCAAGGGCTTAGGGCAATACAAGAAACGCACATCGGGACAATTCGGCAATCGGCTCCGTTCGAGGGCGACGTGGTTTTGCGTGCGCGATCCGTCGGCGGTGGCACGTTGCCGAAACAGGGAATCGCCGTGCTCCCAACCGCCTTCGCTTCCGAGAAGACCGCCCTCATATCGCGCAGGGTCTAAGCGCGGCGTACCAGAAGCGGACGCTGCACAACCTCGGCCATCAAGGCGCCTCTACGGTGCGCCTGAAGCGCGACGCGCGAAACTGACGGCATATTCGGCCATGGCGGTCGCGATCCCTCCACCGAACAAACGTGAATGGCGCAAGCGTCCATCATCGCTGCCGTCGCTCGACCAGCGGCCAAACGGCGATCTCGGCCGGGCTTACCGACCGTGATCGCGGGCACATCGAAGCGGTTCGACGATCAGGCTGAAATGACAAAGGCCGCAAATCTGCGGCCTTGTAAGTCATCTGTATGGTTGGGAAAACTGGAGCGGGCGAAGGGATTCGAACCCTCGACCCCAACCTTGGCAACGCACGGTTCCCGACCCATGATGCGCTCGTGAACGTGCCGCGCGCCTAGGGAAACCATGCCCGCCCGTGCAACGCCGTTCAATCCCGTGGCGGGGCAATCGAACCCAAACCCGGGGTTTCCGACCCATTTCCGCCCCGGCGTCGGGGCCGCCCGGGGACAACGCGTGGACGACATTCCGGACAGCCGGTTCGAGCGGGCGGAGATGATGGAGGGCATCCTCCTCGCGCACGCCACCGGCGGGTCTGCCGACGGGCATGCCTACGAGCACCTGCGCCGCGAGTTCATGACCGACCCGTCGCTGAAGCCGCTCCTGCCCCAGTTCGTGCGGACCTGCCGCGACCTGCCGGCGTTCTGGTCGCTGATCAAGTCGCAGTTCGCCCACTACGAGCAGCGCCGCGTCTTCATACGACACCAGTTCACGGACCTGATGGAGTACCTGGAGGGCCAGTCCCATGCCCCGGCGGACGCGGCGGTCGGTGACGCGCTGTCGAGCTTCGACCCGGAGGGCGTCCACGCGGTCTGGACCAAGGCGCTCGCCCGGCGGGACACCGACCCCGAGGGCGCCATCACCGTCGCGCGCACGCTGCTTGAGACGGTCTGCAAGCGCATCCTCGACGTCACCGGTCCGGCCTACGCTGACAAGGACGACTTGCCGAAGTTGTACGGCCTCGCGGCCAGGGCCTTGAAGCTCGCCCCGGACCAGCACACCGAGGAGCCCATCCGCATGATCCTCGGCGGCGCCACGACGCTGGTGAACGGCATCGGGACCCTGAGAAACCGGCTCTCCGACGCGCACGGGCAGGGCGTCAGCCGGGAGACGCGGCGGCCGGTCCGCCCCTCCCCCCGGCACGCCAGCTTGGCCGTCAACATGGCTGGGGCGATGGCGACCTTCCTCGTCGAGACCTTCCAAGAGCGGCGCAAGCCGTAGCGTCAGGCCGCGGCCGCCCGCTTCTGGTACTCGGACGCGGTGTGGCCGTAGACCTTGAGGATCATCGCCGGCGTCGCGCCAAGGTAGTCCGCAACCTCCTGCACCGGGACGCCTGCGCGGAGCATCAACGTCGCCCGGGTGTGCCGAAGAATGTGCGGCGTTGGCCAGCCCATCTCGTCGATGCCGGCATCCTCCTCGACCTCGGCGCTTTCCGTCTTGTCGCCATCGTCCTCGTAGCCCAGCGCCTCGCCCCCGACCCGATACGTCCCGTCGATCTCGCGCAGGTCGAGGCAGGCCCGGATGGCTGCCAGGCGGAAGCCCTTGCTGACCCGCTTGATCTCGGCGCCATGGTCGCTCACGACCCGGCCCACACCCTTCGCCAGGTCCGCCTCGCGCCAGGCTGACAGCAGCGGCAGCAGGCGGTCGTGGATGCGGCAGGGAGTCTGGCGCTTCCGCGAGACCGGCGCCTCGGGCCCGCAACGGAACAGGGTCGTCGACGTGAAATCGACGTAGCCCGCCGTCCGGTGCCGGCGCCAGCGCAGGTCGAGGATGGCCGCCGACCGGGTGCCCGAGTAGAAGCCGATCTCGCAGAATCGGGCGAGGTGGTCCGACGGGTCATGCGTCAGGCCCTCGATTCGCACCCACTCTGGCTCGCGCGTCGCGAGGTCCGTCGAGACCCAGCGGTACCCCTGCGCCGCCTTGAGCAGCCGGGCGTACTCGCCCTCGGTCAGCCAGTCCGGATGCGCGGTCCCCGCCTCGGGCAGGGAGACGAGCGGCCGGGCCGTCAGCGTGAACTCCTTGTGCCAGGCCCCGATGGCGGCCGAGAGCGTCTGAAGTTCCCTTCTCGCCGTGGCGACCTTGACGTGCTTCACGACCGCCGACCCCGGCGCCGAGTAGGTCTCGCCGGTCCGGGCGGTCGTGTAGGCACGGCAGGTCTTGCCCGTGACCTGGGCGAGGGTCTTGCCCTTCCAGTGCCGGAGCAGGTGGCTGAGGTGCTGGCCGGTGAGCGCGGCGTTCTTCGTGCCCTCCTTCAGCGCGCCGTAGTGCGCGAGGCACGTGGCGACGCTGATCAGGCGGGGGTCCTTGTTCGCCGGGTCGCCCGAATCCGGCTCGCCTAGGAGCCTTTCCTGCTCGATGCGCGACCGCTCGGCGAGGTAGACCGCGAACTCGCTTTCAGCCTTGCCGCGATCCTCAGCGCCGTATCGTGTTCGGCGCTTCCAGGGCTTGCCGGCGATGGTGTCCTTGATGGCCCAGACGGACCGGTCGGTGTCCCAGACGAGCCGCGCGGGGTCTTTGGGCCTTGCCACTCTTGGTCTCTCCACTCTTGAAGGGCGCGCCGGCTCGTGAGGATGCCGTGCCCGGGCTGGAACCCGCGCAACTTCCCGGCCTTCACCGCGGCGCGGAGTTGGGCGGTCGAGAACACCGGCATGCTCGCCGCGCCCCGGATCTCGGGTGCCCAGCGGGCCGTCTCCAAGTCGAGGAGCGCGTCGGGCTCGGCGGCCTCGACGAGGCGCCACTTGCCCTCGGACAGGTCGACGTCCGGGTCGACTATGAGTTCGTATGTCGGCATGCGCAGACGATCCCCGCGCGCTGGGTCGGCGTCAACGTTCGGGTCCACGGTAATGAGTACCGAGGTTAAAGGGGTTGCCCCGCCGGTCCCTGGGCCCAGGCAACCGGCTTAACCCAACCTTCACCACGACGCCCGGAGACCCTGGGCGGCGGCTTGACCGCACGAATCGCGAGCTGCGATCCTCGCCCCATCGACACCTGAGAGCCCACCATGAAACCGCGCATAGCCCCCTCCAACCGGACGAGACCCAACCCCCCGGGGGCGTGACGCCGCGCGCGCAGCCCCCTCATTAGGAGGCTGCCCTTCATGAAGAACCACCATCACAACCTCACTCCGCCCAAGGGCACCGTCTGGCTGACGGGCGACACGCACTTCGGGCACGCCGGCTCTATCGCGCAGTCGAAGCGTCCCTTCGCCGACGTCGCGGCGATGGATGCCCTCCTCATCGAGGCTTGGAACGCCGTCGTTCGGCCGGGCGACACGGTCATCCACCTCGGAGACTTTGAGTGGGGGCACGCCCCGGCGCGGACCGCGGAGATTTTCGCGGCGCTCCGAGGGAAGAAGCATCTCCTGGTGGGAAACCACGATAGGGCGCGGGTGACCGATTTGCCCTGGGAGAGTGTGCAGGAGCGCCTCACCGTGCACGCCGCCGGTCGCCGCATCGTCTGCGACCATTACCCCATGCGAGCCTGGCCTGGCTGTTTCCGGGGCGTCCTACACGTCCACGGGCACACGCACGGATCCCTGCCGGGGACGTCCCAGTCATGTGACGTCGGCGTCGACGTCTGGGGTTACGCCCCGGCGCGCGTCGAGGATGTGATCGCCCGGATGGAGGCGACGCCGGAGCAGCCGGAGGAGCGCCGCCGGGCGCGCGACCAAGAGGAGGATGGCGATGGCGCGTGAGACCGAGATCCCCTCTGACACGGTTACATGCGAGGCGTGCGGCTGGGTCTCCTACTCGGTCACCCGTCAGCATGCCGAGGAGCACGTCGCGCGGCACAACGCCAGGCGGGCTATCGACCCGAGCGCCCTCCGGCACTGGCCGACGCCCATGTCGATCCGGGAGTACGCTTGCCGGGGCTGCGGCGGCTGGGGCCCGTACCGGCCCGCCCAGCAGGGGGACTGCCCGACGGGCGCGACCATCAACGCCGTCCTCGTGGACGAATGAACGAAGGGCCCCGGTCATCCCGGGGCCCTTCTCGTTAGAGGGTCAGCGCGTCCGCCGCGGCGGCGGCCTCGTCGGCTGCGTGATGGAGGTCCTGGGCGCGCTGCCAGAGCAGCCCGACGAGCGCGGGGCGGACCCACTCGGGGATCACGCGCTGGCCGAGGGCCCATCTGGAAACGAGGCGCTGGTCGATCTCCTCGCGGGGCCCGTCCGGGTGGAGCGGCCCGAGCGCCCGAGCGAGCGGCCGCCGCCAGTCCTCCCCGGCGAGCGCCTGGCCGGCGCGTGCGAGGAGCTCCGGGCTCATGGCGTCCGCCGGGCGTATGCGGCCCAGGCCGACCAGACGACCTCGGGCTCCGCGCCGGCGCTACGATGCAGCACGACGTCCCTGCCGACCTGGTCACCGTACAGGGCGCCCGACAGGGCCAGGACCTCACCCGTTGCGAGCGTCGCCACGTACAGGGCACCCGTTGGATCATCGAGCCATGCCGGGGCCCTCGCCCGGGAGGCCCATAGCAGGCGGTCCGTTAGCTCGTCGGCCTCGTCGAGATCGTGGCAGGCGTCGTAGGCAGCGCGGATGGTCTCCGGGCTCGCGAGCGTGGGGGCCATCTCCGTGCGGAGCCGGGTCCACTGTTCGTGCGTGGGGCCCGTGGCCATCAGGCCGAACGTCGAGCGGAACTCGCGGCTGTCCATCGCATGCTCCTCAGAACGACGGGCCGGGCGCCGGGGCTTCGGCCTCGACGGTCTTGCGGGGGCGGGCTTTCGGCGGGGTGTAGCCCGGCGGCGTGACGCGGGGCCCGCGCTCCCCGGCGGCCACCGCGGCATCCCGGTGGCGGTCCCACTCCCGGGATTGGCCCATGCGGATGCCGCGCGCGTGAATGTCCGCCAGCATGTAGATGATCCGGGGCGACATCGACGCGTCGAGTTTCTCGACCATGTGGTCGATGTCGACGCGGATGAGGCGGAGGGAGCCGAGGCGCTCCTCGACCCTGTAGTCGGGCCCGACGTCCCTGTTGACCGCCGCGATGTCGAGGGCGGGGCGCTTGGCCTGGATGAGCGCCTGCCCGCGGGCTTCCAGGATGTCCGCGACCTGCTGCGCGATTCGGTCGGTGATGGGGGTGCTGGTCATGTTGCCGGTTTCCCTTGCAGTGAGCGGGCGGCAGCGCCTTCCCGCGTGGGGGTAGTCTATGGGTCGCGATGCAACCCGCAAGCGACGGTCTCGCGGCCTAGTCCTCCCCCGCGAATCGCAACCACATGACGATGAGGGCGGCCCGGCTCCGGACCCGGGTCCTCTGCGCGTCTTCGAGGCCAGCCACGGCGCGCGCCGCGGCGGTCTCGTCACCGGCGAGGAGGGCGTCGGCGAGTTCGTCGACGCGCCAAGCCTCTTCGATCCAGTCGATGCGCGTCACCGGGTGGGCTCCCGGGTGAGCCGGGCCAGGGCATCCCGGCGCCGGGCGGCCACCTCGGCGCGAGCGGCGAGGAGCGCGGCGTGCTCCGGGGAGGCGTCGACGTCCGCGACGAGCCGGGGCCGGCGCGCCGAGATCCTTGCCTCCCGTACGGCGGCCTGTGCCACGGGCGAGCGGTTGCTGTTGGCTGGCAGCGGGATGCGCATCAACCCCTCGCCTGCTCGACAGCAGCGGTCTCGTCTCCCGTGACGACGGCCCCTTCGCGCTCCAGCATCCGCACGCCCTGGACGATGTGGGCCGCCCGGTTGAGCAGGCGCTCGCGCTCCTCGTCGCCGGTAATCTCGTGAGCGTCCGCCACGACCGCGATGGCCGCCTCCTCGCCGTCGGCGAGGTAGGCCTCCAGGATACGGTCGAAGAGGGTCTCCTCCCGCGGCGGGGCGGCCATCGTCGCGAGGTAGTCGACGACTTCCTGTGCCGCCTCGTCCTCGGTCGGCTTGCGGGCGGGTATTTCTCCCAGGGCGGTCAGGAGCTCGTGGTCGATGGGATGCATGTCGATCATGGGACGGGTCACTCGGCTGACAGGGCGGGGAAGACGGCGGCGACGGCGGCCGGCGGGTGCCCGGCGAGCACGGCCCGCAGGGCGTCGGTGACAGGGGGCAGGCGGAACCGGTCAGTGCGGGGCTGCTCGGGCACAAGCGCGAGGGCGGCCGCGAGGACGTCGCAGACGGCACGGGCGTGCGCCCGGCGTGCCGCCCGCTCGGCGACGGCGGTCTCGTCGCCTCGCCGGATGCGGCGGCCGAGTTGGCCCTCGACGGAGCGGGCGGCCGTGTTCCGGGGAAGAGGCAGCCCACGAGCCTGTAGCGCCGCTCTCGTAGAGTTAACGGGGACGCCGAGCGCCGTGTCGACGGCATGGAGGCTGTCGAGGACAGAGGCCGCCTCGACGGCTATGGCCTCCCGCCCGGCCAGCGCCGACTTCCGGGTGCAGACGCTCTTCGGCGCCATGCCCGTTCGTGCCCGCCCGATCCGGGCCAGCGTGGCCAAGGTCCGCGGCTCGCACCAGTGCCAGCGCTCGGCGGCCCTGTCGGCGCCCTTCGTCGCCATGATGAACGCGACGGTCGCGGGGTTCGGGTCGGCGTAGACGTACGCGTCGACGGTCTGGGGACGTCGCATCAGCGGCTCCCCTCGACGGGGACGATGCGGCGCTCCAGCCCGAGGCCTGCGAGGAGGCGGTCGCCCGCGGGGCGGCGGCCGTGACGGACGTCCTGGATGTACGCGGTCGACAGGCCCAGGCGGCGCGCCACCGCCGCGGCGGAGCCCTCCGTCTCGATTGCGGTTCTCAGTAGTTCTCGCGGGTCCGGCGCGGCGGGGCGGCCCACGCTCGGTTGTGCCGTGGTTATCATTTTGGCCTCCGGGCCGCCGGCAAGCACATCATGCTGGGCGGTTGCCAACAGACATGGACTTCCGTCGGTGATTCGTCCAGAGACCCCGAAAAGTGACAAAAAAACTTGTCTCTTTTAGTGGGTGCAGACCGATGCTTCGAAACTCGAAGCATCTTTGATCGGCCTGAATACTTGCGAGGCGACCGGCCGAGGTCCAGTATCAGGGGCAGTTGCCAACCGCCACAGGATTCGCCCCGTGTTCACGCTCCTCCTCCTTCTCCTCGGCCTAGCCGCCCTCGCCGCGCAGGTTCTGTCCGCGTCCCACCGGCCCGTCCCGGTCACGGAGGCGCTCCCCGTCGCCGGCCTCGGGCTGGCCTGGCGCCGGAAGAAGTCGCTCACGACCAAGCATGGTCCCCGCACCCTCTGGATGGGCGACGGCGACGCTGCTCTGTACCGGCGCGCCTACGACCTCGCCCGAGGGCCGATGCGCGACGCCGGTTACTCGTGGACGGAGGAATCCCGCGAGGGCGGTGTGGTCAGCCTGCGCCCGTGCTGCTGGGAGCCTGTCCCGGCGGACGATGCCGTCACGCAGGCCGCCCTCGACGCGGCCGCGGCCGCCATCGCCGCCGACGACGCCCGCATCGAGCGCGTCGAGGACATGCGCCGCGAGGCACGGGAGAACGCTGCGCGCTTGGTCGCGGACGACAGCCGAGCCGCGCTAGCCGCGCTACGCGAGAGCCTCGACGTTCTGTTCTGGGCCTGGCCAAAGCGGAAGGAGGCCATCGCCAGGGAGCTTCTCCGCGAGCCGATGGAGTGTGACGGTGACGTGCCGAAGCCCGCCATCGCCGACCTCGCGCGCAAGCTGACCCGCCAAGTGAACGAGGCCGTCGCGGCGGTGCGCGCCCGGGTCGCAACGGATGCGAGCCACGACTGGCTGGAGCGGGCCCGCGACCCTGAGGTTCGCCGGGCCGTCCATGCCGCGACGCAGATACTCTGCGAGATGGACCAGGACCGCGCGTCGGTGCGGAACGGTTACGGCTGGGGCAAGAGCCACTCGCACGCGGGGCACGTCCTAGGCAGCCTCCGGGAGCTCTCCGTCATCGAGGCGTCCCAGGCCCTATGCGCGGTGTACCGGCACAGGAAGCAGCTTCGTCCGGAAATCCGGCAGGCCTGCTTCGGTTCGGCGGAGGCCTGACATGGCCGCCCCCGGCACGATCCGGCCCCTGGTCCGCTGGTACGGAGGCAAGGCGCTCATGAGCCACTGGATCATCGCGAACCTGCCGCCGCACCGCGTCTACGTGGAGCCCTTCGGGGGCTCGGCCGCGGTGCTGCTCCGGAAGCCGCGGAGCGAGGTCGAGGTCCTCAACGACCTCGATGCCGAACTCGCCAACCTCTATCGCGTGGCTCGCGACCCGGTCCTGTGCGGGCAGCTCGGCATGCTGTGCGCCCTGACGCCCTTCTCGGCCGCGGAGTTCCGGCTGGCCTGCGAGCCGCTCGCCGAGGACCGTCCCATCGAGCGCGCCCGCCGGCTCCTGGTGCGCCACTACATGGGCAGGGCATCCGACGCGAAGCGGCCGGTGTCCCGCACCGGGTTCCGCTCCTACTCGGGTGATGCCAGGTCGGTGCCTGCGCGCGACTGGTTCACGTACTCGGACGGCATCGGGCAGATCGGCGCTCGGCTCCGGGACGTCGTCGTCGAGTGCGGGGACGCCGTCGACGTCATGCGCCGGCATGACCGGCCGGACGCCCTGCACTACGTCGACCCGCCGTATATGCCCGAGACCCGGAAGGCGCCGGACAGCGGCTACCGCCACGAGCTCGACGAGGCCGGACACGTCCGCCTGCTGGATTGCGTCCTGACGCTGAAGGGGTCCGTCGTCGTCTCGGGCTACGCCCACCCGGTCTACGACTACCTGCTCACCGGGTGGCGCCGGGTGACGCGCGAGGTCCGCGACCAAGCCGGGGGAGCGCGCGAGGAGGTCCTGTGGATCTCGCCGCGCGCGGCCGAGGTCGCCCGACAGCCCGACCTGTTCACCGCCGCCTAGCCTCTGGTCGCTTGCGCCGCCCCGGCGACAATACCCCCGTCACCCCGTTTTCAGAGGACACCCAAGCCCCGATGCGCACCTTCCGTCAGATGCTCGCCGCGATGATCATCGCCATCCTGTCCGCGCCCAAGTACGTCCTGGAGGGCGGTAAGTGGGTGCTCCGCTCGCTGTTCGCGCCCCCCATGCCGCAAGGCGGGGAGATCGAGCAGGCCATGGACGCCGTCCGGGCGGCCGCCGCCCCGACGGAGGCCCCCTTGACGCCCGCTTCGGACACCGTCCAGACCGCGGACGCCGTCCGGAAGGCCTCCCTCGCGGAGGCGGCGGACGCCGTCCGGGAATGGGGTCGCCTCGCCCGGGCGTACGCCACGCACCGCCTCTCGTCCGATCCGGAGCCGGACCTCCGGGCGCTCGACGAAAGCGCCGAGGCTTGGCTGCGCGGCCTGTCGGATGCCGAGTGTCAGCGCCTGTTGGAATCTGGAGCTCAGCGCGTCTCGGACCACATGCTCGGTGCCCATCTCATCCCGGGCCTGTCCCGGTGCCAGCAGTACCCCTCGTGGGCCCCGGCCATCGTCCTCGCCGACGTCCCGGGCGACGAGCGCTACGACGCCGTCCGGGCCGACCTCGCCCGGGACCCCTCGCTCGTCCCTGGCTACCGCGTCGCCGCCTGACGCAATCGCCGGAACGGACAAGGCCCGCCTCCTTCCGGGGGCGGGCCTTTCGTTTGCCTGCGCGCGGCTGCGTCAGCCTGCCGCGCTCAATCTGCGTGAAACCTGTTGTGCCTTGCCCCGTGCACAACTTCTCGTGCGCACACGTGCTGACAGTGTGCGCACGAGTGCCGACGTCAGGCCGCGCGCCGGGCGGCGGCGGCCTTCCCGAGCCGGACGAGGCGACCCTCGGCCTCAAGGGCGCGCGACCGCATCCGGGCCAACTCGTCCCGGAGCCGGGCATTCTCAGTGCGGAGCGAGGCGGTCTCGGCGCGGAGGCGGGCGACCTCAGCCTGGGCGGCCACGAGGGACTGACGCTGGCGCTCGACGGCGTAGACGGCGCGCTGGGCGGCGCTGGAATTCCGGAGGGCCTGCTCGGCATCGAGGTCGGCCTGCAGGTCGCGGCGGTCTTGGATGAAGGAAGCCGCAACGCCGGCGAGGCCCATGCCGACCCGGTCGAGATCCGTGGCAATGTGGTGGGCGTTCGTCATGGCGGCCTCTCGGTGCGTACGAGGGCCACGATCCCAAACCAGGGACTCAGCGTCGAGACGCCGTCAAGAGTTATCCCTGGCCTGCGGGTGGTCGGACACCGGCGCAGGGGGCTCATGAGATGTAGGGTTAGCGCCCCGTTACTTGGGTGAACTGTAACGAAAAGTCTGGACGCCGGTGTCCGCGCCTCAGCCCAGCTTCAGGCGTCGCATGACGAGCTCCGAGGCCATGGCCTTGCTCAGCCCCTTGTCGTGCACGAGCGTAGTCAACGCATCCTTGAGGAGCGGCTTCAAGTGGATGCGAACGGGCTCCGTTGAGCGGCGGCGGACGATGATCTCGGTCGCGTTCCCCTCGACGAGGGCAGTGACGAGGGCGTTGAGGATGGCGGTGTCGACGACGCGGGGGTCAGGCATGCCGGCCTCGCGGCGGGCGGCCCGGTCGCGCCGCTTGCGCTCGGCATCCGACACAGGGGGCTCGGGCGGAGCGGGCAGCGCTGGGAGGAAGTCGTGTACCGGGGTTGGGAAGGTCGAGATCTCGTCGTACATCGGCTGCCTCCAGGGTGTGAAGGCTATGATCTCCTAGGCGACGCAATCGACAACGATGGACGGTGTCCAGAGGAGGACGGTGTCCGGGTCTCAGGCCGCGGCGGACGGTGTCCGCGGGCGTAGGGTGATGACGATCTCTCAGCCTGAGGATTTGGCTACCGCGAACAACCGTTGCCAACCCCAGAAGGCTAGATGGCCGGCCCAGACCCCCCCTTGTGAGCGGGTCCTGCATGCCCTCGGGGCGGGTAAACCTCCACGGCTTGGCCGACAGGACCGCTCCCCGGAATGATCATGACGTTCAAAGTAAAAGGTCGCCGACCTGCGAAGCAAACACGTCGCGCGTATTCACGGTAGCCCACTTGCGCGGCGTGCCCATTGGCAACGAACCGAGACCGCCGCCACGTCGTTATGTCGTCGGCTCGACTTAGTCCCATCGAGCGTCAATCGCCGTGCATCGGCCTGGAAGCCGGTGCCTCGACAGGCTAGCCTTCCAGCGACATGCGACCTCGGCGCCGACCGGCGACCGCCTCGTCACCGACGTGACTTGGCCTCCACGACCTTGAGCGACCACGATGGACGGGCAGCCCGAGACGACCACGAGCCCCGACGCGACCCGTCTTGCGCAGGCCGGACCGGCCAAGCATCAGATCGGGTTCCACCATCGCGACGCGGTGCGCCTCCTGTACATCCTGGCGCTCGGGAGCGAGGAGGCGGCACATGACGGCCGCATCTTCCGCGGCGAGAAGCGTGCGATGGCAATCGACTTCCTCGTCCGCTACCCGGATTACCTGGCCGACGAACTCCTGACCCGGTTCGAGACCGAGGGCGATCCTGCCGCCCTGGATGCCGCGTCAGACATCTTCGACGCCGAAGAACCGGACCTTCGCACGGTCGCGATGGTCCGCTGGCGCCGCGGGGCCTTCCAGAACATCGAGATGCCGCTCTCGATCCTCGCGGCGCATGGCTTGGTGCGTCCGCTGAAGCAGACCACCGGCCAGCGCCGACACGACTTCATCGTCCTTCCGGCCGCGTTTGCGTTCATCGAGCGGATCGAGCGCGAGCAGCCCAGCCTTGGCTGGTACAGGTCGCGGGTGGAGCTCGTGATGACGCTGGCTGGCTTCCGGAGCGGCTCCGACCTGAAGGGCGACCAGTACCTCCATCCCGAGTACCGCGACGCTCGCCACGGGACCGAGATCCCGTCCATCAAGGAGCGCGTCTTGGCCCGTCTCCGGAGCCTTAGGGGACGATGATGAGCACGCAAGCCACGGCCGCGGAGTGGATCGAGGCCATCGCCGGTAAGGCATCCCTGTCAGTGTCGGTCGTACAGGAGGTGCTCGACCGGCATGCCGTCGAGCCGCAATCCACCTTGCCCCGAAGAAAGAGCCTCCGCATTCGCTCCGTCACGCTGGAGGGCGTCAAGGAGGGCACCGTCGCCGACGGCCCGTTCGGCCGGACCTTCACTTTCGGTCCCGGGCTCTGGGCCATCGTTTCGGACCAGAACTTCAGAGGCAAGTCGACCCTTCTAGGTGTGATCCAGGGGGGCATCCGCGGCGACATTCACGAACGCGTAAAGCCGGACGTGTGGCGATGGCTGAGCAAGGCAGAGGTCGTCTTCGAGGCCAACGGCATAGGCCACCGGCTCCTCGTCACGAAGGAGGCTGGCGACCCTGACAAGGGCGTGGCCGGCAGCTTCAGCCGCGAGCAGGACGGCGATTGGTTCACCCTGTACGAGGGCACGGTCGGGAAGCCCCTCGAACGGGCCGTCGAGGACGCCATGCTGGCGGAGTTCGGCTTCGCTAGGTTCCACGCTCACAACGAGAAGGACGGCAGCCATACCCATGGCTGGCCGGTCATCGCGTCGGCGCTGTTCGTAGACGGTCCGGGCAAGGCCGTGTTCGGCGAGCAGCTGTTCGATGCCATCCCGCTTCGGCTGCTGCAGATGTTCATGGGCCTGCCGTGGGTCAGCACCTACACGGCGGCGTCGACGGCGCTGAAGCGGCTGAGGGCTACGAAGGCCGAGCGTCCCGCTGCCTCCCGCGGCCTCGGGAACAGGCTCCGGACCAGGCTCGACGCGGTCGACGCCTCCCTTTCGTCCGCGCGCGGCCGGGTCCGCCCCGGACCTGATCGCGCCGTCCTGCGGGCCACGATGCTGGAGCAGGACCGTCGGCTGCTGGCCCTGCGCGAGCGAGTCGAAGAGACGCGGCAGCAAGCCGTCAGGGTGGACCGCCAGTTGCAGGGCGCGACGACCCTGCTGCTCGAAACGCGGAGGGCCTTGCAGCAACTCAGGGACGAGCGGGCGGCCGGCGTGGTGCTCCGGACCCTGCGCCCCGTCTGCTGCCCCTCGTGCGATGCCGGCATCGACCATGACCGGCACTCCCGGGCGGACGAGGGTTCTACCTGCGCCTTGTGCGGCACGCGCCAGGCACCGGACGAGGACGAGGACGCATTGCGGCTGGAGGAGTTGCAGCGGGACGTCGACGACGTCGAGGCCAACGTCGCGGAACTGAGCGCCCAGGCGACCGAGGCGCAGGCGTCGCAGCGGGGGGCCGAGGCGGAGCTCTCCAAGGCCGTCGAGGCGTTGCGCGCCACCGAAGCCGCCTTGCGGGCCGAGGGCTCCGCCGACCTGGAGATGGAGATCCGGGGCCTTGAGGCCCAGCGCGAGCAACTCCTCGCGCTGATCGCGGCTGAGGAGGAAGAGGAGGACAAGGAAGAAGCCGCCGCCAACGGCGCCCATGACGAAACGGTGCTTCAGGCCGCCGAGGAGGTGACCAAAGATCTCTACGATGGGCTCGCGCGCGAGATCCTCGCCGACGTGTCGAGGGAGATCACCACGCTGTCCCGTTCATTCGGCGTCCAGAACATCGAGAGCATGGACTGGGGCACCGGAGGCGCGATGCGGATCGTGCAGGGCAAGACCCCGACCAGCTTCAGGAGGCTGGCCCCGGGCGAAAACCTGCGGGTGCGCATCGCGGCGGCGCTCGCCGTGATCGAGGTGGCCCGGCAACGCATGTACGGCCGGCACCCAGGCCTGCTGGTACTGGATAGCCCGGGCGCGCAGGAGATGGCGCCCGCCGACTTCGCCGCGTTGCTGTCGCGCGTGCACGAGGCTATCCAGAGCGTGGGGGACATCCAGATCATCGTCGGTGCCCGGGCGGACCCGACGCTCCTCGACGTTGTCCCATGCGATCACGTGACCCACGCTCAGGGCGAGCGATTCCTTTTCTGAGCTTGGCTCTGTGGTGACGTCCGACCTGATCAGACGCCTTCTCGACGGAGGCGACGCGCAAGACCTCGGCGACATCCCGGTCGACGAGCTCGCCGCGGCGGCCGCCGACCATGCGGCGGAAATCGAGGGCGCGCGCCTCTTCGTCATCCTCGCCGAACACCCGCGAGCCGAGGCGACCACGAAGGCCCTAGTCGCGGTGGTGGAGTGCGCCGACGTGCTCGCCATGATGGAAATCGCGTCATGGCTCGGGCGCGGCGGACAGGTTCCCCCGTCGCACCGCCAAGGGCTCGGTCGGGCTTTCCTTGGACGGGCCGCCGACAGGTCGGCCTACTATGGCACCCGCTCCCAGGCGCTGAAGGCGGCGATGATCATGGCCCAGTCGGAGCGGTCGCTGCTCCGGCGCCTTCAAGCCGAGATCCTCGATCTCGACCCCTCGGACGACGGCATCTATCTCCGCCATGCGGCCAGGGTTGCCGGGGCCGTGCTGGCCCATGAGCCCGCCGACGACCTGCGCCACAAGCTGACGGAACTCGCGGGTGTGGAGGACGCGGAGGACGAGGCCGCGGTAGAGCTCGGCCTCGATGCCCTCAGGACGGGGCTTGGCGCCACCACGCCGGAAACGGCGCTCGATGCCTTCGGGCAGGCCCGGGACTGGTTCGCGCGTGCCGAGGACGCGACCGAGGCGCGCCTCGATGCCCGGCTGTATCGCAACTGCCTCGACATGCTGGTGGCCTTTCAGGAAGGCCGTACCGGCGAGGACCTCCCGGACCGGATCGACACGGTCACGCGATCGGCCTTCGAGTACACCGCCTTCCTGACGGTGAACGACCGCGAGCCCGAGACGTCATCCTGGCTCGCGGCGAAGGACCTCGAACGCGTCCACTGGACTTCGCTCGCGCTCCGCCTCGGGGCGGTGGCGGACAAGGTCTCCCGCTCGGCGTGGCTCAAGGTCGCCGCGGTCATGGAGGAGGAGCTCCTGGCCGTCTATGCCGCGAGCCGAACCATGTTCCGGCGCGGCCTGGACGGAGGGTTGGAGCAGGTCGTGCGCCCCAGGATCGTGGGCGCGATGCAGCGCGAGCTTCGTTCCCTGGACATCCTGGAGCACTGGATCGAGGAGAACGCCGGGTCCGCTTACCTGCCGGAGGCGAGGTCCCTTGGGGATCTCGTGAGCCATGCCCGGGAAGACCTCGTCACCCACCGCCCTTCCGGGGCGGCGGCCGGGAGCTCACCGACCGCCGCCATCATTGAGCACCTCCCGACGCCGGTCCGCGAGACCGTCTCGGCCCGTATCGAGGCCGATGCCGTCACCCTGTACGACGAGACGGTGTCCAGGACCGTCGACGAGGTGCTCAGGACAGCCCTTGCCGCCCTCTCCGGGAACGTCGACTACGGGGGACGCGAGGAGGTCCGGAGCTTCTTCGACGTGCTGGTCCTTGAGGTCACGCGCTTCGTCGTCTCCCGGTACAACCTTAGCAAGGCCACGTTCCCCGGGGTCGCCTATCTCTTCAATCGCGACGCGCACAATCCGCCGCTGGAAGCCGATCTCCAGCATGACTTCGTCAACTTCCTCATGGGTTCGCGGCTCGCGGAGATCTGCCGGCCCGAGGCCCGGGACCTCGGCGGTGGACGCGTCGACGTCCTGTTCACCTACAGATGGATGAAGACGACGTCGGAGCTGAAGCGCTCCTTCCCGAAGCTGACGCTCAGCGACTTGGTCGACCGATACGGCCCGCAAGCCATCTCATACCAGGGCACGAACATCGCGCTTTCCATGCTGATGGTCCTCGACCTGCACGACCGCGCCGGAGCTCAGCCCGACATACGCGACCAGATCGGCGTCCATCACCGGACCGTGGCGGACAGCTCGATGGAGACGGCGGTCGTCCTCTTCCGGATTCAAGGGAAGCGGCACACCCCGTCAGATGTCCCGGAGGCCGCGTTGACCCCAGCCGGGGCCAGCCCAATGACCGAGGAGTAGCTACCCGGACTTACTGTACCGACTAGCCTAAAGGCCATGGCTACGACTTCAAGCGGCAGCGTCGCTACGGGGACGACCGCCCCCCATTTCGAGCGCGGCGATCACCGGCACTTCTACGATATTGAGGGCGGGGCGAGATAGCCGATGCGCACCGCTGCCCGAATGGTTGTTGGGTCGGCATGATCAAGCGCGCCTCGCCAAGCGGCAGGCGCGGGTCTCGATCAACCGCCGCAGCGTTGTCGAGGCCAGGGCGTCGTGCGCCTCTTCGGGGATCGGGTACACCGAGCTCGCGTTGATCTCGCAGAGCACGTAGGTGTCCTCGCCCGCGGCATTCGTCGGCCCGAGCAGGAAGTCGGCGTCCCAGACGACCGGGAGGTCGTCGGGCCTCAACCCCAGTCGTTCCGCCATCCCGGGCACCCACGCCCTCTCCATCAAGCCGCGCAAGCGCTGGAAGCGCGTGTCATCCGGCCCCGAGTACAGGCGCCGTGGCGGCGGCCCCGCCTCGGGAGGGGCGAGGGCCGTGACAAGCTGGTGTCCGAACCCCGCCACGCGGTCCCCGGACACGTAGCAGCGGACCATGCCCTCAAGGTGCCGGGGCTGGAACGGCTGGTCGACGAGCGTGCCACCCGCCGCGAAGTCGGCGGCACGCTCCGCCATGAACGCGTCGAGGGGGACGGTACGCAGGCTCCGGTCGCGCGCCTCCTGCACCAGGACGTCGGCGGCGGCGGCGCGCGCGACCTTCCAGACGCCGATGCCACCGTTGCCGCGGCTGCGTTTCAGCACCCGCGGTCCCTCGGCCACGCGCCCGGGGAACTCGGACACGAGCGCAGCATGGCTCGCGTAGAGGTGCGTGTCCGAGCCCCAGCCCATCTCCCGCGTCCGGACCAGCACCTCCTTAGTGCCCATCCGGTCGATCACGTCGGGATGGGCGCTGACCAGGATGCCGGCGGCCGCCACCTCCCGCAGCACCGCGTCGAGGGCGCCGCGGCCCTCGCCGGTATCCTCAGTCACCGGGTTCACCCAGACCAGCACCGCATCCATCGCCATGAGTTGGGCCTTGAGGAGGTCGGCCTCGCCATCCACCCAGACGGCCGGCTCACCTTCGAGCCCCTGGCGCTCAAGGGCGGCGAACACCGCCGCGAACCGGCTTGTCTCCGGGCGTGCCTCGGATCGCGCGCCGGCGTCGCCCCGATAGACCACGGCGACCCTGAACGGTTGAGCCGTAACGGACATCTGTCGCTCCCGGAGCGTGACTGACTTCCGGGCCGCCTGACGAACCGACGGGCGACCCCGTGCGCGGCGTGCAGTCCCCTACCGGCAAGGCCAGCGCTGCCGGAAGGCGAGCGTGACCCCGGCCAGCATGTCGATCTGCGACAGGGCGTCATGCGTCCGTGCCCAGGTCAGGAAGGTCTCGGCCAACTGCTCGATGCTGTAGTCCACGTCGCAGAGACCGCCCTTGTCGCCGCCGTTGCCGAAGGCCGTGAGCGTGTCGGCCACGCCCAGGAGATAGGCGCTGCACCAGCCGGACGCGGCCCCCTGCTCGGCCAGGCAGGCAAGGTAGAGGTCTCGCGTCCTGCGCTGCGTCACGTCGACCGGACCCTGCCGGGGCGGACCCTCGGCAGGGGCTTCGGCCGGTGGGGCAGGTTTGTCCCCGTCGACCGCCCAGGCCGGGGAGGCGCCCGCGGCGACAAGCACCGCGAGCACGACGGCGCCAGGGAGGAGCCGTCCCGTCATGCGGCGCGCCTGGCCTCGTCGTAGAGGCGGTCGGCCGTCTCCCAGCGGATCACCTTCATGAAGACGTCGACGTAGTTCGCCGCCTTGGCCCCGAAATCCATCTGGTAGGCATGCTCGTACATGTCCATCGCCAGGATCGGCGTGCCGCCGGCGAGCGTCGTGGTGTGGTCGGCAGCCCAAGCGTTCACGAGACGCTTGTCGCGGGGGCTGTAGGTCAACAGCACCCACCCGGACCCGCCGCCCTCGGCGCGGCCCATGGCGGTGAACTGCGAGCGCCAGCGCTCGACGCTGCCGAAGTCGCGGACCAGCGCCGTCTCCAGTTCGGGTCCCGGCTTGCTCTGGTCACCGAGGTTCGAGAAGAACAGCTCGTGCAGGATCATCGAGTTGGTGGCGATGAGCTCCTCGCGCTTGAGGCCGTTGATCACGAACCCGGGCGTCTTCTCGTAGTCCATCGTCGCGAGTTGATCGGCGATGGAGTTCAGGCGCTTCACCGCCCCGAGATAGTTGTTCTCGTAGTGGCTGATCATGATGCGCTCGCTCATCCCGGCGATCTTCTGCGGGTCGAGCGGCAGCGGCTTGGCCGTGTAGGGCGGCAGCTTGAGGGCCGGTAGCCCGGGGGCGGGTCCGTCCGCCGCGGCGGCCGGGGCGGCACCCAGGCCGGCGGCGGCGAGGCCCGCACCGGCCAGGAACAGGTTGCGGCGGTCGATGTCCTTGGCCATGGGTTCGTCCTCTCGATGAGCGGCCGCTACCGGCGCGCCTGGGGTTTGCGAAGGGTGCCGGCGTCGGGACGGCTGCCGTCGTCGCGCCGGAGCTCGACGGTGTCGCCCGCCGCCCAGACCTGGAAGCAGCGGGCGCCGTCCGGACCGCCGTCGAGGCAGAGCTCGTCGCCGCGGACCCGCCAGGAACCGGTGCGAAGCGTGCCCATCGAGACCGCGCGCAGCCGGCCGCCCGTCTCGAAGCCGTAGGCCCAGTGCACGTCGTCGGTGAGCTCCATCCCGGGCAGGCGCCGGGTGAGGTCGCGACCGTTGAGCCTTCGCAACGGCTCGCCCGCGCCGGCGACGGTGGACCCGGCCGCGGAGAACGCCACGGCGAACGCGAGGGCGTGGGCCACCTTCATCGCAACTCCTCCACGTCGAGGCGGTCGAAGCGGGTGACGCTGTCGGCCTTGGTCCAGAATGCCACCTTGCCCGGCGTGCCGATGGTCGCGTCCGTCACGGAGAACAGCTCCCCGCCGTCGAACCACACCGTGAAACGGTCTTCGCGGGCGGTCACCGCGAGGTCGTGCCAGACGCCCGCGGCAACGGGCAGGTCGGCGCCCCCCAACTGCGTCCGTTGGCCGGCGATGACCTTATAGAAACGCACGTTGCCTTCGAGGGCGTTGGCCCGGACGAGGTAGTAGTTGTTGCGGTCCAGCAATCGTACCGCGAGGCCCCCGGCCTGGTCGACGGAGCCCGACACCGGCTTGATGCGTGCCCGGACCGTCACGTCCGCCGGCGCCGTCGCCATGCGGATCAGCAAGGGGAAGCGGTCCTCGGTCGGGTCGTCGCTGGATTGCTCGACGGCGCGCCCGTCCGTCCCGTCCGCGTCCGCGACGTCATCCCACCGGCCGGCGGCGCCGGGACCGGTCTGCATCGGCTCGAAACCCGGTAACCCATCCGGTCGGGCGACGGCCGGGAACGCCGCGAGGAGCAGCACGACGGCGGTGACTGCGATCCGGGACCTCATGTGACGGCGCCCATGAGGTGCAGCAGGATGCCGGCCAAAGAGCAGGCGGCGAGCGTCGGGACCATGCCGACCTTGAACCGGAACACCGCCAGCGCGGCAGCGACCGACAGGGCCAGCGCCCACGGGTTCAGGCTCGACGGGACCGGCACGTCGAACCGGATCGGCCCGGCCGCGAACGGTCGCGTCTCGGCGAACACGGTGTGCAGGGCGAACCAGACGGCGAGGTTCAGGATGACGCCGACCACCGCCGCCGTGATCGCCGAGAGCGCGCCGGCCAAGGCACGATTGCCGCGCAGCCGCTCGACGTAGGGCGCGCCGACGAAGATCCAGAGGAAGCAGGGCGCGAAGGTCACCCAAGTGGTGAGCAGGCCGCCCAGGGTCCCCGCCAACAGGGGCGGCAGCGAGCCCGGGGACCGGTAGGCCGCCAGGAATCCCACGAACTGGGTCACCATGATGAGCGGGCCCGGCGTCGTCTCGGCCATGCCGAGGCCGTCGAGCATCTCGCCGGGCTTGAGCCAGTGGTAGTGCTCCACCGCCTGCTGCGCGACATAGGAGAGCACCGCGTAGGCACCCCCGAACGTCACCATCGCCATCTTGGAGAAGAACATCGCGACCTGCGCGAAGACGTCTCCGGGCCCGACCGCGAGGAGGATGGCGGCGACCGGCACCAGCCAGATCGCCCCCCAGACGAGCAGCATACGCAGGGTGTGCCCGGCGGCGGCTCGTTCCTGCGGCAGTTCGTGGTCGTCGAGCAGGAAGGGCCCCTCCACGACCTTGCCTCCGCCCCCGTGCCCGCCGGCCTTGAACTGCGGCAGGCCGGCCCGTCCGCCGAGGTAGCCGATGATGCCGGCCGTCAGCACGATCAGCGGGAAGGGCACGTCGAGGAAGAAGATGGCCACGAACGCCGTCGCCGCGAGCCCGACCATCACCGGTCCCTTGAGCGCCCGCTTGCCGATGCGGATGACCGCCTGGAGGACGATGGCGAGCACCGCCGCCTTCAGGCCGAAGAACAGGCCGGCCACGAGGCCGACGTTGCCGTAGAGCGCGTAGACCCAACTCAAGGCCATGATCGCGACGACGCCCGGCAGGACGAACAGGCCGCCGGCGACGAGGCCACCGCGGGTGCCGTGCATCAGCCAGCCCACGTAGGTGGCGAGTTGCTGCGCCTCCGGCCCTGGCAGGAGAGTGCAGAAGTTCAGCGCGTGCAGGAAGCGGTTCTCGGAGATCCAGCGCCTCTCCTCGACGAGGACGCGGTGCATGACCGCGATCTGCCCGGCGGGGCCCCCGAACGAGAGCGCGGCGATGCGGGCCCAGACCGGTACGGCTTGAGCCAGGCTCACCGGTATCGGCGCCTCGGCGCTGACCGCGACGGGTTCAGACACGGATCGGACGGATGCGGCGCCCGCCATGGTCAGGCCCTCTCCCGAGGCCTGTTCGTCGGCCAGTTGTGGGTCTCCTCCGTCGCGTCGCGGCACCAGCGGTAGAAGGCGTCGTACAGGAGCATTCCGGCATCGAGTTGAGCCAGGTCGTCCGCGTAGATGCGCGAGAGGCCGAGGGAAGCGGCGAGCAGGCCGGCGGCCTCGGGCGCGAGGCCCGGGCGGTCGGTGTCGGCCCCGCGCACCAGTGTCGCGAGGTGCAGGAGCGGCGGCGTGGCAAGGCCTAGCTCCTCGACCATTACGTCGAAGGTGCAGAGCTCCCCGCGGTGGCTCCAGAAGGTGCCCGGATCGTCGATGTCGAAGGGGGCGGCCTCGAACCTCTCGGCGACGCCGGTGACCTCCCCAGGCGGTACGAACAGGAAGACGGCCTCAGGGTCGACGAAGCGTCGGATGAGCCAGGGGCAGGCGATGCGGTCGACCTTGGGGCGGGCCCGCGTCACCCAGACGGTTCGGCCGCGCTCGTCCCGGTTGGGGATCTTGCCGGCCGGCACCATGGGCATCTCGGCAGCCGACCAATCGGCTAGGCCGCCCTGGAGCGCCTCGGCTTCGACGCCGGCGCTGCGCAGCCAAGCCGCGACGCCGTGGCTGTTCCGGCGCCCATCCTCGCAGATGACAACGACGGACCTGCCGCGCAGCGCCGGCGCCCATTCCGCGACCCGGTCGTGTGCCCGCACCAGGGAGCCGGGCACAAAGCGCTGGTCGCCGAGGAATTCCTTATAGGGACGCACGTCGACGACGGCCGGGCACGCTGGGGTGCCGATCAGGCGCGCGAGTTTGTCGACGGAGATGGTGTTCGGCACGGGCATGACGCGTCCTTGCATCGAATGCAGTCGGGACGCGATTCTTCAGCCGGAGCCTCGTCGGGGGATCGCTCCCCGATGGCTCCATTCAGACCCGCTGGACCCAGATGTCAAGCGCGGCGTGAGCGGAGCGAGCCGGCATCACCGCGCGGGTCCGGGCGTTGTCGGCGAAGACCGCTTGAGCCGGATGACGAGGAGGCCGCCCAAGGCCGAAGCGCTGAACACCGCCCCAGCCAGGAAAGTGGCCGTCGAGCCGGAGGCATCCCATAGCGCGCCCGCCACGACGCTCGCGACGAGGAGAGCCACACCGGTCAGGAGGTTGAACATGCCGAAGGCGGTCCCGCGCAGGTCGGCGGGGGCCGTGTCGGCGACCATCGCCGCGAGCAGGCCCTGGCTGAAGCCCATGTGCATGCCCCACAGGGCGATGCCGAGCCCGGCGACGGCGAGGTTCGGGGCGAACGCCAGCGCCAGGTCGGCCAGCACGAGCAGGACGAGGCCGACCTGCAGAACACTCACCCGGTCCACCCGGTCGGAGAGCACGCCAGCCGGGTAGGACGAGAGCGAATAGGCGACGCCCATCACCACCAGCACGAACGGCAGCAGGAACGGTTGCACCCCGAACTCCTGGACGCGGAGCAGCAGGAAGGCCTCGCTGAACCGGGCGAGCGTCAGGATGACCGCGACCGCGACGACCCGCCAGTAGCCGTTGCCGAGAAGGGCGAGGTCGCGCCGATGCAGGGGCAAACGGGCCGGGCGACGCTTAGCCGTCGCGACCGGGTCCTTCACGGCGAGGACCAGCACGGCGACGGACAGGAAGGCGGGCAGCACTGCGACCCAGAACACGGCCTGGAAATCGTTGGCGAACAGCCACATCAGCCCGATGGCGAGCAGCGGGCCGGTGAAGGCGCCGATGGTATCGAGCGTCTGCCGCAGGCCGAAGCTGGCCCCGCGCATCTCCGGCGGCGCGAGGTCGGCAACCAGCGCGTCGCGGGGCGCGCCCCGGATGCCTTTGCCGACCCGGTCGATGAACCGGGCGGCGACCAGCCATTCCAGGGCTCCGGCCAAGGGGAAGATCGGCTTGGTCAGCGCGCCGAGCCCATAACCGGCCACCGCCAGGAGCTTGCGCTTGTCAAGCCGGTCACTCAGGGCGCCGGAAAACACCTTCACGATGGATGCGGTCGCTTCGGCGATGCCCTCGATGATGCCGACCGCAAGCGTCGAGGTGCCCAGCACCGTGACCATGTAGATCGGCAGGAGCGCGTGGATCATCTCCGACGAGATATCCATCAGCATACTCACGAAGCCGAGCGCCCAGATCCCCGCCGGGATGGCTCTGCGGGTGCTCGCAGGTGTGTCGACCGTCGTCATGTTGCTGCCTCGGTGTCGTGGCGCGTCGTCGATGCAGTCCCTGTAGCAGCCTAGCCGCGACGTTTGTCCTCGCGCGACGCGTCCGGCACGTCCGTCGCGCTCGCGACCTGCCCGATCCGGCGCGGGAGCTCGCGGGTGAGCGCCGTACGCCTGTAGGGCGTCATCTTCCTCCATGCGCGTATCTCGGGGATGGTCCGCCCGCATCCCACGCACCACCCGGTCATGCCGTCGAACTGGCAGACCGAGATGCAGGGGTCGTCCTTCTTCATGGTACGGCTCCGCACGCCCCACGGCCTCGATGCCGCTGGACACATATAGGGTACCCCCCTACATATCATTACGACGAGGAAGCCACCGATGGCCCACACTGTCAAAGAGAAGACCAAGCTCCTGGCGCGGGTGCGCCGGATCAAGGGACAGGCGGAAGCCGTCGAACGGGCCCTGGAGGCCGAGCTCGGCTGCGCGGACATCCTGATGCTGGTCGCCTCGATGCGCGGAGCCATCAACGGCCTCACCGCCGAGCTGATGGAAGACCACATCCGCCATCACGTCGTGAACCCGGATGCCGAGCCGGACGCCGAGCGCGCCCGGGGCGCCGCCGAGCTGATCGAGGTGGTGCGGACTTACCTGAAATGACGGACGCCGATGACCTCCTTGCCTGACCTGCTGCAGCAGGGCACCGCGCATGCCTGGCTGTTCGTGCCGAGCGCGATCCTGCTCGGCGCCCTGCACGGCCTGGAGCCCGGCCACTCGAAGACGATGATGGCCGCTTTCATCATCGCGGTCCGAGGCACGGTCACCCAGGCGGTCCTTCTCGGGCTGGCCGCCACGCTCTCGCACACTGCGGTCGTCTGGGTCATCGCGCTGAGCGGTCAGTATCTCGGCCAGGAATGGGGTGGCGATGCATCGGAGCCGTACTTCCAGCTTGCATCCGCGGTCCTCATCGTCGGCATCGCGATCTGGATGGTGTGGCGCACGTGGCGCGAGCAGCACCAGGACCATCACCATCACGACGAGGCGAAGCACGTCACCACCAACGGCGGACTGCTGTCGCTGGAAGTGTTCGAGGACGGGGTGCCGCCGCGCTGGCGGGTGCATGCGGAGCGCGGCGAGTTGCCGCCGATCGGCGACCTCCGCGTCGAAACCGTCCGCCCTGACGGTGGCCGGCAGACGTTCGCCTTCGCCAACCGAGGCGACTTCCTCGAAAGCCTGGAGACCATTCCCGAGCCGCACGCCTTCACGGCGCGGCTGCTCCTGAAGGGGCCGGCCGGAAGCGAGACCCACGAGGTCGCGTTCGAGGAGCACGACCACGCGCACATGAACCTGGGCGAAGAAGACGACGCCCATGCCCGCGCCCATGCCGAGGACATCCGGCGCCGCTTTGCAGGCCGTCAGGTGACGACCGGTCAGATCGTGCTGTTCGGTTTGACTGGCGGACTGATCCCTTGCCCGGCGGCTATTACGGTCCTGCTTCTCTGCATCCAGCTCAAGCAGTTCAGCCTGGGTTTCGCGCTCGTCGTCTGCTTCAGCATCGGCTTGGCGTTGACGATGGTTTCCGCGGGCGTTCTCGCAGCACTGAGCGTCAAGCATGTCGCCTCGCGCTGGTCCGGGTTCGGCGCCTTCGCTCGGCAGGCGCCTTACGCCTCGGCCGCGCTTATCGTTCTGGTCGGCATCTACACCGGCTGGCTCGGCTTGACGGGGCTTCGGGATGGCCACCAAGGCCACGCCGGTCACGGGTCGGCGTTCGCCGCGATCCGCTGAACGGCCAGGTCGGAACGCAGCAGGCGGACTGCGACCGCTGCCCTGAAAGACCATTCCAAAGACGTCATTTCCAAAGACGTCATTGCGACGCCCGTAACAGACGAAGGCTCCTAGTAACTGACCGACCGCTCGGGTCGCGGTCTGCGCCGTGACGCCTGCCGTGTAGGCGAGTTCCGTGGCCGTCAGGGCCCGGCCATCGAGCAGAGCCGTGAGGATATTGGCTCGTGCGGGATCCCCGATCAGGGCGGCGGTTCCGGACAGGCTGGCGGCGGTCGTCATCGCACGACCATAGGCCTCTGACGTTCGCCGATCACGACCGAACGCTTCGGTCGCGGCCGAAGTCGAGGAACTCCGTCCGGTCTGATTGGGCGCTTCGGATCGGGCCGCTAGCGTCGTGCCGCGACCTCGCCAGGGTCACGCCGACGGCGACCTTGTCGCTCGCACGACGAGGTCATCTACCGTGTTGGCCGAGCTGCTCCGATAAGCCCTTGGACCAGACCACCAAGCCCGCCTTGGCCACCGCCGCCGCATTGACGACCTCCGGCTCCAAGGTGCCGGAGATGCTCAGGATGGCGCCGGATTTCCGGGCGAGGAAGTTGGGCAGGAGCGCCTGCGTAAGCTGCCGGTGACGGTCGAAGTTGAGCGTCATGCCCTCGGTCCACTGGTCCTCCGGCGCATCGATGGACATCGGACGGCTCCCAGCGGCGTTGTTCACGAGGATGTCGACGTGCCCGAACGCCTTCAGGGCCGCTTTTGCGATGCGCTGCGGGCCGTCCTCCGCCACGAAGTCCTGCTCGAAGGAGACAGGCGCGGTTCCCCGATCATGCTGGATCTCGCTCGCGAGGCTGGAAAGAAGCGCAGAGTTCCGGGCGGTGGTAAACACCCGGACGCCCTCCGCAGCCAGAGCCTTGACGATGGCGCGCCCGAGCCCCTGGCTCGCGCCGGTGACCAGCGCCGTCTTGCCGTTCAGTCCTAGGTCCATGGTGGACTCCTGACGTTGCCAAAACTTGGCGCGGCGCGCCGGTCAGCGCGCTCGCCACGCGGCTGCCACTCAGGCGTTGACGACGATCTTCCCGACCTGCTCGTTGCTCTCCATGAAGCGATGCGCCTCGACGATCTCGTCGAGCCTGAACGTCCTCGCGATCACCGGCTTCAGGGCACCCGAGGCGAGCCCCTTCACGATGTAGGCCTTCGCCTTCTCCAGCCGCGCCGGGTCCTTGGTGATGTCGAAGAGCTGGTAGCCGCGTACGGTCAGGTTCTTGCCCAGCAACGGCATCACCGGAACCGCGAGCGGGGCCGTGTCCAGCGCGCCGTACTGGAAGAAGATGCCGAGGTATCCCAGTGCGTCCAGAACCTTAGCGACATCCGGACCGCCGACCGGGTCGAAGGCGACCTGGGCACCCTTGCCGTCGGTGATGCGGCTGACCTCGGCGACAAGGTCCTGCTCCTCGGTGGCGATGACGTGGGCCGCCCCATGCTTGAGGAGCTCGTCACGCTTGTTGCTTCGCCGCGTTAGAGCGACCGGCACCGCGCCGAGCGCCTTCGTAACCTGGATGGCGGCGAGGCCCACGCTGCTGGAGGCGGCGCGGATGAGCACCGTCTGGCCGGCCTGGACGTTCGCGATGTCCACAAGCGCGCCGTAGGCGGTGGTGAACATCATCCAGGTGGCGGCGGCTTCCTCCCAGGACAGGTTCTCCGGGTGCTTCACCACCCCGAAGGCCGGCGCGTTCACGAGCTCGCCGTGCAAGCCGTACTCGCCGAGCATGAAGCAGGGCACGACGCTCACCGCGTCACCGACGGCGAAGCCGGTGACGTCCGGCCCGACCGCTTCCACCGTGCCCGCCGCCTCGTAGCCGAGAATGGCCGGGAAGCGCGGCTGGGTTACGTACTGGCCGGTCCGGAACATGACCTCGGCCCGGTTCAGGCCCATGGCCTTGACCCGGATCTGGACCTCTCCGGCCTTCGGCGCAGGCACCGTGACGTCCTCGACCTTGAGGACCTCGGGGCCGCCAATCTGATGGAAGCGAACGACGCGGGGCATTGGTCTTCCTTCGCTGTGGGCAATTGCGGATGCCCCGAACGTAGCGACACCTGACTGTTCCGATAACGCGCTAAATCCTGCGCGCGGTGGTGAGCGGAACAGAGCAATGCGAGGCAGCGAGCTCGGCGAGTTGGCGACCTTCCTGGCGGTCGCCCGGCATCGCAGCTTCCGCAAGGCCGCGACCGAGCGCGGCGTCGCCTCGTCCGCTGTCAGCCACGCGATCCGAAGCCTGGAGGAGCGCACAGGTGTCAGGCTGCTCCAGCGAACCACCCGAAGCGTCGCCCTGACCGACGCGGGCGAGCGTTTCCTCGCCGACCTGGCGCCGGCCTTCGAGCAGATCGAGAAGGCTCAGGAAGGCCTGAACACGTTCCGGGCGACGCCGTTCGGGACGGTTCGGATCAACCTACCGACGTCGCTCGCACCCTTCCTGCTACGAAGCGTCATGGCTTCGCTCGTCGCGGAGAACCCCGACTTGCGCCTCGACGTCGTGGCGACCGACCGCCTGATCGACATCGTCGAGGAGGGCTTCGACGCCGGCATCCGGTTCGGCGAGGTGCTGTCGCGGGACATGGTGGCGGTGCGGATCGGGCCGACGCAGCGCTTCGCGGTGATCGGCTCACCCGACTACCTGGACCGGCATCCGGCGCCGGAACATCCGCGGGATCTCAGGGATCATGTCAGCATCCGCTATAGCTTTCCCAGCGGCAGGATCTTCAACTGGCGGTTCAGACGGGACGGCGAGGCCATCGAGGTCGAGGTCGATGGGCCGCTGACGCTCGACCACCAGGAGTTGATGGTCGAGGCGGCAGTGAAAGGCGCCGGACTGGCCTATGTCTGGGAGGATCGCGCAAGGCCCCATCTCGAAGCCGGCACGCTGCGTCGGTGTCTCGAAGGCTGGTGCCCAGTGATGGACGACCTGTTCCTCTACTATCCGAGCCGACGGCACCTGTCTGGTGGCCTCAGGGCCCTGATCGACCGGCTGAAGGTCTGACGCGAACCGCGCCAGCCTTTATGGAGTTGGACGTGCGCCAGTTCGGTTCCGCTGCCGGAGCGGCGTTCATGCTCGCTTCGGGCGGGGCATGCGCGGCCGGGGACGTATCGTTGGCATCCTGCAAGGGATGGAATGGCACCGTAGTCGAACGCGACGGGATCGACACCTCGCGCGCCACCATGAGCGGCATCATCACTGAGGCCCAGCCAAGGAGATGAGGCAGCTCATCCCAGCGGCGGGATTGGGCAAAACATGCTGCGCAGCACGACCGTTGCATCCGTGAAGTTCTTCACGTCCGCCATCACGCGTTCTGTCTCTGGTGCGGCCAGCGCCGCATCGACGTCACCAGGCTCCCGGAACCGATAGACGCCTATCGAAAGCCAGCCGTCACCCTCGTCGGCAGGAAAGAACGCGTCGGCCGCTTCGAGGCCATATCGACCCCAGCACTCCATCGCAAGAGCGAGGTGCTTGGTCGCGTAGTATTCGCGATCAAAGCGCGTGCCTACGTCACCTGCACATACCACGATCATCCGCGTCATCGACGGCTCTCATTCATCGGATCAGGCACGGGCTTTCATGCAGAAGTCCGCTCGTCGTGCCGGCTTCAGACCGAGCAAACCCCTCAACTCTGACGGACACCGTTGATCGTGAACTCGGCCATCGCGGACCAATCCCGCTCCGCGAAACCGCCCTGGACCGTCTCCGCCATGCGCCGATGAACAGCCTCAAGCATCGGCAGGCTCCGGCCGGCCTGCTCGGCCGTCTCCGTCGCAAGGCGCAAGTCCTTGAGGCCTAGGCTTGCCTTGAAGCCCGGCTCGTAGGTGCCTGCTGCGATGTTTGCCGAGTAGACCTGATAGGAACGGCTTCCGAACAGGGTACCGAGGATCAGCTCGAAGAAATGCTCTCGGGCGAGGCCGTTCGCCTCGGTGAGCACGACAGCCTCCGCCATGGCCTCGATGGCCATGGTGATCATCATGTTGCAGGCGATCTTGGCGGCGTTGGCGGTCGGCGCCTCAGGCCCCATGTCCCAGATCCGGCCGCCGACTATCTCCAGGATCGGACGGGCCCTGTCGACCGCCTCCGGTTCGCCCCCGGCCAATACGTTCAGTTCGCCCCTTGCGGCCACGTTCGGGCGGCCGAGCACCGGCGCGGACACGAAGCCGAGCCCGACGGCCGTGTGCGCCGCGACGAGCTCCCGGGCGAACGCGACGGATATGGTCGAGCAGACCACATGCACCGGCCGGCGGCTAGCTGTGCGAAGCAGGCCTTGGTCCAGGACGACGCTGCGGATGGCCTCGTCGTCGGAGAGCATCGTCATGACGGCATCCGCCTGAAATGCCTCAGCCGGCGAAGCCACCGTGTCGACGCCTTCGACCGTGCCGCCCGATCTGTTCCAAGCCTTCACCGCATGGCCGCCAGCCGCCAAGTTCCGCGCCATCGCGCGGCCCATCGCGCCGAGCCCTATGAAGCCGATGTCCATGTGTGTGCTCCCGCCGTATATTGCACCCGTGAGCGACAGGTCCCGCCCAGGTCTTGCGACCGCTCTAACGCGAGGTAGTCCGTGCCGCGTCACTCACACGCATCCCCGCGCTGCCGAGGCCTCATAGGGATGGGCGCACGTCCCTGAACTCGCTCACGCTCTCAAGCTGCGCCGCGAGACGCAGGATCGTGGACTCCGCGAACCAACTGGAGACGAGCTGCACGCCGACTGGCAATCCCTCCGCACTCGTACCGAAGCGCAAGGTCATCGCCGGAAGGCCGGTTAGGTTGAAGGTTACCGTGGCGCTCACGATATGTCGCGCCGGTAGGTTCTTACCTCCAATGACCAGCTCGGGCAGTCCATGCTGCGTCGCGGGGACCGGCGTGACCGGGCAGAGGAGAACGTCGTAGCGGTTGAAATACGCGACGAAGGCATCCTTCAGCCGTTCCACCGCCTGGTGGGCCTTCACGTACTCGGCCGAGGCAACATCCGATCTGCCGAGGACGGCTTCGCTGGTCCTGAAGAGCGGTCCAAGCCAGCTCTCCGTGACACGCCTGAACTCCGGCTTGACCTCGGCGCCGAACAGCACTCCGGAGAGCCCGACGCCGTCGCTCGCCTCCAGCGTCGGGATGCGTACCGGCTCGACAGCGCATCCCAGCCCTCGCAGGCTACGAGCGGCAGCCTCCACCGTCGTCGCGACGTCAGATGCGACCGGCCCGAAGCCGGGTTCCGTGAGCCAACCGATCCGGATTTGCCTGCTGTCATCGGCGCCGATCCCCAGGTCGAAACCCGGCGGGTGCATTGCGTAGCCGTCCACGCCGTCAGGGCCGGCCATGATCCCGTAGGCGAGCGCGACGTCGCGAACGCTCCGTGCCATCGGGCCGATATGCCAGAAGCGGCGAGGCACCTGCGGCCAGTGTCCGGTGACGGGTATGCGTCCATGGGTCGGCTTGAAGGCGACGATGCCGGTGTGGGCGGATGGCCCCCGCACTGAGATCGCCACGTCGCTACCGATGCCGACCGGCGACATACCGGCGGCGATGGCAGCCGACTCGCCTCCGCTCGACCCCCCCGGTGTACGCGTGAGGTCCCACGGATTATTGGTGCGCCCAGTCAGCAGGTTGTCGGTCTCGGTCCAGAAGGCGAACTCCGGAAGATTCGTCTTCGCCAGCAGGATTGCCCCGGCCCTCCTGAGCCGTGCGACGCTGGTTGCGTCCGTTTTGGGGACCCGACCAGCGAAGACGTGCGAGCCACGCTGCGTCGGTACGTCGGCGGTATCGAGGGAGTCCTTGACGGTGAACGGGACGCCATGGAGCGGCCCGAGCTCGGCACCGGCCATGACCGCGACCTCCGCAGCCTTTGCGGCGGCGAAAGCCTGTTCGGCGGACAGGGTGACGACGGCGTTCAGGCGGGGGTTGACCGCCGCGATGCGAGCCAGGTGCGCGTCGACCACTTCCACAGGAGAGACCTGGCGCGACCGCACGAGGGCGGCCAACGCTGTGGCATCCGCGCTGATGAGGTCATGAGCATCCATGCCGACTTCCGACGAGAGCGGTCCGTCGGCCGCCTCTGGATCTATCTGCCACTTGATAGATAGAATGGCGTACTCAAAGGCTTCGTCAACCCCTATCTATCACTTGGTCAGATGGATTTGACGATAACGATGGACAGGCGAGAGGCAATCCTGGCGGCTGCGCGCGCGACCGCGCAGGCGCACGGCTACGCAGGCTTGAACTTCCGCGACCTTGCGGCGGAGGTGGGGATTAAGAGCGCAAGCATCCATTATTACTTCCCCAGCAAGGCCGACCTCGGCGCGGCGGTCGCCAAGCGCTACTGGGAAGACTCCAAGGACCGGCTTGATCGGCTCTGGGCGGAGACCCAGGATCCGGCAGCCTGCCTTGCACAGTATCCGGCACTGTTCCGGAGAGCATTGGAGCACGACAACCGGATGTGCCTGTGCGGCTTCATGGCCGCAGAGCATGACGATCTTCCGGAGCCGGTTCAGGCGGAGGTTCGCACCTTCGCGGACGTTCAGGTCACTTGGTTGGCGAAGGTCCTGGGTGCAGCCAGTCCAAGCATGGCGGCCGCCGCAGTCGAGCAGCGGGCGCGGGCCATCTTTGCAGCCGTCGGTGGCGCACAGGTCGTTGCTCGATCGCGTGCCGATATAGCCGTGTACGACGACATCATCGCCGGCTACCGTGCCAGCGGCCTTCTCCCGGCGAGTAGCTGAGATCCGATATCTGGGCCACTTCGGTTCAGTTTAAACGTGAGCTAGTCGGGAGATGGTACTCCCTCGTTCTCTGTGCTGGGGGGCCGCCCCCCAGGCGCTCGGCAAGACGTGGGCTACCCGGTACAAACATCCACATGCACGGGACGCTGTGGCTTCTCACGCAGGGCGAGACGCGCAAGACGAAGCGCGTGCGGCTGTTCATCGAGTTCCTTGCCCGCAGGCTGAGTGCCTACACTCCGCTTCTGGCGGGGCGGTCTGGATCGCGTGACTAGAAAGCTGCGAGGCGCCGAATTCCATCACGAACGATTTCTGGTCGCGCCGGGGCTACCGCCCGGGCGCACCGGACTGGCAAGACCGCCGCTGGCGGCATCCAGATGGCCGCCGTCGCGTTCTCCTCTCGGGGGACCCGGAGGCTGAAATGTCGAAGCTCAAGACCGAGGAACGCGAGGACCTGTCCAAGAGCAAGTTCGCCTTGCCCGAGGAGCGGAAATACCCCGTGGAGGACAAGGCGCATGCCAGGAACGCCAAGGCCCGCGCCGCGCAGCAGGAGAAGGCCGGCAATCTCTCGGCGGCCGATAAGAAGAAGGTCGACGCGGAGGCCGACAAGGTCTTGGGCAGGAGTTAGCCGGCTCTAAAACTTGGCCAGCGTGGGCTTAGCATTGCCAATGTCGCACCGGTCGGTAGCCGGCGTTCACCCGCAAAACCCGAACGCCTCCGCGAACCCGCGCTGACCGGTTTGGGTCACCGTGACGACCCGTCCGTCCCGAGCCCGATCAATCCAGCCGAGCTCCTCGCATCGGCGGCACAACGCTGCCCCGAGCCGGCCGGCAAGGTGCAGTCGCCGCTCGCTCCAGTCGAGACACGGTCGGCAGAACATACGCTTGCTTCGGCCGTCGGGCTCGACAGGCACCCCGAACCGCGCGAGCCAAGCATGGCCAGCCTCGGTCGCCTCGCCGGCCTCGTCACCCAGGACGATCAGTCCTCGCGAGACGAGCGCGTCGGCGATGGCGACACCGAGACGCCCGGCAAGGTGGTCATAGCAGGTTCGAGCCTCCCGCAGTTTCGGACTGACCCGGGGCGTCGCGCGCGGCGTGGCTGCCTCCGGTCCTGCCGCTGCTACCACTAGAATGGTCTCCAGCATCCGGGCGACCTCGGGCGAGGCGAGCCGGAAGTATCGGTGGCGGCCTTGGACGGCGACGCCCAGCAGGCGCCCCTCGACAAGCTTCCCGAGGTGGCCGCTCGCGGTCTGCGCCTTGACGCCCGCCGTGTAGGCGAGCTCCGTGGCCGTCAGGGCCCGGCCATCGAGCAGGGCCGTGAGGATGTTGGCCCGTGCGGGATCCCCAATCAGGGCGGCGGTTCCGGACAGGCTCGCGGCGTTCGTCATCGCACGACCATAGGCCTCTGACGTTCGTCGATCACGACGGAACGCTACGGTCACGACCGAAGCGTTCGCCGCTGACATCATGAGCTTCCCGCCACACACTGATCGCCAGTGCAGCGTCGGCCAGATCCCGGCCGGGATCGACGCGGCCTCACCAGGCCTGCAAAGACGGAGGAGTCATGTTCTCGGTCATCTTCGAGGTCCATCCCGGCGAGGGCCGGAAGGACGCGTACCTTGAGCACGGCAAGATGCTGAAGCCCGAGTTGGAGAACATCGACGGCTTCATCGACAACGAGCGCTTCACGAGCCGGACCCGACCGGGTTGGGTGCTGTCGCACTCGACCTGGCGGGACGAGAAGTCGGTGGTCCGCTGGCGGACGCATGCGGGCCACCACCTCGTCCAAGAGAAGGGCCGGTTCGAGGTGTTCTCCGATTACCACCTTCGGGTCGGTGAGGTGACGGCGGACAGCCACCTGCCCCAGGGCCATGCGGTGCGCGAGCAGCGGCTCGACGCGACCGAGGTCGGCGACGCCAAGGTGTGCCAGTTGTGCGAGACGGTGCCGCGCGCCGGTCAGTCCCTACCGGACGACCTGCCGGGTGCGCTCGGGCTCGCGCTCACGGCCGGCGGCCTCGTGGCATCGGACGTGTTCGACTCGATCTACAATCCGGGCAAGGCCCTGCTTTTGTTGTCGTGGGTCGACGCCGACGCGGCCTCGGTGTTTAGGCCTGTTGCGCCAATCCAGGCCGAACGCATGCGCATCCGGACCGTGCGGGTGATCCGCGACTACGGCATGTTCGACCGCCGCGAGAGCCCGCAGTTCTACCCGCCGGTCGACCGATGGGAGGAGCGGTGAGCCCGAAAATCCTTCCGCCCCGTCGCGGTCGTTGTCGGCCGACGCTGCACGGCAACGCCGGCATCGCTGTTAAGATGGACTGTTTGCGCCCGGTGAGGCCCATGGCGATCCCGGCGAGGATGATGAAGGCGGACAAAATGAGCAGGGGGTCTAGTCCCACGCTGAAGACGGCAGCCGAGAGCACGATGCCAAGCACCGGCGTAGCCAGGACCCCCAAAGCGGCGGTGGTGGCGGGAACCCGCCGGTTCAGCACCGTCATCGCCCGGAAGCTAGGAGCACTGTGATGGTCCAACGGTTCGATGCCATCGTGATCGGTGCGGGCCAGGCCGGTCCCGCCTTGGCCGGGCGCCTCACCGCCGCGGGCCAGCGCGTCGCGGTGATCGAGCGCAAACTCTTCGGCGGCACCTGCGTGAACACAGGCTGCATGCCGACCAAGACCCTCGTGGCCAGCGCCTACGCCGCCCACCTCGCGCGTCGGGCCGCGGATTACGGTGTCGTGCTACAGGGTGGCGTCGGCATCGACGCCAAGGCTGTCGCCGCGCGTCAGCAGGGAGTCTCGGTCCGGGCAAGGGCCAATGTCGAGGCTTGGTTGCGTGGAATGCCCGGCTGCACCGTCCTCACCGGGCACGCCCGCTTCGTGTCGGCGCACGCGGTGGCGGTTGGGGATGAGACTCTGGAGGCCGAGCGGATCTTCATCAACGTGGGCGGCCGCGCGCGAGTGCCTGAGATGCCCGGCATCGACGCGGTGCCGTTCCTGACCAACACTTCGCTGCTGCAACTCGACACGATCCCGGAGCACCTCGTGGTGGTCGGCGGCAGCTACATCGGGCTGGAGTTCGCGCAAGCCTACCGCCGGTTTGGAAGTAAGGTCACCATCGTGGAGATGGGGCCGCGGTTGATTGGTCGTGAAGACCCGGACATCTCCGAAGCGGTCGCCGGCATCCTGCGCGACGAGGACATCGCACTGAGGCTGAACGCCGAGTGCATCAGGTTCGAGCCTCATGCCGACGGTGTCGCTGTCGGGGTGAACTGCAACGAGGGCGAGCCGGAGGTTGTGGGCTCTCACGTGCTGCTGGCGGTGGGCCGCCGGCCCAACACGGACGACCTTGGCTTGGAGGCGGCCGGCATCGCCACGGACGCGCGCGGCTACATCACAGTCTACGACGGCCTTCAGACGAGCGTGCCGGGCGTCTACGCGCTCGGTGATTGCAATGGGCGAGGCGCCTTCACCCACACCGCCTACAACGACTTTGAGATCGTGGCCGCCAACCTGCTCGACGGGGCGAGCCGCCGGGTAAGCGACCGAGTCCCGGGTTACGCCCTCTACATCGACCCGCCGCTGGGACGCGTGGGGATGAGCGAGGCGGAGGTGCGCGCGAGCGGTCGCCCGGCTTTGATGGGCACCCGGCCGATGACCCGGGTGGGTCGGGCCGTGGAGAAGGGGGAAACCAAGGGGTTCATGAAGGTGCTGGTGGATGCCGAGAGCCAGGCCATCCTGGGCGCGGCGATCCTGGGCACCGGCGGTGACGAGGCGGTCCACGGCATCCTCGACATGATGAACGCGGGCGCGACCGCGCCGACCCTGCAATGGGCGGTCCCGATCCATCCCACCGTGTCCGAACTGATCCCGACCGTGCTCGGAGATCTCAAGCCACTGCCGTCGAGTGGTGGCTGACCGAACGGATTGACCGCGAGCTCGTATTGGAAGGCTCGGTGGCCACGAAGCCGCCAACCCGGACAGGTGAGCCTGCACTTGGCAGCGACCCGACATGCCTGACGCCCGTCCTCACGCCGGACATCGGGATGCGCTGTTCTCCGAGATCAGGCGGGGAAGCCCGCCGCCGGCGCCATCGTGGATCACCTCGTCGAGGAACTCCGTCCGGCCTGATCAGGCGCCTCGGATCGAGCCACGGGCATCGTGCCGCGACCTCACTAGGGTTATGCCGACGGCGACCTTGTCGCTCGCACGACGAGGTCATCTACCCGCGACAGGAACAGCCTGAGCAACTCCGGCGCGTGCTCCCGTCGATAGCCGAGGACGAGATCGATGCCCGGGACCTCCCCGGCCGCCTTCAGGGGCCGGCTGATGACCGACCAAGGCAGAAAGTTGCGGGCGTAGGCCGGCAGAAGCGCCACGCCCCGGGTGGAGGAGACGAGCGACATCGCCATCGACAGGTTGTCGACCTCGTGTGCCGGGGTGATGCCAAGGCCGGACTGCGCGAGGCAGTCGTCGATCAACGCCCGCAACGTCGGTGCGTTCTGGGCCACGATGATGAACGGGTCGCCGACCAGGTCCTCAAGGCTGACCGCGTCCCGCATCGCGAGGCGGTGGTCGCTGGGAAGGACGACGACGAGCGGGTCCTTCGCGAGCGTCACGAACGCGAGGTCCGGCATGTCCGCCTCACGCCGCATGAAGGCAACGTCGACCTTCCCTTGCATCAGCGCGGCGGCGAGGTCCGGCGAGGTCTGGCTGGAGATGGTGACATCGACATCCGGCAAGACATCCCGCAGCACGCCGATCGCCCCCGCCAGCCAATCGACCTCGTAGCCGGTCAGGAAACCCAGCACGAAGGCAGCCTTCACCGGACGGGCCGCCCGGACCGCCGCCTCCCTGGCGGCCTCCACCTGCGCGAGCGCAAGGCGAGCGTGCTCCAGGAAGGCGCGGCCGGCCGCGGTCATCTCCACGCCGCGCACGCTCCGGATGAGTAGCGGCACGCCGACCTCGTATTCCAGGTCGCGGATCTGCCGGCTCAGCGAAGGCTGAGCCGTGTGCAGCCGGTGCTCGGCCGCGAGCGTGAGGCTGCTTTCCTCGGCGACGGCCACGAAATAGCGCAGGTGCCGCAGCTCCACACAATGGCTCCATGCCTGTGAGGTATGCCCTCCAGCCTACAAAGTCTTTTTCGAGCGCGCCAGCGAGCCTTAGCTGTGCCTCCACCAGCAGCGCTCCTGCGCAGCCAGGACCGGTGCGAGGTGCTTGCGGCATCGCTCGTCACGCGGTCCCGTGGAGACTTATCATGAGCAAGCACGTCGTCCTGATCACGGGCGCCTTGACCGGCATCGGTCGCGCCGCGGCCCTGGGCTTCGCCAGGGCCGGCAACACCGTTGTCATCTCCGGCCGGCATGAGAAGGCCGGGCAGGCTCTCGCCGCCGAGCTGCGAGAGACCGGAGTGGACGCGGCCTTCATCCGGGCCGACGTCCGACATGAGGCGGAGGTCGCCAGCCTCGTCGACCAGGTCGTCGAGCGCTACGGGCGCCTGGACGCGGCGGTCAATAACGCCGGCACTGAGGGGCGGCCGGGACCCGTGACTGAGCAGAGCGCGGAGAGCTACGCGGCGACCTTCGACACCAACGTGCTCGGCACCCTGCTGAGCATGAAGCACGAACTGCGCGTCATGCAGCCGCAAGGAGCTGGGAGCATCGTCAACATCTCGTCGACCTACGGCCACGGTGGAGCCGCTGGCGCGTCGGTCTATGCCGCCAGCAAGCACGCGGTGGAGGGCCTGACCAAGTCCGCGGCCCTGGAGGCGGCGGGTTCTGGCGTGCGCGTGAACGCCGTGGCCCCGGGACCGACCGACACCGGCATGCTCGACCGTTTCACGGGAAGCGCCGAGCGCAGGGCCGGCCTCGTCTCCGGCGTGCCGCTGCGGCGCGTGGGCGAGCCCGACGAGGTCGCGAACGCGATTGTATTCCTTGCCTCGGACCGCTCCTCGTTCACGACCGGCCAGATCCTGTCCGTGGACGGCGGCAAGTCCGCCGCCTGATCAGGGCCCGAGGACGCCAAACCCAGGAGGCAACCATGGAACAGCCACTCACTGCCGACGGCAAACCGATCAAGGTTCCCGGACCCAGCCACCCCATCGACATCACGCCGAACCCCAACCGCGTGGTGGTGATGATCGCCGGCCGGGTCGTGGCCGACTCGCGGGACGCCCTGACCCTGCGCGAGGCGTCCTACCCGCCCGTTCAGTACATCCCGCGCAAGGATGTCGACATGGCGCTGCTCGCGCGCACCGAGCACGCCACCTACTGCCCCTACAAGGGCGACTGCGCCTACTTCAGCATACCGTCCGGCGGCGAGCGCGCTGTGAACGCCGTCTGGTCATACGAGGCGCCGTACGAGGCCGTGCGCGCGATCAAGGACCACGTCGCCTTCTATCCGGACCGCGTCGCCGCCATCGAGGAGAGGCCGGAGTCGTAGATCCCCGGCTCTCGCCGCTCCCCACCGCATCGAACAGCCCACACCACCGGCACGCCGCGTCGGCGCCCCGTGCCGACGAAGGCGGCCGGCTGCGCCCAGCCCCTGATAGCCCGGAGACCTATCATGACCAATCTCACCGGTAAGACTGCCCTTGTCACCGGAGGCTCGCGCGGCATCGGTCGCGCCGCCGCCCTGGCGCTCGCCAAGGCCGGCGCCCAGGTGCTCGTGCACTACGTTCGCGCAGAAGACGAGGCCGACGCTGTCCTTGCCGAGATCAAGGCCGCCGGCGGTCGCGCCGAGAAGGTCGGCGCGGACCTCGCCGACCCGCAAGGCGCCCACGCCCTGGCCGGCAGCACGCGCGCCATCGTCGGTGACCGGCTCGACGTGCTGGTGGCGAATGCCGGCATCTCCAAAGCGGTCTCCATCGAGGACACCACGGTCGACGACTTCGACGCGCTGTTCGCAGTCAACGTTCGGGCACCGTATTTCCTCGTCCAGCAGCTCCTTCCCATCCTCGGCAGCGGCAGCAGCGTGATCTTCACCTCCTCGCTCGGCGCGCGCGCCGCCATGGCCAATCTCTCGGCCTACGCGGCCACGAAGGGCGCCGTCGACATTTTGGTCACGCAGTTCGCCGCGGCCCTCGGGACGCGCGGCATCCGGGTCAACGCGGTCGCGCCCGGCGTCATCGACACCGACATGTCGAGCTTCGCCAAGACCGAGGAGGGGCGCAGCTTCGTACTCGGCATCCAGGCCCTGAAGCGCATTGGGCAGCCAGACGATGTCGGGCAGGTTTTCGCCTTCCTGGCCTCGGACGCGGCTCGCTGGATCACCGGCGATACGGTCCGGGTTGACGGTGGCTCCAAGCTCTGACCGCCGTGGACACAAAGCACGCCGTGCGCTGCAGCAGCTTGGGCGGCGGACGTCTACGTCGAGATGTTCGCGACCTTGGACAAGGTCTTGCTCTTCGAGCACATCCAAGAGGTTAGGCCCACCATCGAGGGACGGCCCGTCGAGGCGTTCGCTGACGAGTTCGCGGCTCTCCCCAGTGCGGACGGGAGAGGGTGAGAGCCGTTCGGTGTCGCGTAAGGGCTCAGGTTATGAACCCTTGAAATCGAATGTCTCGCAAAATCGGGGATGGAACTACGACAGGCATCGGGGCCCGGCCCTCCGGCCTAACACTAAGCTCCGCGATAGGAGCCGCAAGTCAGGTAACAGGAAGCGGGTAACCCGATACTAAGCTGGCAAGTCTGGAAACAGGCTTCCCGTCATCTGCGCGGCGAAGTCCTTGAACAGACGGACGGGCCGCGGAAGTTGGCGATGGCCCAGATGAACCAGCGAAAGGTCGAAGGTCCGGAAACGCCAGTCCGGCATCACCTCGACCAATCTACCGTTCTGCAGCAGCTCCGGTTGGACCACTGGCGGCAGGTCCCCGATGCCGGATCCCGCCGCCAGAGCCGTCGCGAGCCCGATATAGTCGTTCATGGTGAGATGCGGTTGGAAGGTGACCGTCTCCCGGTCCGCATGGCCGGCGCGGACGAACGTCCAGCGATGGTCCGGCTTGCCCAGCGAGAATGCGAGCAGCCGGTGATCGTACAGGTCCCGCGGGAGGACCGGCGCCGGATGCTCGGCCAAGTAAGCCGGGCTCGCCACGAGACGGTGGCGATAGGTGAGAACACGTCGCGCGACGAGGCCAGAGTCTCGGAGGGTGCCAAACCGGAAGGCGATGTCGACGCCTTCCGCGACGTGATCCACGTGCCGTTCCGTGACCAGCACCTGAACGCGCACGTTCGGGTAAGCCGCTTGGAATGCACCCACGAGCGGTGCGACGAGCGTGTCGGAGATGCTAGTAGCGCAGCCACCCTCAGCATGCCCGAGACGGACGTCATCCGGTTCGAGACGATGCCCGCGACCGCGTCGCTGATCTCGACGCTGCGGCGCGCGTGCTCCAGGACCTCCGAACCGAGGTCGGTGAGGCGCAGGCTGCGCGTCGAACGCTCCAGCAGACGAACGCCGAGTTGGCCTTCCAGGTCCGCGACACGGCGGCTCACGGTCGAGACCGGCACCCGGAGCTGCCGGGCGGCCGCCGAGAAGCTGTTGGCCTCAGCGACCTTGGCGAAGACAAGCAGCGCGTTCAGATCGAGCATCATTATCCCAGATCTGGGAAGGTGTTTCCCGCAAACGCAGTCTTATGGGCAGATCCCGGGTCGCATATCCCAGCTGCACCGTAAAGCCGTGAGTGGAGCGCCCAGTATGAGGTTTCGGTTCGGCACTGCGTCGGTATTGGTCCTGCTCGGTTGCCTCATGGGTGATCCAGCTCTGGCTCAGCCGGACGGTGACATCTCAACTGGACGGCACGCGGCGACCGACGAGCAGGTCATTCGCGCCGTGCTGGCCTCGTACGACGCCGCGCTCAATGGCGGTCAGACCGCCGCGGTGCTGCCGCTCTATACGCCGGACGGCATCTTCATGGCTCCCTTCAGCCCGTCGTTCGTCGGCCAAGCGGCGGTCCGCAAGGCGTATGATGCCGTCTTCGCCGAACTGAAGTTCGACGTGAGGTTCGACATCGCCGAGGTCGTGCACATGGCGCCGACCTGGGCGTTCGTGCGCACCAACTCGGCCGGGACGACGCTGCATCACTCGACCGGCAAGACGACGGCGGAAGCCAACCAGGAACTCTTCATATTCCGGAAGGGGGAGGACGGCGGCTGGCGGATCGCCCGCTACAGCTTCTCGCCCACCAACCCGCCACGACAGTAGCTCCGGCGCCGAAGCCGGATCTCCCAGGACGGCGCCCGTCAAAGAGGGTGACCTTCCCAAGCTGCTCAGCGACGACGCTCGGGCCAGCGGACGGCAGCCCAAGAGCCTCCTGCCAAGCTCCTCCTGCAACGAGAGAGGTACCCCATGGATGCCCACGAACAGGCCATCGCGGCCGTGCTGGCGCGGTACGCAGAAGCCGCCAACAACTCGGATGCCGCGGCCGTGGCGGAGCTCTACACCGACGACGCCGTGCTCATGGCCGAGAACAGTCCGCCCGCGGTCGGCAAGGCCGCCGTGCATGCCGCCTATGCCGCGATGACCGGGGCGATCAAGCTCGACATCGCCTTCGAGGTCGCCGAGATCCGCCTGCTCGCCCCCGACTGGGCGTTCCTGCGCTCGACCTCGACGGGCACGATCCGCCTCGTTCAGCCCGGCATCGACATCCCAGAGGTTAACCAGGAGCTTTTCCTCTTCCAGTTGGTCGGGGGCACCTGGAAGATCGCCCGCTACAGCTTCTCCACCGTCCTGCCGGCGCAGGGTTGAGGCGCTCGCGATGAGCCTCCCTCTGTCGAGATGGGTCGATGCGCCCGCCCGCGTCCTGATGTCGGCGCTGTTCCTGCTCTCCGGCATCAGCAAGCTCACCGCCGTGTCGGCCACGCAGGGCTACATGGCCGCCTACGGCGTCCCCGCCGTTCTAGTCTGGCCGGCGGCTGCGTTCGAGATCGGCTCCGGCGCGCTGCTGTTGCTGGGCCTCTGGACGCGACCGCTCGGCGTACTGCTGGCCGGATGGTGCCTGCTGACGGCGGCCATCTTCCACACGGCGTTCGCCGACCAGAACCAGCTGATCAATTTCCTGAAGAACCTCGCGATGGCCGGCGGCTTCCTGCTGCTCGCCCGCGCCGGCGCAACCGGCCTCAGTCTCGATGGCCGCCGGATCGCCACGAGCGGACGACCATGATGAGCCATTCAACCGCCCTGCGCGCCGGCCTGATTGCGGCGGTCTTGGGCGCAGTCCTCATCCGACCGTCCGCGCACGCCGCGAACGAGCCTGGACCAAGCTTCACCTTCGCGACCGACCCCGCGGTCGCGGCGCAGCAGCGCGCGGCCTTCGATGTCGTGCATCGCTACGAGCAGTTGCTGAATGCCGGTGACACGACCGGCATCCTGGAACTGTTCGCCCCCGACGGCATCGCTGAGTGGAACGACAAGCCCACCTTCTCTACGCTTCAGGAGAAGAGGGACGCCTACGACGCCCTATTCCGGATCGCCAAGTTCACGACCGTGTTCGGCTATGCCGGCATCGACGTTCACGGCGATACGGCGGTGGTGCGTACCTACCACCACAAGGGAGCCACGGTGCTGGAGGGCGGCAAGGAGGTCGTCGACCTGAACCGCGAGGTCTTCGTGCTGCGCAAGATCGACGGCCGGTGGCGGATCAGCCTGTACATCTTCAACACCAACCCCGTGCAGGGCGAGGGCTGAGCGCAGTCCCATGTGACAGGAGGGGGCCATGGCGACGATGAAGGCGGCGGTGATCCGAGCGGCCGGCGATGCGGATGCGCTCAAGGTCGAGGCGCTCCCGGTCCCTGAACCCGGGACGGGAGAGGTGCTGATCCGCGTACGCGCCTTTGGCCTGAACCGGTCCGAGCTATTCACCCGTCGAGGTCAGTCGCCTGGCGTCGTGTTCCCACGCGTCCTGGGCATCGAGGCGGTGGGCACGGTCGCGGCAGCGCCCGGCGGGGAGTTCCGGGAGGGCGAGACCGTCGCGACGGCGATGGGCGGCATGGGCCGCAAGTATGACGGCAGCTACGCCGAATATGTCCGTGTGCCGGCCGGCCAAGTGCAGGCGGTACGCACCGACCTACCCTGGGCGACCCTGGGTGCACTGCCCGAGATGCTTCAGTCGGCCTGGGGCTCGCTCTTCACGGCCCTGCGCCTGACGGCCGGCGAAAGCCTGCTGATCCGGGGCGGCACCACGTCCGTAGGCCTTGCAGCCGCCGCCATCGCCAAGGCGCGCGGCGCCCACGTCTCGGCGACCTCGCGACGGGCGGACCGCGCATCCCTTCTGCGCGAGGCCGGCGCGGACCAAGTCTTTGACGATACCGGCAGTATCGCCGCTCAGGTCAGGGAAGTCTGCACTGGCGGCGTCGACAAGGTGCTCGAACTCGTCGGCACCGCGACGCTGGAGGACTCCCTGCGCTGCGCCAAGGTCAGCGGCATCGTCTGCATGACCGGCATGGTGGGCGACCGGTGGTCGTTGCCGGACTTCAGTCCGATGGACGTCATTCCCAGTGCGGTTTGTCTGACGACCTACGACGGCGGGGTGGCCGACTTCATGCGCACGCCGCTCCAGGAACTCGCCGATCAAGTCGCGACGGGCACGCTCCGTGTGCAGGTCGGGCGGACGTTCCGGCTCCACGAGATTGCCGAGGCGCATCGCTGCATGGAGGAGAACCGGGCCGGCGGGAAGATCGTGGTCCTGCCCTGACGTTCGCCGTGGTCGACGCGCTTGCCGCCTGGTTGAGGCGAAACTCTTGGCTTCCCGCGAGGAGACTGCGATGAACGCTCTGACGCCAACCGAGACCGTCCTTGCCGTCCTGCGGGACGCAACCGACCCGGCCACCATCGCCGCGCTGGTCGAGCCGGACGCGACCTACGTGTCGCTGAACTACGACAATCCGGACCTGAGGCGGATCATGCCCTGGTGCGGCACGCACGCCGGCGCGCAGTCCATCCTGGAGACGTTCGTGGACGTGAACCGTTATTGGGAGATCCTGGCCTTTGACGTGCTGGAGGCGTTCGGCAGCGACGAGCGGGTCGCCGTGTTCGCGCGCTGCTCATTTCGCTCGCGTGTCATGGACAAGCGGATCACGTCGCCGGTGGCCGTCCTCGCCAGGGTCAGGTCGGGCAAGGTCACGCATATGCAGTTCATGGAGGATACGTTCGGCACCGCCTCCACGTTCAGGAGTGGCGGCGCCTGGACCTTTCGAGCCGCTCCGGAAGGCGCGGAGGTGATGATCTAAATAGGGCCGGTGGCGCGATGCAAAAGGCGGCGTAGGATGAATGTGAGTCGCGCCGCGTCGCAGATCAGCCTTTCCCACGGTCCAGGTATTAGTCGTGGTAACGCGCTATGACATGCAGCTCGGGAAGTCCCATGACTGTTCTCGCCGGGGTGCGCGGTCATGTCCGCGACGCGCGATAGTCACGCAGGGGCAGTCCGCCTTGCCCAAGGTCCTCGATCTCGTGCTCGTGGAAGATGACCGTCGTTTCTTCACGGGGCTTGCCCATCACATCGAAGAACAGGTCGGCGATGCCCTTGTAGACCGCGGCCTTCTGCTCGTCTGTCGTGCGGTCTGCGCCCGGACTGGTCCCTTCGCGGGTCACCAAGATGTTTACGATTGGCATGCGGCTCTTCAAGACGAACGGGGAGAGCGCCCGGCGGGCTCCCCCCTGGATGGGTCAGCGCCCGGCGATTAGGCCGCCATCGACGTGGAGGATTTCGCCTGTGGTGAAGGAGGCGTCCTCAAGGTAGAGCACGGCTCGGACGATGTCCTCGATTGCGCCCATCTTGTTCATCGGATGGAAGGAAGCCAGGGCGTCGTAGTTCTCCGGCGAATGCATCGGCGTCTTGATGACGCCAGGTGCCACGGCGTTCACGCGGATGCCGCGCCTGACGTACTCGATGGCCAGGCTCTTCGTGGCCGAGTTCATGCCCCCCTTCGTCAGCATGGCGATGAAGGCTGGGGACAGCGAACTGGCGAACTCCGCCGTGGACGCCGTGATCTGCACGACATGGCCACAGCCCTGCTTAAGCATCACGGGGATGACCTGCTGGGTCGTGAAGAAGAAGCCGTCGAGGTTGGTCCTCAGCTTCAGCCGATAGTCCTCCTCAGTGTACTCGGTGAACGGCTTGCCGATGAAGATGCCGGCGTTATTCACCAGCGTGTCGATGCGGCCGAACTTCTCCAACGCAGCCGCGACCAAACGCTTGCCCGTCTCGGGGTCGCCGATGTCGCCGGCCACCGTCGCTAGGTCCGGTTCGGTCGAAGGCTGGATCGAGCGCGACGTGGCGACGACGCCGTAACCGCGGGCCCGGAAACCCTGCACGATGCCTTCGCCGAGCCCCTGCGAGGCCCCGGTGACGATGGCAACCTTCTTGATGTCCGTCATCGCTGATGTCCTGCATGGCCATATGCGCGGCCGCTCCGCCGGCTGGCATGTACGGCGCTGACGTCGGTCGAAAAATTCGCTATCTTCGATCAGTGGCTGATAAAAAACGCACAGAGATCGACTGGCAGGACGTCCGGGTCTTCCTGGCGCTCGCGCGGCACGGCAGCTTGTCCGCGGCCGCCCGTACGCTCGGCGTGAACCACGGGACGGTGTCGCGACGGCTCCGCTCGCTGGAGCAGAGCCTTGGGGAGAAGCTCGTCGAACGGCGGCCCGATGGGTATGTCCTGACGCCGGCGGGCTCGCACGCGCTAGACGCGGCGGGCGACATGGAGCAGGCGGCCGAGATCCTCGGTCGCGGCACCGTGGATGGGGCGCCCAGCGGCTTGGTGCGGATCAACGCTTCGCCGGCGATGTCGAACGGGTTCCTCGCCTCGCGCCTCGCGACGGTGGCGTCGCGTTATCCCAGGCTCAACATCGACCTGGCGGCCAACCATCGCTCCATCAGCCTTGAGCGGCATCAGGCGGACATCGCGGTCCGCTTCGGGCGCCCGACCGACGGTGACGTGGTCGCGCGTCCCCTCACGACCGTCGGTTACGGGTTCTACGGCACAGAGGAAGCCTGGCATTCGGTCGAGGCGGGCGCCGACCCGGTTTTTGTCGGGTTCGATGAGGCAGATGCCTACCTGCCCGAGGCGGCGTGGATGACGCGGCATTTCCCGCGCGCCCGCCTGGCCTTCCGGGCGCATGACCAGTTCGCGCAATCCATCGCCGCGCGGTCCGGCGTCGGGCTCGTGCTTCTCCCTCACTACATCGGGCGCAGCGACCCCCTCCTGAGGATGGCCGATTTCGGGCCCGTGCCGCCGAGCAAGGACGTCTTCCTGCTCACCCGCAGCCGCGACAGGAAGGACCTGCCGATCCGCACCGTCTCCGACGAGATGGTCGGCATGTACGAGCGGGATCGTGAGTTGTTTCGTTGAGACCCCATCGGATCTTCGATGTGGGGCGACTGCCGCCCTCGTCAGGCTGAAGGCTGGCTTCGCCCTTCAATGCGCCGACGGCGACGAACGTGGGCACGTCCCCGGATCGCCCGTTAGCCTCGGGAACCACTGAGATCGACGCTTGAGCGGCGGTAGCGAAGCGCCGAAATGGACGCCGCTCCGCGAGCGCTGTCGCATGTACCGGAACCCCCGGTAGCGGCGGCGATTGGCCGAGACCCGGACCGGCGCGCCGCCCCGATCCACGTCGACGCCACAGGACACTCTCATGACCGATGCCCCGGACCAGCGCCTGAGGATGCAGGACCCGCGCACGCAGTACCCGCAGCCGCCGTTCAAGCGGCAGCCGCAGGAGGCGCCGGGTCTCGCCCAGGCCATGGACCCGAAGCCCGACCACGGCGAGGCCAGCTACAGGGGCCACGGGCGCCTGACCGGCCGCAAGGCCTTGGTGACCGGCGCCGATTCCGGTATCGGGCGCGCGGCCGCCATCGCCTTCGCCCGCGAGGGCGCCGACGTCGCGCTGAGCTTCGTCGAGGACGAAATGCCCGACGCGCGGGAGGTCGCCAGGCTGATCGAGGCGGAGGGTCGCAAGGCGGTCCTGCTGCCGGGCGACATCACCGACAAGGCGTTCTGCGACCTGCTCGTGAAGAAGGCCGTCGCCGACCTCGGCGGCCTCGACATCCTGGTCAACAACGCCGGCAAGCAGACCAACCAGAATGACATTGGCGACATCACGGACGAGCAGTTCGACCGGACGCTGAAGACCAACCTCTACGCGATGTTCTGGATCACCAAGGCCGCCCTGCCGCACATGCCTGCGGGCGCGTCCATCATCAACACGGCGTCGGTGGTGGCCTACAACCCGCCGCAGATCCTGGTCGACTACGCCACTACCAAGGCCGGCATCGTCGCTTTCTCGAAGGCACTGGCCAAGCAGCAGGTCGCCAAGGGCATCCGCGTGAACGCGGTGGCGCCGGGTCCGTTCTGGACGGCGCTGCAGCCGTCCGGCGGCCAGCCGCAGGAGAACGTCGAGAAGTTCGGCTCCGAGGTGCCGCTGGGCCGTCCCGGCCAGCCGGTCGAGCTTGCCCCAGTCTACGTATTCCTGGCCTCGCAGGAGGCAAGCTACGTCACCGGCGAGGTCTACGGCGCGACGGGCGGTAACGGGACGGCGTGAGCAATCCTGAGATCATCACGGCGGTAGGGAACGCGAGCCGCGTCACCGAAGTGAGGGTATCCGAGCGGTGACCGCATTTTCACTCTCGGACTCCATCATGGTCCCGTCACTGCGGGGCGGCATCATGGTGGACAGGGCAGAGATCTTCCGGGTCGCGGATGAGTTGCGTGGCTTACGGGGGAAGCAGGCGGTCTGGGTTTCGCTCCGGCGGGTGCGTGACAGGCTGGAACGCAAGGGTTCGTTCGGCGATGTCGGGCCGGTTCTGAACGATTGGAAAGCCACCCGTAATTACCAGCCGGTGATCGAGCTCACCAAGTTGCCGGATGCCCTGCAGAAGCGCCTAGGCGACTTCGGCAAGGCGCTTCTCGACGAGGTGCAGGCATCCGAGAGCCGCGTCAGGGATGCCGAGCGGGCGAACTTCGAAATCGAGCGGGCGTCCTACCGGGAGACCTTGGACGAGGCTGGCATGACCATCGACGTGCTGGAGGCTCGGATCGCGGCCCTAACCGCCGAGGTAGAGAGGCTGCGTAAAGGGGGCGCAACCCAGGCTATAGAGCGTTTCCCCAAGGGGGCGGCCGAGGACCGGCGCCAACGCGACGTCTGGGAGAAGGACGCGGCCCTGCGGGCTATGGAGGCGCGTAGCAAGGACGAGAAGGTCACCCTGGGCGCTCAGGAAGCATTCTGGCAGGATGTCGAGCGCGAGGTGCTTGCCTTGGTGCGCAACCGCGGGCCTATGCCGGCGGGAGATCTGCTGCAGGGCATGCCTTCCGCGCTTCTGAACCGCGGCAGGGACGTCGAGATGCCACTTTCGGTCGGATGGCTCCGTTTCAGGCTACGGGCCCTGACCGGGGATGGCGGTTCCCTGGTGGAGTACGATGGGCAGTTTCAACCCGCCGAAAAGGCCAGGAGCGTAGAACCGGTTGGGCAGGCCCCGTGGATGGTGGACGAGGAGCCACCGACCTCGGACGGCGACGCCGTGATGCGTGCAGTGCGCGACGTGCTGGTCCAGCACGGGCCGTTGAAGCCGCGGGGCGTCGTCGGGAAGCTACCGCCTGAGGCCGTGAAGCTCGCCGAGGACTTCTGGGGAGACGGACTCGAACGGTTCGCGAAGAAGATGGCTGACCGCCTCGGACCGAAGTCATACTTCCATCGTCGAACCGACGGCTTCTACGTCGCGGGTCCCAAGGACCGGGAGTACGTGGCGTAGCGACTTTGAGGGTAACGCATAACGGATGCTGGCCCCCGCAAAGCGTTACAAATTTCGGCGCCGGACGCGTCAGGCTGCCAGCCATGCGCCGCCGGCGTGGAAGAGATCGGCGTCCATCCGCTCGATCCACTCGCGCCAGGTGAGGCGGTCGAGCTATCCGTCCGTGATGCCTGAGGCGCCGTACAGGGCGCCTGCGATTTGCCCCGCGACCGCGGCGGTACTGTCCGCGTGTGCGCAAAGGTTGACGGCGAGCAGCAGCCTCGGAGGTAGTGGGTAACGGATAGCAACACCCGCTATCCGTTTCGGGCGTCCAGCCCAGCCTCCGCGACGCGGCCTCAACCGGCGGCGTTCTCGGCCAGGCGGACTCGGATCTCGTCGAGGGTGACGGGTCGGAAGCCGAAGCAGTCGACGCCGACGTCGGTGCTGGCGGCGGTGCCGGGCAACGTGCCGTGAGAGTGCCCGTAGAGGTGCATGTCGCCGCGGTGCATGCGCGGCCAGACCCTACAGGCGTAGTGGAACATGAAGACGCCGACCGGCGCTCCCGTTGTGGGATCGGGCACCACGGTTTGGGCGACGTCAAGGATGGGCTCATCCCACGGCAGGCGGGCGCCGACCTTGTCGTGGTTGCCGCGCACGAGGAACTTCCGCCCGTTGAGGCGGCCGAAAATCGCGCGGGCGCGATCCTCGGTGCAGCGGTAGCAGAAGTCGCCCAAGTGCCAGACGGTGTCCTCCGGCCGAACGGCGGCGTTCCAGTTCGCGACCAACATCTCGTCGTGCTCTTCGATGGAGGCGAACGGTCTTGGCCGTGTCGCTGCCGCGGCCCTTCTTCTCGGTCAGCGTCGCCTCCTCCGGGATGGTTTCCAATGCCCGGAGTGTCTGCCCCGTTCCGAAGGACGACTTCGCGCGGGCCGCGTAACGGGTGACGCTACCTGCCACGCGTTACGTTCCAGGAGATCCCCACCATGCGGCGCAGCGAGCCCTGACAAAGGCTTGGCCGAGCGCTACGGTGTCAGCCCGCCGGGATCCGCCCGTCGCCACGGAGCCCGACCGACATGATGAGCGACACATCGACCAGCCCGCCGCCTAGTGGAGAGATCAGGATCTCGACCGGCGTGCCGGGCCTCGACGACGTCCTCGGCGGCGGGCTGACGCCGAGCCGGCTCTACCTGCTGGAGGGCACGCCGGGGACGGGCAAGACGACGCTCGCGCTGCAGTTCCTGAGTGAGGGCGTCGCCCGGGGCGAACGCACCCTTTACATCACCCTGTCGGAGACCGCGGACGAGCTCCGCGCCTCCGCGGCGACCCATGGTTGGACGCTCGACGGCATCGAGGTGTTCGAGCTGGTCGACGAGATGGGCCTGGACCCCGACAGCGAGCAGTCGATCCTGCACCCCTCCGAGATCGAACTGGGGGAGACGGTGAAGGAGGTCATCGCGCTGGTCGACCGGACGAAGCCCGACCGGGTCGTGTTCGACAGCCTCTCGGAACTCCGCCTGCTGGCCCAGAACCCGCTGCGGTACAGGCGCCAGATCCTGGCCCTCAAGCGCTTCTTCGCCAAGCGCGCCTGCACCGTGCTGATGCTCGACGACAAGACCTCCGAGACGGGGGACGTGCAACTCCACAGCATCGCTCACGGGGTGGTGTCGCTGGACCAGGCACCGCGCGAGTACGGCGCCGAGCGGCGGCGGCTCCGCATCGTCAAGATGCGCGGCATCAAGTTCCGCGGCGGTTACCACGACTTCGTGCTGGAGACCGGCGGCATCCAGGCATTCCCGCGCCTGATCGCGGCCGAGCACCACGCCAGCTTCGACCCCCGGGGCACGTCGACCGGTTCGGCCGAGCTCGACCTGCTGCTGGGCGGAGGGCTCGTGCCTGGCACCAACACGCTGCTGCTCGGACCCTCCGGCGTCGGCAAGACCACGACCGCGATCCGCTGCATGCTGGCGGCCCTGGAGCGCGGCGAGACGGCAACCTACTACCTGTTCGACGAGGGGCTCGCGACCCTGCTTGTTCGGGCCGCGACGCTCGGCATGGATCTGGCCCCGCACATCGCGGCCGGGCGGCTGACCGTCACGCAGGTCGATCCCGCCGAGCTCTCGCCAGGTGAGTTCGCCTCGAAGGTCCGGGCTGCGGTGGAGGAGCGCGGCTCGACCTTCGTGGGAGTCGACAGCCTGAACGCGTACCTGCATGCCATGCCGGGCGAGGAGTACCTCATCCTGCAGATGCACGAGCTCTTGAGCTACCTGAACCAGCAGGGCGTCACCACACTCCTGGTACTGGGCCAGCACGGCATCGTCGGCGACGTGCGCAGCGACGTCGACCTGAGCTATCTCAGCGACTGCATCCTGCTGTTCCGGTTCTTCGAGGCGAAGGGCCAGGTCCGCACCGCCCTATCAGTGGTGAAGAGCCGGGTGAACGCGCACGAGCGCACCATCCGCGAGCTGAAACTGTCCCAGGGTGGGTTGCAGGTCGGCGAGGCGCTCGACGACTTCGAGGGCGTGCTCACGGGCTTGCCGGCCTATCACGGGCGGGTCGCGATGCTGTCAGGCGCGTCCGAAGGCGGCGAGGCGTGAGCGTCCCCGTCGCGGACGAGGAACGCGTCCTGATCCTGTCGCCCCGCGGGCGCGACGCCCAGGTCGTGGGGCAGGTGCTGGCCCGGGCGAGCACGCGCGCCGAGGCCTGCCCGGACATGGCGGGTTGGCTCGCCTGCCTCCAGGCCGGCGCGGGTGCCGCGCTGGTCACGGAGGAGGCGCTCGGCGAGGGACGGCCGGACGACCTGTTCGCCTGGCTCGACGCGCAGCCGCCCTGGTCGGACTTCCCCTTCATCGTCCTCGCCACCCGCCAGGTGGGTCGCCGGCCCGAGCGTGCGGCGAACCTGCTCGGAAGGCTCGGCAACGTGATCCTGCTGGAGCGTCCGGTGAACGCCGAGACGCTGGCCAGCGCGGCGGCCTCGGCTTTGAGGGCCCGGCGTCGCCAGTATCAGGCTCGCGAGCACCTCCTGGAGCGCGAGCGCGCGCAGGAGCAGCTCCGGGTCGCCAACGAGGACTTGGAGCGGCGCGTCGTCGAGCGGACGCAGGAAGTGGAAACCGCGCGAGAGACGCTGGCCTTCGCCCTCGATGCCGCCGGCATGGCGTCCTGGGACGTGGACTACGTCACGGGCACGTCCCGCCGCTCGCCCCGCTTCGACGCCATCTTCGGCTACGAAGCGGGCGCACCCGGCTGGGACCGGGACAGCTTCCTCGCCCACGTCGTCGACGAGGACCGCGATGCCGTCGAGGCGGCCTTCGCCGCGGTCGCCGAGACGGGCAGGCTCGACCTGGAATGCCGCGTCCGGCGCGCGGATGAGACCGTCCGCTGGGTTGCCATGCGCGGGCAGGTCAAGCGCGACGAAGCCGGTGCGGCGCTGCGCATCGCCGGCATCCTGATGGACCGCACCGACCAGCGCATCACCGAGGAGGCTCTGCGCCAAGCCCAGAAGATGGAAGCCATCGGACAGTTGACCGGCGGCGTGGCGCACGACTTCAACAACCTGCTCACCGTCATCGTCGGCGGCCTCGACATGATCCTGCGCCGGCCCGAGCAGCTCGACCGCGTCAAGCGCCTGGCCGAGGCGGCGATGGGCGCGGCCCGGCGCGGCGAGCAACTGACCCAGCAGCTCCTCGCCTTCTCCCGCCGGCAGATGCTGCGGCCGCAGACGCTCAACCCAAACCGCCTGCTCCTGGACTTCCGGCCCTTGGCCGAGCGGGCGGCGACGGGGACGGTGGAGCTCACCTTCGATCTCGACCCTGCGCTCGACCCGATCCGGATCGACCCGGCGCAGTTCGAGGCAGCGGTGCTGAACCTCGTCGTGAACGCACGGGACGCGATGGAAGGCCAGGATCGCCATGCGCGCATCGCCGTGACGAGCCGCAACGTCCACCTCGCGACCGCCGCAGTCGCCGATAGGGGGGTGGCGCCCGGGGCCTACGTCGTCATCTCTGTGTCGGATACCGGCACCGGAATCCCGCCGGATAAGCTCCAGCGGGTGTTCGAGCCGTTCTTCACCACGAAGGAGGTCGGCAGGGGGACCGGGCTCGGCTTGAGCCAGGTCTACGGCTTCACCCGCAGCGCTGGGGGGTTCGCGCAGATCGAGTCGGAGGTCGGCCAGGGCACGACGGTCAGCCTGTACTTCCCGCGCTCGACCGACCCGGCTGACGAGGAGGCCGCTGTCGGTGCGGCGAGTTCGATCCCCCTGCGCCGCGCCGGCGAGGGCGAGACGGTTTTGCTTGTTGAGGACGACGAGCAGGTGCTCGGCATGGCTGTGGAAAGCCTGGAGGAGCTGCGCTACCGGGTCATCGTCGCCCGCAACGCCGCCGAGGCCCTGGAGCATCTCCGGGGCGTTGAGCGCATCGACATCCTGTTCTCCGACGTGGTGATGCCGGGGGGCATGAACGGCTCGCAACTGGCCGTCGAGGCGCAGAGCCTGCGGCCCGGCATCAAGGTCCTGCTCACTTCGGGCTACGTGGCGAACCTCGACGAGGGGCAGGTGATCGGGCGCGGCGTATTACCGGTGCTGAACAAGCCCTACCGCCGCGACGAGCTCGCCCGGTCGTTGCGGCTCGTGCTAGGTGGCGAGAGCGTCTGAGGCCCCTGGACTCCCTGGTCCCATGGTTGCGAAACGTCATCCCGGCGGGAACGGGGGAGACGAGGATCTAGTCCGGTCGCAACGGAGACGCTTCCGCAAAACGCACGCAATCGTCGGCCATCGTGCTAGACAGTACCTGCAAGCGCGCACGCGACTCCAAGTCCTTGGTGTTCGAGCAAGCTCCGCGGCGGCGCGGCCCACCCCGGGCTACGGCGCGGGCGGCGGACCCAGATCCATGTCGAAGCGCATCGTCGCGCGCGCGAACCTCCTCGTCTTCGGGGTGCTGCTCGCCATCCTCGCCCTGGTCGGGATTGTGACCTGGGAGCGCCTCAACGCCTCGCGCGAGGCCCGGGAATGGTCTCAGCACAGCTACCGCGTTCTGGGAACGATGAAGGATCTCGCAATCGCGTTGCGTGATGCCGAGACCGGGCAGCGCGGCTACGTCATCACCGGCAAGGACGACTACCTCGCCCCTTACGACTCCGCCCGTGACCGCCTCGGGGTGCTCCAGGGCGAGCTCCAGAAGCTCACCGCCGACAACCCCGCCCAGCAGGAGCGCCTGCGCGCCCTTGCCCCGGTGATCCAGCACAAGCTGGAGGAGCTCGCGCAAACGGTGCAGCTGCGCCGCGACGTCGGCGTCGAGGCCGCCGGGCGCCTAGTCAACACGGACGTCGGCCGCGGTTACATGAAGGAGGCCGAGACCTCGCTCGCGGCCATGCTGGCCGATGAGGAGGCGCTGCTCGCCCGGCGCCTGGGCGAGAACGACGCCCGCGCCGCCTGGGTGCGCTGGACGACCCTGGGCGGCTCGCTCCTTGCCGTCCTGGCGCTGCTCTGGGCGGCCCGCCTCCTCAACCAGGCCTGGTCGCGGTCCTACCGGACCGAGGCCGAGCAGCGCACTCTGGCGTTGCGCCTGAGCACGACACTGGACAGCCTCAGCCAGGGCGTCGCGGTGTTCGGTCCGGACCGGGCGCTGACGAACTGGAACGAGTGCTTCCTGGTGCTACTCGACCTGCCCGGGGCGATGGTCCGGCCAGGCACGTCGTACGCCGCCTTCGCCGAGCACACGGCGGAGACAGGGCGGCCGGCGCTGGAGACCTGGGACCAGGTCCGGCATGGAGGCACCGGTCCGCGCGAAGCGGTCGTGTACGAGCGTACCCGCGCCGACGGACACCACCTGGAATTGCGCCGCACACCGATGCCGGACGGCGGCTTCGTCCTGACCATCTCCGACATGACCAAGCGCGCCCAGGCCGAGGGCGTGCTGCGCGAGGCGCAGAAGATGCAGGCCATCGGGCAACTTACCGGCGGCATCGCGCACGACTTCAACAACCTGCTGCAGGTCATCCTCGGGAACCTGGAGTTCGTGCGCGCCAAGCTCGACGGCGATGGCAAGCTCCAGGCCCGCATCGAGCGCGCCGCCTGGGCGGCCCAGCGGGGGGCGACGCTCACGGGCCAGCTTCTCGCCTTCGCGCGCAAGCAGCCCCTGGCACCGGCCGCCATCGATCTCGCCGCGACCATGCCGGACCTCGTGCCGCTGCTCCGGCGGACGCTCGGCGAGCACATCGAGGTGCGCTACGTCGAGAGCGCCGGGTTGTGGCCTGCGATGGCCGATCCGGCGCAGCTTGAGAGCGCAGTGCTCAACCTCGCCCTGAACGCCCGCGACGCCATGCCGGGCGGCGGACGCCTCACCATCGAACTCGGCAACAAGGTGCTCGACCGCGACTACGCGCGCCACCACGCCGAGGTGGCTCCGGGCGACTACGCCATGGTGGCGGTGTCCGACACCGGCCACGGCATGACGCCGGAGGTCGCCGCCCGGGTATTCGAGCCGTTCTTCACGACCAAGTTCGACGGCAATGGTACCGGGCTCGGCCTCGCGATGGTGTTCGGCTTCGTCAAGCAGTCCGGCGGCCACGTGAAGGTCTACTCGGAGCCCGGTCATGGCACGACGGTGAAGGTGTACCTGCCTCGGGCAATCGGCCAGCTCGCCGCGGTCGGTTCCCGGACTGCGGCGCCGGTCGAGCTTCCTCGCGGCTCGGCCACTATCCTGGTGGTGGAGGACGAGGCCGCGGTGCGCGAGATCGCCTGCGCGATCCTCGCCGACCTTGGCTACCGCGTGCTGGACGCGGCGGACGGCGAGGAGGCCCTGCGCGTCTTCGGGGCGAACGCCGCGGCCGTCGACCTGCTGCTGACCGATGTGGTGCTGCCCGGAAAGGTCAGGGGGCGTGAGTTGTCGGAACGCGTCCAGGCGGTCCGGCCGGAGGTGAGGGTGCTTTTCATGTCCGGCTACACCGAGAACTCCATCGTCCATCACGGCCGACTCGACGATGGCGTTCACCTGATCGGCAAACCGTTCAAGCGAGAGCAGCTCGCCCTAAAGGTCGCCGAGGTAATCGGGGACACCCACTCTGTCGGGACAGGGAACATCGTCACCCTTCGCCCGAAGCGGGAATCCTGAGACTCCTCTCGGCGACCGACGGGTTCCTTTCGAGAGACGTCAGCCTCGCCTCGGGCGCGCAGATGCCCCCCAGCCAACCCAAGGCGTTGGCGGTTCAGTCCGGTTCGCAGGTTTTGGGACTTCCCGCGGATCGCTCTCGCGCATGACCGCCATTGGGTCCGTCAAGGGCGTTCCAGCGGGACGCGGACGGTGACCCGAAGGCCGTCGGCGTCGAAGGCGACGTCGACCTCGGCCGCCGTCTGCGCGACCAGGATCTTGTTCAGGAGCCGGGAGCCAAACCCCTCACGTGTCGGCAGCGTCGGCGGCGGTCCGTCATGCTCGTTCCAGGTCCAGGCCAGGCACGGTCCGGCCGCGCCGTCCTCAACCGCCCACGTCACCGCGACCCGTCCGCCCGGGTGGGCCAGCGCCCCGTGCCGGAGCGCGTTCGTGGTCAGCTCGTGCAGAGCCATGCTTACTGGCACGGCGAGCTCGGAAGGAAGCTGCACCCCCGGCCCACGCAGCGCGATGCGCCCGTTCTCGTTGTACGGGTCGAGCTCGGCCCGCAGCAGCCCCTCGAACGAGGCGACCTGCGCCTGGTCCTCTGTGATCAGCGCGTGCGTCCGAGCGAGCGACATGATCCGACCCTGGAAGGCGCGTCCGAACTCCGGCAAGGAAACGGCCGAGCGCATGGTCGCGTTCAGGACGGCCTGCACGGTGGCCAGCGTGTTCTTCACCCGGTGATGGAGCTCGCGCACCATCAGCACCTGCCGGTCCTCGTAGGCGCGGCGCTCGGTGACGTCGCGCTGGGCCGAGACCCAGTGGGTGATGTGGCCGTTGGCGTTCTTGACCGGCGTGATCAGCCACTCGACGGTGTAGGCCGATCCGTCCTTGCGGTAGTTGAGCGCCTCGCCCTGGAAGGCTTCCCCGGCCGACAACGCGGCGCGCGTCCGGTCGAGCGTGGCGCGGTCGGTCCCCGACCCCTGCAGGAAGCGCGGACTGCGTCCGGTGACCTCGTGCGTGGCGTATCCGCTGAGGCGGGTGAAGGCGGGGTTGGCGTAGACAATGCTCGGGCCAGGCTCGTCGAGGTCGGCCGTGGTGATGAGGATGGCCTCACCGGTCGCCTCGACCGCGGCCCTCAGCAGACGCAGGTCGACCTGATCCGGTCCGTATTCATCTCGACGCGACACCCCACCCCCCTGGACGCCGCGCGGGCACGGCGAACCTGCGTCCAGGACGGCTGTGCCTCCGGGAACCTTATTGGAGGCACAACCGTGGATGGCGCCCTAAGGTGCCCTCGCGGCGTTTGTGTCACGGGGAAAACTCCGGCCGGGTGCCGACCAGGTTCACGTCGGCACCGAGCGGGATGAGCTCAGCGGCCCTTCTTGTAGAGCTTACTCGCGATCTCAAAGATCTCCTCCGGCGCGTAGTCCGGCGCGAACGCCCCGTAGTTGCCGTCGAGCTCCGGGATCTTGCCGCCCTCGGGCGCCCCGTCGACGACCTCCAGGTTGCCGGGCGGGTCGCCGGGTAGCGCCACCTCGTCGTTCGACCAGACGCCGGCCGCTTCCTTGTAGTCCGACTCGCTGAAGGTGTAGAGGCGCCGGTGCTTGCCCTCATCGAGGTACTTCTGACACTCGGGGATGCGCGAAAGGTCGATGTTGGGCGTCGGCAACATCTGCTCGATGGCGACGCCGGTGAGCTTCTTCAGCGCCAGGGCGTAGGCGTGGGCGTGCAGCGAGCCGCGCACCAGCAGGTAGCCGCAGACCTCGCGACCGGTCGGTTCGGTCATGGTCTCGTAGACCCGCAGCTTGTGGATGCGTGCGCCGCATTCCAGGTGGAAGTTGTGCAACAGGTCGATGATCAGGTTCCCGGTGGTCGTGACCATGTCCATGTTCCAGGACGCGGCGTTCGAGTTCATCGGCATGGCCCCGCCGCCGTTCGACAGGAAGCTGCCGGCGAGCCGGATGTCCTGCATCTCGGCGAACGGCGCCTTGGAGATGTCGACGTCCTTCTTGGGGTTGCCCGGACCGTTGTTCAGCATCGCGATGCCGGTCGAGACGAGCTCGACGTGACCAATCTCCTCGGCGAAGATGCTCGACACCAGGCTGTAGAAGGGGCGCAGCTTCTCCTTGTTGCGGAAGTTGAAGCTCTGGAACATATAGTTCCCGAGCGTCGACATCTCGCCGTACTTGCCGCCGAGCAGTTCCTGTAGGGCGGCGGCGGCGTTCGGCTCCGGCTTCTTCGGCTCGGGCAGCTCCGTCAGGAGCTTGTCGATCTTCATGAACATGGCAGGGGGTCTCCGGCCGCGCGAGGTGCGCAGTGAGGCATCTGTCTGGAGCGCGATGCGGTTCCTCTGCCGCTTCACCCAATATCCCTGCTGCGACCGTCAGGTCAGCGGGCGCCGGAATAGGCACTTCCTGAGTTCAGTCCTACCGCGAGCGGCAAAGCCGTGATGCACAGAATGGCCATGGCCCAGAACGAACCGGCGCCGAGCGCGCCGTAGAGGAGGCCGCCCAACGCGGTCAGGACGGCCGAGGCCACACCTAGGCCCAGTGTTCCGTAGAGCGTCTGCGCAGTGGCCGCGAGGCGCTCCGGCACGACCTTCACGATGAGGTGCATGGCGGCGAGGTGCAGCAGCGCGAAGGTGAACCCGTGCAGCGGCTGGACGACGGCCAGGATCGGCACCGAGGCGGTGGTGGCCATGGCCGACCAACGCAGCGCACCGAGGCCGGCGGCGAGCAGCGCAGATCGGGTTGTCCCTAACCGCACCAGAAGCCAGGGGCCGGCGAGAACGAAGACGAAGACCTCGGACGCGACCGCCTCCGACCAAAGCAGGCTGATCGCGCCCGGGCCGATGCCGGCCTCGCGCCAGCGGATCACCGCGAAGCCGTCGTGCAGGGCGTGGCTGCCGATCACGAGCGCGGCCACCAGGAGCATCCGCCGGAAGGGCTTGAGGGCCAGGAGCTCACGGAGGCCGCCGAAGCCAAGGCTTGGCGGCTCGTCGCGGGCCGGTGCTGCCGGGACGCGAGCGGTGGCGGCCGCCATGACGAGGAACAGGAGGCCGCTCGACACGATGATGCTCGCCAAGCCGGCTTGGGCGACGAGCAGCCCCGAGGCCAAGGTCCCGAGCACGAAGGCCGCGGAGCCCGCGCCTCGGACCCACCCGTAGGAGAAGGTGCCCTCCCGCTCCGCGGCCGCGAGCGCGAGCGCGTCTGCGAGCGGGGCCAGGGCCGCGATGGCGCTGGCGTGCAGCACGCTGACGGCCAGTAGCAGCCAGAAGCCGTAGCCGGCGAGATAGGCGAAGGAGATCAGACCGGATGCAGCGGCGGCGATGCCGAGCATGGCCCGCGTGGCGTCGTAGCGGTCGGCGAGGTGTCCGGCGACCGGTCCTGCCACAAGGCGCATCAGCGTTCCCACCGCGAGAACGAAGCCGATTTCGCCCGGGGCTAGGCCGCGCTCGCCAAGGAAGCTCGGTAGGAAGGGGGACTCGGTGCCGTAGGCGGCGTAGAGCGAGCCCTGCAGCAGCACGAAGGCGGGAAAGGAGCCCGTCAGGACCGTCTGCGAACCTCCCGTCGCCCCGGTTCGCGCATCCATGTCGCCCGTCCTCGAACCGTCACGCCGGCTCGGCGGACGCCCGGTCAGTCTGACCTGTATGGCTGTGCGTGCCCAGCACGCGGCGCCCGACCATCCACATCGCCAATCCGATACCGGCAACAGCGGCCAGGGCGACGAACGAGGCCGCGAAGCCGAGATACTGCGCGACCAGGCCGGCGAGCAGCGGGCTCAGGGCCGCGCCCGCGCCGTAGGCGGTCATGACGCCGCCGAGGCCGGCATTCGCGTGCCCGGTCCCGTCCATGATCTCGGCCACGAGCGCCGGGATGGCGACGCCACCGAGCCCCATCGCCAAGCCTTCGAGCACCTGGACCGGGATGACCAGCCACCAAGATGTGGCGAAGGCGGCGAGGAGGCCGCGAACCACGACCAGCCCGAGGGCGAGGGAGAGCACGCCGGCATGCCCCCGCCCTTGCGCGGCCCGCGCCGCCAACAGCGCGGCCCCGACCATCGTGGCCTGGGACACGACGGTCATCACGCCGGTGGTCAGGCTCGGGTCGGCCCCCGCGGCCGTGCGCGCCTGCGCCAGGAAGGGCAGCATCGCGCCGTTTGCGGTCTGGTAGGCGAAGACGGCGGCCGCCAGGAGCAGGAGCGGCCTGGTCCCGAACAGCACGCGCAGCGTCGAGCGTTCGTCCTGCTCACCCCCGCGCGCCGTGCCGTGGTCGATGGTGCCCTTGTCGATGCCGAGCAGGACGCCGCAAGAGGCGACCGCCATCACCACGATGGCGATGGACACGTAGCCGAGCCCGAGGGTGTAGCCGAGAACGCCGGACAGGGCCGCATTTGCGGCGTTGCCGGCGTGGTTGAACGCCTCGTTTCGCGAGACCTGCTGGCCGTAGGCCTGCTGACCGACGATGCCGAGCGTCACGGCGGCGACTAGCGGGGCGATGCTGGTGTCGGCGACGCCGATGATTAACTGCGACAGGCCGATCACCCAAAGGCTATCCGTCGAGACCAGGGCCACCGCCCCCACGGCGATGCCCAAGACCGCCATAGCGAGCGCGGCGCGCTTGTACGCCGTGCGGTCGATGAGCGCGCCGACGGGCGTCGTGGCCAGGAGGCCGGCGAGGCCGGCCAGACCCATGGCGAACCCGGTCGCGGCCGGGTCGAAGCCCTGCTTCTGCAGGTACACGCCCAGGAACGGGCCGAAGCCCTCGCGTGCGCCGGCCAGGGCGAAGTTGAGGGCTAGGAGGCTCGTGGCTGGCTGCATCGGCTGCCCTGGATCGCGGTCGTATTGGTCGCAGCTCGTCTCAGGAAAGGATTCGTCTGTCCTAGGTTGGCTTTGCAGGTCGCCGGCAAGCCTGACGCGACCGCCGGAGACCGTCGCGACATGGAGATCGAAAACGCTTGCAGGAGCTCGGAGCCGGCGCCCGCGCTCAGGTGCGTGGTCGCCATCCCGGTCCGGAACGAGGCCGAGCGGATCGGCGCCTGCCTGGAGGCGCTAGCCGCCCAGCGTGGCATTGGGGCAAGCGGGCTGGGCGTCGTGCTGTTCCTAAACAACTGCACCGACGAGACGGCACACGTGGTCGCAGCCCTGCGGTCTTCGATCTGCATTCCTGTCCGGGTGATCGAACGCACGTTCGTAGGCGCGAATGCCGGCTGGGCTCGGCGCGAGGCGATGGAGGCGGCCGCAGACTGGCTGGACGAGGGCGAGCCCTTCGATGGCCTCATCCTGACCACCGATGCGGACAGCCGGGTGCCCGCTGACTGGGTCGCCCGCAACCTCGCAGCGGTTGCGGACGGGGTCGACGCGGTGGCCGGCCGGATCGCACTCGACGAGGCCGACGCGGCGCGCCTGCCCGCCGCGCTGCACGAGCGGGGGAGCCGCGAAGGCGGCTACGAGGCACGACTGATCGAGCTTGAGGCCCTGATTGACCCGGTCCCGCACGATCCCTGGCCGCGGCATTGGACCACCTCCGGAGCGACGCTGGCAGTCAGGCTTGGCACCTACCGACGGGTCGGGGGCATGCCGCCGCTCGCGGTCGGCGAGGACAAGGCCTTCGTCTCATCGCTGCTGTCGAGCGACGCGCGGGTGCGCCACGACCCGGACATCCTGGTCGTCACCTCGGGCCGTCTCGACGGGCGGGCGCCGGGCGGGGCCGCGGACACGATGAAGCTGCGCTGCGAGGTGCCGGAGAGCCCGTGCGATCCGCGGCTGGAGCCGCTGCCGCGGGCCTTGTTCCGCTATGCTTGGCGACGGCGGCTACGCCGGCTCCACGCATCCGGGCGGCTCGCCCGCACCTATCTCTGGGGCCCGTGGCTCGGCGTCGGCGCCGCTGATGCGCGGGCCATCGCCCGTTTGCCGACCCTCGGGGCCATCCTCGCCGCGGTCGAGGCAGCGAGCCCTTGGCTCGGCTACCGCCCGCTTCGTCCGCGTGAGCTTCCGAGACACACGCGCTTGGCGGACGCGGTCGTCCTCCTGATGCGCTGTGCAAGACGCCTCGGCCAGTCGTTTGGTGCCATGGGGGATAGGCCTGCGGCCGCAGGCTTGGGTGGAACGTCCTTGGAGCGGGCCGGGGATGCCTGAGGGTGGCGCCTTGCTCTACCGCGTGCAGAAGCACGCCGCCCGCCGGCTGCACTACGACTTCCGGTTGGAACTCGGCGGCGTCCTGAAAAGCTGGGCCGTCACGCGCGGCCCGAGCCTCGTCGCGGGCGAGCGTCGCCTCGCCGTCGAGGTCGAGGATCACGGCATGGACTACGCGGACTACGAGGGCGTGATCGCGCCGGGCAGCTACGGCGCTGGCGTCGTGCTGCTGTGGGACCGCGGCACCTGGGAGCCGGACGGCGACCCGGCCGCGGCACTCGCGGCGGGGTCGCTCGCGTTCGCGCTGCACGGCGAGAAGCTGACCGGCCGGTGGCGTCTCACGCGCATGAAACCTCGGCCTCGCGAGCGGCATGTGTCCTGGTTGCTGGTCAAGTCCCGCGACGCGGCCGCTCGCGGGACTGACGACCCGGACGTTCTGGAGGAGCAACCGCGCTCGGTCGCGACCGGCCGCACGGTCGAGGAGATCGCCGCCACGGCGGCCTGACGGAGGGAAGGCGCATGGACCAGAGGACCCCGCTCGACCTGGCCTACGATGCCGTCGCGGCAGCCCGGCAGGTGGCCGTGAGCGCCGCCGAACGCGCGCGTGCTCAGGACCGCGACGATGGCTTCCCGGCGGAGGATGTCGCCGACCTCGCTTGCCTAGGCCTGCTCGCCGCCCCGCTTCCCACCGACGCAGGGGGCGCCGGCCTCGGCGAGGAGCCGGACGCGCGCGACCTCGCGAGGGTTCTGCGGCTCGTGGGCTACGGCAGCCTCGCGCTCGGTCGCATCTACGAGGGTCACGTCAACGCGCTCCAACTCGTCGCGCGCTACGGCACCCTCGCACAGCAGGCACACTTGTTCGAGGATGCACGCGCGGGGCACCTGTTCGGGGTCTGGAACACCGACGCCCTCGGCGACTGCCTGCGGCTGGGGGATGACCGCCGGCTTCGCGGCGTGAAGACGTTCGCGTCGGGCGCCGGTTTCGTCACCCGTGCCCTTGTGACGGTCAAGCGGGAGCCGGGCGCGCCGCCGTTGATGCTGGTCGTGCCGCTGGAGCCGGGAACACGCGCTGACCTGACCGCATGGCGAGCCCACGGGATGCGCGCATCCGCGACCGGCACCGTCGACTTCGAGGATATCGCGGTCACCGACGACGAGATCCTGGGCCAGTGGAACGACTACCACCGCCAGCCAACGTTCTCGGGCGGCGCGTGGCGCTTTGCGGCGGTGCAGCTCGGGGGCATCGAGGCGGTGTTCGACGCGTGGCGGGGACACCTTGCCGAGACCGGCCGCGGCAGCGACCCGCACCAGCTCGCCCGTCTCGGCGAGGGAGCCATCGCGGTCGAGGGCGCGCGAGGCTGGGTCGAGCGCGCCGCCCGGGTCGTCGCCGAGGACGAGCTCGGGCCTGACCGCGTCGTCGCCTTCGTCAACCTCGCACGGCTTGCGGTGGAGAGGGCCGGCCTGGACGTGCTGCAGCTCGCGCAGCGCTCGGTCGGCCTGCAAGGGTTCCTACGCGAGCACCCCCTGGAGCGGCTCTCGCGCGACCTAGCCACCTACCTTCGTCAGCCCGCGCCGGATCGTGCGCTGACCACCGCAGCCGCGGAAATCCTGAAAGGCCACGGCATCGCCGGCGATCTTTTCGAAGTGGGCGGCGCGCCATGACACGGTACGCTCGTTCCCTGCCGCCAAGCTACTTCGACGAGCGCTACGCAAGAAACCTCGACCCCTGGGAGTTCGAGACCAGCGACTACGAGCAGGCAAAGTACAGGGCCACTCTCGATGCCCTGCCGCGGGCCCGTTACCCCTCCGCCTTGGAGGTCGGCTGCTCCATCGGCGTGCTGACCGAGGCACTGGCCAAGCGATCCGACGCCCTCGTGAGCCTTGATTTGGCGGCGCGCGCCCTGGCGCGGGCTCGCGACCGGTGCCGGGATCTGTCGCATGTGCGGTTCGAACTCGCCCAGGTGCCCGGACAGTGGCCCGACGGCACCTTCGATCTGATCCTGCTGTCGGAGGTGGTCTATTACCTCGATGCGGCCGACGTGATGCGCTTGGTGCATCGAGTTCGCGGCTGCCTGCGGCCGGGCGGCGACGTGGTTTTGGTCCATTGGACGGGTGAGACGCACTACCCGCTGACCGGCGACGAGGCGACCGAGCGCTTCATGGACGGCGCCGACGAGTTCTTGCGTACCCAACACCAGACCAGGTCGGACAAGTACCGCCTCGACGTGCTGGTGTGCCGCGAAAGACGTTTATGATGGTCCTTCGTCATTCAATCTTGATAGCGATCCAGGTCCCCAGCGCCCGACGCCGGTGGCGAATCTCGTGGGTAGGCAATGAGCCTTGTACGGCAGGCTGATGAAAAGCTTCGTAATTCATGACCGCCCCTCCGCCCGGTGGGTGAGGAGGGGCGGACCAAACCTCAGTTGCTGGCGTTGCCGTCCCGCATCTGGCCCGTCGGCTCCTGGACGTGGGCTTCAAGGAACCAGAGTTGCTTGTCGACGGCGCGGGAGACCTCGGTGAATAAATCCGCCGTATCGGGGTCGCCCGCCTCGTCGGTCTCGTCGATGTTCTCACGCACCGCGTTGGCATAGGCGGCGTAGCTGTCGATCAGCGCGGCGATATGGTCAGCGATGGCATAGATGCCGGTCGGGTAGGCCGGGAGCTTGGTCGACTCTGCCACGACCTGCGCCGTGCCCAGCGCCGTGCCACCGAGTTGCACCGCCCGTTCGGCCACCTTGTCGTTGAGGCCGCTGATCTCCGCGCGGAAGCCGTCTAGCATCAGGTGGATGCCGATGAACTGCGGCCCCTTGAGGTTCCAGTGGGCCTGCTTGATCGCGAGGGCGAGGTCGATGCCGTCGGCCAGCCGTGCGTTCAGCGCTTCGATGGAAACCCTCTTGGCGTTGGAATTGGTGTTGTTGCGGGTCTGGTGAGTACGCGGGGTGCTGCTCGTCGCCATGCCTGTGCTCCACTGTGTCGAGGCGGCAATAGTGGAGCGTAAAGGAGGTTCCCCCGGTCGGAGCCCGCCCTGCGGGTTTGCAGGCCCGTATCGTCCAGGGTGCATCGGTTCGACGCGGGGTCGTTGCACCAGTTAAAGTGGTCGTTCGGTCCAGGCGCACGCAAACGTCAAGCCTGTGCTCCCCCGGGGGAGATCAAGAGCACGGAACTCCCGTCAAAAGGCAGACTTTTCAACTACCGGTCCAGCCAGCCCCCTGGGTGGACCTCTCAAAATTTGACGGAACCGGATAAATGGATCTCGGCATCAGCGGGCGGGTCGCGGTCGTGACGGGGGCCAAGTCGGGCATGGGCCGCTCGACCGCCGAACACCTTCTGCGCGAGGGCGTCCACGTCGTCCTAACCGACAAGGAAGGCCCCGAGCTGCAGGCCACGGCCAACGAACTGGCGGCGCTGGGCCAGGTTCGCGCCGTCGAGGCGGACCTGAGCACGGCCAAGGGGATCGACGTGCTCGCCGCCTTCGCCAACATGGCCTTCGACGACAAGCCCACCATCCTCGTCTGCGCCGCCGGCATCACCGGTGCATCGGGTGACTTCCTTGAACTGACCGACGACGACTGGCTTGAGGCAATCCAGACCGACCTCATGGCCGGAGTGCGCGCGACCAGGGCGTTCATCCCACACATGCGCAAGGCCGGCTGGGGCCGAGTCGTGCTGTTCTCCTCGGAGGACGCGGTGCAGCCTTACGACGAGGAACTGCCGTATGCCGCCGCCAAGGCCGGGGTCCTGAACCTCGCGAAGGGATTGTCGAAGGCCTACGGGCCGGACGGCGTACTCGTGAACGCGGTGGGGCCGGCCTTCATTGCCACGCCGATGACCGATGCTCAGATGGAGAAGAAGGCGAAGGAGAAGGGCATCTCCTTCGACGAGGCGGTCCAGCTCACGTTGGACGAGGAGCGTCCCGGCATCGTCGCCAAGCGCCGCGGTCGTGCGGAAGAGGTCGCTGCCGCCGTCACGTTCCTCTGCTCGGAACACGCCAGCTTCATCACCGGTGAGTTCCTCAGGGTTGACGGAGGTTCGGTCATGACAATGGGGGCTTAAGGCACCAGTCGGCGTGTCCTGGAGTGGGCAAACACGCGCATCCGCGCGAACGCGGTGTGGATCGGCGTCGAAGCGTGGTTCATCCGCACTTTCGGTGCTTGCGAGCCTCCGCACGGCCAAGCTCTACGGGTTGACCTCAGGCGGCATGGAGGACCCGCTGGCGCAGAAGATCGAACTTCGCGCGGCCGTACATGCTCCGCTT
>Ga0316228_1000104_pt1 | contig 119774 bp, 114 predicted proteins | sample TBH18021metaG_FD_206005 | JGI IMG/M metagenome (GOLD analysis project Ga0316228, IMG submission 206005) | Freshwater microbial communities from Trout Bog Lake, Wisconsin, USA - TBH18021 | ecosystem: Environmental > Aquatic > Freshwater > Lake > Hypolimnion/Profundal zone | place: USA... | reverse complement strand
TTTCTCTTTGCTTTTTTGGGTTAAGAGAATGGAACACCTCTCATCCGGCCTAAGTCCTTATACCAAAAGCCTTTCAAGCCTAATCAAACCAACTCTTATCCGTTCCAACCTTTCTGCTTGGTCGTGTCGTTTCCTAGTTTGTACTTTTTTCCGATTCTCTGAGTAAGCCGAGGCATGTTTCTTGATTTTTTCTAACTTTTTGCTGAAGTCTGCCCACCAAATCCCAAGCTGGGAATCTTGCAAAATGCGGGAGGCGCTGCATGATAGGTGGGCCTAGCCCAAACCTTCATCTCATCAGCCTCCCCGACCAGAAACCACCCCACAACAATGGCTTATATACTTGCAGCGGAGCGTGAAGCAGCCAACTATTTAACCTCCAACAGTTGGCAGAGGTATATGGATTATCTTGAGCTCAATCGCCCCGTATTCCCAACTGGCGCGTTTTCGCTCGCAACTTCCTCGTGGTGGTATTCCTTTGAAGATCCCAAGGCTCCCCATGACTCGCATTTAGAGCGTATTGAACTTGGCGATGTAATTGATTGGGAGAAGGATGATGGGGTTTACTGCTGGTTGCGTATTCATTTGTCTTCCTCCTTATCGGGCCATATCACGCTGTTTTATCCCCGAGTATTTGCTTATTCGCTTGGAATGATTGAGGAAGACCGGTCTATTCACGGGGATTGGCGCTACGACGAGTTTTCCACTGACGGAACACCAGGACGTTTTACGCACACCATCGAATGGGCGGATGGTCCGACTTGGCGCATTACTGCCAACGAGCTGATTCACGAGTATAAGGCATGAACTTTCCTCCCCCTCGTTCCCAAGTTGGAATTGGGAACCAGAGCGGTACACCCACAAGAACCTCTGATTTCCTTCTTTGCGTCCTTCGCGTCCTTTGCGCGAGACATCCTGCTCTAATCCCATGACCAAACCCACCAAACAGCGCCTTGATCTCCTCCTCGTCGAGCGCGGCCTTTTTGAAAGCCGCGAGAAAGCCCAGCGTGCCATCATGGCGGGGTTGGTAAGGGTGGGGGAGACCGTGGTGGACAAGCCGGGCACCAAAATCGCCGCAGATGCCCTGCTTACTGTCAAACAGGAATGTCGCTACGTCGGTCGCGGCGGCCTCAAACTCGAAGCCGCTCTGACCCACTTCGCTGTGGACCCCACCGGGCACATCTGCCTCGACATCGGTGCCTCCACCGGCGGCTTCACCGATTGCCTCCTCCAGCACGGCGCGGCCAAAGTCCACGCCATCGATGTCGGCCACAGCCAGCTCGACTGGAAAATCCGCAGTGATCCCCGCGTCGTCGTCCGCGAAAAACTCAATGCCCGCCACCTCACGCGCGACGACATCCCGGACCCCATCGCCCTCTGCGTCATCGACGTCTCCTTCATCTCCCTCACCCTCATCCTGCCCGCCGCCATCCCGCTCCTAGCGCCCGGCGGTGTCATCCTCGCCCTCATCAAACCCCAGTTCGAACTCGGCAAAGAAGAGGTCGATATCGGGCACGGCGTCATCCGCGATCCCGCCGCCCATCAACGCGCCGTCGATAAAATCGAGCAATTCGTCCGCGAAATCCCCGCCGTGACCTGGAGCGGCGTCATCGACTCGCCCATCCTGGGCGGCGAGGGGAACAGGGAATTTCTAGCATGTTTGCGCGGAATTTGATTGAATAAAGGTTTCCAGTGACAACCTCGTCGCTTCCACACAAAGGCCCCCAAGGGCCGGTCGGTCTCGTCGCCCACTCCGAAAAGCCGCAAGCTGCCGAACTCCTCCGGCTTCTGGCCAAGGAACTGCGCGCCTGCGGGGCGACTCCATTGCTCGAAACCGAAAGTGCCGCACTGGCTGGAGAACCGGATGGGCTTTCCATCGCCGAACTCGGCAAACGCTGCGTCCTCCTGCTTGTCCTGGGCGGCGACGGCACGCTGCTAAAAGTCGTCCACGAACTCGGCGAACACCTTCTTCCTCTCTTTGGCATCAACCTCGGCTCGCTCGGCTTCCTCACCTGCGTCAGTTCCGCCAACGCCCTGCAAGCCGTCGATGCCGTCTGCACTGGCGAATACGTCCTGAGCCGCCGCGCCCTTCTCGAAGTCACCCTCGAACGCGAGGGAGCCATCGTCGCCCGCCGCATCGGCCTTAACGAAGCCGTCATCAGCCGCGGCGCCGTTTCCCGCCTCATCAAGCTCGACACCTCCATCGACGGCATCGACCTCACCCAATTCAACGCCGACGGCCTCATCGTTGCCACGCCCACCGGCTCCACCGCCTACTCTCTCTCTGCGGGCGGCCCCGTCATCGCTCCGGACGCCGGAGTCCTCGTCATCACCCCGGTTTGCCCCCACGTCCTCACCAACCGCAGCCTCGTCGTGGCCGACCGCTCGGAAATCATTGTCCGGCCCGTCTGCGGCCAGACCGACGTCGTCCTCACCGTGGACGGCCATCGCTCGGAAAAAGTTCAAGACGGCGATTTAATACGCATTCGGAAAAGCGCCTTGGAAGTCCCCCTGGCGACACTCCCCAAACTCTCCTTCTGTGAAGTGTTGCGGGAAAAACTCAAATGGAGCGGTAGCGCGGTATGATCAACATCGGCGACATTCTTTCACCCAAACACATCCTCCTCGACCTCGACGCCGACACACAGTCGAAAGCCATCGCGAAAGTCGCCGAACTCTTGGAGCACGACAGCCGCGTGAAGGACTGGAACCGCTTCTACGAAGGCGTCGTCGCCAACTGCTCCTGCACCACCAACGAAAGCGGCTCCGGCATCTGCATCGCCCACGTCCGCACCAACGCCGTCAGCGGAATGATCATGGCCGTGGGCCGTTCCCTGGAAGGCGTTCCCTTCGACGAAGCCGGAATCCGCGTCCGCCTCCTCTTTGTCATCGGCGTACCGGTGGCCCTCGCATCGGATTACCTGCGCATCATCGGCGCGCTCGCCCGCATCTTCCGCGCCGAAAAAGGCGAAGCTGCCCTGCTTGCCGCAAAAACGCACGCCGCATTTCTGGACCGCCTCTGCGCCCTGGAAATCGAGATGTAAGCTGCGCGCTCCAAACGTAACATTCCCCTCGTTACCAAGCTCCAGCTTGGTAATGCCCATGTCCCCGAAACTCCGTTTCGCAAACCATGGAAGGCCGGACAATCGTCCGATTCCCAGATCATCACCTCCAAACAAAAACGCGCCCAAGCCGAAGCCGGGGCGCGCAAATAACTGAAGAGCGTCAGCCTCTTACTTCTTCACCGCTTCGATGCTGATAATCTCCGCTGTGCTGTCGCCGTGTTCGGTGGGCACTTCGAGCTTCTCGCCCACTTTGTGTCCCAACAGCGCCTGCGCAATCGCGGCCTTGTAAGAAATGATCCCCGCTTTCGGATCGCTTTCCCATGCCCCCAGGATGCTGTAAACATCCACACGTCCGTCCACGGTTTCCTTGATCTTCACCGTGGTGCCGATGGAAACGACCGTTGTATCAGGATTGGCAAAATCAGTGCCGCGCGCAAGTTCCAGATCGCGCTCCATCTCCGCCCGGCGGCGGGAAAGCACGCGCTGCATCTCCTTGGCAGCCTTGAACTCGAAATTCTCGCGTAGATCGCCATAAGAACGGGCAATGGAGATTTCCTTGATGTTCTCGGGAATCTTCTTGTTGACCAGCTCATCAAGCTCCTCTTTGCGCTTCTCCAAGCTCTCCCAGGAAACGATAAGCGCCTCCTGTTTTTCACTGGGACTATCCCCCGTGAGCATCGACTCCATCTCTGGATAAACGCGGACGATGCGGCCCAGAATCGAGCGCTTGTTGAGTTCCTCAAACACTCCTGAAAGCATCACCTTGCGGATCGTGTCCCGCACCGTTTCCGGTTCGGCTCCGGCAAGCATGTCCGGGATCAACTCCCGGTCTTCGAGCATCAAATCATGCAGCTTGCCACCGCGCTTGACCTCGTTGAATTGATCGCGCTCCAGCGCGGAAAGGATCGCGCTCAAAACGCGGGCATCCACCATCTCGGCAAACGCGCCACCGCGCTCCTTGCAAAGCCAGGTAAGCACTTCCGTGGAAATCGTGTGATCGCCCAGCCAGCGGTCAAGTTCCCGGCGGAGTTCCGCTTTCTTCTCCATTTCGATCAATACGCGCGCGCATTCCGTTACCACGCGGATACTGCTCTTGCTCATCAAAGCGAGGAATTTTTCCACCCACTTCCCCTCATCAAAAGCCGCCGGATACGCCGTCAGGATGCGGCGTTGCTTGGCTGCGGGCACATCACTGAGAATCTCGTGTAACCGGCGTTCCTCCTCGCGAATCACATCGCCCAGCGTAATCGAGCCAGCGCCGGGAATGATCCCCGTGATCACGCAAATCTCGTCGCGCGCCAGGATCAATTCCAGCGACTGCGCGGTGTTGAGGCGGCGCGATTTCTGCGCGGCATCTTCCACGGCGACCACCACAGCCTGAAGTTGGTCGCTCCCTTTAAACTCTTCGATGCTTTTAAGAATCTGGTCGAGCGCATTGATTTGCGCCTTGGTCTGCCGGGCCGCGTTGAACGCCGCAAGTAATTCGTCCGTGTGAGAAATCGGATTTTCGCGCAGCGTGATCGGGTCACTCTTTTTGGCGGGGAGGGCGATAAGCCCATCCTTTTTCAGCAGTTTCTTGGTGGAATCCCACCAGCGTTTGAATTCCGTCTCGTTGAAGATTTCGCCGGAAAGCGCTTCGGCGATCTGATCCTGATTTGCCTTGCCGCCGAGACTCATGAGAATCACGCGGACGAGTGCCACCGCGTCTTTCTTGGCCAATTCCTTGACCACATCGGCCTCCGTGACTTTTCGGACCAGAATATGATCCTCAGGCAGCGGCGTCAGCGATTCCGCCGCGTATTGCAACTGCATTGCGTGACCCTTCTTGGTCTTGAAGTCGATGGTCGCTTGGCTCAGGAGAAAATTGATCTCAGCGATGCGCCCAAATCCCCAGCTTTTGTGCAAACAGTAAGCTCCCGCTGGAAGCTTTTCTAGGGTGGCGGCAACGTGAGGAGTGAGTTTGCCCGCTTGGACGGCTTTTTCAATCTCGGCATGCATAGGATTAATAAACATAGGGAACCAGCAGGCGCTTGGCTAACGAAAATTAAAGTTTGTTTTGATTCCGCACCGTTTCACCGCTTCACTTCAAGCGTTTTCACCCTTTCGAACCCGCATGATTGCTTCCTCTCCCACTCGGCTTTCCGACGACATTCAGGCATTGCTTGATTATGCCGCCGAGCGATCCCTGAGCATCGGCGAGATCGAGTCGCGCCTGCGGGACCGGGGTTTCGCCCTCTTGATCCTGCTGCTCGCCGCCCCCTTCCTCGTTCCCAGCGTCCCCGGCCTCTCCACACCCTTCGGCGCGGCCATCATCGTCCTGGGCGCAGGCCTCGCCTGTGGACGCAAACCCTGGCTCCCTGCATTCGTCCTCCGGCGCGAACTCTCCCCCGAAGCCCTCCGCAAAATCCTCGGCATGCTCCTCAAAGTCGTCCGCTGGCTGGAGCGCTTCGCCAAGCCCCGCATGCACTTCCTGCAACGCTGGCCGGGCATGACCAACCTCATAGGCCTCGGCATCGCCTCCGGGGGCATCTTCCTCTTTCTCCCCATCATGGTCCCCGTGATGAACACCCTGCCCACCCTCTCCATCCTATTCCTCGCCGCAGGAATGATCGAAAGCGATGGCCTCTTCGTCCTGGCGGGATACCTCTTCGGCATCGCCGCTTGGATCTACTTCGGTGCCTGGCTCTGGCTCGGCAAAGCCGGATTGAGTTTCCTGCACGGTATGTTTTAAACTTCATCCTGGCGTCATCTGATGATAAAACTCCCCACCATCATGCAATGGGATAAACTCCTCAGTCCCGCGCGCCTCGGCAAAATCGCCCCCGAATCCCCGCAGACACAGCGTTCCCCCTTCCAGCGGGATTATGACCGCATCGTCTTCTCCTCCGCCTTCCGCCGTCTTCAGGACAAAACGCAAGTCTTCCCTCTGGCCGAGAGCGACTACGTCCGCACGCGCCTCACCCACAGCCTCGAAGCCGGTTGCGTCGGGCGCTCCCTCGGCACCGCCATCGGATTCCACATCGTCGAACGCCACAGCCTGGCGCCCATCCATCCCTCCGACATCGGCGACATCGTAGCCGCCGCCAGCCTCGCCCACGACATCGGCAACCCGCCCTTCGGACACTCCGGCGAAGACGCCATCCGCCACTGGTTTGCCACTTCCAAACAAGCGGAAAACCTCGCCACCTCGCTCTCTCCCGCCGAGCGTGCCGACTTCGAGAAATTCGAAGGCAACGCCCAGGGCTTCCGCATCCTCACCCGCCTCCAGATGCCCGACAACCGGGGCGGCCTCCAACTCACCTGCGCCACCCTCGGAGCCTTCGCAAAATACCCCATCCCGTCCCATCCGCCGCGCGCCGAAGGCGATCGCCGCGCCTGCACCAAGAAACACTCCTACTTCCACGCCGAAGCCGAATACTTTGCCGAAGTCGCCGAACGCACCGGCCTCCTCCCTGCCAAAGGCGGCGGTTGGAGCCGTCACCCGCTGGCCTTCGTCGTCGAAGCCGCCGACGACATCTGCTACCGTCTCGTCGATTTTGAGGACGGCGTCCGGCTCCGTCTCATCCGCTACGAAGAGGCCAGCGAAGCCTTCACCGAAGTCATCGGCAGCCGCAGACACCTGGAAATCGCCGCGGGCATGCGCGCCCCCGAAGAGCGCATCGAATTCCTGCGCGCCGTTGCTATCGGCAAAGCCGTGGAACAAGTTGCCGCCGTCTTTGTGGCCAACGAAGACGCCATCCTCGCAGGCGAATTCGAGCCCTCGCTCATCCAATGCACCCCCGCCTTCGCACCGCTGGAAGCCATCGTCAAGCAATCCCGCAAAACCCTCTACGCCAACCCGCGCGGCGTGGAAATCGAAGCCGCCGGATTTGAAGTCATCGGCGGCCTGCTCGACCTCTTCGTCGAAGCCGTTGAAGCGCGCGCCGGGCAGGAGTGGGGAGCAACGAAGGGCATCTCGCCTCGCTGGCGCAACCTCCTTCAAATCATCCCCGAAGTCTTCATCGGCCCCGGCGGCATCCCCGCGCCCGACGCCTACACCCGCCTCCTCCGCATGACCGACTACGTCTCCGGCATGCCCGATTCCTACGCCGTCAGCCTCTACAAAAAACTCCGCGGTATCTCGCTTCCGGGGCAGTAAAATTTGATCTGATAGATGGAATTTATGAACGAATCAACCCGCACCTTGGAGAGAAATCAGACAAATCAATCTGCCCCCCGTAAGCCTAATTTCAGAGGGCGTCTTATTTTTCAAATGCTCCGCAAGCGATGGAGGGGGCTTTTTATTGCGTTTTTAAGCGCATGGCTTCTCTTCGGTGCCATTGCGATGATTCAACACGGGTTTGTGCATCGGCAACTTTCTTCAACTACAATGCAGGAGCTTGGCGGATGGGCTGAGGAAGTTACGAAAGAGATTGGGTTCAAGGATAAATGGGATCTTGAGGGATACCGTCGCGCTGCAATCTGGGTTCCAAGCTGGTACAATTCCTCCAACCTTGCGAGGGCTTGATGAAGACTTGCGACATGCGGAAAATTCCAAAAAACGAGACACTGAAAGTTCTAAAGACATACTCCAACGCACTTTTCGAGATTTGATTTCCACAAGAATTGGCCCCGAGTTTTCTTCCTTAATCACAGACAACCTGGAGGAATACGATGGGACGTTATATTGGAAGATCGTGGTCGAAAAGTCGCCGGAACCGGCATTTGTTCGGTGGAAATTCTCAGGCGAGTCTAAGGAGCAAAAGAAGTTCTATGTCCGAGAAGGTCCCAGAACCAGCGACTTAGACACGGAGAAAACATGGCACTACATCAAGAACAAGTGGGGATAGAAAAGCACCGGATGGATCATTTTTTCATATTCGATATAACGGCTTAAGTTGCATATCCCCAAGATTCCAGCCTTGTAGATATCAAGCATGCCTCCCTCTCTTCCAATCCACCGCCGAGTGCGCTTCACCTCAACAGCCGACAAAGCGTCGCATTAAGCACCTCGTCCCCAATCTTATGAGCAGAATCATCGGCCAATTTGATCGGTTCGAACTCCGCTTGTTAACAGCGCAAGACGCCGATGCGCTGGAAACCTTGGAGCCGGGAGATTTATCGAATTCTCAAGGCGAATGGTTTTGTATTCACGGCGGCGAAAGGGCCTTTCTCGAAACGGCGTTGCGTGAAGAGGTCGAAGGAAAAGGTTTTTGGGCGGGCATATGGGATGGAAAGACGCTTGCGGGCATGATTGCCCTTCACGATCTGGATCCATCTTCAAAGAGCGCAGGCATCTCATATGTGCTGAGCGCTCCCTTTCGGAGGCAGGGAATCATGGCGAAAGCTTGCCGCCTGCTTGTTTCCCATGCATTCGAGAAAGTCGGCCTCGAAAGAGTTCAAATCATCGCCGATATTGCGAATCGACCAAGCTGGGCGCTTCCCGAAAAACTCGGATTCAAAAAGGAAGGCATCCTCCGTGATTGCTACCGCGCAGCAAGCGGCTCTCGTGACGCAGTCAAATATTCAATCTGCGCCAACGAATGGAATAAGAAGACCACACAGCCGAGCGAATAGCCGAAACTGACGGTAGCCCGTCTCAAACCGGAAATGGCATTATCGGTTTTCCTCAAGCTTCTTGCGCCCAAAGACAGAAAAGGATTCAATTTGCTCGGAAAATTACCACCCCTCTACAAGATGAACCCCATTGACTACGACGACATACCCAAAGAAGAGTTGAAGTCTCTCCGAAAGGAAGCGTTTCGCGAAGACTGGAAGATCAGGTGGTGGAATGCTTTTGCAGCTGGTTTTGCGGTATTCATTAGTCTTACGATTGCTGGGGCTATGTTTCCACAAGCCAGCGATAAGGTTGGACGTTTTATCCTCAGTTTTTTGATTATGCTGGGATTATACATTATTTTTCAGAATGCAGTTGTTGAGCCACGTCTCAGACGAGCAGTAGAGAGGAAGAAACGGCAACATCAGCTGCCATAGGCAAAAGATCCCAAACCACCCCTCACCCCAACAGCCGACAAAGCGTATCATTAAGCACCTCTGGCAAAATGCTCATGTCATAGGTATCCGTTTGCGCAGGCGATTCCCCAAGCAGCGCCGCATAGCGCAGATTCATCGCAGAGGCGATCCTCCAATAGAGCGCCTTCAAGTAATACGGAGAATGCAGCTCGATCACCAGCGTCCCCGGCTGGCAAAAAAGAAAATTTGTCAACCCCGCGCCGTGCGGAGCGATGATGCAGGAGGCCCCGGCAAAGAGCGCCGCCTGCTCCGCCACCGTCAACCCGGAAAGCGTCACCGTCTCGAAACCAAAGCGCTTCAGAATCAGCTGAAGCTCCTCCTCATTGGAAACCCGCCGGTATTTGGCATCGCTCCGGCTGATGAAGAGCCGCCGGACATGGCTCGCACCGGAGGGCGTGAAAAGGTCCCGGGCGTAGTCAATGTAGGTCCGATACAAAAACTCCCGCGTATCGGAAACCGCAATTAACTCCTCACATTGCCAATGCGGGTATTGCGCGACATCCACAATGCGGGACTCCGCAATGCCCAGCCGCTGAAACGCGTCGGCATGAAAATGCTTGGTGGGACTGCTCACGAGGAAATGCGAAATATCATCGAGCGCAACCCCCGCCTTCATCGCCGCCGGGATTTTGGTCATCGCCTCAATGATCCAATGAAAATAATTCTGGCTGTGGGAGCGCACATCCAGCAACAGCGACTTCCCGGCGAGCCGCCGCGCGCGCGGGAGCTTGATCTCCTCGAAGATGTAATTATTCAACCGGGGCTCCACTTCCCATCCCTGAGTATAGTCGTAAAGCAAAGTATCGGAGCGATCCACGACCGCAAAAGTCGGCTGGAAATACCGGCCCTCCGCAAGACGGGCGACGACGAGCGGTTTGATCTCAAAAATCAGCGTGGAGCGAAGCTGCTCATTATCCAGCCGATACAAAAAATCCGGCTGCACCAAATCCTCCGTAGGCGTCTCCACGGTCGTAATAACGCGCCCGCTCTTGGCATCGGTGGGCACATCCCACGAGGCCCGTTTGGGCGGGCCGATCAACGTCGAAGGGAAAGGACTCTTCTCAAGAAGGGATGCCAGCCGCCGCTTGATCTGTTTATTCATAAGGTTCGTCTTTTTCCCTCATTCACAGACACCGGGCTGTTGACCTCCACTCCCTACGCCTTCCGTCCGCAGCAGCTCTTGTATTTGCGTCCGCTGCCGCAAGGGCAGGGATCGTTGCGTCCGACCTTTTCCGCGTGTCGGATCGGAGGAAACAGCGGTTGAGCCTGCGCCGCCGGTTTCTCCTCGGCGAGACCGCTCAGGATGCTCTCCTCGCCGCCGCCCTGCTGATGCAGCATGTGCTGGGGCAGGCTGGCGAGGAATTGCTCGAACGACTGCAGATTGGAAGCGCTCCGGAAGAGGTTGTGCAGGATTTCGTTTTTGATGGTCGCCATCAATTCCACGAACATCTCGTAAGCCTCGTTCTTATACTCGATGAGCGGGTCTTTCTGCCCATAAGCGCGCAGATGCACCCCTTCGCGCAACGCGTCCATCCCATACAGATGCTCCTGCCAGAGCCGGTCGATGGCGTTGAGCACAATATACCGCTCGATACCCTTCACCGCATCGGCATCCTCGTGCTGGCTCTTGATCTCGTAGGAACTCTTCACCTTGGCGATGATCCAGTTGGAAATCTCCTCCGGCGTCTTGCCTTCAAATCCGGCCTTCTCGGCGGTTATCCCCAACGGGAACGTGCTGTTGATCCACCCCAGCAGACTCGCGTAATCCGGGCCGGACTCGCTCTCTTCCAGGAAGCTGTCCACCTTGGCCGGGATCGTTTCATCCACGATCTCATAGACAATCCTGCGCGGCTCGTCCGTCTCGATGGTCTCATTGCGCAAGCCATAGACAACCTCGCGCTGTTTGTTCATCACATCGTCAAACTCCAACGTCCGGCGGCGAATGCTGTAGTTGCGCTGCTCCACGCGGCGCTGTGCGGTCTCGACGGATTTATTAAGCCACGGATGCTCCAGCTCCTCGCCCTCCTTCATCCCAAAGCGTTCCATGATCTTCGTCATGCGATCCGCCGCGCCGAAATTACGCATCAGGTCATCTTCAAACGAAACATAGAACCGCGAGAGCCCTGGATCGCCCTGGCGCGAGCAACGTCCGCGCAACTGCCGGTCGATGCGGCGCGACTCATGCCGCTCGGTGCCGATCACATAAAGCCCGCCCGCCTCCACCACGCCAGGCCCCAGCTTGATGTCCGTGCCGCGTCCCGCCATGTTCGTGGAAATCGTCACCGAGCCGGGCTGCCCCGCGCGCGCAACAATCTCCGCTTCCTGCATGTGGAACTTCGCGTTCAAAACCGTGTGCGGAATCTTCTCGCGCTTGAGCATCCGGCTCAGCAACTCCGACGTCTCCACGCTCACCGTGCCGACGAGCACCGGCTGACTGCGCGCGTGGGCGACCTTCAGTTCATTGATCACCGCATTGAATTTCTCGCGCCGCGTTTTGAAGATCAGATCGTTCAAATCCTTGCGGATGCACGGCTGGTTGGTGGGGATCACCACCACGTCGAGCTTGTAAATATCGTGGAACTCGTTCGCCTCCGTCTCGGCGGTGCCGGTCATGCCCGCCAGCTTGGAGTAGAGGCGGAAATAATTCTGAATCGTGATCGTCGCGAGCGTCTGCGTCTCGCGGTCCACCTGCACACCCTCCTTCGCTTCAACCGCTTGGTGCAACCCATCGCTCCAGCGGCGTCCCGGCATCTTGCGCCCGGTGTATTCATCCACGATGACCACCTTGTTCTCCTCGATCACATACTGCACGTCCTTCTCATACAAACAGAACGCGCGCAAGAGTTGGGTGATGCAGTGGATGCGCTCAGCCTGCTTGTCGCAGAACGCCTGGCGTTTCGCCTTTTCTTCCAGCTTCTGCGCCTCGGAAAGCGAGGTGTCCAGGTCGATCTCCGCAAACTCGCTGATCAAGTCCGGCAGCACGAAAGAATCGGGATCGCCGGGACTAAGAAACTCGCGTCCCATCTCGCTCAGGTCGGACTCATGCGCCCGTTCATCAATGATAAAATAGAGTTCTTCCTTAATGCGGAAGAGTTCCTCCTTCATGGTGTCCCCGAAATAGGAAAGCTCCGCCTTTTCAATCGCGCGGCGCAGTTCCGGGTCTTCCATCGTGCGCAAGAAACTCCGGTGGCGCGGCTGACCAAGCTTGAGCTTGAAGAATACCTTGGCGCCCTCCTCCTTTTTCCCCGACGCGAAAAGCTCCTCGGCCTCGGTGGCAAGCCGGTTGCAAAGCAACGCCTGCTTCTTCACCAACTGCTCCACGATGGGCTTGAACGCATCATACTGCTGCGTGGTGACAGTGGAGGGACCGGAAATAATGAGCGGCGTACGCGCTTCATCCACCAGGATCGAGTCCACCTCGTCCACAATGGCGTAGGAGTAGCCCCGCTGCACCTGCGTTTCACGCGTGGTCGCCATGCCGTTGTCGCGCAGATAGTCGAACCCGAATTCGGAATTCGTTCCGTAGGTAATGTCGCACTGATACTGCTGGCGGCGGAATTCCGGCGGCTGATCGTTCTGGATGCAGCCGACGGTGAGCCCCAGGAAGCGGAAAAGGATACCCATCCATTCCGAGTCGCGCTTGGCCAGGTAGTCGTTAACGGTGACCAGATGCGCGCCGCGTCCCGTCAAAGCGTTCAAATACAGCGGCAGCGTGGCAACCAACGTCTTGCCTTCGCCCGTGGCCATTTCCGTGATCTTCCCCTGGTGCAGCACGATGCCGCCAATGAGTTGCACGTCGAAGTGAACCATGTTCCAGGCAATCGGCTGGCCGCAGACCATCTCCTCCTTGCCGCAAAGCCGCCGGGCACCTTCTTTGACGACAGCAAACGCCTCGCAAAGAATCCGATCAAGATAGACCTGCTGCTCGCCGTAATCCGAAATCTGGGCGAGTTCCCCTTGCCAGAAGGCCGTCTTGGCGCGCAGTTCGTCATCGGAAAGCGTGGCCAGTTGCGGATCAAAGGCTTTGACTTGCTCGATCACCTTGCGCAGACGACGGACCTCGCGCTGATTCTTCGATCCGACAATTTTCTTTAAAATCCAGTTAACCATAAAAATTCCTATTTGCTTCCGGGTTTGACAGCCGGGGTCGCAGCGAGATCGGGAGGCAGATTATCCGGCTCAAACGTCTCAGGGTTCAATTGCACAAGGCCGATGAAGGGGCAACCGAAATCGGGGATATTTCCGCCGCTGCGGTCCACCAAAGTCCCCACGGCAGCCACCGCGCCGCCGCGATCCCTCACAATATCAATCGTCTCTTGCACCCGGCCCCCGCGCGTCACCACATCTTCGAGCACTAGGAAGCGCTCACCGGGCGCGATGGTAAACCCGCGCCGCAGCACCAGTCGGCCCTCCTCCTTTTCAGCAAAAACATGCCGCTTACCCAGCGCCCGCGCCACCTCATGACCCACAATCAACCCGCCCAGGGCAGGGGAAATCACGCTATCGGCTTGGATGGAAGCCATCTTCTCTGCCAACGCCGCGCAAACCCGCGCCGCAATCGTCGTGTGCTGCAACAGAATGGCGCATTGAAAAAACTGGCGGCTATGCAACCCCGAGCGGAGCAGAAAATGGCCGTCAAGCAGCGCGTGGGTTTGCTTAAACAGAGCGATGATTTCTTCTTGCGTCATGGTGCGGGAAAAGGTGCGGATGAGTTGGAAAATTTAGTCTTCGCGTCCTTTGCGCGAGACATTGGGGGATTGTTATTCGGCAACTGCCGTCACTTCGATCTCCACCTGTGCCCCCTTCGGCAGCGCGGCCACTTGTATCGTCGAACGGGCCGGGAACGGCTCGGAAAAATACTTGGAATACACAGCGTTCATCGCCGCAAAGTTCGCCAGATCCACCATAAACACCGTCGATTTCACCACATTGGCGAACGTCATCCCGTTGGCGCGCAACACCCCCGCCACATTCTGGAGCACGCGCTCCGTCTGCGCCGTCACATCCCCCTCCACCAACTCGCCCGTGGCGGGGTCCAGCGGAATCTGCCCTGCGCAGAAGAGAAAATTGCCCACGGCAACAGCCTGGGAGTAAGGGCCAACAGCTTTAGGAGCCTCAGAAGTAGCAATCACGTTTTTCATAGGAAACAAGGGATAGTATTTGGAAAACGAATAGCCTAAGCAGCCCCGTCCCCCATGTCAACGCAGGGGGTGGGGGAGTTTATCTGCCGATTTTGCAGATGAGTTGAGGCCAGATGAGGTGGATCGCGACCTCCGGGCGCGATTTCCAAAACCCACCGAGCGAAGCGAGCCATTTTGCTCGTTCCCAAGCACTTGGGAACGCCCTTGTCCCGGCAGTTGGACTGCCGCCCCTTTGCGAGCGGAGCGAGCCTGACCTCCTCTCCCCGCAATCTCCCGCATCGTCTCCGCCAACTGCCGGTAAATATCCCGCCACTCGCGCATCCGCGAAAGCGAGAGATAGTTCGCCTTGCAGAACCGGCGCAGCACGTTGCGGCTGGTGTGGACGCTCTTGCCCTCCAGCGGCGGCGCGGCGTTCCAGAGATTAAGCAGGGTGATAAAATCAGACTCAGGATGCGTAAAAACCTTGTGCGCGGCGGCGGCGGCTTCCTTGGCATCCTCGGGGCGCTCGCGGGGATCAGGCACGCTCAATCCGGCTGCGATGACGAGCATTTCATCCAAGGCCCCTTCCGTGCGCGCTTCCAGAAGCATCCGGCCCAGCGTCGGGTCCAGCGGCAAGCGGGCCAGTTCGCGGCCCAACGGCGTCAGTTCCCAGGTGTTCCCCTCGGCTTCGGTGAGCGCGCCGAGTTCCTGCAAAAGCTGGTAGCCGCTGCGGACCGCCTGCGCGAGCAGCGGGTTTAGGAACGGGAACGTCTCGACGTCGCCGAGCTTGAACGCCTTCATGCGCAGGATGACTTCGGCGAGGTTGGCGCGTTGGATTTCCGGCTGTGTGAACCGGGGGCGCTTTTCGTAGTCCTCCTGCGAGTAGAGCCGGATGCAGAGCCCATCGCGGACACGCCCAGCCCGTCCGGCACGCTGATTCGCGCTGCTTTGCGAGACAGGCTCAACCGGGAGCCGCTTGGTGCGCGTGTGCGGGTTGTAGCGGCTCATGCGGGCGAGCCCGGTGTCGATGACGACGGCGATGCGCGGGATCGTCAGCGAGGTTTCGGCGATGTTGGTCGCCAGCACCACGCGCCGTTTGCCGCTCGGCGCGAAAATCCGCTGCTGGTCGCCGCCCGCCAGCCGCCCGAAGAGGGGCAGCACTTCAAAGGAGGGACCGAGCTTTTCTTCCAGCAATTCGCGGGCTTCCCGGATGTCCCGTTCGGTGGGCAAAAAGACCAGGATGTCACCGGAATCGGTTTCAATGAGGGCGTCCTCCGTGGCGTGCGCGGCGGCTTCCACGAAACTCACGTCGCTGGTCAGTTCGCCCTCCTCGTTTGTCTCGCCGATGGGCTGGTAGCGCACATCCACCGGGAAAAGGCGTCCCGAAACCTCAATGACCGGCGCGCCGCCGAATGCCTTGGAAAACGCCTCGGTGTCGATGGTCGCCGAGGTGATAATCACCTTCAAATCCGCGCGCTTTTGCAGGAGCCTTTGCAGGTGACCGAGGAGGAAGTCGATGTTGAGCGAGCGTTCGTGGGCTTCGTCGAGGATGAGGGTTGAGTAGGCACGCAGCAGCGGGTCGGACTGGATTTCCGCAAGCAGGATGCCGTCCGTCATGAACTTGATGCGGGTATCGCGCGAGGTGTCGTCGTTAAAGCGCATCTTGCAGCCGACCTCGCGGCCCCACGTCACGCCGAGTTCCTCTGCCACGCGCCGCGAAATGCTCATCGCGGCGACGCGGCGTGGCTGGGTGCAGCCGATACGCCCCCGGAGGTCGAGCCCCGCCTCCAAGCACATCTTGGGGAGTTGGGTCGTCTTGCCCGAGCCGGTCTCGCCTGCGACGATCAGCACCTGATGGGAGCTCAATGCCGCGACGATCTCTTCGCGCCGGGCGCAAATTGGGAGATCGGGCGGATAGGTGATGGCGGGTGGCGGTTGCAAGACCGCCTACCTTATACGCGACAGGGCCGGATGGGCAACGCCATGCTGTGCGTTCCTATTGCTTCAAATGACTGTCGAGGAATTGGAGAATCGCCGACAAAGATTGAGGTGAGGCGAATTCCCGGCCACTATGCCCCAAGCCCGGGAAAATCTTTAGAGAACATTCCACGCCCGCTTTTTTCAGAGCGTCATCCAAGAGATGGGCTTGCTGGACTGGCACGGTGTCGTCCTTGTCTCCATGCAGCATGTAAAACGGCGCTGCGTTCTTGGTCACAAAATAAACAGGGCTTGCCCGTCGGGCTTTCTCTGGATTCGCTTTGATCGTGCCTCCCAAGAGTTTGCACACGGGGCCGTTTGGAAGGTCAAGAGAAGGGGATGGGGGGCAGTTTAGAAAATCGGTCGGTCCAGAGAAATCCACGACGCACTGCACTTTGCTGGATTGGTCAAGGTTCGCCCCAGTGTCGAAATCGCGAATATCGCCTGTGGTCCCCAGCAGAGCCACCAAATGACCACCTGCGGAAGTGCCCCAAGCGCCAATGCGATCGGACTTGATCCCGTATTCCGCCGCATGTGCACGGAGGAACCGAATGGCTGATTTGCAGTCTTCGATCTGGGCGGGGTAACTGGCATTTCCGGTTAGCCGGTAGTTGACGCTGGCGACGGCATAACCGTGATCCAGAAGGCTTAGGACTCCGCATTCCTTGCAATAGTTGTAGCTCTTATCGAATCCCATCCATGAACCACCATGGACATAAACCACCAGCGGGCGCACTGCTCCGCTCGCTGCCGGGAGGTAGAGATCGAGCCGCTGTTGTTCCGTGCCGCCGGGGACATACGGGATATCGAGCAATTGGCGAACCCCCGGAATTGAGGGAACGCCCGCAGGGGAAGTCGAAGGTTTTGGAACGGGGGATTGGGCGTCAGGGGTAGTGCCGCCCTGCTGGCGGGCGCGTTCCTGTTTTGCCCGGTCTAAATAAGCTTGTTCCTCGGGCGTGAGTTTCTCTCCGGCTTGCGAGCGTTGATAAAGCTGTTTGGCCTTGTCCCAATCAATCGAATCGGGCTGAGTTGCTGGGTTGGCTTCGGGGGTGGACGAAGGTTGCAGAACGGGGGATTGGGCGTGCAGTGTTCCAAGACTGGCGAGCAGCAGACCGGACAAGAGGGAGATACGGGGGAGGTGCATAGGGAGGAAATTACGCGGAATAATTTCGCATAAAGAACGCCAAGGGTGCAAAGAAAATTAGCGTTGGAGGATGGGAATACAACGCCATGCCGTGCGCCTCTATTGCTTCAAATGGCGGTCCAGAAATTGGAGAGTGGTTGTCATGGTCGGTTGAGAGGAGAATACCGAGCCTCCATGTCCCGCACCGGGGAAAACCGTCAGAGAACATTCTACGCCGACATTTTTAAGAGCGGCCTCAAGCAGTTGGCTTTGCTGGAGCGGCACAGAGTTGTCCTTATCCCCATGGAAGACAAGAAACGGCGCTGCGTTCTTGTTCACAAAATTAACGGGGCTTGCGCGCTGGGCTTTGTCTGGATTAGCTTCCACCGCGCCTCCGAGAAACTTGCCGATGACAGAGTTCGGACCGTCTAGGGATCGGAGGGGTGGCTCGCCGTAGTGCAGAAAGTCGGTCGGCCCGAACCAATCCACGACGCACTGCACTTTGCTGGATTGATCGAGGTTCGTCCCGATATCGAAATCGCGGATATCGCCCGTGGTTCCCAGCAAGGCCACTAGATGCCCGCCTGCGGAAGCGCCCCAAACGCCAATGCGCTCGGGATTGATTCCATATTCCGAGGCATGAGCGCGGAGGAAACGGATGGCCGATTTGCAGTCTTCTATTTGAGCGGGGTAAGTAGCGTGCACACTCAGCCGGTAGTTAATGCTGGCAACGGCATACCCATACGCCACCAGCCATCGGGCCGTGCAGCCGTCTTTACTGCCGCTATTCCATCCGCCACCATGAACCCATATCACTAAAGGGCGAGCCGATTTGTCAGCCTCCGGGAGGTAGAGATCGAGTCGCTGCCGTTCATGGCCGCCCAAGACATACGGGATGTCGCGCAACAGCCGAACCCCCGTCATTGAGGGAGTTGTCGCAGGGGTGGCTGCAGGTTGTGGAGTAGGGGATTGAGCGTGCAGCGTTCCCAAGCAGCAGGCGAACAGCAGGCCGGACAGGATGCAAAAACGTTTGGAGCGCATAGGCTGTGGATTACCCAGAAGAGATTCGCGCAAAGGACGCGAAGGACGCAAAGGAAATCGGCGGCATTTGGGAACGAGAGGACTGAGAATTTCTAGGTGACTCTAAACAGAAAGAGATCAGCGGGCCACAGTATCGTGTATTGGTTTCCTGTAATTTCACGAAATGCTATGCGAGCATCTGGCCAAAAATCACGGATCCCGATGGCATCCTTTATTTCGTTGAACGCTGCCATAGGGTCATCTGTCCGAAGAAAAATGTTAACTTCTCCTGATCCAGCATCGTGCCCATCAACCTCATGCTTTTTGGATAAACATTCGATGAGAACATTTTCGATATTCACAATCACATCGTAATCTTCAATTGCGTTTGCAGGCCATTGCAGAACAAGCTGATATTTCATAATCACTTTCTCTTGTTCCCAAGTAATGCCCCCTACTTCTTCAAAAAATACCCGCGCTGCTTCGCCGAAATCGGGCAGCCCAGTTTCTCCATTACCATCAGCATATCCTCCCAAACTTTGCGCTTCTCGCTCATGGACTGGTTGCGCAGGAGGTAGGCGGGATGGTAGGTGGCCATCAACGGAATGCCTTTGAAGGTGTGCCAGCGGCTCCGGACTTCCCGCATGACGACCGGCTCGCCCAGCAAGCCTTCCATTGCGGTAGCTCCCAGCGCGACGAGGCACTTGGGTTGGATGATCTCGATTTGTTGGATGAGATAGGGCAGGCAGGTCGCCATTTCTTCGGGACGCGGCTTGCGGTTGCCTCTTTCGCCGGGAGGCATGTCCGGACGGCATTTAAGGACATTGGCGATATAAACGTCGCTTCGCGCGAATCCCATCGCCTCGATGATTTTCGTGAGCAACTGGCCTGCTTTGCCGACAAACGGTTCGCCCTGCAAATCTTCGTCCGCACCGGGGGCTTCGCCGACGAACATCAGCTCCGCTTCAGGGTTGCCGACGCCGAAAACCACATGCGTGCGACTGGCGACGAGTTGGGGGCACTTTTCGCACGGGAGAACCTGCACTCGGAATTGATCGAGTCGTTCGGCTTTGTTTGAAGACGGGGCGGGGGAAGAGGGAAGCGGTTCCGATGTTTCTGGAACGGTGGCGGTTTTGGAGACAGGAGAGGTCAGCGGAGCGGTTGCCAGACGTTCCAACGCGGCACGCGAGGCGCGGGGCTGCGGCCCGGAGGCGTTTTCGCGCAATCCGGCGAGCGACTGGTGGGCGAGGGAAACGGCTTCATCGAAGGGATTCATAGCAGGCTGACTATTCATGGGTTCGGGGGTTCCTTCAATCCTTTCCTGATTTCTTACGGCACGGCATCGGCATCAATGAAATCTTGCGGGATGGGGGCTTGAAATTCCATCCATTCGCCAGTGCGTGGGTGGGTGAACCCGAGCCGCCAGGCGTGGAGCATCTGGCGTGGATAGTTGGCGCGGCGTCCGTAAACCTCGTCGCCCAAGATTGGATACCCGAGGTGTTTGAGGTGGACGCGGATTTGGTGGGTGCGCCCTGTGTGCAGCGTGCATTCCACGAGACTTGCGCCGGGCAGTTCGCGCAGGACGCGGTAGTCGGTGGTGGCCGTTCGCCCCCGGCCTGCTTCCACAACGGCCATTTTCTTGCGGTGAACCGGGTGCCGCCCGATGGATGCCTCCACGGTGCCGGATTTTTTCGCAAACTTTCCAGCGGCAAGCGCGAGATAGACTTTCAAGGTTTTGCGGGCTGCGAATTGCAGGGAAAGCCCTTGGTGGGCAGCGTCGTTCTTGGCGATGACGATGCAGCCGCTGGTTTCCTTGTCGAGTCGGTGAACGATGCCGGGGCGCTGTTCGCCGCCGATGCCGGAGAGGTTTTTGCAATGGTGGAGCAGGGCATTGACGAGCGTTCCGGCGGGATTCCCTGCTGCCGGGTAGACGACCATTCCGGCGGCTTTGTTGAGAACGACAAGGTCGTTGTCTTCGTAGAGAATTTCCAGCGGGATTTCCTCCGGGGCGGCGCTGGTGACAGGCGTGGCTTCGGGTTCGTGGACAGTGATGTGCTGGCCGGGCCAGAGTTTTTCCCCTGGCTTGACCTGTTTGCCTTCCACGAGAATATGCCCTTCCTTGACCAGCGCCTGGAGGCGCGACCGGGAGAGGTGAGGGAGCTGGGCCGCGAGAAAATGGTCCAAGCGAAGGCCGGAAGCTTCAGGGGGGGAGAGGAATTCCGGCATGGAGAGAAAGGTTTTGGGGTTGGGGGAACAGAGAGAGTTGCGCATCGCAGCATAATCGGCCAAAGTAGCAGCGTTCAATCCCTATCTCCCAGGAACACCCCCATGTCCACCGAAGCAGAACCTCTCGTTCACACTTGTCCAAGTTGCGGAGCCTTGCTTGATGTCTCCGAGATCGAGCCTTTTACCGAAGTCAACTGCCCTACGTGCAACACTTCAATGCGGGTTCGCACCCAGTTCGATCACTTTGAGTTGTTAGAGTTTCTTGCCTCAGGCGGCATGGGAACCGTTTATAAAGCCAGAGATTTGAATCTGAACCGGATTATTGCGCTCAAACTCATGCGCAAGGAATTCAGCGAAGATGCCGAATACATCGCGAAGCTCGAAACCGAGGCGAAACTCACGGCTTCGGTGGCGCATCCGTTTGTGGTCCAGGTTTTTTCGTTCGGGTGCGATCAAGGCGTCTATTATATTGCGATGGAGTTGGTGGATAAAGGGTCGCTCGACGATTTGATGACGTTGCAAGGGCGGGTTGCGGAAGCGCAGGTGCTGGAAATCGGGATTCAAGTGGCCCAAGGACTTCGCGCAGCATACCGCGTCGGGCTGATCCACCGCGATGTGAAGCCGGGGAACATTCTCTTTGCCGACTCCCATACCGCAAAGGTCGTGGATTTTGGCTTGGCGATGCCGCTGGAAAAGGCCAAGGAAGGGGAGGAAGAAATTTGGGGCACGCCCTATTACGTGGCCCCCGAGAAACTCAACCATGAGCCCGAGGATTTCCGAAGCGATATTTACAGCCTCGGCGGCACGCTTTTCCACGCGGTGGCGGGTCGTCCGCCGTTCGAGGCGCTGAACGCCTCGCTCGTTGCCCTCAAACATCTCAAAAGCCAGGCGGTGAGCTTGCAGGCGTTCGCTCCGGACGTTTCCAGTCCCACCGCTTACGTCATCAACCGGACCCTGGCCAAGAACCCGGACGACCGCTATCAATCTTACGACGAGTTGATCGAGCATTTGGAATACGCTCGCTCTCAACTGCTCGAAAACGCAGGCAAGGCACGCCAGCCCAAGGCTCGCGTGGTGGTGGAGGACGAGAAACAGCAGAGCGTGCTTAGTTCCATCATCCTGGCAATGATCGCGTTCACGTTGATTTTGGGGGTGATCCTCTATATTTATAAAGACAAGATTATCAATCGAAACACTGGTGCGGAAGACCTTGCCCGGCAGCAGATGGAACACTCGTACAATACCGTGGAGCAAGCCATGACTGCCGTGCGCAAACAGACGGTCGCAGGGGAGGATATGCAGGCTTTGAAGACGCTGCAGACACTGCAATCGCGCGCGAATTTCACCGAGGCGGTCAAGTGCTCCATTGGCTTGCACGAGTGTATCGTCCGGCTTGATGCTGGACAGTTCTGGCTTGCCGGAAACAGTATTGCAAAACTCAGCAGTTCCTATGACCCTAGGATGAATGATCGGAACGGAGGGGGAGAATCATGGCGGCGGTTCCTACAAGTCCTCACTTACCTTCTGCAAACCCGGGGGGAGGTTTCGGATGCGGCGATGAAGAATTGGGCTACGGAACAATTTGAGCCCGCCGGATTGCTGATTGGGGGGTTGAAGGAATGGGACGCCTCGCGGTTTGAGCAGGCGTCCGCGCTCTTCCAAAGGTTCCTGGCAACCAAACCGAAAGGAGACTGGGCGTGGATCGAGGATTTCAAGCCGCTTGCGCAAGGCTGCATGGATGATTACAAGACATTTCAGGTTTTGGAAACGTTGATTGCGATCGCCGATACGCCGGAAAAGAAAGCCACGGTGTTAAAAGAAATTCCAAAGATTAAGGAACACCTCAAGCGCCACGGGCGGTTGCGCGATGAGTTGAGCCTTTACGAAGCCGTGTTTCGCATCGAGCCAGTTCCGAGTCCTGAGAATGGCAGCGCAGTTTCTCCCGCCATGTTAAGCGAGCGCGTTACCCGGATGCTGGAGGCAATGCAACCCGCCGAGGCGCAAAAGGAAATCAACACCACACCGCTTGTTCCGAACGATCTTGTCGTTAAAGTTTCGCTCATCAAAAAAGCAGGTTACATCGCGGATCTCAAAAAATTGCTTATTGAGGATTTGAATCGTTTCAATTCCAACCGCAGGCTGGCCCGGCGCAGCGGACCGGTGCTTGTGGGCCGCATTTCCAAAGTGGACGATGCAAAGATTGAGATTGAGTCGGACGGCAGCGTGGTGGCGGTGCCGTGGTCGGATGTCATGCCTTCGACCATTATGGTATGGAGCGATTCGGTTGCGGGGAGTCCGGAAACCACTTCCAGGATTTGGCTGAGTGGCGTGTATGCTTCTGTGGCCGGTTTTTCCAATGAAGCCAAAGGGCGCTTGATGAGAGGGGCGGAGCTTGGGAAGCAATACGCCAAGGATATCCCCCTCATTGAAACTGCGCCTTAGCGCAACCAACAGCCCGTGCGAACCTTAAGAGCGACTTTGATTTGCGGTGTTTTGGCAGCCAGCCTAGCTGGATTTCTTTGGACGCTCGGTGTGGTCACTCCGCTGACACGGATGGTGTTTGGCCCAGGTGTCGCCAGCGCACCGCTCTCGTTCTTTGGGCAATGGACGGGAATACTGCTGCTCGCATTCGGGCTAGCGTGGACGACCGTGGATATTTGTGCTGTGCCTCTTAAAATCACCGTTGCTGCTGTGGCATTGGCTGAGACGATACTCCTCGCCTGGTTTCTTTATCTCTGCGGAGTTATTTGGCCGCCGTTCACTGCGCTTGCAGCGGGTTTATTCGCTGTCGGATTTGGTGGAATCTACGGATTAAGCAAGCCGGGGCGGCGCAAACGGGATATCGAGGAAGCATTCGGCGGACGTATTTCGAGGGCTACGTTCTGTCAACTTTTGGATTCCGATGAGCCGGTTGCGTTTGCCGGGGAGGTGCGGGTGGCGACTGTGGTAGTTTGTCAGCTCTTTAACCGCCAGGAACTCGCTTTGACCCTGACGGCATTCAACTTCATGGCGCTTTCCAATGGGTTTCTCCAGACTGGTTCGCAAGCCTTGATTGATGCCGGTGGTGTGCTAACTGAATGTGGTGAGGGGCGGTTCTCTGCGGTTTTTGGAACGCCACTCGCCGTTCCCGGTCACTCCGCGCAAGCCTGCCGGGCCGCTTTCGCTCTGGCTCATCGGCTCGAAGCGTTCCGGCGGGAAACTACCGAACGCTGGAGCGCAGACCCGGATTACCGGATTGCCGTCCATTCCGGTGTGCTCATTGCTGGCCTTTGCGCCGCTTCGTTGCAGCAGGGGCAGGGAGGGGGATTCACCATCGCAGGCCAGGCGCTGGATTTTTGTCGGTGGCTCTGCAAAGCCAATCTAACCTACGGAACTCGGCTTCTTCTGGGATCGCAGACGTTGCCGTCCGCGCGTGGAGCGGTGGAGGCTAGGCCTGCCGATTTGATTTGGAACCCGAACGGACCGTGGTGGGAGGAGATTTACGAAGGACTTGCCCTTGCGGGAGATATCTCCTCCGAGGAGCGAAAACGGTGTGAGATGTTTTGGATTGGCGTGATTCTCTACCGTAGCAAACGCTGGGATGAGGCGGCGACGCATTTTGAAGCCATTCTCAAGGAATCCGACGACCCCTTGGCGCGCTTTTATTTGAAGCGGATGGAGGCGGCAAAGGAAAGCAAGAGATGAGAGTTATGAAACGTACTGAATATCCCGCTCCGCTTGGAGAACTGGTCGCCCAACTCAAACGTATGCCGGGGATCGGTCCGCGCTCCGCCGAGCGCATCGCTCTGTGGATGGTCAGCGCCCGCAATGCGCGACCTGGAGAAATAGCTGCTGCGATCTCCGCTGTTACGGAAGCTGTCAGCCCCTGCCCTCAGTGCGGTTTTTTTACGACGGAACCGTTGTGTGGAATTTGTGCAGACGAAGGGCGCTCTCCAGATATCCTTTGCGTGCTGGAACAAGCAACAGACATTTTGCCTCTGGAGCGGACGGGCGTGTTTCGGGGTCGCTACCACGCGCTTGGTGGACGGATTTCGCCACTGGATCACGTTGGCCCTGACGATTTGCGGATCAGAGAACTGCTGGAGCGGATTCGCCAGCATCCGCCAGCCGAGGTGATTCTGGCGCTTGGCGCAGATGTGGAAGGGGAAGCCACTGCCAGTTATCTTGCGGGGTTGTTGAAGGAATTTCCGGTGCGGGTGACAAGGATCGCCCAGGGTCTTCCGGCTGGAGGCGGCTTGGAACACGCCGATGAGTTGACGTTGAGTCGCGCGTTGAGCGGGCGGGTTCAGTGGTAAAAAGGCGCGCTAACTTTTAAACAGTAGTTCGTCCAGCATGCGGAGGCTCAGCCCCCAGATGGCGCGGTTTCCCAATGGGTAACAGGGGAGGATGTGCTCCGGGCTGCGCGGGTGAGGCATCGTCGAGCGGTTTGCCCTGTTCAAAAAGAACCGTAGTGGCACCCATCGGACCTCCTCCACTTCTTCATTCTGTTGCAGGGGAGTTGGTTCCACCAGTTCGTAAACAAAGGGAAAGATCGTCAGTGGCAGCAATTGAAAGAGCGAACGGGCCCGGATTTCCGAAAGCGGCCCCAGTAATCTCGCGTTGGTGTCGAGGGAAAGGCCCAGTTCTTCTTGGGTTTCACGCACCGCTGCGCGTTCTGGGGAGGCGTCCTGTATCTCCAGTCGTCCGCCGGGGAAACCGAGATGACCGGACCACGGATCCCGAGGGTGTTCGGCGCGTTGGATGATGAGGATTTCCTGCTCGTTGCCAGCAGGGTTTTCACGCAGAATCATCGCCACCGCTGCGTGAGGCAGTTCGTCGGATTCAGCCAAATGGTGCGCCGGATAATAGGCGAGTTTCTCCCGAATTTGAGCGAGGGACAGAGATTCGTCGCCGGAGAGAGGCGGCATTGTTGATTCCGGTCGTTTTGTCGGCATGGCTGGCGATTTTGAAAATTCCATAAAAGAGATCAGATGACCACCCAATTCCAAGGGGATGAGCTCGAGCCTATCGTCGAAAGTTCTTGCGGAGCGATGCGTTTTCCAGTTAGAAATACCAACTCAAATGGGATGTAAGTCCCAGGTGCGTTGATTCGAGAATGCCGTGAAAATCGGCAACAGTGTCGCTGCTGTAACCGGATACGAAACCTCATGGCCACTCGACTGTAAAAGGTTGGGGAAGGCGAGGCGGTAGGATCGAAGCCGGAAGTCAGAAGACCGAATGTCGCGCTTTGAATCGTGAACCCTTCGTAACAAAGGAGAACTCAGCATGCTGCATCATATATCGTCGAGTCGCCGTCGTGAGCCTTCGCTCGCGTGGCTTTTTGCCATTTTCGTTGTCCATTAGGGCATTTTTCGTCGCGATCCCAGGTTTTCCAATGAGCAAATTGATTCTCGTGACCGGCGGAAGCCGGAGTGGCAAAAGCGCTTTTTCGCAGGGATTGGCCGAGGCATTGCCCGGTTCGCGGGCGTTCGTCGCCACATGCCCCGTCATTGATCAAGAGATGAGTGCGCGCATCCGACGTCATCAGGAAGCCCGGTGTGGGCGCGATTGGTGGACAATCGAAGAACCACTTGATCTCGCCGCTGCATTCCAGTGTGCCAAAGGCGAGTCGGTGGTCTTGGTCGATTGTCTCACGCTTTGGGTTAACAACCTCCTCTTTGAGGCGGAACAGAAGGGTGAATCGCTTTCCGAGGCAGACGCCGCGAAACACTGCTTGCCGGTGCTGGAGGCGGCTCGCGCCCACGGCGGGACGGTGATTTTTGTTACCAACGAAGTCGGTTTTGGTGTTGTGCCGGAAACGCCGCTTGGCCGCCGGTTTCGTGACCTTGCGGGTCGCGTTAACCAGATGATTGCCGCCGCCTGTGACGAGGTGTTCTTCGTGGTCTGCGGGCAACCTCTTCAAATTAAATTTCAAAAATAAACCTCAATTCCAAACCTTAATACCCAATACTCCATGTCTCTTCTTAAAGAAACCCTCAAACAAATCGAACCCCAAGATACAGATTCCCGCGCCGCTGCGCATGCACGCTTGGAACAACTCACCATGCCCTATTGGGCGCTGGGCCGCTTAATGGATTTGGCGGAAGATCTCGCTGGGATGACGCGCTCGATGCATCCTCCCGTCGCCCGTAAAGCAGTGGTTGTCATGGCAGGGGATCACGGTGTCGCTGCTTCCGGTGTGAGCCAGTATCCTCAGGAAGTGACGGTACAGATGGTCTATAATTTCGTCAATGGCGGAGCGGGCTGCAACGCCTTGGCCCGGCAGGTTGGCGCGAAAGTTGTCGTGGTGGATGCCGGGGTGGCTGGCGATCTCAGTGCTCTGGTTAAGGATGGAAAGATTATTTCCAAGCGGATCGCTCCCGGCACGGCCAATATGCATACCGGTCCGGCCATGAGCCGTGAAGAAGCGATTCGTTCTGTCGAGGCGGGTATCGAAGTTGCCTTGTCATTGGCCGATTCTATTGACGTGTTTGCCACAGGAGAAATGGGCATTGCCAACACCACGCCGAGCAGTGCCATCGTCGCAGTGTTGACGGGTAGTGAGGTGGAGAAGATCACCGGGCGTGGCACGGGTATCGACGACGCGGGGCTGCAAAATAAGATCGCCGTAATCAAGGAAGCGTTGCGCGTGAATAAACCCGACCCGACTGATGCTCTGGATGTTCTGGCCAAAGTGGGTGGGTTTGAAATTGGTGCCATTGCCGGATTGATCCTCGGCGTGGCGGCGTTGAAGAAGCCGGTGATTGTGGACGGGTTCATCACCACTGCTGGAGCGTTAATCGCTCAGGCGCTCTCGCCGACCTCGGTGCAATACATGATTGCTGCTCACCGGAGCGTGGAGCCCGGCCACCGCGCGGCGCAGGAGAAGCTTGGGAAAGAGCCGTTGCTCGACTTGAACCTGCGTCTTGGTGAAGGCACCGGCGCTGTGCTTGCCATGAATTTGGTGGAAGCCTCTGCCCGCGTGTTGACCGATGTGGCGACCTTCGCGGAAGCCTCCGTTTCGACGGCTCACTAATCATGACATGAAGCGCTTCATTGCCGCCCTCCAGTTTCTGACTGTTTGCCCCTTCGTCTCGCGCGTGGCGTGCGACGAGCGGGACATCGGGCGGAGCACGCCTTGGTTCCCGCTTGTCGGGTTTCTGATTGGGGCGGTGGTGATGTTGCTGGATCGCGCGATGAGCGCGTGGTTTCCGCCGCTGCTTTCCAGCGCCATCGCGGTGGTGGCGCTGGCGGGCGCTTCCGGCGGTCTTCATGCGGACGGCCTTGCCGATACGGCTGACGGTTTTCTGAGTTCTCGTCCACGTGAGCGGATGCTGGAGATCATGCGCGACAGCCACACGGGGGCGATGGGGGTGCTCGGAATGATTTGCGTGTTTAGCCTCAAGCTGACCGCGCTGGCTTCCGTGCCCACCGTGCTGCGCGCACCGGCTTTGCTACTGATGCCGTTTGCGGGGCGCTGCTCCATGGTGATTCAACTTGCCCTGCTCCCGTATGCTCGCAGTGGAGGCCTCTGTTCGGTGTTCATCCAGAACCGGCGACGCTCCGATGTTATCTCGACGCTCTTTGTGCTGGCTGCTGTGAGTTGGCTGGCGGGAGGCGCGTATGGGCTTTGCGCGGCGGGCTTTTCCTGCGCGGTGATCGTGATCTTCTCGCTTTGGAGTCGCAGCAAAATAGGAGGCTTTACCGGCGACACGCTCGGCGCGGGATGCGAGTTGGTAGAAATCATCCCCGCGATGGTTGCTGCCTTTTGCTGGCGCGCCATGGGCTCTCTTTGAATCATGAAAGCGCGCACTTTAATTTTCACGGGCGAGGGGAAGGGGAAGACGACGGCGGCTTTTGGAATGGTATTGCGGGCTGTGGGGCATGGCCAGCGGGTGTTGGTGGTGCAATTTCTTAAATCAAACGCTGTGAGCGGTGAGTTGTTGGCTGGTGCCCGATTGCCTCAAGTGGAGGTGGTGCAGATGGGGAGGGGCTTTGTGCCTTCTCCTACGAATCCGGCCTTTGCGGATCACTGCGAAACGGCGCGCGCAGCGCTGGCCTTTGCCCAACAGGCTATCGTGTCTGGAAAGTATGATTTCATTGTTCTGGATGAAATTTGCGGAGCCGTTGCGCTGGAATTGATCGAGGAAGATGCTGTGATTGAGATGCTTTCCGCGCCGGAACGTAAAGTATGCTTGGTCCTGACGGGCCGCCATGCGAGCCCGCGGCTCATTGAACATGCTGATACCGTTACCGAAATGCAGTGCATCCGGCACGGATACACACAGGGGATCGGCGCGCAGGAGGGAGTGGAGTTTTAAGAATTCCACGGTGCGTCATCGGCGGCGGGGCTTTTCCGGCGCTCTGGACGTTTGGTGAACTCTAGGTCATCCTTTCCAACATCGCCTTATGAATAACACCTGCCTGATCCTCATGGCTCACGGGAGCAAGAATCCAGAATGGGCCGCACCTTTCCGCCAAATGACCGCCGACCTCCGCAGAGATTTGGGTGATGAGGCTGTCTATCTTTGCTTCTTGGAAATTGCGCAACCGAACCTGAGGGAAGTCGCTGCGGAAATTATGAAAACTCCCGTGCGTAAATGTCGCTTGGTGCCGATGTTCATGGCCAAGGGGGGGCATTTTGATGAGGATATTCCGGCTCAGATTGCTGAAATCCAGAAGATGCATCCGGGGTTGGAAGTCGAGCTTTTGCAGCCCATTGGCCTGCACCCGTTGTTTTTCGAATTGATGAGTAAGCTGATCAAGGCGTTGTGAGAAGTTGACTCGCAGGTGGGATGCGCTATTTTCAGCGCACTTTTCACAAGATGCCGAAGCTGGAAATCCCTCGCAAAGCCGTCTATCGGCTCTCGCTCTACTATCGCGCTCTTCAACGACTGAAGGCGAACGCAGTGGACACGGTTTCGTCGGCAGCACTTGCCAGGGCAGCGGGTGTCAAGCCAACCCAACTACGCAAGGACCTGGCCTATTTTGGACAACTCGGGACACGCGGACTGGGTTACAGCGTTTCGCATCTGTCGCAGACCTTGATGGAGGTGCTGGGGACCGCTCGGTTGCAGCCGGTGATTCTGATCGGCGTCGGTCATCTCGGCTCGGCTCTCGCGCGCTACCGTGGCTTTGCAAAAGAAGGTTTTGAGATCGTGGCTGGATTTGGCATCGATACGGACACAACTCGCTCGGAAGCCTTGGGATTGCCAGTTCTGCCCATGAACGAGTTAAATCGGTTTATTAGGGAACGGCAGATCAAACTTGCCATTTTGACCGTGCCAGTGACTGTCGCCCAAGAAGTGACCAACGAGCTAGTGGAGTTCGGCATCCAAGCCATCCTCAACTTTGCGCCGACGATTCTACAGGTGCCCGACGGCGTGGTAGTTAATAATGTCGATCTTGCCATCGAGTTGGAAAATCTGAGCTACTTTATTCGATGACCCGCTTGTCGCCGATCCCCGCACCGCTGTTCGATCTCCGGCGTACGCTGGAATCCGGCCAGGTTTTCCATTGGCTGCTGGAGGAGGGTGGTGGCTACCTCGGGCTCATTGCTGAACTGCCCGTGGAGGTTCGGCAGACAGGCGACACGCTTTGGGTCACGCCCGGAACGGAAGCAGCCGTTGCACGATATTTTGCGCTGGATCACGATCTGGAAGCGATTTACGCCAGCTTCCCCGGTGATCCCGCGCTCGCGGAGGCCACGGCATTTTGCTTAGGTTTGAGGCTGATTCGCCAACCGTTGTGGGAGTGCCTGGCCACGTTTTTGACCTCCTCGATGAAGCAGGTTGCCCATATCCGCCAGATGTCGCTCGCATTGAGGCAGCGTTATGGTCGCCCTGTGCCGGGCTGGGAGCCGCTGGTCGTCTATCCGGAGCCAAAACGCCTGGCGCGAGCCACGGAAGAGGGATTGCGTGAATGTGGGCTCGGGTTCCGCGCGAAAAACCTCCTTGCCCTGTCGCGCCTTGTGGCTCAGGGAGCGGTTGATCTTGAAGCGCTCCAGGCCATGGGCGACGCCACGGCACTTGCCGAACTCTGCCGTTTACCCGGTGTCGGGCCGAAGATCGCCAACTGCGCGCTGCTTTTCGCTTACGAACGGGTGCGGGCGTTTCCCATCGACGTCTGGATCGAACGCGTCTTGCGGCAAATCTATTTCGCCCGGAAGCGGAACGTCACAACCCGCCAAATGACCGAGTTCGCAGCCGCACACTTCGGCCCCTTCGGCGGCTACGCCCAGCAATACCTCTTCCACTACGCCCGTTCCCAAAAGACCAAGCAAGGTGGAACGCGAAAGGGATAGTTTCTCTTTTTCTTTGCGTCCTTGGCGTCTTTTGCGCGAACCTGCTCCCCTTTTTATGATTATCGACGCTGTTCTGACCCCTGCTGAAATCGACCTTCTCCCGCAGCAAGACCTTTCCCAAACCGTCTGCATTGTTTTCGACGTGCTTCGGGCCACCTCGTCGATCTTGACCGGTCTCGCGCACGGCACAGAGGCAATTCGTCCGGTGGTGACTATCGAAGAAGCCTTGGAAGCGGGGGCGCAGTGGCCGGACGCTGTATTGGGGGGCGAACGTTTTGGTAACCGCATCGAAGGCTTCGACATCGGTAATTCGCCTCTGGAATATTGCCAAACCGGCTTGCGGCGAATCGTGACCACGACGACCAACGGCACCGTGGCGTTGAGGGCTTGCTCCGCCGCGCAAGAAGTTTGGGCCGGTGCGCTGCTCAACATGCAAGCGCTCGAAGACCGACTTCGGCAGGTCGCGCCGGAGGCCGTGACACTGGTTTGCGCGGGCACGTTCCGCGAACTTGCCTTGGAAGACGTGCTTGCCGCCGGGATGCTGGCCGCTGCGTTCCCCGATGCCACGCTTACGGATGCCGCCCAAGTGGCTCGCTCGGTTTATATTCAACATAGAGAAGACATCCGTGTCGTTCTGGAGCAGTCCAAGAACGGGCGCGTCCTGCTGGCTAACGGGCGTGGGGACGACGTGGCTTGGTGCGCGCAACTCTCCCGGTTCCCGCTGGTCGGCGTTCTGCGGGACGGCGTAATCCGCAGAGGCTAGATTTGACAAATCCGTTCACGTTGCTATCTGCTCGATTTCTGGTTCTGATATTGCCGCGAGAGAACGGACAAGGCACTTGTTTTGCTCAATAATTAGAGCGTGTGATATTGGATTGGAGTTGTATGATGGCTGTTCAGTAAATGCTGCAATGGCTCATTGGAAACAACGTGAAACCGTTTTTGGCGAATACGAACTCGCTGTAACGATGCCGGGTCGATGGCAATCGCGCCCATCGGATTCCCCTACGCGATGGCTGTACCGGAGCGTGGAAAAACACAATGAGCATGTGACCATCCAGCGGGAGGAATCCACCGCGCTGGAGGGGGGGGAGGAAGCTGCATTGCGGCGGTGGGTGGCCCGGCAGCGCCGGGGGATGGAACTGAGTCTTGGACGCTCGGCGGATTTAAAGATGAGCGAGCCGCAATACAACCTATTGTCAGGAGTGCCCGTTGTCCGGTATCAAGGTGAAGCGCTGAGCTTGGAGCATCGTTTCCAAGTCCTCTTTCTTTGTCCGCCACGAACCGTTTGGACACTGGTGTACGACGCCTTCCGGTTCACCTCGGAACAAGCGGAAGCCCACGCCCAAGCGATTTTTGATTCCGTCTGCCTGCGGTAGAAGCGGAAAATCCTTAGAGCGCCTTGTAGTGCAGGCTCACTAGGCGAAAGACTTGGGAGGGGCTTTCCGCGCTGAAATAGACAAGTCGGATGGCGCTGGTGGTTTGTGTCCACTCATAGCCTGTCAGCGTCTGGATCACGTCGCCTTGCGGATTTTTGGACCGCGCGATGAGCTTACCCGCGCCATACTTGCTTTCCAGGCTCAACCGAAGCTGACCCAGGAAACTGTTGTAGTCGCTGTCGAGCCAAGCGCTGTTTTGGTATTGGAGCTCTATCTCCACCAGGCCGTCGTTGCGGAAATAAAAGACCGTCTGGCGCAGGTTGGTTTGGATCAACCCTTCCACCGTCCACATATCCCGTCCGCTCACGATCCGTTTTTCGACAATCTGCGCGTTGGCTCCCTTGAGCAGGCTGGCCAGGCGGTCCTTGGCCACGCTCCAGCTCAAGCCAAATGGCGGCGAGATCTCCTCGACCGCGCGGGCGGGGGGAGTCGTCGAGGCGATTCCCCATGCCAAAATTAGCGCCAGCAGCGCGTGGTGGGCGAAATTTTTCAGAGGGAGGGAGGGGGTAAACATTCTTGGCAGGGTGATTGCGTTTTCCAATGATTCATTCAATCTCTCTTTGATCGTATGAGCACGCCTGAATTGTTTGAATTTCTCCGGTTCCAAAGTATTTCGACTGATCCAGCCTATGCCCCGCAAGTCGAGGCATGCGCCGGTTGGCTGGAACAAAAATTTCAACGCATGGGCCTTGAGGCGCGGGCGTATCCCACGCCGGGACACCCCATCGTGGTTGCCCGCAACCCACCCAAACCAGGTCGCCGGACGCTGCTCATCTACGGCCATTATGATGTGCAACCCGTGGACCCGCTGGAGGAGTGGACGACCCCGCCGTTCGAGCCTCGCTTGGAAAACGGCGTGGTCTATGCCCGCGGCGCGACGGACAACAAGGGGCAAATCCTGGCTCACATCCTGGGCGTTGAAAAGACGTTGAAAGAGACAGGCGACCTCCCCGTCAACATCATCTTTCTGGTCGAGGGCGAGGAAGAGAGCGGTAGCCAAAGTCTGCCCCTCTTTCTTGAAGAGCACCGCGAGGAGCTCCGGTGTGATTTGATCGCTATTTCAGACACCGGCATGGTGGCCTCCGGTTTCCCGTCGCTTACCTATGGCCTTCGCGGAATCCTTTCGATGGAGGTCAGGCTTCACGGTGCGGAGTCCGACCTCCATTCGGGCATTTGGGGCGGCGTTGCGCCTAACCCGGCCACGCTGCTGGCGCGGATCATCGCCACCCTTCACGATGAAAATTTCCGAGTCGCGATCCCCGGCTTTTACGACGCCGTAGTAGAATTGCAGGACTGGGAGAGGGAGGAATGGGCTCGTCTGCCGCTTACCGACGCAATTTTGAAAGCGACGATCCGCTCCCCATTCCTGTTCGGTGAAGCCGGTTACAGCGCCGTGGAACGGGCGTGGGGGAGGCCTACCGCTGAAGTCAACGGCATAGGAGGGGGCTACCAGGGAAGCGGTGGAAAAACTGTCATCCCGCGCGAAGCCTTTGCCAAGCTCACCTTTCGATTGGTTCCAGACCAAACGCCTGAGGAGATCGAAGCCCTCGCGCGCACCCACTTGGAGAGCATCTGCCCACCGCAGGTGCGAATCGAGATCACATCCGGACACGGCGGCGAGCCGTTTCTTTGTGATCCCCACAGTGTGTATGGTCAGGCAGCCCGTCGGGCGCTTGCACGAACGTGGGGTGTTGAGCCAGCGTTGATCCGCGAAGGCGGTTCTATCCCAATCTTGCACGTCCTTCGTCAGACGCTGAACGCAGAAATTCTCCTTCTTGGGTTGGCGTTGCCGGATGCGGCTTGCCATGCTCCCAATGAGAGGTTTCCGGTGGAAAATCTCGAAGCGGGAATACGTCTCAACCAAGTCCTGTTGCAGGAATTGGCAAAAGTATAAGGGTTATACCAAAACAATAACCCACAGGCGGCGCACAAATGTGCCGTCTAAACGAATGCTTTGCCCAATTGCAAAGGAGGCAATTACTTGCCGCGCTTTGTCGTGCGTTTGGCAGATTTCGCTTTTTTACCGGAAGCTTTGGCGATGCGATGAAGAGGTGCCTCTTCACGCGTTACGCCACCTTCGGCATCGCGCTGGATCAACCAGGCGATATAAGCAGAAAACGACTGCCCAAATCCGCGTTTGGATGCAATTTGCTGACCCGCATCGTAAATCGGGTCTTCTAAAGTTATGCTCGTGCGTTTGATAGGATGTTCCTCGTTAAGTTCAATTTTGTAAGCGCCAGGAACGGCGTTCTGGATGTAAGAAAAATACTTTTTGAGGGTATTTTTTATTCACTTCCAAGCAGTTTTTCTCTTGGAACCCATAGGGTATTTGAAAGATATTACGAAGTGAGACATTCGTCCAGTCAGAAAATTGCATTTTTTGAAGGAAATGCTTGATCCAAATCAATAGGCATCGTATTACCCGATACCATATTTATGGGTGGTTCAACACGACGGACTTCGATTTCGTTACCTGAAGAGTTATTAAAAGAGGGGCAGCAGCTTGCGAGAAGGCGCCGACGTAATTTTTCCAATTACGTGGCGGACTTGATTGCAGCGGATGCGGAAAGGGAGGTCTCAGCCTTTTATATCGACACCGACGCGAAAGCCAATGGTTCCGACGGAACTTTTGAATAGTTTTCGGGCCTTGGGCGGATGTTTCGCTGGGTTTTCTCGCTAAGCAAACCTTTTTTCCGCAGTTCCAGATTGCATTTCCAGGCGTATGGTTTCCTAATGACTGAGCCTTCCAGTCATGCCAAGTCTTAGGCCCCCATTTGAAAATCAGAATGCGCTCGCTAGGGGAACTGCGGATTCCCAGGAAAAACTCCTTCAAGGGCGCACGTCAGAGTCGATCATCGCGGAATTTGAGCGACAACAGGCTGCGCTCCTTGAACTCCGCGCCGCAATGGAAAAGCGGGACAATACCGCCGCTGAGGCTGCCCGGCTTGCCGATGAAGAAGCCAGCCTCAACGAGGAGAGCGCCTTTGCAATTCAGGAGAAAGAGGCGACCCTTCTCGAAGCACAAGCCCAGACGGCCCTGCTTGAGTCGGTTCGCCTGAGCTTGGAGCGCCTGGAATCTCCCGAGGCCAAACCGGATGAGTCTGCTCTTGCGGAGGCTCGCCGCAATTGGAGCGCCGCAAAAACCGCCAACAACACCGCGGTAAAGGAAGCAAAGGTTGCCGCCGACGTGGTGTCCCGTATGGCAGAGAGATTGCTCGCGGTCCAAAAACGGCGGGGAGAAATCCGCTGGCAACAGTCTGCAGACCACGAAGCCTTTGAACGAATGGCGCGTTCCCTGCGCATTTTCACACCTGAAACAATGGCTGAGGCTTTTGCCGATCTGGAAAAGCGCCGCCCGGCCTATGACGTGCTTGTCAAGGCCTTCCGCGAAGGGACTTGATTCTTCTGATTCCAACCTCTGATATGCTTTTCTTAGTCCCAACTCCCATCGGTAACCTCGGCGACATCACCCTGCGTGCCTTGGAAGTCCTCAAGAGAGCCGATGTGATCGGGGCCGAAGACACACGCCATTCCGGCCATCTTCTGCGGCATTTTGGCATCGAAAAGCCACTCCTCTCCTACCACGAACACAACGAGGCCCGGCGCACCCAAGAGTTCATTGAGCGGCTCCGGCGTGGTGAAACTATCGCCATCATCTCTGACGCAGGAATGCCCGGCATCTCCGATCCTGGCGCGCGACTTCTGACGGCCTGCATCACGGAGAAACTTCCCTACACCGTCCTTCCCGGGGCGAGCGCCGTCATTACTGCGCTCATCGGCTCTGGCTTCTCCGCCGAGGCGTTTTACTATGGAGGATTCCTCCCGCCCAAGAGTGGAGGGCGCGCGCGCGAACTGGAAGCTGCTGCCCAGCGCCAGGAAACCTCTGTCTTTTACGAAAGCCCTCACCGTTTGGTGAAGACTTTGGAAGCCGCTGTGCGCCTCTTGGAAGAACGCCCTTTGTGTGTTGCCCGCGAATTGACCAAAACCTTCGAAGAATACCGGATCGGCCCGGCTGCGGAACTCCTGGCCCATTACACCGCGCACCCGCCCAAAGGGGAAATCACGCTTCTAGTGCGCGGACTCACTGCGCGAGAATGGCGGGAACATGAGAAAGACGTGGAGGCGAAGGAACAGGGAGGCGCAGAGCAGTGTTTTAAACTGCGGGATGGCGGATAATCGGCTGATCGTCTTCTTCCGCTTGAAAAGCCCCGTTCCATCTCTCATGGTATGTTTTTAACGAAATTTCGCCCAATATGCCTGCAAACGGACTCAACTTAGTGGAAGACATTCTTGCGCTCAAACGTGAACGCAACGCCGTTGTCCTTGCCCACAACTATCAAATCAAAGAAATTCAGGAAGTGGCTGATTTCGTGGGCGACTCCTTGGGCTTGAGTTATAAAGCTGCGGAAACTGACGCACAGGTGATCGCCTTTTGCGGCGTCCACTTCATGGCGGAGACGGCAAAGATCGTCAACCCCTCCAAGATCGTCATTCTGCCTGATCTTGAAGCCGGTTGTTCGTTGGCCGATTCCTGTCCTGCTCCCGAGTTGGAGGCATATTTGAGCGCGCGCGCCGACAAGAATTACTACGTCGTCGCCTATATCAATTGCAGCGCCGCCGTCAAAGCCCTCTCGGACGTCATTTGCACCAGTGGCAACGCCGTAAAAATCGTCAATGCTATTCCCAAGGATCGCAACATCCTGTTCGTCCCGGACGAAAACCTCGGCGCGTGGGTCATGGAGCAAACGGGCCGCCCGATGGAGCTCTGGAAAGGGCACTGTTACGTCCATGTCGAGTTCACGGCGAAAAGCATTGAAAAAATCCGCAAGCAACACCCGGATGCCCCCGTCGTTGCTCACCCAGAATGTCGACACGCCGTCCGGCTCCTTGCTGACGAAGTTTGTTCCACGGAAAAAATGATCGGCTATTGCCGTAATCATCCCGCCAACGCCTTCATCATCGTTACTGAAGAAGGGATGCTCCACCGGCTCCGACGCGAATTGCCCGGTAAAATCTTCATTCCCGGACCGACCGCCGAGTGTGCCTGCGCCGAATGTCGTTTCATGAAGCTCAACACGCTGGAAAAGCTCCATCAATGCCTTCAAACCCTACAACCGGAGATCATCCTCCCCGAATCCTTGCGAGCCCGCGCAGAACTCCCCATCCGGCGAATGCTGGAATGGAGCAAATAAGCTCGCGTTTTTCCCGATGATAAAATTCTTGCAAATCGTTGTAATCCTAGCGCTCTTGCTTGGCCTGGCTGCCTGTGGTTCTTCCCGCCCGGACGCTCGTAAAGCGGCGAACGAATTTTTTCAGAAAATTGGCGAATCCCGTTTTGAAACCGCCTACGATAACACGGCGTTTGCATTCCAAGCGCAGACCTCTTTCAAAAACTTCCAAGCCACGGCTAAGGAACTGGGACTGACTGCCGGAACGGTGACCTGCAACTGGACACAGGAAGAGACAAAAGAGCGCGAGGTCAAATTACAAGGAGACGTCAAGGCGGAAGTTGGAACCGCTGTGCCGGTGATTGTCACGATGGTTAAGGAGCGCGGAGATTGGCGGGTTTTTTCCTTACACATCCCCAACCAAACAGAGAAAAGGGAGGAAGATCGGTTTACACTTTTGGGCAAAGGAGGCTCTTTCACCAGTTCGGCCAACCAAGAGGTGCCATCACTCAAGCTGATCCAAGAATTGGTATTAAAGAGCCTCATGATGTTCAATGACGCCATCGCCCGACAGAGTTTTACCCAATTCTATTCCAAGGTTTCCATGGCATGGCAAAATCAACTCACTGAAGGGCAGTTGAAGAGGGCATTTCAACCGTTCATCGATGCCAAGGTGGACATCCATGAAATCCGCAATCTTTCACCGGTATTCACGACGCCTCTGCAAATCGGTAGCGATGGAGTTCTCATTGTCAAAGGGTATTACGACACCAAGCCATATCGCACCACATTCATGTTGCGATTCATCTACGAATTGCCGTATTGGAAGCTTTACGGAGTGGAAGTTCAACTTGAGAATTGATTTACCGCTGCGGTTGGGATAACCTGACCGGAAAGGTAGAGATGAAGGTCTCCAAACGATGTCAATATGCTCTGCGCGCATTGATTGATCTGGGCGTTGCCCAGACCTTGGGACATCCGTTGGTCCGCATTGGCGATCTGGCTCAAAAGGAAAATATACCGCTCAAATTCCTTGAACAAATTTTCCTGCAACTCAAGGAAGCCGGTTATATCGAAAGCAAGCGCGGCAAACAGGGGGGATATTTTCTTGCCGTGCCCGCCGTGGAGATATCATTTGGTGATGTGATTCTGCGCATCGACGGTTCGCTGGCTCCCATTGCGTGCGTGAGCCGCTCAGCTTACGAGCCTTGTACTTGTCCCGATGAGATGTATTGCGGCCTGCACGCTTTGATGGCTGAAGTTCACCTTGCTATCACAGGAGTATTGGATGGTGTGACGCTGGCGGACACCATCAAGACCACCTTGAGGAAAATCCGCCGCAACAAAGCGATGATCCCATTTGTCAAAATGGTGACCCGCCGTTCCCCTCGCAAAGCGGCAGGAAAGACCAGAAAAACTACCGCCATCAAACGGCGCAAACCTGTTCCGACTCCCCTCAGGAAGAAACGTTCCGCCTCCTCGCGCACGCAAACACATTGAAACAAACAACCATATGAAAATTAGCATTCTCTTTTGTGCGGTGGCATGGGCTGGATTCGGCATACCTGTTCCGGCGCGCTCGGAAATAGTCATCCGCTTTGGGCATTTTCCCAACATCACGCATGTTCAGGCGTTGGTGGCGCATCATCTCACGCGCCAAGGCCAGGGTAAGGGATGGTTCGAAGAACGGCTTGGCCCCGGCGTAAAGATCGAGTGGTATCTTTACAACGCTGGCCCGAGCGCGATGGAAGCTGTGTTCGCCAATAGCATCGACGTCACCTACGTCGGACCGAGCCCGGCAATTAACGCTTTTGCTAAATCCAACGGTAGCGAAGTGCGGATCGTTGCCGGATCGGCCAACGGGGGAGCAGCGCTTGTCGTTCAGCCTGATTCTGGAATTAAGACTGGTGCCGACTTTCGGGGAAAACGCATCGGTACACCGCAACTCGGCAACACGCAGGACGTGGCGTGTCGCGCATGGCTCGCCGGCCAAGGGCTCAAGGTCACGCAGATGGGAGGCGACGCCCTTGTGCTGCCGACGCCCAATCCCGACCAACTCTCGCTCTTCGTCCAGAAGAAACTTGATGCCGTCTGGACTGTGGAGCCGTGGGTCTCGCGCTTGGAAAGGGAGGCGAACGGGAAAGTTTTTCTGGAGGAAAAAGACTCCGTGACCACCGTGCTCGTCTCCAGCGTCAAATTCCAGAAAGAACAGCGCGAACTGCTTCGCAAACTGGCGGCAGCACATAAGGAATTAACGCGGTGGATCAAGGAGCATCCCGAGGAGGCGCAGGCGATTGTGGTGGAGGAGCTCGCCGCCGAAACTAAATCTAAAATCTCCTCGGAACTGATTGCCGCAGCTTGGAAACGGATCGAACTGACGGATGAAGTCTCCATGGAAAGCCTGAAAACATTTGTCGCCAACGCCCAAAAAACCGGGTTTCTGAAAACGGTCCCGGACATCAATACCTTGGTGCAGATTCCCTGACCTTCTCACTTCTCCCATCATGTCAGTCCAGGATGAACTTCGTTCCGTGCCTCCCGCCAAGCTCTTGATTGACGGCGTGACCAAGGATTTTCTCACGCGCAGCGGGCCGTTGCGCGCCTTGGATAACATTTCCTTACAGATCAACAAAGGTGACTTCGTTTGCATGGTTGGACCGAGCGGCTGCGGCAAATCCACCCTCTTGAATATCATTGCAGGGCTCGAAAAACCAACCTCGGGTATGACGTTGATGGATGGCAAACCGGTCACGCAGCCGGGCCGTGACCGGATGGTGATGTTCCAGGAATCGGCCCTCTTTCCGTGGCTCGACGTGCTTCACAACGTCCTCTTCGGCCTTAATTTCAAGCCCAACCTCAATAGCAAGGAACGCCGGGAAGTTGCGCTCTTCTACCTCCGCTTGGTGGGGCTCGAAGAGTTTGCTCGCTCCAACATCCATGAGCTTTCCGGCGGCATGAAACAGCGGGCCGCGCTCGCCCGTTCGCTGGCGCCGAACCCGCGCGTGCTGCTCATGGATGAGTCCTTCGCCGCTCTCGATGCGCTCACCCGCGAGCAACTCTACGGCGACATTCAGCGAATCTGGGCCGAGCGGCAAAAGACCATTGTTTTCGTAACGCACAACGTCCGCGAAGCCGTTTGCCTGGGCAATCGCGTCATCCTTTTCTCGCCTCATCCGGGGCGGGTCCGTGAGGAATTTGTCATTGATCTGCCTCATCCGCGGGACATCAATTCCGTGGAACTTGCCAAATACGCCAGCCGCATCACCCGGGCGCTGCGGGGGTATGTCGATGCTCCGGGAACCGAATTGGGAGCCGAATGAAACGCCTGCTTTCCTCCGCACTATTTTTTATTGCCTTAGTGTTGCTTTGGCACTTTGCGGTGCTTTTCGGGCACAAGTCGCCGGTGCTCTTTCCCGATCCCTTTTCGGTCTGGGAATACCTCAGAACATCCCTTATGGATGGAACCATCCTCCAAGCGGCAGGTGTGACCCTGCGGCGGTTACTCATCGGCTACGGCATTGGATTGATCCTCGGCATACCCGTGGGTATGCTAACAGCCCGCTTTCGCCTTATGGAAGATACAGTGGGCGTCATGGCATTGGGTCTTCAGACCCTGCCGAGCGTTTGCTGGGTGCCGCTTGGGCTGGTCTGGTTTGGGCAAACCGAAACCACCATGCTTTTTGTTGTCATCATGGGTTCTCTCTGGTCGATCATTCTCTCCACGGACAATGGGATACGCAACGTCCCGCCGATCTACGCCCGCGCCGCGCGGACCATGGGTGCCAAACAATTTTACACGTGGACCCGCGTTATTTTGCCCGCTTCGGCCCCGTTCATTGTCTCGGGGATGAAGCAAGGATGGGCCTTCGGCTGGCGCTCGTTGATGGCGGCAGAAATTTTTGTGACTATTCTGACCGGCTTCGGACTCGGACAGTTGCTCGAATACGGGCGAGATCTCCACGCGATGGACCAGGTGATAGGAGTCATGCTGGTCATCGTCATCATCGGCTTATTGGCCGATAAAATCTTCTTTTCGCCCATTGAACGCTTCCTTCATCGGCGCTGGGGAACGGGAAAGGCGTGATTTCGGCATCCTTGCCTCTTCCTTACCGTGAAATATCCATCTGGCTCAGAACCCTGAACCGGTGGCTGGTGAGGACAGCGATGGCGCAATCGTTATCCTCGACATGCAGGGCGAGGGCAGTGTTGCCACGCGGTCGGGTGAGTAGGCCGTAGCTGCCGTGAATATTTACCTCGGCCATGAGTAGGGCAGAGAGGAGCTTGGGCAGTTCGCTGGCTCCCTCGCGGAGTTCGACCACGAGGATGTTACTGGCAGAAAAAGGGATATCGTGCAGGTCAAAATGCTCCTGTGCTTGCTCCGGGTCGCTGACAATAATGCGCACGATGGCGCATTCGGCAGAGTCCTGTACGTCCAAGGCTAACACATCAATATTCCGCTCATGGAGGAGTTTGACAATTTCCGAGAGCGCTCCGACTTTGTTGGGCAGGAAGATCGAAAATTGCTTTACTCGCGGTCCAGATATTTTTTCAGCGGTCTTTGCGGTGGCTTCCATGGGGCTCCTTTTATTTGTAGCTGTAAAGCAGGCAGAAAGCGGCAGGGTCGCCTTCGAGTTCCTCAACGCGAACGATGTAAGGCCCACTGGTCTGCGGAGAAAATCCGGCAGCCGCCTGGGTATTGCTTTCGTAAGGCTCGGAAGGGATGGGTTTCCCCTTTTCATCGTAAATAGTAACGACAATCCGTTTGGCTGGGCTGCTGGCGGCGGCGATGAACCAATATTGGTTGCCGGAATAAAGGTTGACCTGGATGAATTTGGGTTCCTTGCGGGCGATTTTTCCGAAGATATGCCCATCGCGGCTCTTAAATCCATCGTTAGAGAAGGCACCTGCGACTTCCAGAGCGCTGGTGTGGGCTTTCACCTCGGCGTCGCTTGGCATGTTATCAGCGGGTTCCATCGAGGCCTGAGTTGTTAGGGATGCGACGAGAAGTAGAGGCAGAAAGAAGGTTCTCATTTTGCCTCCTTCGCATTTTGTTTGGTGGAGATGTTGGCCATGAGTTTTCCAGAAATTTCCTTCACGCTCTTCACTTCATTTTGTGTGGGCGATTTATCGCTGGAAAAAGAAACAGCGTTCTGCAACTCGGGCAAGCGGGCGATGAGATCACTCACCAATGGGTCCGCTTTGGCTTTGGCTGGCAATTCGTTGAGCTTGGTCTGCATAAGGGCAACGATTTCTGGCTGGCGGAGCAGTTTGGCGGAGGCTGGTGTGTAATTGTCGGCGATCCAGCCGCTGATGACTTCCGTGCCGCGAATCCACGCTCCGATGCTGACGAAATACACCAGCCCGGAATCGTGCTGTTGCTCCAAAGAGAGTTTGACTTCGTTCTGTGTGGCTTCGAGCTCTTCCTTGAGCGTGTTCCACTCGTTGCGCTCGGCGAACTCGAAGATGCTGTTGCCCCGGGCTATCACGCTTTCGCTCACCGCCAAACATTTGGCAAGGGCGATGATGTCCTTGCCAATGTTTTTGACCTGCTGGGAATCCTCTGCCTCCACAGCGATGTATCCGTCGGCAATGAGTCCGCCGATGTTCAGGGCGATCTGTGCGCGGCTGGAAAAGTTAGTGGGAATGGGCTGGCGGTATTTGGATTGCCAGTTGGGTTTTGCCACTTTGTTGAGAGCGACCATCAACTCGGCAGGTGTGGGGATGGAGAGGGAATCGACCTTCACGACGGAAGCGAGCTCCTTCGAGGTCAGTGGCGCGGGCGCTGCCAAAGCAAGCCCCGCGCTTGCAAGGAAAAGAATGAAAACACGGGAAGGCATGAGAAAAGGCTAAATCAGTAAAATTGGGATTGTCAGCAAGAACTTAAACGCAGGAAAAACAACAAGAGGGGATTTTACTCAACGCTCAACTTTTTAACCTTCCTCCCCGATGCCCAGAATTTCTTCCAGTTCAGCGATGCGAGCTTCCGCTTTGGCACAAATATCCTCTGTGTTTTTGCGCTGGAGCCGTTCCTGTAAAAGGGCTTCTTCCAGTTCGCGAATGCGGGCTTGCAGGTTTTCTCGTGCGCCGACGCGGAGGATGGTTTCGGGTTGTTGTTCCGGGGATTGGAAGAGTTGGGGGTATTCGCGCAACACCTTTTTCTCGCCGGTATTGCAGTTGGTGAGCAGAGTTTCCATGGTGATTTCCCCATTGATGAGAAATTCTCTGATGGCACCGATGGTAGTGGGGCCATAGTAGGCTCCCGGCTCAAGTTCCAAAAGGTAATCCATGTGCAGTTCGGGGATCATGGGAGCTTTCACCCAAGTCGTCCCATCGCTGGAAACTTTGTCGAGCGGAGAGATGCAAGCGTCCTCAGCCCATCGGTTAAGTTGGCTGAAAGGGAGGGGACCGAAGACTGTCTCGTCCTCCTTTTTAATGAGAAACCATTTGGGGGAGTCGTCCATGATGTTTCTATTGGCTATCGAGTTTGGGGGAAGTTTTTGGGAGAATCAGCGTCTGCCCAATTTGAAGTTTTCGCTCATCCTCAATTTTATTGATTTTGAGCAGTTCGGAGACCGTAGTGCCATGCTGACGGGCGATGGAAATGAGCGTTTCGCCGCGTTTGACGACATAAGTTGGCGAACCGTCTGGAGCAATGGGGGCCGGCTGAGGTTCGACAGGTTCGGCGGTCTTAACCGGCACAGGTGTTTCACCAGAGCTGGGATGGACTGCGGGTGAGGAGGGCTCTGCTATGCCTGCGCTGCGCGAGAGGAGCACGGAGGTTAGTCGGTTCAGATCGGCATTGAGTGTTTCGATCTGTTTGGTCTGCAACTCTGCGAGCTTGGTGAGTTCGTCGATCTGTTTGGTCTGTGCTGTGATCTGATTTGTCTGGGATTCAATTTGAGCGCCCACCTCGTCGATGCGTTTGCTCTGCTTATCCAGGTTGAATTGCAGAACCTCTGTGACGGAGGCTTTGATCCGGTGCTTGGAGACGGGAACTTCCTCGGAGGCTTCTGGTTTTCCAGAGGCGGTGGCAGGGGACGATTGCGCCATAGAGCTTTGTGTAAAAGCCATAAGCGCGATCATAGCGCAGAAACGAAACCAACGGTGCATAGTTTTACTTTTCTCATGCCTGCCATGGGAAGGCAAGCTCTGCGTCACCTCGTCCAAATCCGCTGGCTTTATTGGAAAATGGTTCCTATCATGACAAAAATGAGTCTTCAAACGGTCTGGACCAAGGCAGCAGAATGGGGGCTTCGTGTCTGGGAAATTATCGCTCGCACGTTTGCCAAGTATGTTGAGACGGACGGGGAGTTACGCGCGGCCTCTTTTGGCTATTACGCGTTTTTTGCGCTTTTTCCTCTGCTCTTGCTCTTTATTTCCTTGGGGACGTTGGTTTTGGGAGATAAAAATGTGGTGGCGAGGCAGGTGCTTGACTTTGTCAGTGCCTACATTCCGGTGAACCCGAACGGGCAGAACGTAGTGGAGCAGACACTTAATGGTGTGCTAAAATCAGGTGTGAAAGCGGGGATTGTGGCTTTATTGGTGCTGGCATGGAGTTCCCTGCGGTTTTTCCAGGCATTGGTGCATGGTGTGAATCGGGCGTGGGGCACACGGGAGTATTCCTGGTGGCGTCTGCCACTGGCCAATCTTGGGATGGTCCTCATTCTGGGAGTCACTCTCTTGCTGGGCATCGTGGTTCCACTGATCATGCAGGCTATTGATGCTTATTGGCGCGGGCATGGCGTGGCGGGTTACGAGGTAGTCGTGTACTCTTTTCGGATGACCCGCCTGATTCTTCCCTGGCTCGTGCTCTTTTTCGGATTGGTGCTGTTTTACAAGTATGCGCCGCGTCGCAAAACATCGGTCAAGGAGGTATGGGTAGCTTCCTTATTGGCGACGGTGTTTCTTCAGTTGTTGCAGAAGGGTTTTGTCATTTATTGGGCAAACTTCGCCCATTTCAACAAGCTTTATGGAACGCTGGGGAGTGTGATTGCCGTGCTGATGTGGATTTATCTCTCCGGCTCAGTGATCATTTTTGGAGGGTGTCTGTGTGCGGCCCAATCAGAGATTTTCACCGAGAACGGAGCAAATCAAAGCTTGACGGACCCCGAGATTTAATAAAAATTTAATCCTTCGATAAATTTCGTATTTCCTTCCATCGCAACCCGGATAATTTTTCCATCTTATTTTTGGCCCATTGGAGCAATTTTTTGAAAAAGCACATCATGGACCGCTCCGTTTTTCAGTTTAGGATTCGATTCGTGATTTTTGCGGCACTGTTCACATGGTGTTTTGCGGGGATGGTTTTTGCTCAAGACTTACCCGGTCTGGATACACTCAAGGACAAAAAACCAGTGTCTCAGGCACAGGTGGAGAAGGCGCAATGGACACAGATACTGCGCCGGGCTGCAGATGTGGAAAACAGGACGCGCAAGATAGTGAATGCGATCCTCTTGATGTTCTTGTTTGGGGCGTTCTGCGTGATCTGGGCACAAAATACCGGACGCAACGTTTATTTATGGTTCTTGGCGGGGTTTGTGTTCACCGTCTTTGCGGTCTTGATCATCCTGTGGCTCAATCCTCGTGAGCGGCGCCGAAAAAAACATTACCCCCGCCGCCCTCTGGATCACAGCAATCTGGTTCGTTTTTAGAATCTTTTTACACTCTGAAAAATTTGCTATTTCGCTTGGTATGCCCGAAAGGCAGCTTCGTAAACCAAGCGAAGCGGTTGGCCAGTCCGTTCGCTGGCGGCGCGGCAGGATTCGAATTCCGGGGCGACCTGCACGATTTCTTCCCCGCGCAGACCGAGTTTGACAGTGACCTCGCCAAACGGTGTGGTGACGGTCTCAAAGCGGCGGTCGAGCTTCCAACGTTCGACCCGATCCATACGCAAGCCGAAAGCGGTAGTTTCGGCAAAGATCAAGTCCGCTATTTTTGGGAGCGTCGCTTCTTCACAAAGCACGGTTAGCAGCACGCCAGGCCGGTTTTTCTTCATCTGGAGGGGCGATAAAGTGGCGTCCAGTGCACCCGCTTCCATGAGGCGGTTGAGCACGGCTCCGGTGATCTCGGGAGAAAGATCATCCAGGTTGGTTTCCACGCGAACGACGGTATCCGTCAGGTAAGGGGCGGCGGCGCGGGCATTTGTCTCGCCCAGAATGGCTCGCAGGACATTGGGGCGATTGGAAAGTTGGCGGGTGCCGATGCCGTAGCCGATTTTCTCAATGCGCAGGGTGGGCATGACGCCGAAGGAGTGCCCGAACTCGGCAACGATGGCCGCGCCGGTGGGGGTGATGAATTCGAATGGTTCGTCGATCTGGCCGAGCGGAATTCCGGCGAGGATTTCCAGCGTGGCGGGAGCGGGAACAGGGAAGCGGCCATGGGCGCATTCCACCCAGCCCCGGCCCTCGAAAAGCGGTGAGACGCGCACTTCTTCGATACCGAGTTGTTCGATGCCGATGCAGGCACAAATAATATCGGCGATGGAATCGAGCGCGCCAACTTCGTGAAAAGCAACTTCCTCGGGCGGTTTGCCGTGGATTTTTCCCTCGGCAACGGCAATCCGCTGGAAAATGGAGAGGGCGTGCGTTTTGACAAAAGGGCTCAGATCGCTCGCTTCGATGAGGCTGCGGATTTCAGCATGGCTGCGCCCGTGGGCATGGGCGTTGTGCTCATGTTCATGATGCTGCTGTTCACCGTGCTCGTGATCGTGGTGATGGCCGTGATGGTGAGCATGATGATGCCCGTGCTCGTGTTTGGCTTCGTGCCCTTCGTGGTGGTGGACATGATGATGCTCATGCCCGTGCTCGTGGCCATCTCCGCCGCAACTGCAAGGTTCATCTTGATCGTGGCGGTGGGTTGCCCCCTCGTGGATGCCGAATTTGACGCCAGCAATGGCCTGCCGTTGCTGGCGCTCGAAGTGCATGTGGAAATCGCCCAGAGCCAGCTTGGAGAGTTCCCATTCGAGGGTGGAGGGCTTGACGCCGAGGTCGCACAGCGCGCCAACGGTCATGTCGCCGCTGATGCCGGATATGCAGTCGAGAAAAAGGATGCGCATGGGGACTACAAAAACAGAAAACAGCCCGCGCGCAAAGGCGGAAAGACGCTTTACGCCTGCTGGAGTTCCTTTACCAGCGCAGGGAGATCGATTTTCTGGTCGTAGAGCGCCTTGCCCATGATGACGCCGTAGAGTCCCTTCATGCGGTTGAGACGCAGCACATCCTGTGCGCAGGAGACGCCGCCGCTGGCGATCAACTGGCATTTCAACTGCCCGAGGAGGTGTTCCATTTCGGCGAAGTTCGGGCCAACGAGCATCCCGTCGGTGGCGATGTCGGTATAGATGATCGTGCCCGCCTCGGCGGCTTCGACTTGCTTGGCGAGATCGACGGCTTTCACGCCGGAATCTTGGGTCCAGCCTTTGACGGAGACTTCACCGTTGCGGGCGTCAATGCCTACGGCGATCCGTTCCCCGCCGAATTTCGCGGCCATGGCGGCGACGAAATCAACCGACTCTGCGGCGCGGGTGCCGATGACCACGCGCGTCACTCCGGCGTCGAACGCCCGTGCGATGGCTTCCTCGCTGCGCATCCCACCGCCCAACTCGCACGGGACGCCTGCCGCAGCGGTGATGGCGCGAACGGCTTCGAGGTTCTGCGAAACGCCCGAAAAAGCGGCGTCGAGATCGACGATGTGGAGGTAGTCGCCGCCTTCATCGGCCCACTTTTTGGCGAATGCGGCGGGGTCGTTGGAATAGATGGTTTTCTCGGAGGCTTTACCCTGGCGGAGACGGACGACTTGCCCGCCCATCAGGTCGATGGCTGGAAGGAGGATCATGGAGGAATTGCTAAAGGGTAATTGCTAATCGAAGAGGCTCTTTTCGAAATATTACTTTAGCATATCCAAAATAGGGGTAGGCCAGACGCCCAACAGGATGATCAGGAAAATGAGCACACCGATGGTGGCTTTGGTGAGGGCGCTCGCAGGAACGGGGTTGGTGTTTTTAGCGACGTTCCAATACATAGCCCGCACGACTTTTAGATAGTAATAGAATCCCGCGCCAACGGTGATGACGCCGACTGCGACCAACCCCCACTGCTTTGCTTCCACGGCGTCCGCAAAGACGAAGAATTTGCCGAGGAATCCAACGGTGAATGGCACGCCGGCCAGCGAGAGCATGGCGACGGTCATTCCCAAGGCGAGGAACGGCGCTCGCTGGCCCAAGCCGTTGAAGTGGGCGATGTCATCGCCTCCGGTAGCTTTCTGGACGACAATCATGACTAGGAAAGCGAGCAAGGTCATCAAAAAGTAACCGGCGAGGTAGAAGGAAACGGTGATGGGGGCATTGTTGCTCTTCCAGCTTGCGATGGCGACGAGCAGATACCCGGCGTGGCCGATGCTGGAGTAGGCAAGGAGTCGCTTCAGGTTCAACTGCGGCATGGCCGTCAGATTGCCGTAGATCAACGTCAGGATGGCCATGGCGGTGAGAGCTAGCACAGCTTTGCCGGAGGTGGCCGGGGCGTTCAGGAAGGGGAAGATCACCCGCAGCAGCACGATGAACCCTGCGGCTTTGGAGCCGACGGAAAGGAACGCGGTGATCGGCGTTGGTGCGCCTTGGTAAACATCGGGAGCCCAAAGTTGGAAGGGTGCGGCGACGATCTTGAACCCGAAGCCGACCAGCAGCAGCGACATAGCGAAGAGCGCGGCGGTTGTGTTGGCAGGCGGCAGATGAGCCAGTGCATCGCCGACGCGCGCGAGGTTCGTCTGGCCGGTGACGCCGAAGATCCAGGTAATGCCGTAAACGAAAAAGCCGGTGGAGAGCGCGCCGAGGATGAGGTATTTCACGCCCGCCTCCAGGGAAGCGTTCTGTCGGCGCATGTAGGAGACAAGCACGTAGAAGGAGAGCGTGACGAGTTCCAGCGAAACGAAGATCATCACGAAATCGACGGCGGACGCCATCCACATGAGCCCCAGGCAGGTGAAGATGGGCAGCGTGAAAAATTCGCCGAGCCCCGCGTTTTTGCCGGCGGCGGGGATATAGCGGGAGAGGATGGGCCGGAACTCCAGCGCCATGATGAGGACAACAAGCGTGGTTCCCAGCGCGAGCCGCTTGAAGAAGATCGCAAAGGCGTCGGATTTGTAGAACTGGGCGAGTTGTCCGGTTCCTAAATAGATTTGCTGATCGGCGAAAAACGAGAGGCCGAAAATCACACCGATTCCGGCGACGGCGATCCATCCGAGGAACGATTTTTCTTTTTCATCGTCGAAGGCTTCCAGCAAAAGCAGAATCAGCCCGAGAGCGAGAACGGCCAGGTCGAGAGCGAGAGGATTCACAGAGAAATTCATTTGGCGGGGACTGCTAGAACTGCCTTGATGGTGGGCGTGACAAGGTTGACGAAGAGCTGAGGCTGGAACCCGGCGAGCAGGAGGACGGCGAGCAGCAAAAGGATGGCCGGACGGGCGCAGCAGCAGAGGTCTTCAAGGCCAGTCCAGCGTTTGGGGGCTTCCCCCAGGAACGCGGCCCGGTAGCCGCGCAGCATATAGACGGCGGAGATAACCACACCCCAAAGGGCGATGATGGTGGTGACTTGAAAGTTCGAAAAAGCCAGTCCCTTGCCCGCGTGGCTGAACGCCCCGAAGAAGATCGGCAGTTCGGCGGCGAAGTTGCCGAAGCCGGGCAGCCCAATGGAGGCAAAGGCTGCGAGGCCGAAGGTGAACCCGAGGAACGGCATCGGTTTGGCGAGACCGCCGAGCTTGGCGAACTCCAGGCTGCCAGTCCGGGCGCGGACGGCTCCAGCCAGGGCGAAGAGCGCCGCGATGGAGAGCCCGTGGGCGAACATGAGCAACGCCGCGCCGGTGAGCCCCAGCGGATTAAACGCCGCGATGCCCAGAAAAATGTAGCCCATGTGCATCACGCTGGAGTAACCGAGCATGGTATCCAGCCGCTTCTGCGCGATGGTGACGAGGCCGACGTAGAGAATATTCCCGGCGAGCAGGAAGAGGAGCAAGCCGGTCCAGTGCTGCGCCGCTTGCGGCATCAGCGGCAACGCCACTCGTAGCAATCCGTAAAGACCGAATTTTTTCAGCACGCCCGCGTGGAGCATCGCGGCGGGCGCGGGCGCGGAGGCGTAGGCTGGGGGCGCCCAGGAGTGAAACGGGAAGAGGGAAATGAGGGTACCGAAGCCGATCAGCAGGCAGAGGTAAATCCACGGGGTTTGAGGGATGCCGCCGGGCGTGTGAGCGAGCGCCTGGAGGTCCGGGATGCTGAACGTGCGGGCGGCGTCCGGGATGCTCAGGTAGAGGGAGAGCAGGCCGATCAACAAAATGAAGCTGCCGAGCGCGAGGTAGATGGTGATCTTCCACGCGGCGGTGATCCGGTCGCCCGAGCCCCAGATGCCGATCAACAGGAAGGTGGGGATGAGCGCCAATTCATGGAAGGCGTAGAAGAAGAAGAGATCAAGCGAGGCGAACGCTCCCGTGGCCCCGGCAACGATGAACATTAAACAGGCGTAGTAGAGGCTCGGATAACGCTCCAGTTTCTCCGGGTGCGGCGCGATCCAGATGGCAGCCAGGGAGACGATGGCCGTCAGGAGCAGCATGAGGAGGCTCAAGCCGTCTATGCCGAGGAAGAAGCTGATCTTCCAATCCGGAGCGAGGAGAATACTGGAGGTGAATTGGTATCCGGCCTTGGCCTGGTCGAAATGAAAGACCAGGAAAAGTGTGAGGAGCAGGTTCACCGTGGTTGCAAGGAGAGCGCACTTCTTGGCGCAAGCGCCCAAGAGAATGGCAATCGCGGCAACGATCGGGATGGCGATGAGGAAGCTGAGAAGGTTATGCACGGCTATTTAAAGAAAAGGATGAAGTAAAAGAGGGCGACGACTCCAGCTCCGAACAGCAACGCGTACCCTTGCAGGTTGCCAAACTGGGCAAAGCGCATAATGAAACCGCAGCCCCAGGTCGAGCTGGCGAGTCCGCGAACGATGGCGGTGTCGAGGATCCAGCGGTCCACAAAAGCACTGACCCGTGCCAGCAAGTCCTGCGTGTTCCAGACGATGAGGGCGTAGATTTCGTCGAAGTAGAATTTGTTGGCGAAGAGAGGGATGTAGATCGGGTCTTTCTCCTGGCCCCGGTAGATGAGGAAGCCGAGGAGGATGCCCAGCGCACCCACTCCGCTGGCGATGTAGGGAACGATGGAACCTTCGTGGTGGAGTCCTTCGGTATTCAGGAAAATTTCAATGACCTTGGGATACCCGGCGCAGAATGCCGGGATGGCTAGCAGCACGAGCGGAATCCACATCACCGCCGGGGATTCGTGTGCGTGGGCCGCGTGTTCGGTGCGGGCCTTGCCGAAGAAGACCACGACGAATAGCCGCGTCATGTAGAAGGCCGTGAGGAACGCTGCGAAGAGGCCGCAATAGAAAATCGCTTTGTGGCTTTCGCTCGTGGCGATGAGGATCGAGTCCTTGCTGTAAAATCCGCTAAACCAATACACGCCCATGAGAGCCAGCGTGCCGACGGCAAAGGTGGCGGTGGTGATCGGCTGTTTCTTCCAGAGACCGCCCATTTTCCAGATGTCCTGTTCGTGATGGCACGCGTAGATCACCGAGCCCGCGCCGAGGAACAGCAGGGCTTTGAAAAAGGCGTGCGTGAAGAGGTGGAACATCGCGCCGTGGGGCGATGCTACGCCGACGGCCATGACCATGTAGCCAAGCTGCGAAAGAGTGGAGTAGGCGAGCACACGCTTGATGTCGTTCTGCTGCGTGGCCATCAGCGCGGCGAGGACGGCGGTGATGGTGCCGATCCACGCGATGACCTCCATCGCGGCAGGCGCGGCAGAGATGATAAAATAAACCCGCGCCAGCATGTAAACACCGGCAGCGACCATCGTAGCAGCATGGATTAAGGCGGAGACGGGCGTCGGGCCTTCCATGGCGTCCGGTAGCCAGACGTGGAGGGGAAATTGCGCCGACTTGCCGACGGTGCCGCAGAAGATGCACAGCGCGGCGAACGTGGCGAACGGCAGGAACGCAGGATTCTTTGTGAGCGCCGGGAGCACGGCCTGGATGCCCTGGAAGTCAATCGACTTGGTGGCCGTCCAAATCAAGAGGATGCCGAGCATGAACCCGAAGTCGCCGAGCCGGTTGCAGATGAACGCTTTGTTGGCGGCGGCGGGCGGCGCGGGGTTGTAAAACCAATGTCCGATCAAAATGTAGGAACTGACGCCCACCAATTCCCAAAAGATAAACATCATCAGGAAGTTGTTGGCGAAGACGATGCCGAGCATCGAAAACATGAACATCGAGAGCCCTGCGAAGTAGCGCGATTTCCCCTCGTCGTCGGCCATGTAGCCCCACGAGTAGATATGGATGAGCGTGCCGATGCCGGTGACAACGATCAGCATCGCCTTGCTCAAGCCATCAATGGTGATGCCGATGGGGATTTGAAATTTGACGCTGGTGAAGGCACTAAAATCGAGCCACGGGAATTGGAATGCCTTGGTGGAATCGCCCAGATTACGAAAAAGAAGAACACTGGCCGTCAGCGAACCCAGCACCGCTGCGATGGAGATCGCCGCGCTCAGGTTCCGCCACCGTTGGGTGAACAGGATGATGAACACCGCGCTGAGGAGCGGAGTGAAGAGAATGATCCAGGGAAGGTTCTGCATACTAGAACTTGAGCGAGTTAAGGTCTTCGACGTTCGTTGTCTGCCGGGCGCGGTAGAGGGCGACGATGATCGCCAGGCCCACGGCCACTTCAGCGGCGGCGACGGTGATGATGAAGAACACCAGCATCTGGCCGTTGTAATTGGGGAGGCCTTCCGCGCCGTTGAACCGGGAGAAGGCGACCAGCGAGAGATTCGCGGCGTTGAGCATCAATTCCAGCGCCATGAAAATAATGATGATGTTGCGCCGCAGGAGCACCCCCGCGAAGCCGAGGGTGAAGAGGAGGCCGCTGACCAGCAGATAATCGTTGAGAGTAACCATGGCGTTATTTCAATTCGCGTTTGCTAAGGACCACCACGCCGATACTCGCGACAAGGATCAGCACCCCGATGACCTGGAAGGGGAGGTTGTAGTTGCTAAAAAGCGTCATGCCGATGTTGGAGGCGTCGTTGAGCGGAGCGGTGAGGGGAATCAGCGGTTTCTTGCCCGCCGGGAAGCTGTGGAGGACGAGGACGATTTGCGCGACGAACAGGAGCGCCAGCCCCGTGCCGCCAATCAGCACCGGGAGGTTCAGTTGCCGCCGCTGCTCGGCTTTAAGATCGAGCAGCATGATGATGAACAGGAAGAGCACCATCACAGCGCCCGCATAGACGAGGATTTGGATGACGCCGATGAAGTAAGCGTCCAGGCTAAAGAAGAGCGCCGCGAGTCCAAGGAAGGAAACGACGAGGCTCAACGCGCTGGCGACCGGGTTGCGGTTGACAATGGTTGCTGCGCCGAAGCCGAGCATCAGGGCTGAGAATATCCAGAAGAGAATGGGTGACATGGGAAAATTGCTAATTGAAGCGCTACTTCTTTTCGTTCCATTTGTTAACGAGATCGGGCCGCAGGCCACCCATCTCGATGAGTTTGGCTTTGTCGTGCATCATTGCGGCACGGCTGGTGCCGGTGATCGCGTATTCTTTTTTCAGAAAGATCGCCTGTTCGGGGCAGACTTCCTCGCAGAGACCGCAGTAGATGCAGCGGATCATGTCGATATCAAATTCCACCGGGTATTTCTCGACCTTGGCAAACTTGCCATCAGCTGGAATCTCACCCGGCTTAATGCGGATGGCGCGGGGAGGGCAGATGAATTCGCAAAGCTGGCAGGCGACGCAGCGGGTCCGCCCGTGTTCGTCGGAAACAAGCGCCGGCGCGCCCCGGTAATGTTCGGGGAGATGGGAGTCCCATTTCTCCTCCGGGTATTGCATGCAGACGTGGGTCTTGCCGCGGAGCATCCGTATGAGGTGCCCGAGCGTGATGCGTAACCCCGCAAGAACAGTGGGTAGGTAAATCTTTTCCGCGAAAGTCAGTTTGGGACGTGGAACTTGGTAAGCCATGACGTTAGGGCACGAATGCGACGATGAGGGCGGTGATGAAGATGTTCACAAGGGCGATTTCAAAGAGCCAGATCCAGCCCAGTTTCATGAGTTGATCGTAGCGGAAACGCGGGATCGTCCATCGGATGAAGATGAAGAAGATCAGGAACGCGATGACCTTGGCGAAGAAGACGCCGATGTTGACGATTCCCCAATACCAGTGCTGACTTCCGTCCGGGATGAACGGGCAATGCCAACCGCCAAGGAAAAGGGTGACGATGAAGGCGGAACCGGTGATCATGGCAGTGTATTCGCCCAGGAAGAAGAGGGCAAATTTCATGGAGGAGTATTCGGTGTGGTATCCGCCGACCAATTCAGTTTCGGCCTCGGGAAGATCGAAGGGGAGGCGGTTCGTCTCCGCAAACATGGAGATCGTGAAGACGATGAAGGAGATGAGAACGGGGAAGACGAGCAGATAGCTTGCAAGCGAGGTTGGAAGATGCGGATGCGCGGCGGTGATGCCCGGCAGGAGCATCCATCCGTTTTTCACTTGGTAATCGACGATCTCAACTAGGTTCAACTTGCCGATGATGAGAAAGAGCGGGACGACGGAAAGTCCCAGCGCCAGTTCGTAGGAGATCAACTGCGAGGTGGAGCGGATTGCACCCAAGAACGGGTATTTGGAGTTAGCAGACCAACCGGCCAGCACGATGCCATAAACGCCCAGTGACGAAATGGCGAAGATGAACAACGGGCCAATGTCCACCTTGGCGATGACCATGTCTACACCCGTGATCTTGCTGCCGAACGGGATCACCGCCAGCGCGATGATGGCTGCAGAGATGCCGAGGCCAGGGGCGATCCAATAGTAAAATTTTTTCACGTAGGCCGGGGTGAAGTCTTCTTTCAAGAGGAGCTTAAAGGCGTCGGCGATTGGCTGACCCAAGCCACCGAGAATAGGCGACCAGTCTTTCCACTTCAGTCCGAGCCAGCTTCCCGCAACGCTTAGAGGGAACCCGGTGCGGTTCGGGCCAAACCGATCCTGCATGAGCGAGCTGACGCGACGTTCAGCATAAACCGTATAGGAAACCAGCACGAGCACGGCACTAAGCAGGCCTATGGACTTCAGTAGCGTTGTCGAAACCATGAAGGGAAGTGGTTCGGACAAATATTGGCAAATGGCGTGGAAAATAGCGTTCATTAGGAAACAGGTTGTAATTGCACGCCGAGGTCACTGATCTTGCTCAAGCTCAATCCGGCCAGGGTGGGTGTGGCATTAGTCATTGCTTTTACAACATCTTCAATAGTGGCGAAGCCTAGGCTTGATCCCGTGACTACTTCAGTGAGCGCGACAAGGATTTCCCAGTCGTCGCGCGCCAAGCCAGGAGGCTGAATCGCCCGGTTGAGCCGTTGGAGGTGTCCGTTTTTATTGATCATCGAGCCCCGTTTTTCAGCAAACCCGGCGCTCGGCAGCACGAAGCCTGCGGCGGCGGTGGTCGCGTTGGGCAGCATGGCGGTGACGATGAGGACTTCAAGCTTCCGCAAATCGGCTTCGACCAGTCCGGCCTGCGTGGCGTCTTCGCCGAGGACGATCAGTGCTTTGATTGCGCCGTTGCGAATGCCATCCGCAATGGTGGGAAGGTTAGAACCGGGCGTGGGAGTACTGATGCCGAGGAGTTTCGCCCCCGCCGTGTTCGGGGTGCGGTCCACGCTCAGAAGCAAATCGTCTCCCTCGCCAGAATGCGGAACGATGTCATGCTGCGAGACGCCAAGCCCTTGGATCAACAGACCCGCGAGATACAACTCCTCGTTGGTCATTTTGCCGGAGGCGATGACGGCGATCTGGCCGGGCTGATACGGCTTCAACGCCGCAGCAAAGCTGGCAATCGCGGCTTTCCAGTCGGATTGTTCCGTGCCATGCACCACGGGGCTGAGAAGCCGCTCCGTGCTGTGCAGATCGTGGAAGTTGAGCCGCCCGTAATCGCACATCCAAGCTTGGTTGACATCGTTGTTCTCGCGCGGCGTCTGGCGATACACGATGTTCTCCCGCGCACTGATGACGGTGTTGCAGCCGGTGGCGCAACTGGTGCAGATGCTCTTGGTTTCCTTGAGGAACCAGGTGCGCATCTTGAAGCGAAAATCGGTGGAAGTGAGCGCTCCGACGGGGCAGAGATCGACGGTGTTGAGCGAGTAATTGCTGTCGAGGCTTCTGCCGGGAGCGCAGGTGATGGTGTTGTAGCTGCCGCGTTCGACAATGCCGATCACGTCGTCCTTCGCCACCTCGCGCATAAACCGGATGCAGCGGGTGCAGAGGATGCAGCGCTCGTCGTCGAGCGTGACGCGCGGGCCGATCTCCACGCGCTTCGGTTTTTTGACCTTCTCCTCGATGAACCGGGAGTTGGCCTGGCCGTAATCAACCGAAAACTCCTGCAACCGGCATTCGCCCGCCTGATCGCAGATGGGGCAGTCGAGCGGGTGGTTGATGAGCAGAAATTCGAGCACGCCGTTGCGGGCTTCCTTGACGATCTCGGAATCGGTGCGAACGCCGAGCCCTTCGCTCACATCCTGTGCGCAGGAAATTTGCGGGCGCGGAATCCAGTTGAGGACAGGCTTGCCATCGGTGCCGAGTTCCGGCTTGCGATCCGGTCCCATCTTGGGCATGCCGAGCTGCACCATGCACATGCGGCAGTTGCCGGGAGAGGTGAGCTTCGGGTGGTAACAATAGCGCGGGATGAATTTGCCCGCCTGCGAACACGCTTCGATGACGCGCGTGCCTTTGGGAAATTGGTGCCATACGCCGTCAATCTGGACGTTGACGAGTTCGACGGGCTTGGGTGTGGTGGCTTCAGTAGTCAAATTTCTTCTCCTTTTTGGACTGGTTGGAACGCAAGCCAATAGTTTCACGTCTCATTTTCAACACCTTAAACACTTTGACTGCACACCAAGCGAAAACCGGCGATAAAATAAGAACGAATAATGTGAGGCCATAAAGGAGTCCACGCACAAGTGCCCCGCCATCAAACATGGCAAGTAATATGTTCATTAGTGGCTCCCTCCGGTTAAGGTTGCGCTCAAAAATTCCGGCGGGGTGAAAGCTGGAACCGTTTTCTTGGCGAGCGCGGCAAACTCCTCGGGGAACTTCGCTACGAAGCTCATGGTCGGCCACGAGCAGGCTTCGCCAAAGGCGCAGATTGTCTTGCCTGCGATGTTGTTGGAGACGCTGGCGAGCAAGGCGGGATCGCTTTCCACGCCACCACCCTCCAACATGCGGTCGGTGATCTTGCGCATCCAGAGCGCCCCTTCGCGGCACGGCGTGCATTGGCCGCAGCTTTCATGCGCGTAGAATTGGTTCAAATTGTTGAGCGTCTCCACCATGTCGCGCGTGTCGTCCATGACGATCACGCCGCCGGAGCCCGCCATACTCCCGCAAGCGGCCATGGTGTCAAAATCCATTGGAATATCGAGCACGCTGATTTCCTTTTCCAGCATGCTACCGTCGACAGCCTTGGTCTTGATCTTAAACCGTTCGTCCGCGCGGAAAACCTTTGCGGAACTGCCGCCGGGGATGATCGCCTTGAGCTTGCGCCCCGGCTTCATTCCGCCGCAGAGGTCGTTGATCAGTTCGCCCAACGTGAGGGAGCCGACTTCGATCTCAAAATAGCCGGGCCGCACCACGTCGCCGCTGACGCCGACGATGCGGGTGCCGGTGTTGTTAGGCGTGCCGATCTTGGCAAACTCCGCGCCGCCCATGCGGACGATGTGTTTGACGTGGCAGAGCGTCTCCACGTTGTTGACGATGGTGGGACACTGGTAGAGGCCCAGCACCGCCGGGAAATACGGCGGCTTGATGCGCGGGTAAGCGCGTTTGCCTTCGAGCGATTCGATGAGTCCGGTTTCCTCGCCGCAGATGTAAGCGCCCGCGCCGCGATGAACGTAAATTTCGAGGTCGAACCCCGTGCCCAGAATATTCTTCCCAAGAAACCCCTTCGCCTTCGCTTCAGCGATGGCCTGCTCAAGGAGCTTCGCGCCGAGCGGAAACTCGCCCCGGATGTAGAGATAAGCCAGGTGGACGTTGAGCGCGAAGGAGGAGATGATCATCCCTTCGATCAACTGGTGCGGGTCCTGATGGATGATGTAGCGATCCTTGAAGGTGCCGGGCTCGGATTCGTCGGCGTTGCAGATCAAATAAATCGGCTTCGTTTCGCCGGGCCGGATGAAGCCCCATTTGACGCCGCACGGGAAACCTGCGCCACCACGTCCGCGCAGGGCGGAGGTTTTCACTTCCGCAACGATGTCAGCCGGGGCCATCTTGACGGCTTTTTTCAAGTCCTCATACCCGCCGTTGCGCAGGTAGCAGTCAATGTCCGGCGTATAGCCTTCGCGGTCGATGTTGGCGAAGACGATCCGCTTTTCGCGCGGGTGTGGGATGCGGCGGGCGGGCGCTGGCATGGTTACTTGTATTGGGAAAGGATTTGTGAAATTTCGTCGGCGGTGACGGCTTCGTAGAAGTCGTCGTTGACCATCATGACAGGGCCGCTTCCGCAGCTCGCCAGGCATTCGACGGATTCGATGGAAAATTTTCCGTCCGGGCTCACGGTAACGGGATCGCCATGGCTATGGCCCGAGCACTTGATGCCCGTGGCTTCACAGAGCTTGGCTTTCAAACCCTCCGCCCCGGCCAGCGCGCAGGAGAGCGTCTTGCAGACGCGGATGTGGTGTTTGCCGGGCGGTTTGCGGCGGAACATTGGGTAGAACGTCACCAGCTCCAAAATGTGGATCGGCTGAAGCTCCAATTTTTCGGCGATCCAGGCGCTGGCTTCCTCGGAGATATAGCCGAAGTGTTCCTGAAAAAGGTGCAGCAAGGGGAGGGAAGCGCTCCGTTTGGAAACGGGGTAGTGCGAGATCGCCTCGTCGATTTGAGCTAGGAGTTGCGGTGGAATCTGCATGACTTACTTTCCGATTTTTCCCTCAATGGAAGGGATACCCTTGACGGGGCCTTCGGCGAGCCGGTCGCCGACAAAGGTGAGTTCAAATTTTCCCCCGTTCTGCTCATAGACATAACGGGTGACAGGGAGCGTCTTGACTTCGCGCGAGACCAGTTCCGGCCCGGAGCTCATCCGGCTGGGCGCGCCGAGAATCGATTCAACCTCCTTGGTGGTCATGTCCGGCTTGACCGCGCGCAGATTCGCCTCCGCGATCTTGCGTTCGCACGCACCGCAGGCTGCCGAAGCGAGGACCACACTGAGAAGAAGAATCGGGCGCATCGTGTAATTATCGGTCACACTCGCCCATGACGAAGTCCAGGCTGCCAAGGATGGATGGCACGTCGCCGATAAGGTGGTCTTTGAGGATTTCCGGCAGGATCGCCAGGTTGCAGAACGACGGGGAGTGAATCTTGAGCCGGTGAGGACTGCCACCGCCGAGGCTGTTGATGTAGAAGCCAAGCTCTCCCTTCGGGTTTTCCGCTGCGAAATAGATTTCTCCGGAAGGGGCATTAACACCTTCCGTGTGGAGGATGAAGTGGTTGATTAACTCCTCCATCTTCGTGAGGACTTCCCGCTTGTCGGCGCGGAAATTCTTCGGATCGGCGATGTTCACCGGGCCGCTGGGCAGTTTGTTGATCACCTGGCGCAGAATATTAATGCTCTGGCGGATTTCTTCGAGCCGGACGTAGTAGCGATCGTAGCTGTCGCCCACGGTGCCGACCGGAACATCGAAATCGTAGCGCTCGTAATCGAGATAAGGCTGACGTTTGCGCAAGTCGTGATCCACGCCGGAACCGCGCAGATTCGGGCCGGTGATGCCGTAATCAATGGCCATCTCGCGGGTGATGACACCGATGTCCTTGGTGCGGTCCACGAAAATTCGGTTACGCGTGATGAGGGCGTCAATTTCATCCACCGCAGGGGCCACTTCATCGAGGAATTTGCTCAACTGCGGGAGGAAACCTTCCGGGAGATCGCGGAGTTGCCCGCCGACCCGCGTGTAGCTGGTCGTCAAGCGTGCGCCGGTGAGGAGTTCACAAAGGTTATAGACCTTTTCGCGCTCGGCCATCGTGTAGAGGAAAACGGTCATCGCGCCCGTATCCATGGCGAAGCAGCCCAGGCCGAGCAGGTGGGAGGAGATGCGGGCCATTTCACAGCAGAGCACTCGGATCGCCTTGCCGCGCGGCGGCAGTTCCCAGCCCATCAGTTTTTCGACCGCCAGGGCATAGGCAACATTGTTTGCCAGCGGAGCCAGGTAGTCCAGCCGATCCGTGTAAGGAACGAACTGATTGTATTGCATCGACTCGGCGATTTTCTCGCTGCCACGGTGCAGGTAACCGACATCCGGGATCGCTTTGGTGATGGTTTCGCCGTCGAGTTCGAGGATGATCCGCAACACGCCGTGGGTGGCCGGGTGGGACGGTCCCATGTTGAGGACGAGCTTTTCGCCGAGCATGTCGGTGAGCGCGCCATCGGTGGAAGGCGTGGAATCGAGGTGTTGCAGGGTGCGTCCGAGGGTATCGGACGATTCAAACTCGTGCTTGGTGACGGCCATTTTAAGTGGGTAAAAAGGAAAAGACGGGGGAAATTTAAGGTGCTGGTGGAAAGGGAGGCAAGTGTATTGTGAAAACTTTCACAAAGTAGGAAATCTGATTTCCGGGGAATCCTGCTGAGGGGTTCCTTGTATATCCTCAGCATTTTGGCAAACCAGCCAGCGCCATGGCGATCTCTTCGGCGGGATACTCGTAGTTCACCAGTTTGCCCGCCATAAAGTCCGTGTAAGCCTGCATGTCGAAATGTCCATGGCCGGATACGTTGATGAGGATCGTTCGGCTGACGCCTTCTTCCTTGCAGCGCAGGGCTTCGCGGAGCGCCGCCGCAATGGCATGATTCGATTCGGGAGCCGGAATAATGCCCTCGGCACGGGCGAATTGAATCCCAGCGCTAAAGGACTCGATTTGCGCCACGGTCGTCGCTTCCGCAAGTCCTTCCGCAACCACCTGACTCACCAGCGGAGCCATGCCATGGTAACGCAGTCCGCCCGCGTGGAATCCCGGCGGCACGAACGTGCTGCCCAGCGTGTGCATCTTTACCAGCGGCGTGAGGTGCGCGGTGTCGCCGTAATCGTAGGCGTAATGCCCGCGCGTGAGGCTTGGACAGGCTTCGGGTTCCACTGCCACGACCCGCAACCCTGAGCGCTCGCCGCGCAACACATGGCCCAGAAAGGGGAATGCGATCCCCGCGAAATTTGATCCGCCCCCCGTGCAGGCGACGATCACGTCTGCCTGATCCCCGGCCATCTCCAGTTGTTTTACCGCCTCCAATCCGATGACCGTCTGGTGCAGGAGCACATGGTTGAGCACGCTGCCGAGCGCATACTTGGCGTCCGGATTTTGCGCTGCCACTTCGACCGCTTCGGAAATAGCCATGCCGAGCGAGCCGGAGCATTCCGGGTCTTTGGCAAGGATTGCGCGACCCGCCTCGGTCTCGTTGCTGGGGCTGGCGGTGACTTGCGCGCCGAAGGTCTCCATCAGGGCGCGGCGGTAGGGCTTCTGGTTGTAGCTGACCCGTACCATGTAAATTTTGCAGCCGAGTCCGAAGAAATTGCAGGCCATCGCCAGGGAGGAACCCCACTGGCCCGCGCCGGTTTCCGTTACCAGCCGTTTAACGCCTTCGGCCTTGTTGTAATACGCTTGGGCGATGGCGGAATTGGGCTTGTGCGAACCCGCCGGACTGACGCCTTCGTATTTGTAATAAATCTTCGCGGGAGTATCGAGAGCGCGTTCCAGTCGCCGCGCCCGGAAGAGCGGCGAGGGGCGCCATTGCTTGTAAATTTCCCGAACGGGTTCTGGAATGGGAATGTTGCGCTCTGTGGAGACCTCCTGCGCAATGATCGCATCAGGGAAAAGCGGCGCGAGGTCGGCTGGCCCAATCGGTTGGTGCGTGCCGGGATGTAAAACCGCTGGCGGTGCCTGCCGCAAATCGGCGACGATATTGTACCAAGTCTCGGGGATGTCCGTTTCGGGGAGGAGGTATTTGATCTGGTCGTTCATGGGAAAAGTCTTTTGAAGTCGTCCGTGTTGGCGCGCGCATCCATTAAGCTGGCATTCCGTTTTCCTCAACTGCCGATGCGGATGCTTCCTGCCGTTCGCTGTGCAAATCCCCGTGTTTACCGAAGCTCTCGGCGACGCTCGGGATGGGATTGGCGTTTGCGGTGCCGATGATGTCGCTGCTTTCGTGGGAGCCCTCGCGCTTGGTGAACTTCACGCCGACGAGCTTGGATACGCCGTGTTCTTCCATCGTTACGCCATAGATGATGTCCGCCTTGGCAATGGTCCGCTTGTTATGGGAAATCACCACGAACTGGCTTTGAGTTACAAAGCGGTCCAGAATTTTGATGAACCGATTGATGTTCGATTCGTCCAGCGGCGCATCCATTTCGTCGAGGATGCAGAACGGCGACGGCTTGACCATGTAGATGGAGAAGAGGAGCGCCACCGCCGTCATGGTTTTCTCGCCGCCGGAGAGAAGGGAGATGGAGGTAAGTTGCTTGCCGGGCGGTTTGGCGATGATGTCGATGCCGCTTTCCAGCGGATCGCTTTCATCCAGCAGGAGCAGGTTCGCTTTGCCGCCTCCAAAGAGTTCGCAGAACATCTCTTGGAAGTTGACGCGCACCTGCTCGAACGTGTCCGCGAACAGCGTTTTGGTGGTCTGGTTGATCTTGGCGATGACTTCGAGCAGTTCGGCTTTCGATCTCTCCAGATCGCCGTTCTGCTGTTCGAGGAATTTGAAGCGCTCTTCGAGTTCGTCGTATTCCTGAATGGCTTCGATGTTGACGGGACCCATCGCTTCGAGTTTCGCGTCGAGTTCCTTGATGTGGGCCTCGATCTGCTCCCAATCGGGACCGTCGTCGGAAGCAGTGGGTGCGGTTTCCTCCGTCTCCGGCACTTCGGGCGCCGGTTCGGTTTCCTCGCTTTCTACATCAGCCGATTTACGCCGCTTGTTGAATTCGCGGACGGTGGTGAAGAACGTGTAGCTGTCGGACTCGAACTCGCGGATGTCGATCTGGTAGCGATGTTGGACGCGCTCGCAGAGGGCTTCGATTCGCAGAGCGAGTTGCGAGGAGCGAACCTCCACCTGAGTGCGGCTTTCGTGACAGTGTGTCAGGTCATACCGGGCCTGGCGCAGGCTGTTTTCCAAGGTATCCACCTGGAGGGCGATGGCAGTGCGTTCGTTGAGGAGCCTCTGGACGGCTTCTCCGGCTTCGGTCAGCCTGCCTTCACCTTGGGCGACGCCCGAGCGAATGTTTTCCGAGTCCTCGCCAAGCTGGGCGATTTTGACGGTGTAGGCGGCGATGTCGCGACGACGTTGCTCGATCAACTCGCGCAACTCCGCCATGCGCGAGTGCATCGGCTGGCGCTCGTTTTGTAGCGAGGCGAAGCGCTGCTTTTCCGTGGCGAAGTGGACGCGCAACTCGTTGAGTTCGTTGGTGAACGCCGATTCATTTTCGCGCAATCCAGCCAAGCTGTTTTGCAGTCCGATCTGGCGCGCCTGCTGCCCGGCGATTTCGGCTGCCGCCGCTTCCGCATCTTCTTCCAGCGTGGTTAGTCGGGCGACAGCTTCCTCGTGGCGGCGTTCGATGGAGTCGCGCTCCGTGCCGAAGCTTTCCATTTTACGCTCGGTATCCTGGGACTCGCGTCCGAGAGCCGTAAAGCGTTCCTGTAAATGTTGCAGGGTGAGGGTGCGCGTTTGCGATTCCTCGCGCGCCTCCTGCTGCCGTTGCTGTGCGGCTTCGAGCCGGGCAGAGGCATCGTGGCGGCGCAACGTCATTTCGGCCAAGGCAGAACGGATGGCACTCGCCTCGGTTTCAAGCTCGGCGATTTGCGCTTTGCGCTGGAGAACGCTCGATCCGGTCTCGTCCTTGCTCTGACCGCCGAGCACGATCCCTTCGCGTGTGACGATCTCGCCCGCCAGGGTCACGAACTGGTAACGCGGCGCGCTGTTGTCGAGGCTCAGTTGCCCCACGGGGCCAGCCTCGGCCAGGCGTAGCGCGGTTTCGAGGTTTTCAACGAGGACGACGCCCGCAAGCAATTGCTTGAGCAGCGGATCCACCTCCGGCTGGCATTTTACCTTGTCAATGGCCCAGCCGAGCGCGCCCGCTGGAAGAGTGAATTCGGCGGATTGCTGGTGGGCGGTGGCGCTCCAGAGCGGACGCAACGCGAGCGAGGCGCGGCCCAGTTTTTTGGTATAAAGCGTCTTCACCACGGCCTCGGCCACCAGCGTGTCCTTCATCACGATAGCCTGCAAATTCTGGCCGAGTGCGGTTTCGATGGGGAGGATGTGCGCCAGGCCTACCTCGATGAATTGCGCCAGAGCCCCGAGGATGGCCGGTTTGTAAAAGGAAGGATTATCGAGCCCCTTGAGGACGGCTTGCGTGCCTTCGGAGAAACCCTCGCCGTCGGCGTTGAGCTGGCGCAGGACGTCGAGTTTCGATTCGCGCTCCGACAGTCGGCGGCTTTCCGTGTGAAGGTCTTTGTCGAGCAGCGAAAGCTCGGACTGCGTGGCGCGCACGAGGGTTTCCGCTTCTGCCACTTCTGTTTTGAGGGCTTCAAGCGATTGCCCTGTTTGCGCGATCTGGGTCTTGATCTCCGCCTCCTGGCTTTGCAGGGTTTCGCTGGCGTTGCGCAGTTTCTCGATTTCCTCGCCCATGATGGCCAGGCGCGCCTGCGAGCCATCGCGGGTGTTGATGCAACCGGCGATGTCGGCGCGCAGTGTGGCAAGCCGATTTTCGATCTGGGCGGTTTGCGCAAAGATCGCCTGGTGCTGGCGTTCCAATTCGACGCGCTGGGCGGTCAGGTCTCCCGCCGAAGACTGGCGTTCCTGCAATTGCGCCTCTTCCCGGCCGAGAACTCCATGCAAAGCTTCGAGTTCTTGGTCAATGTGTTCGATTTGGGCTTTCTGGGCGGCGAGCCGCTCGTCGGAGGCGGTAATGTCCGCTTCATAACGTTCTACCAGTGCCGTGAATTCCGCCTGGCGTTCGTTATTGAAGCCGATCCGGCTTTCTCCCTGCGTGATCCGGTTATGCAACTCGTTCACGTTCTGGCGGCCTTGCGTCAGTTTTTCTTCCAGAAGCTCCAGTTCCTGGCGCTGTTTTGCCACGGCTGCTTCCTGTTCGCGGACATCCTGCTCGCGCAGTTCCTGATTGGTGTTGAGCAGCTTGCTTTCCTCGGCGACAGCACTGCGCTGGGCCTCCAGATCGCGGTAAAGCCGCTGGCTGTTGTGAGTGTCGAGGATGCGCAGGTCCGCGAGGACGGCCTGGTAACGTCGCGCCTTGCCCGCCTGCCGTTGGAGGGAGCCGATTTGCCGTTTGACCTCACGGATCACATCGCTGAGCCGGAGCAAATTCGCCTCCGTTGCTTCCAGCTTGCGAAGCGCCTCCCGCCGTTGGGCTTTGAATTTGGTGATCCCGGCGGCTTCCTCGAAAATAGCGCGCCGATCCTCGGGCCGCGAGGAGAGGATTTGGTCGATCTTGCCCTGCTCCATGATGGAGTAGGCGCTGCGGCCCACGCCGGTATCCATGAAAAGTTGATGGATGTCGCGCAGACGGCACGGCGTTTTATTGAGGAAATACTCGCCCTGGCCGTCGCGATAGACGCGGCGGGTGATGGTCACTTCGTTCCAGGCAACGCCGAGGTCTTTTTCGCAATCGGCGAACGTCATGGAGACTTCGGCCATGCCCAGGGCCGGGCGCGCATCCGTGCCGGAAAAAATCACATCCGCCATTTCGCCGCCGCGCAGGGCCTTGGCCGACTGCTCGCCCAGCACCCAGCGCACGGCGTCGAGGACGTTGGATTTGCCGCACCCGTTCGGCCCGACAATCACCGTCACCCCCCGGTCAAACGTCAGGACGGTTTTGGAGACGAACGACTTGAATCCGAGGATTTCGAGCGACTGGAGATACATGGGTGGTAGGGCGAAAGAGGGGAAAGAAACGGCAAAAATTTATAGAACCCCGCCGTCTCCCGCAAGGAAGAATGGCTGGAGTGGAAACAAAGGCGTCATCTCAGAGTGAGAAAAGACGCAGCGAATGCTGTTCCAATGGGTCAAGCCGCCTCGTTTGTGGCCAGAGCGTTCAATTTTGCCATCTCTGCCTCGCCAATGAGCCGGTTTTTCACCAGTTCGTCGGTCTGAATCCTACCGTCGCGCATGACGATGTTGCGCTTGGTGTAGGCAGCGATGTCCGGCTCGTGCGTGACCATGATGATGGTGATTCCCTGGTCGTTGAGCCGCTGGAAGACGTTCATGATTTCGACGCTGGTGCGGCTGTCGAGGTTGCCGGTCGGCTCGTCGGCGAGAAGCACCTCGGGGTCGTTAATCAGCGCCCGGGCAATCGCCACGCGTTGTTGCTGACCACCAGAAAGCTCGTTGGGGTGGTGGTCTGCCCGTTCCGAAAGCCCGACGATGTCGAGGACGTGCTCGGCGCGTTCGCGCATTTCGTGCGCAGTGAAACGGCGGGCGGCGTAGAGCAGGGGAAGTTCGACGTTTTCCAGGGCGGACGTGCGCGCAAGCAGGTTGAAGCTCTGGAAGACGAACCCGAGTTTGTGGTTGCGAATGGTGGCCAGTTCGTCGCGGTCGAGGTGGGAGACATTAATGCCGTCGAGCAGATAGCGCCCGGCAGTGGGGCGGTCGAGGCAGCCGAGCAGATTCATGAGGGTTGATTTGCCCGAACCGCTGGACCCCATGAACGCCACGAATTCGCCCTTGTGGATCGAGAGCGAGACGTTGCGCACGGCTTTCACATCGACCTCGCCGGTGTGGTAGGTCTTGTCGATCGCTTCGAGTTGGATAACGGGAGGCATCTCTGGCTACCTCATCCTCATGCCGCCACTGAGGGGATTGGAAGCGCCGGGAGGCGTGGACGCTTGTTGCTGTGTCTGGTTCCCGGTGGAGCCAATGATGACTGGGTCGCCTTCGTTGAGCCCTTCGAGCACTTCAGTGTGGATACCGTCGCTAATGCCGGTCTTGATTTGGACGGGCTCGGGTTTGCCGTTGCGCAAAACATAGACGGTGCGCTGGTTGCGCCGATCAGCTTTTTTGCCCTCTGGTTTCTGGGAACTGCTGACGGGTTGGGAGTTGGCGGCATCGGGCATGCGAAAGCGGAACGCCGCGCTGCCCAGTTTGAGGACGTTCTCCCTGTGGGCTACGATGATGGAGGCATTGGCGGTCATGCCAGGGCGCAGTTTCAAGTCGTCGTTGAAGACGCTGATTACGGTATCGTAGCTGACCACGTTCTGGACGGTTACGGCGGCGTTGCGCACTTGGACAACCTTGCCATGGAAGGTCCGCATGGGGAAGGCGTCCACGGTGAAATCCACGGTCTGGTCCACATCCACATTGCCGACATCGGCCTCGGCCACGTTGGAGTCGATCTGCATTTTGGCAAGGTCGTTGGCGATGATGAAGATGACCGGCGCGGAAAGGCTGGCGGCCACGGTCTGTCCGACATCCACGCTGCGCGAGATCACGATGCCATCAATAGGCGAAAAGATGGTGCAGTGTTCAAAATCCACGCGCGCCTTGGCTAGAGCGCCTTCTTTGATTTTCACGGTGGCCTCGGCCTGGTGAAGGGTGGCAGTATCTTGATCCAGCGTGGCTTGGGGAAGGGCATTGCCCGCCCGCAAATCCTGACTTCGTTTTAGGTTGATCTGCGCCAGTTCCAGGCCTGCCTTGGCGCTGGCGAGGTCTCCCTCCGCCTGCATGACGGCCGCTTGGTAGATTGCCGGGTCAATCTGCGCCACCACCTGTCCGGCTTTGACCGGGGAATTAAAATCCGCAAAGAGTTTTGAGATGATGCCGGAAATCTGGCTACCCACTTGCACGTTGAGCACCGGATTGATTGTCCCCGTGGCGGTGACAGACTGGATGATGTCGCCCCGCAGGACGGGGATTGTTTGATAGGTGACGGCCTCGGCAGTGCGGTGCTGCCAGTATGCCCAGCCGCCTCCGACTCCCACAACGAGCAGCAGCAACAGAACGATCTTTTTGAAAGCAGAATTGGATTTCGGTGCCATGGAGAGAATTCTTATTTAACTTTCGATTGCTCAACCCGTTCCCGTTGGAATGCCGCTTCGGCGCGTTTTAAATTCCGCAGAGCAATCTGGTAGTCATAGATTTGGTTCGTGAGCAACGTACGGGCGTTGTTCAAATCGCGCAAGGCGGTCTGGGCGTCCAGGCTCGTCGCTGTGCCAGCCTGATATTGCGCTTGGGAATCGGTGTAGTTTTGGGTGGAGGCTTCCACTTCGGCGGTGAGCGCTTTGAGCGCTTCTCGTCCCGTTTGAACACTGATCCACGCGGTTTTCACGTCGGATTCAACGGATTTTGTGGTCTTCTCCAAATTCAGCCGCGCCTCGGAAATCTGGTGGTTTGCCGTAATCAAGTCGATCTCACGCTGTCCGCCCGTGAGGAACGGCATCTGCACGGAGATGACGGCGGATTTGTCATAGCTCCGTCCCGTGCTATCTCCGGTGTTGTGACTCCACTGGGTGCTGGCTTGGGCGACAATTTTGGGACCGTATTCGGCCACGACTTCGCCCTTCAGCGCGATTTGTTGATCCACGGCGATGGTGCTGACTTTGACGTCTTCGCGGTTGTCGTAGGCGGTTTTTAGCAAGTCGTCGAAAGGTGTGCCAAGGTCGGATTCGACAGGCGGTTCCGAGAGGATGAAATCCGTTTTGCCACCCAGATTGAGAATATTACTCAGCGTATCGCGAGCGGTATCCAAGACACCTTGGGATTGGATGAGCGTATTGTGGGCGTCCTCCAGGGTAGCCCGTGCGCGCAGCACATCAATGCGCGCCACAGCGCCCGCGTTGAACCTCGCCTGGGCCGTCTTGAGTTGCTCGTTGGCGAGATCAACGGTCTGGTGATTGACCTCCACGAGCTTTTGCTGTTTGAGGGCAGTATAATAGGCCTGCGCCACCCCAAAGAGGGTCTGTCTCACGGTGAACTGGTATTGCAGCTTTGCGGCTTTACTGGAAAGCCTGCCGTAGCGGTATGCCGGGAAAACACTGGGATCGAACAGCGGTTGGGTGTAGGTGAGCCCGGTGGACTGGGTGTCGGCGGAGTTATAGACATTGCTTGAGAGCGTGCCCGTGCTGCTGCTCCGGTTGCCCGAGTAACTTGCGTTGCCGGTCAATTGCGGACCGAGCCTGGCAACAGCGCTCCAAGGCAGAAGATTTGCCTTGCGGATTTCATACCAAGCGATGCGGATCGATTGATCGCTGGCCAGCGTGATGTCATACGATTGTTCCAGTGTGATGACGCGAGGCGTGTTTTTAGCGGATGGTGTGCCATCCGTGATTTGAACGGCAAACGCCGCCGTGTTCAAAAGCAGGGTGGCGAGGAAGAGACTGGTTTTTTTCATTGGGCGGAAAGGCAGATGTCGGGGATGGATTTGACAAAAATGGGGCGCAACGCACGGAGGGCTTCCAGCAGCTGGGCGCGGTCTGACTCTGAAAGAGGGGAGAGCAGGTTGGCAAGATGATTATGGGCGATTGCCCGCGAGGCGAGCAATTCGCTTCGGCCTGCGACACTGATTTCCAGGAGCACCCGGCGGCGGTCGTTCGGATCGCCCCGACGGCTGATTGCCTTGGCCGTCACCAACCCATCTACAATTTTGGAAGTCGCCGGCAGACCCAATCCGAGAAAATCGGCAATCTCGGAAACCGAAGCAACCCCGTGCCGATTCAGAAAAGCCAGCGTGCGGAACTGCGCCATCGTCAGCGTCGTGGCCGCGTCGCGCCGCATCTCACAGTGTAGTGATCCCATGATGAGCGGGAGCACTTCGAGAAATTCCACCGCGCATTCCAGCGCAGGCTCAGATTTTTTTTCGTTGGGTTGATCCATGGTCTATTCGCGGAGCGAATGGTGTGGAGCCGTATAGTTCGCACTACGAAGTAATAATTTTCCCAGTGGATTGCAAGGCAAATTCGCATCGCCACTTGAAACTCCTGCACATTCTGTCTAAAAGTTTTTGGACTTATATGGGACGCCAATGGTTACACGCCAAACGCGCCGTCGCCTCGCTTAAAAAAGGCCAGGCTAACGGCAAACTACTCAAAGAAATCATGGTCGCCGCCAAAATGGGCGGGCCGGACCCGGATGGGAATGCCCGTCTGTTTGCCGCAGTGGCGAAGGCGCGCCGCGAAAGCGTGACGCGGGATGCCATCGAACGCGCCATCAAGAAAGGCGCTGGCATCGGCGAAGAGAAGCTCATCCTGGAGCACGTTGTTTATGAAGGCTATGCGCCACACAAGGTTCCGCTGATTGTCGAAGTCCTCACCGACAACAACAACCGCACCGCGCCGGAAATCCGCCAACTTTTCAAACGAGGCCAGCTCGGGATGCCTGGCAGCAATAAATTTCTCTTCGATAACGTCGGCCTCGTGGAAGCCCACCGGACGGGCGAGGGGATCGACCTCGAAGAAGCGGCCATCGAAGCCGGAGCCAACGAGGTGGAACCGCTCGCGCACGATCAGAACGACGACATTCCCGCCGATGCCACCGGCGCACGGTTTATCGCCGACCGGACGGCAGTCCACGCCGTATCCCAATGGCTCTCGCAAAACGGCTGGACCGTGGTGACGAGCGAACTGGGCTACATCGCCAAGAACTACCCGGAACTCACCGAAGAGCAGCGCGCCGAAGCAGGCGAGTTCCTCCAGACCCTCGACGACCACGACGACGTCCACCGCATCTGGGCCGCGATGAAATAGGGGGGAAGTAAGCGGGAGGGGGGCCAAAGTGCGCCGAAGGCGCAGATGTGCGGTAATCAAATGGAAAAAACTAGTCAAGAAATGTGGTAGTGTCTTAATTTGAATTTGCTTGGCTTTCCTAATTGTGATACTCTTTTCTCTGTGAGGGGTGGTTTGGAGGTGTGGGGAATTGAACCCCATGCAGCGTCAGGTGTAGAGCCGTGCGCAGCACCAAGCCACCCCCTCTTTTTATTTGGGGTCGGGGAAAACTAATTCCAACTCCTGCTGATCGCCAAACCGCTTAGTTATCTTCTTTTCGTAAGTCGCTTGATCCGGTGAATCTTCTGCCATTTCAAGGACTCTACCTAGGTGCATTCTCAATGCGCGAGTGCCAACCTCGCTCAAGAATTGGAAAAGCTTTTTCTTTCTGTCGCCATCGTTTGCTTTAAGTGCGCGCGTCAATTCCAGAATCATACCATTGCTTTTGGCGAGTGGTGCATAGATATGATTCACCGTGAGTGTCTTGAACTCCCAAGGCCTACCCCGTCCTTGAATCGGGGGAATTTTGTAAAGGCGATACCAAGCTTGATAAAGCTCAGGAGGAAATTCCTTTTCATACTTTTTGGCTTCTTCTTGGACATAGTTCTTAAATGCGTTGATAACCTCTTCTGCGGTCGGATTGTAACCAGCCAAGGCATACACCAGCCCTTTAATGCCAGCCTTCGCTGAGGCGTTCAAAATGACGTGAGCCTGTGTTGCGACATGCTGTTGTTGTCTGTCAAGTTTTGGCTCTACCTCAATGATAGCCCTGCAAACATCAACCAATAGTGTCACATCGAAACCGTGCGCGCCGCTGCTACCCCATTGAAAATCAAGGGGTTGTGATAATTTTTGACTCAACTGCGCGCCGATGACATCAGACATAGCCTTGCTAGCCAAAAATCTCGGAAACGCATTTTCGCGTCTCGCTCAAGACGACGTCGGCACTACCGACGGCGTCGATTCATTGGGTCGTAAGGCCAAGCTGTCGATTGTGAATGAATCCGGCCTTTATAACCTTGTTTTCCAGAGCCGCACGACTGAGTCCAAAAAATTCAAAAAGTGGGTCACGCGGGATGTTCTTCCGCAAATTCGCAAAACGGGCATGTTTGCCCTTCCTGGCGCTAACCTTCCTGCGTTCGTTCGCCGCTTTAACGACAACTGGGACAGGGTTGATGCGGGTTATTTCTCGGTTATTAGCGAGCTATTTATCCGAATCTATGGGCGCTTTGAACAATTAGGCCACCCTCTTGCCGAAAAGGGACCGGACGGAAAGGAAATCCGCCCCGATGTAAGCGTTGGAAAAACTTTCTCGACATGGCTAAAGGAATTTCATCCAAGCGAAAAAGATAATCACAAGCCATACAAGCATCTAATCAACGGAATAGAAGTCCCCGCTCGCCAATATCCCTATGCGATGTGGCCGTTATTTAGTGAGTTTGTGGACACGGTTTGGATGCGAGATCACGCACCAAACTATCTGCAAACCCGCGACCCTATTGCCCTAGAAATGCTTCCCAAGCTCTTGCCGCCCCCCGATCCAAAGGCTAACGAGAGAGTTGTCGCCACGAGCAGATTTCACCAAGTGAAAGAAACCGTGCTGAAATCCGGTGAGGGGAAATAATCAGGATTCAAATTAAGACACTACCAGAAATGTTGCCCGCTCTCTCTTGGCTAATTAAGACTAAAGCTTGGGGGGAATCACACCCAGATCGTTGGTAGCGAGTAGCACGCCCGCCTCTAGGCGAAACGTTTCACCTCGGGCCACGTGCGGTTAACCACACAGGTAACATGTAATCGCGATCGAGCGGGATTCCCCCCAAGCATTAGTAATGCTATCGTGGGCATTATCCTATGTCAACAAGGGGTAGTGGCTCAGTTTGATTTTCCCAAAGGATCGTATTCGAGCAGAATATCGTTTGCCAAATGGGTTGCAGCACTGGTTGTCAGCAATCTCTTGATATAACGGCTTTTGAAGCTCGCCTGTAAAATTTCTGATTCTGTTAATCCAACTCGTGCCATCAGGTGCAAAATAGAACGTTGCCCCTTATCCTCTCTGGATGTGATATTTTTTTGCTTTTCACTCCGAAGATAGTCCTCCAAACATTTCGTCTTTTTCCATGCGGCGTATTTGTAACCAACGCCTGCCAGCGTCGCCACAAGTGCTGTAAGAATTGCCGAGGCATTTCCTGCAATTTCAATTGTTTCTTTGGTATTCATTTGAACTTCGATTTCGCTGAAAATAGTATTCAAAGAGGATCAATTCTTGCCAGTTTGTTCGGATGAGGAAGCCATCTCTGGCGCTTGCAGTTGCCTTGCAACCGTCTCGACTTGGCTCATCGTCTCCAGTTCGCCGCCCGGTTGCGCCGGTTCTAGGTCCCGGAACTTGCGCGCCGTGACGAGCACGCGGCTTTCCGTTGTGGCAGCGAGCTTGTTGAAATTCTCCACCGCGCTGTTGAGGCTGCGGCCCATTTTCTCCATGTGGCCGCTCATGTCCGAGAGCCGCTTGTATAACTCCCGCCCCAGGCTCGAAATCTCCTCGGCGTTTTCCGCCAGATGCTCCTGCCGCCAGCCGTAGAAGACCGCTTTCAGCAGGGAGATCAGCGTCGTCGGCGTGGCGAGAATCACCTTCCGCTCCGTGCCGTATTCGATCAGCGCCGGGTCGCGCTCCAGCGCTGCGCTGAAGAAGCTTTCCCCCGGTAAAAAGAGGACCACGAATTCCGGGGCTTGGGCAAATTGCTCCCAGTAGGCCTTGCGGGTCAGTGCGTCAATGTGCGCCCGGATTTGCAGCGCGTGGGCCTCCAGTTTCACCAGACACGCCGGTTCATCTCGCGCTTCCATCGCCTCCAAGTAAGCGGCGAGCGGTGCCTTGGCGTCCACGACGATCTGCCTGCCGCCGGGGAGGTTGACCACCAAGTCGGGCCGCAGCCGCCCGGTTTCCGTCGTCACCGAAGCTTGCTCCACAAAATCGCAATGCGCCAACATCCCCGCCATCTCCACGACCCGGCGGAGTTGCACCTCCCCCCAGCGTCCGCGCACCACCGGGGAGCGGAGCGCTTGCACCAGATTGTTAGTCTCCGTGCGAAGCTGCCCCTGCGCCTCCATCATCGAGCGCACTTGTACGGTCAGCGCCTCGTAAGCCCCGGCGCGCGTTTTTTCAATCTCCTGGATTTTCGCGTCCACCTTGTCCAGCGACTCACGCACTGGCTTGACGAGTTCCGTAATCGCCGTCTGCCGTTTTTCCAAATCGCCCTTGGCCGATTCCTGAAACTTCTCCAGCGAGACGTTTGCCAGTTCGAGAAAAGAAGTGTTGTTGCGGCGCAGCGCCTCGGCGGAAAGCGCCTGGAAAGCCTCCGAGAGCTTGCGCTGGGCATCATCGAGCAGCGCCAGTTTTTCCTGGGCAGTGTTGCGTTCGTGAGCCAACTCCGTTTGGAGTGCTGCAACGCAGGCTTGGACCTCGGCGCGTTCGGCATCCTTGGTCGCCGCGAGCCGGGCTAGAGCAAGCGCCTCCCGCGAGCGCGCCAACACCCAAACCGCAGCGCCTCCGAGCGCCATCCCCGCCAGGAACCCGAGAATCAAATAGAGCATGCTGATGGGTTTAGCGTAATTTACCCGATTTACCAGCCGGGAGAGCACCTTTCTTATTGCGGCTCCCTCCAGACCCCGATAGAAGGAGAAGACCACATGCCGATGTGGCGAAATGGCAGACGCACCGGACTTAAAATCCGTTGGGATTCACCTCCCGTGCCGGTTCGAGTCCGGCCATCGGCACTCTCTGCGCGACAGATGCTTGCGCAATTTCGTTTCCGCCTTGATGAAGACGCTGTTATTGGCGAGAGTGTTACAGAACTTAACATTGTGAGCATTCCCTCTGCTTCATCCCACCCCGCTTCCATCCGGGAATCCATGCCGTTCAAGAAAGGCTTGGGGTCTTACAATGAGGCTATTTCGCCTGCAGAACTCAAGAAGGTGCGTTTGGGTTGGTATTATAACTGGACCCCGTTTCCCAAAAAAAACTCGGTTCCAGATTTGGAATTCGTGCCCATGTTTTGGAGCGCAGAGTATGTTAATGCCAAAAACCTTGCGCTGGTGGAGGGGAGTGAAGCGATCAATGTGCTTGGATTCAACGAGCCGGACCTCGCGGGTCAGGCGAATATGACGGTTGAGCAGTGCCTTGATTTATGGCCGCAACTGATGCTGCTTAAACAGCGCCTTGGCAGTCCCGCTCCGGCTGATTCGGTCTGGCTTGAAAAATTCATGCCTGCAGCGAAAAAGCGCGGACTTAGGATCGATTTTATTTGCCTCCACAGGTATCCGGATATCAGCGACACACATGCCGTTGACCGTATCGAAGCGTGGCTTTGTGACATCCACCAAAAATACGGATTGCCTATTTGGCTCACAGAATGCGGCGCAGCGGATGTCAAGGCGTGGCACCAACCAGAACTCCGCGATCCGACTCCTGAACTGGCTCAAACGTTTTTAAAAAAACTTCTCGTCATGCTGGAGCGATTGGCTTTCGTGGAGCGGTATGCGTGGTTTGCCGATCGAGTCGGCGACGAATACAGTCTCAGCAGCATTTTTGAAATGCGCGCCAACAAGCTCACCCCTATGGGTAAAATATATCGTGATGCTTCTTAAATGACGCTGCGCTCAATGCAGCGGTTCACTCAATGGGGTTTCCCTTGTCCAACTCCGATATTTCAACTCCCCCGTCTTTGCTGAGAACAATCAGAAAATCGTGATACGGCTTAAGTGTGCTTCGATGGCCGACGCTGACAAAAGAGATGCCTAGTTTTAGCAGATTTTTGTAAAGCAGTTGTTCGTTTGGTTCGTCCAAGGCACTGGTGGCTTCGTCAAGAAAGGCAATTTGCGGATTACGCAGAAATATCCGCGCAAATGAAATGCGCTGCTGTTCACCCAGCGAGAGCATGTTTGTCCAGTCCTCGACGCGTCCCAAATCGCCATCCACACGATCCAGTACTTCGGTAAGATTCACCTTCTGGAGTGCCTCTTTGATGAGTTGATCATCCGCGCCTTCCTCATTTTGAGGATATGCCAGTTGTGCCCGAAGATTCCCCTGCAACATGTAGGGTCGTTGCGGAAGGAATATTAAATGATTGATATTGGGACGCTCAATAGTCCCTTTTCCACTCTGCCATATCCCGGCAATCGTTCGTAGCAGCGAACTCTTTCCAGACCCGCTTTCCCCCATGATCAACACGCTTTTGCCGGGTGGCAGCGTAAAGTTTAACCCTCTTGTGAGGGTTTTTCCATGATTCGGAGTTTGGACGGTAAGATCATTGAGACTAAGCCTTCTCGCTCCGTCGTTCACCGCAATCTCTGTTTCCCGTTCTGCATTAGCGTCCTCAATGTCATACTCATCCAGTTCATCCCATAAATCACCAAGACGTTTGATCGCGGCAGCAAAGCCGCTCAACCCTTCGAATTGCGCAACGATTACGCTCAGTGCCATAAGCACTTGGGCAAAAGCTCCCTCGGCTTGTGTGACCACCCCATACTCTATCGCGCCGCGCATGAACATCGGCCCAACAACAAGCAACGGGACAATCAAGGCAATGTAGTTGTAACTGTTTGTGAAAAATCCCAAGGTCAGATTCCAGCCAATAATCAGAAGGGTGTTGTTCACAACTTTCCCGAAGCGCCCCATTAAGTCGCGGTGCTCACGTTTCTCTCCACGAAAAAACGCGATGCTTTCCGCGTTATCCCTCACCCTCACCAGAGCATAGCGGAAATTGGCTTCCTTTTGATATTGTTGGAAATGCAGGCCAACGAGCCTTTTCCCAATGAAAATGGAAAGGAAAGTGCCGACACAGGCATAACACATGAGCACGATGGGAAGTTTCCATGAAATCGTAAATAGCACGCCCGTAAATGCGCAGAGAGTCACTCCAGAGTTAATCGCGGTGAGCATATACCCAAGCACCCCGGTGGTGAATGATCTCACGTCTTCGGAGATACGCTGGTCGGGGTTGTCCACACGATCGGAATGGCATAACCGGTAATAGGCACGGTTGAAAAAGAACCGATTGACAAGAATGTGAGTCATCCACTGCCGCCATAGCAGCGCGAGGCGCTCGGCGGAATAGCGATAAAGCACACCGACCGGAATGGCGAGAGCGAAGGTCGCAAGATATATCCACAAGTTCCGGTAGAATCCGACCGCATCCCGCTGCGTGAGCGAGGTGATAAAATTCCTTCCGGCGTAACTGACAAGCAACTGCACCAAGCCCACAACTCCGCAAAGAAAGAGCAGGATTACGCCAAAGACGCGTGTTTCACGCCGTTTTTCCTGAAGGAAGAACGCCTTTGCGAGCTGAGCAAATCGCCTAAGGATGATGAGATGGCGCACTCGTTTTTCGGGAGGAGTTTCGGCCACTCCTTATTTACCGGTGAATCACACGTTTTTGCAACTACTCAAATCGCGAAATGAAGTGCCCAGAGGAGGCATAGATCACATTTCCGCGTTGTCCGGTCCCGTGGATAGGCGGCTCCACGGAACGATGACAGGCGTTTCCTGATGGCAACTCCGGAAGGCGCTGATGTGGTGTGCTTGAGCCAGGAGAGAGTCAGTAAGCACAGTCTCCGGGGCCCCGGAGGCGATGAGGTTTCCCTCATTCAGAAGGAGCAGGCGCCCGCAGAATCGCGCCGCAAGCCCCAGATCGTGGAGTACCACCAGAATCCCGCATCCTTCCCGTGCCAGCGTCTGGAGCAGTTCCATGAGTTGAAGTTGGTGAAAGGGATCGAGGCCGGCAGCCGGTTCGTCGATCAATAGCAACGCGGGGTCACCGGCCAAGGCGCGAGCCAGAAAGACGCGAGTTCGCTCGCCACCGGAGAGTTCGTTGACGGCGCGTTCCCGAAGATGCAGGGCATCCACTGCGGCGAGAGCCCGCGTGATATGCTGGGCGTCGAGTTCCGTGGAGCTTCCATGAAAGGGCAGCCGCCCCAGCGCCACTACGCGGTCGGCGGTGAGTGGCCAATGGCATTCCGGCGATTGAGGCAGATACGCCATGGTTTGGGCGATTTCGGAAAGCGGAAGCTGAGTTAGCGGCTTTCCATTCAATAGTATTTTTCCAGATTCCGCAGGCAGTAAACCGGCGAGGGCACGGAGGAGTGTTGATTTCCCAGAGCCATTGGCGCCGATCAGTCCTACCAGCTCCCCTTCGCCCAAGGAGAGATCAATGGGATGGACGATGCGGCGTCCACCAAGAGCTACGCTAAGTTGTCGGGCTTCGAGCATGGGTTAAAAAAGGCTTTTGCGGGTACGGATGAGCAGGATGAGAAATACGGGCGCGCCAACGAGCGCCGTAACCACGCCGACTTTCAGTTCCTGACCGGTGGGCAGCAACCGCACCAAGAGATCAGCCCATAGTAAAAGAATGGCTCCCCCTAGGGCGCTGGCGGGAAGCAATTTCCCCGCGTCGGCCTTTACCAATGGGCGCAGGAGATGAGGAACCACGAGACCAACAAACCCGATGGCTCCTGTGATGGAAACCGCCGCGCCTACCGCAAGTGAGGAGCCCGCGATGATTCGCAGTCGGACTCGCCCAGTGCGAAACCCGAGGCTGCGAGCAGTGTCTTCTCCCAGGCTGAGTGCCCGGAGCGCGTTGCCGCAGCTTAACAGCATCAGACCGCCCACAATAATCATCGGCGCAGCCAGCACAACATGGTCAAAATTGCGATCCGATAACGAACCGAGCAGCCAGAAGACGATTTCCATTCCGGCATAGGGATTTTGTGAAAAGTTGAGAATGACAGAGGTGAATGCGCCGCAAATAGCAGACACCGTAACGCCCGCGAGAATCAGGTTTTGGATGGAACCATCCCGCCCGGCCAATGCGCAGACAAGGATTACCGCCGCAAAGGCCCCAATCATCCCACCCAGCGGGATTACGAAAGCAAACGTGGCGGCGAGGCCGGAGTAAAATACCGCAACCGCTCCCAAACTTGCTCCGGCGGAGACGCCGAGCAGCCCGGGCTCTACCAATGGATTGCGGAGCAGTCCCTGCATGGCGGCTCCCGCCAGTCCAAGACTTCCCCCCACAAGAATTCCCAAGAGCAGACGGGGCAGCCGGATTTCCCAAAGAACCAGTCGAATCACCGGCTCTCCCTTGCCGCACGCGGCATTCCACAGCTCTTGAACCGAGAGATGAACATTGCCAACCCCGAGCGAGATGACGGCTGTAATTGCCAGCACAGCAAACAATCCCGAAAGGAGCAAGCGTTGGGGGAGGGGGGCGTTCATTGGTAAAGGCGTGCCTGGAGCATTTCCGCCAACTGTAGATTACTTGGGTCCGGTGAGACAAGATCCCGGAAGGAAACCGAGATGACTTTCGTTTCCGAGCCCAGCTTGCGAAAAAGCGGCTGCGTCTCGGACAGTTGAGTCAGCGTCGGGCTCGATTCCCGGAAACGCGTCAAAATCAGATACTGGGGGCGCGTCATGAGAATGGATTCCGCTGACGTTGAAAGGCCGATCCCGAGGCTGAACGTAGAGGCGAGATTGCGAAACCCGGCCACCTCCAAGATGGCATTGGCGAAGGTGCGAGAGCCAGGGGTGAACCGGTCCTGAAAATAAAACAAAGCCGACGGTCGCTCGGCAACCGGTGGAAGTTTAGCTTTGAGACGCGCCAAGCGTGCATCCATATCCTTCACTATTTTTTCCGCGCGTTCCTCTTCACCCAAGTTCTGGCCTGCCAGGCGAATCTGGTCTCGAAGTTCATCGAAATTCGTGGGGATGCCGAGTTCCAGCACCCTTACGCCAAGATACTTGAGCATGGACACCGTAAGGGGCGTGGAATTTGCAGAGACCAGAACGAGATCAGGCTTGAGCCGGATTAACTCCTCTGCACCGCTGCGGATGACAGGAATGCCCCGTGCCGCCTCCCAGTGCGCGGAGATATCGGGATCGGTGGCAAGGATGCTGAGGGCAATAATCCGCTCACGGGGGACGATCTGGAGCAGAAGCTGATCGCCCTGCAAACAGATCGAGACAATCCGCTGCGGCTTGGAAGCTGGAGGAGTGACTGTTTGTGGGGACGCTTGCGCGTCGCTCGCAACACTGCTCCCCGTCACGGCAGAGAGCAGCGCAAGCAAAAGCGCCGCAAAGACACATCCTCCCAAGGAAGCGCGAAAACGGGAGGGACTTTTTGTCTTGGCGGCGATATTCATTTCAGCGACTAGAACCGAACCTCCACGCCACCATAAGCTCCCAGGCCGAGGCCTGAATATCCAAGAGTGGTTTGGTAGTGTGCATTGCCCACATTCTCGACCCGAGCCGTGATGGTTACACGTTTATTCATTTCATATCGGCCATAGACTCGAACCAGCGTATAGTCAGCCAGATCAATTTGCTTCGCCGCCCAAGTCGTCTTGTTGCCGCTAGTTAATGGACGGATCAGGCTGTAATCCAAATCCTCCCGCTGGCCGACGAAATAAACGCCGGTTCCGAGTGTCAGCTTTCCGACTGGCAGATCGAACGTGTAGTTGGTCTCCGCACTCAGAGTGTTGCGCGGCACGCGGGGCGCACGCTGCATTCCTGAAATGGTAGTTTGAGACAAACTCGTCCAATAATTTGCCTCCACTTCACTCTCTGTCCAAGTGTAGGCTAGGCGCGCCTGCCAGTGGTCGTTAAACTTGGCTGTTGCGGAGGACTCTATGCCATGGGTGTTCGATGCATTGAGATTGGCAAAGTAGGGAGTGTTGTAGTTCGGAGAGATATACGCGATGAGGTCATTCGTATTGCTGTGGAAATAGGTGCATCCCAAGGACAGATTATCGCCCAGCAAATACTGGTCAACGCCGGCATCCCAACTGTGGGAGCGTTCGGGATCGAGCTTCGTTCCGGTATAGCGCTCCGTGTTATAACTCTGGTAGAAGGTTGGTTCTTTAAACGCCGTTCCATAGCTGGCGCGGAACTTGGTGTGCGACGCTTCCAGCAAATAAGCCGCGCCACCGCGGTAGGTAAAAGCGTCGCCTGCGAGTTGATAATGGTCGTAACGCATTCCACCAGTCAGCACAAGGTGATCCAGCACTTCCCATTGGTCTTGCGCGTAAACGCCCTCATTCAGAGCCGAAAGAGAGGCCGATTGGGGAGAGGAGGGGGAATAGGAGCTGATATAATCATTCGCATCATGCCCGGTCTCGTCGAGCAGCGTAACGCCTGCCACGAAGCGGTTTTTCTCCGTAAGCTGGAAGGTATTCTGCCAGTCAGCCGTCCAGTTGGTAGATACCGCCACGTCCCAGGAAGACTCAGGCGTCGCTGGATAGGGTGCCGAGTAAACAAACTGCTGCCCATCCCAATAGGGAGTGGCAATCAACGAATGGGCCGATGCGGGATCGAACGGATTCTGAAAATCGTAACGCTCCCTGTAGCAACCCAGCGTCAGCTTCGTCGTCCAGAAATCGGTTGCCTTCAACTCCGCATACGTCGAAATCGTCGTCGCTTCCGCTTCAACATGGGCATTCGGATCGTTGTTCCCATCGTCCACCAACCGGATGCTTGACGGTTCCTGGTATTTGCCGACCTGGCTGCGCACCGCGACGCCCAGCGTCAGCTTGTCACAAACAGTCCAGTCGAGCCGAAGCGAGGCGCTATCGACACTCATGTCGTTGTTGGGGCGAACATTGCTCGTATCTTCGCGGGCGAAATGCAGCGAGTAATCGAGTGCTCCCAAGCTCCCATCGCTCGTCATGCCTTCGCGGAAGGTATTGAAACTTCCCCCTTCAAAAAAGAGCATCGCTTTGGGATCGCCAGAACCGCGCTTGGTTTGCATTGATACCACGCCGCCAATCGCATCCGAACCAAAAAGGGAACTGTGTGCTCCGCGAACGGTTTCCACATTTTCCAGGTTCAGAGTGGAAGCAAAACTGAGCAACGGTGCGCCACCTTCCATCAAAGCCGAACTTGCTTTCACTCCATCCACTAGCAGGAGAGTATCCATCTGGCGATTGCCTCGGATGGCGATACCCGTTGTTGCTCCCAGCGCCCCGCTGTCACCAATGAATACCCCAGGAGAGAGGTTCACTGCCTGCTTTACGTTTTGGAGTTGGTTGCGCTCCATTTCATCTGTGTCGACTTTAGTATAAGCGCTCGTCACTTGGGCTGCGGATTCGTCGGTGCGGGTGGCAGTGACGACCACTTCTTGTAAAAGTGTCGGCGAGGAAGACCCGGAAAGCGCAGGAGTAGGTGAAGGAGCTGCTGCTGACTGTTGCCCGCTGGCTTGAGAAGCCATGCAGACCGCCGTAGCGATCCATGGCAGAACAGATGCGACAACGCGGGTTGTAATGGGGTGGGACATTGGTCGATGATTTATCCGGAGGGAGCCGGCTAGTTTATGTGTCATTTTATGGATGGTTGTGGTTTGCGGTGGCCAGCCGCTTTTGCGTTGCGAGGGACTCCTCTCCGGGCTTGCCGATGGGAGTAATTCCCGGCCCCGTTCGCACGGCGACGAAAACACTCTGGCTCTGGCATGAAGGCATAAAAAAACCTCCACTTCCCGAAGAGGGAGCAAAGGTGAAAAGAGATTCCAAAAGGAATGCTCAAGAACCGGCCATCCCTCATCCTGTCTTTGGCGAGACAGATTACCGCACTCCTGCGAGTGCGGACTTGATGAGCGGCGAAAAGCAGGTCTTCTGGCTCCGAGATCATCCTACTCGCCCGACCTTGCCATCTCCTTGGAGACAGTGGTTCTGCCGATGAAGGCAGTTTGAGCTTTCGTCACTCGTTACAGCGGCGCTACCGCACGGGATTTTAACCCGTTTCCCTATTCTCCCTTGGCTACACCAAGGGCACTTTTTCGCGTTAATCAAACTATACAGGTGCCATGGACATCATCATTTAAATGACCCATGGCTTTCAAAGAACTGGGAACATCCTGAATCCACGGTGCATTCGATGTCAACACTTCACTTGCCGTAAATTTAGGGGAAATAGACTCCGTGATCGCCAGATGAAGAAGATGGCGGGATAGACGATAAGTTCCATGAGCGTGGAGGTGACCACCCCGCCGATCATCGGCGTAGCGATGCGTTTCATCACATCGGCTCCCGCACCGTGGCTCCAAAGGATGGGAACCAGACCGGCGATAATGACGGCGGCGGTCATCGCCTTGGGGCGAACCCGCTTCACCGCGCCGTGGTAAATGGCATCCTGCAATCCGGCTACATCGGTTAGCTTTCCGGCTTTTTTCCACTCGTCATAGGCGAGGTCCAGGTAGAGCAGCATCACCACCCCGGTTTCGGCGTCAAGCCCCGCCAGGGCGATGATACCTATCCAGACAGCAACGCTCAGGTTGTAGTCAAATAGGTAGAGCATCCAGAACGCCCCCACGAGCGAGAAGGGCACGGCCAGCAGAACGATGGCCGTTTTCACAGCCGATTTGGTATTCAGGTAAATAATAAGAATGATGAGCAGCAGCGTGATGGGGATCACGACCATGAGGCGCTGCTTGGCCCGCAGCATGTATTCATACTGGCCGCTCCAGAAGATGTTGTAGCCGCTGGGAAGCTTTAGCATGCCGTTATCCACTGACTCCTGTACCGCCCGTTGGGCCATTTGGACGTAGGTGCCGATGTCGATGTTCTTCACATCCACGTAGATCCAGGCGTTGGGTACTGCGGCCTCGCTTTTGATGCCCATCGGTGCGCGGACGGTCTTGATGGTAGCGAGTTGCCCCAGCGGGATTTGCGCACCCTGCATGGTTGGCACGATGATCTCCCGTAACGCTTCGAGGTTCTCGCGGTAGTCGCGGTCGTAGCGCAAGTTGACTGTGTAGCGCTCCAAGCCTTCCACGGTCGTCGTGAGCGGCATGCCGCCCAAGGCCACTTCCAACGTTTCCTGCACGTCGGCGATGGAAAGTCCATAGCGGGCGATCTGGTCGCGGTTGATGTTGAACTCGATGTAGTTGCCCCCCATCACACGCTCGGCAAAGACGCTCGCCGTGCCGGGGACGTTGCGGATGATCGTTTCGATCTGCTCGGCGATCCGCTCCAACTCCACAAGGTTCGGTCCCGCGACCTTGATACCCACGGGCGTTTTGATGCCGGTGGCGAGCATGTCGATGCGCGTCTTGATGGGCATCGTCCAGGCGTTGTTGAGGCCGGGAATTTGGATTGCGGCGTTCATCGCGCTGGTCAGTTCGTCTGCGGTGCGGCGGCGATGCGCGATCACCTTGCCGTCAGCGTTCTTGATATCCACGACAGGCCACTGCGCCTCGTCTTTAAGCATGATGGTGGTCTCCAGCATGTCGAAAGGCGCGGGATCGGTGGCGGTCTCGGCGCGCCCTGCTTTGCCAAAAACGCGCTCCACCTCGGGGAACGTTTTGATGATCTTGTCTGTCTGCTGAAGGATCTCTCGCGCCTTGGTGGGCGAGATGCCAGGGAAGGTAGTCGGCATATAGAGCAGGTCGCCTTCGTAGAGCGGCGGCATGAACTCGGAGCCAAGATTCTGAAAGGGAAATGCCTTACCCTCCGTCGTCGCCAGCGTTTTTAAGTTCCCTTCTGGGAGACGATTAGCGACGAGTGCATTCCACGGAAAAAACACCCAAGCTACAATGAGTATCGCGCCGCTGATGACAGCCCAGCGGAAGCGGATGACCCAGTCGATGACCGGGTGATACAGCCAGATCAAGAGCCGATTGATCGGATTTTTCTCCTCGGGGATCATTTTGCCCCGGATGAAGTAGCCCATCAAAATCGGCGCAAGCGTGATGGAAAGCAGCGCCGCCGCCGCCATGGAGTAGGTTTTTGTAAACGCCAGAGGCTTGAACATTCGTCCCTCCTGCGCTTGCAATGCAAATACCGGCACGAAGGAAATCGTGATGACGAGTAAAGAATAAAAGAGCGTTGGGCCGACCTCCACGCTGGCATCCCGAATGATTTCCCAGTGCGGCTTTTTCCCGCCATCGCGCTCGATATGCTTGTGAGCGTTCTCGATCATGATGATAACCGCGTCGACCATTGCGCCGATGGCAATGGCAATGCCGCCCAGCGACATGATGTTGGAACTCAGCCCCTGGCTATACATCACGATAAAGGACATCAGCACTGCCACCGGCAGAATGATGATCGCCACGAGCGCGCTACGGAAGTGCAGCAGAAAGAGAATACAGACAAAGGCAACGACAATGCTTTCTTCGATTAGCTTTTCTTCCAGCGTCTTCACTGCCCGGTCAATGAGCGCCGTGCGATCATAAGCCACGGAATAGGTCACGTCGGGCGGCAATCCTTTCATCGCCTCATCCAGCCGCTTTTTCACGTTGCCGATAACTTTCTTTGCGTTGGCTCCGTAACGCACCACGACGATGCCGCCCACGGTTTCGCCCTCGCCGTTCAACTCCGCAATGCCGCGCCGCATGTCCGGGCCGAGTTGGATGTTGGCCACGTCGCCCAACAGGATCGGCGTGCCGTTGGCACCCACGCCCACGGCGACTTTTTGCAGGTCTTCGATTTTCTCGATGTAGCCGCGCACCCGCAGGATGAACTCCTTCTCCGCCATCTCGATGGAGCGCCCGCCCACCTCGCCGTTGCTGCGTTCGATGGCGCGGCTGACATCGGAGATCGGGATATTGTAAGCGCGCAGCTTCGTGGGATCGACTGTGACTTGATACTGTTTGACGAAGCCACCAATGGAAGCCACCTCGGCAACGCCTTCCACGGAGTTGAGCTGGTATTTGAGATACCAGTCTTGCATGGAACGCAATTCCGCCAAGTCACGCTGCTTCGAGTTGAGCGAATACATGAACGCCCAACCGACGCCCGTGGCATCGGGGCCAAGCGAGGGGGAGACATTCTTCGGCAACCTTGATGAAAGCGAACTGAGGTATTCCAACACGCGGCTGCGCGCCCAGTAGGGGTCGGTGCCGTCCGCGAAGATCACATAGACAAACGAGAAGCCGTAAAACGAATAGCCGCGCACCACCTTGGCGTTCGGCACCGAGAGCATCTTGGTGGTGATGGGATAGGTGACCTGATCCTGGACGATCTGCGGAGCCTGCCCAGGCCACTCGGTATAGATGATGACCTGCGTGTCGGAAAGATCAGGAATGGCATCCAGCGGAATGTTCCGCAGAGCGTAGATGCCTCCAAAGACCAGCGCCACCGTCGCAAGCAGGACGAGGAACTTGTTCTTGAGCGAAAAATCAATGATGGAGCGGAGCATGAAGGGGAATTGCTATTTGCTTGGCGTGGGCTTTGCGGAGTTTTTCGGCACCAATTTCATGCCGCAGATGGGGCAATCTCCAGGATGCTCATACACTTTGGGGTGCTCCGGCATGGGGCAAACGTATCCCTCGCTGGCTTCTGCGGCCTTGGATTGCGTCGAGGTTGGTGTGGGAGTCGGCTCCGCGGGAATCATCGTCATGCCGCAGATGGGGCATTTTCCGGAATGATCGTAGGTAATCGTGCTGTGTTCCGGCATCGGGCAGACAAATCGAGTCGGCGCTGCCTCAGTTTTTGCGACAGGTACGAGCTGTGTCAAGGCTGCCTCGGATTGCTCCGATTCGGGTGCTGCCTGGGCCTTGCCCGGCTCCCGCATTTTTTGGATGGCCTCTTTCAACTGGCTTTCACTATCGAGCATGAACTGGCCCGAAGTAACCACGCGTTCTCCTTCTTTAAGCCCCTTGATGATTTGATAGGTATTACCTTCTCCGCGCGCCCCGATCACCACGGTGCGCGGCTCGAACTTGCCGCCTTCCAACGCCACAAACACGGTGTTCTTCTCGCCGCTGCGCAGAATGGCGGAATCGGCCACCAGCAACGCGGATTTGTCCATGGTCGCCTTCAACTCGACCTTCGCAAACATCCCCGGTTTGAGGAAAAGGCCGGGATTGTGAAACTCCATGCGCACCTTTGCCGTCCGGGTCTTCTCGTCGAGCGTCGGGTAGATGTAAGTAACACGCCCCTCGAACTTCCGATCTGGCAGGTAAGTCAGCGTGACTTCCGCTTCCTGACCGAGCTTTACCGAGGGCAGGTCTTGCTCATAGATTTGCGACTGCACCCAAACGAGAGAAAGGTCTGCCAGCCGGTAGAGCTTCATCCCGGCATCCACCATCTGGCCTTGCACGACCATCTTCTCCACGACGATCCCGCTTCGGGGCGCGCTGACCTGCAGTGTTCTTTTGATTTCGTGCGTCTTTTCGAGCGTGGCAATCTGGTCTGCTGAAATATCGAAATTTTGGAGCTTCCTCAACGCGCTGGCTTTCAAATTTGCAGAACCGGCACCCGCTTCCAGTGCACTCAGATATTCGTTTTGAGCGGTCACGAGGTCTGGCGAGTAAATTTCAAACAGCGGTTCCCCTTGTTTGACCTCTTTGCCGGTGGCATCTACGAAAAGCTGTTCGATCCACCCCTTGTATTTCACCGTGACATCCGTCAAAGCGGTTTCATCGTAATCAACGATGCCCACCGTTCGGATGATCTTCCGCAACGGGCCACGAGTGACTTCCGCCGTGCGGATACCCATATTTTGGACCGTCACTGGATCAATCGCAATCAAGGAGGAGTCCGCAGTCCCTGCTCCCTCTTCATAAACGGGAACCATGTCCATCCCCATGCTGTCCTTGCCCGGCTTTGGGCTGATCTCGCCAGGCATCATGGTTGATTTGTAGAACTTGACTTTGTGCTCACCGGCAGCCGCCGGATTCGCCGTCTGCTTGCGGATCGGTTCCAGATGCATGCCGCAGATGGGGCAGTCGCCGGGATGATCCTGAACAATCTGCGGGTGCATCCCACAGGTGTAGAGCGTCTTGGAGGCAGACTGCGCCTCCTTGGGCTTGGAGCACGAGACCGTTCCCAGTGGGAGAAGTGCCACGAGAAGAATGGAAAGGATGCGAGAAAGAGAGTTCATTTTGAGGTATCCTGTGATTGCGAAAGGCTGCTTGAGACGCCGACGATGGCTTCCAGTTCCGCGATGGCGACTTGCTGTTCCACCAGTTGGTTCAAGCTGGCGGACTCGATGTCTTGCAAAGTCCTGCGCGCGGTGATGAGTTCTAGAAAACTGCTCTTGTCCGTTTCGTAGCCTGCGCGCGTGGATTCCACGGACATTTTGGCTGTCGGGGTGATCTGATCATGAAAAAGCCGGTAGTTCGCCGCAAAGGTCTCGATCTTTTTAAGCTGATCCCTCACCAACCCGGACGTCTCCGTTCGCGCTGCCTCGTATTCGTGCTGGGCGCTCGCCAGGCTATCCTCTGCCTCTGCCACTCCTGCGGAGTATTTTTTACCGTTCGTCCACGGCACGCTAAAAACAATACCCGTGTCGTATTCCCGAATGCCCGACGTTCCTGGATACTCGCGGGCCTTGATCTGAAATGCCGGATCGGGAATCCATTGGCGGCGCGCCAATTGCAGCTTGGCCTTCTCTGCCTCGATCTTTCGCCACCCTATCAGCACTTCGGGGCGGCACCTCAATGCCAGGTCTTCCGCCTTTTGGACCGCCAAAGTGGACGCCAGGAAGGCCAATGGTTTCGGCGCAGCCAACGGGTTGCGAGCAGGATGATTAGTGAGGACGTTGAGTTGCGTCTGCTGATCCGAGATGTCGCGCTCAATCATCGCCTTGCCTTCGGAGAGCCGCGCCAACTCTGTTTCCGCAAGCAACACGTCGGACTGCGTTGCCGTGCCAACCTCATATTTTTTGCGGCTGATCTCGGCGACTTGCTTGAGCAATTCCTGGTTGCGTTGGTTGATTTCCAGTTGCCCGTAAGCGCCCGCGAGCCGGAAGTAAGCCGCAGAAACCCGCGTCACGACATCGAGTTGAACGCGCCGGAGTTCCTGAAAGGCTCCAAGCGCCTCCGCAAGCGAAGCGCGTTCGCGGCTCAGGTTTTTCCCTGAAATGGGAATCGTCTGCGAAACCATCCACTCCACATCCGAGACCTTGGACGGATTGAGCGTTCCGGCGCGTTGCAGGTCCACCCCGGCCATCAAATCGTCCCATGCCTTTGCCTGAGGCATGCGCTGCTTCATCATTTTCCAACGGGCGCGGGCGGCTTTGAGCGATTGGTTTTCTCGCAGTGCCGTGTGCAGCACCTCGTCTTTGGAGAGCAGTTCAGCCGCCGGAAGCGCCTGGTTTGGTAGGATCGTCCCGAGGGTTAAAAGCAGCAGCAGTCGTCTCATAATCAAAATGTTCTCCTGTGCGGCAACCATGGAAGGTTACCGCACCCGACAGACAAGGCGAACCAATAGATCAGGCTACTTCTTAGGCGTTGGAGAAGGCTTTACAAGGACGAGGTTCATGCCGCACTTCGGACATTTCCCCGGTTTATCGGAGATCACTTCCGGGTGCATCGGGCAGGTGTATTTCTGGGCCACCGGTGATGAGGTGGGTACGGGTTTGGCATCATTGCCGCTTTGAGCAATGGCGGGCATCACCGCAAAAGCGAAGGCGATGGCGAGTGTCAGGATGATGTAGGTCTTCATAAGAGTTTAGGTCTTGGAATAAGGAAATCGAAGCTGCGGAGGAGAATTAACGGACGGTTTCAAAGAGCACGGTGGAGCCGTGCGGATTGGCGACGGTGACAGGGCGGAGTGCCGTGACGATGGGTGCCGCTACAATTTTGGTCGGACGCCCGCTGCTTACAAACAAGGCCACGGTGGTGGTAGGTTGGGAGACACGAGCTTCAATATATTGGCCGCGTCCTTGGGGGATACGGATGGTCTGTTCTTCGGCACGGCTGGTGAAGGCAGCGCCGAGTGTCAAGGATACTCCAAGGAGGAGGGTGAGAACTGTGGATTTCATAGGATTGTTGCCTTTCTGATTATTGGTTTTACGTGGCGGGCATGTTCCCCGCACATCAGGTAAAACACCGCAGACGGCATAAACCCTTTTAAAATCTGATATTTTTTCCGATGAGGCAAAAAACATCTTTTGCCGGGTTACGAATTCCTTTCGTCAGAATTTTTCCAGAAGAAGCCGCATCTTCCGCGCATCAATTGTTACGCAATACTTTGAAAGTAAACCGCTCCCTAGCAGGCCGGCTTCACCGGCAAAAATCTGCTTTTCATGGACGCCAGTTCGCACACTCCGGATACGCTCCCCGCCAAGCTGCACCTCCGCAGAGATCGCATTCGCCGACGCCCCGGCAAGTCCGACCGATACGTTTCCCTTGTGTTTGTTTTTCCCAATATCCACAGCCCACTCCAGAGCCGAATCGCAACCCGTATCCAAGCGAGTCCATTGAGGCTTCTGTCCGTTCAATCCGACAGGGATGCATAGAGCGTTATTTCGGCAGCGCATCGGCAATGAGGCGCAGCAGCACGACGCATCAGCGCTTTCCAACAAGCACACGCGACGCGCTTTGAAGTCGATACGGACCACCCGTCCACGGAAGAAATCCTGGCCGATAAGTCCGTCAATGGACCGATGGCACGCCTTGCTAGGAACCTGTAGATCCATGGCAAGAATACCCTTATTGAGCGGAATCCCACCTACGGTTCCATCAAAGCTTTTGACGTGATGTCCTGTTGTGATTCCTTCGACAGCCTGCACCTGCACTGGAGAGCCCAGTTTGATGGCGAGACGGCGCGTGGCTTGCAAGCTCAGGACGCTGGTGCCCGCTCCGGAATCGAGCACAAAGTTCAAAGTCGAATCGGCCACCGAAACTTTGACCCAGATCAGCCCATCCGTGTAATCGAACGGGAAGCTTCCGGTTTCGTCTGCCCGCAGACCGATGCAACCGAACACAGCCAATACTATGCATAAAAATCCAACTCTCGGATTCACGACGCATCCATTAGCAGACGGCGTGCCATTCCTAGATTAAGGATATTTTACTCTAAGGACTTTATATGTTTCCCCGTAAAATCCGCAAAGAAAGTGTCCCTTTGCCCACCGCTGTCTGGAAATATACAATCCAACACCGCGAAGTTAGGGGCATGCATTGTCCGGGTTTATGGCGTCGGTTGCGGTGACGGGGAGGGCAGGGGCTGGCTCTCGGGAGTGGGGGAAGCGGCGGCTTGGGCTTCCTGTTTCGCGGCGATTTCAGCGGCGAGTTGGGCATTATAGACCAGCGGCCCCACATCGACGGGAAGGATCGCCACTTCGGCGGGGAGAGGCTTCAATCCAGGGGTGAACGCAGTAGTTATCAATTCGGCATTCTCAGGGTGGTCGCCTGAGAAGGTGGACGTAAGGCGATAGAGCGGCCCCAGATAATAACCATCGTAATTTTGGATCGTGCTTTCACCTAGGAATTTCCCCGTGAGATGCGCCACAACATAGGGATCGCCACCGAGATACCAAGTGCCGCTTTCCAGTTGGCCGATGGCGTAGGTGGTGCTTGCCGGGAGCCCTGTGAAGGTAATGCTGCCCGTGGCGGTGAGAGGCGAGCCCGTCCCCGAAAAACGTAACTCAGCATCCACTGTGCCGTCTTTGATTTTGACGAGGTCAGGCGTGAAAACAGTGACGCGGTAGGTCCACCGGTCGAACGGCACGGATAACGTGATGGCGGGTGAGGGGACGCGAATCGTTTCGGGATTGCCAGTGGTGATGAGTGCACCGAAGTTGGGGCGCGGTGTGACATTGAGCGCGACGATGTCGACAGTTCCGTTCACGCTGGCCGCGTCGCGGACGCCGCTGATGGCGAGGTCGAGGTTGGCGTTGCCCTCCCAGTCTGGCCCGGCGTTGAAGCGGACTTTTTCGCCATGGATGAGGAGATCGAAGGCGGGGGCATCGAATTTTGAAAAATCAAGCGAACCAGTGGCAGCAAAATCGCCCAACGCATGATGCCCGGAGAGTTTGGTGAAGCGCAGGACATTGCCGTCAATGTCCGCTTCGGCCTCCAATTTATCCAGTGCGGGAATCCATTCGCTGGCGGGAAGCTGTCCCTTGGTGAGTCTGACAGAGCCGGTCATGTGGAGATTGCGCAAGGTGCTTTCGGTTTTCAGCGTGCCGTTGAGCAGACCGCGAATGGGAATCGGGTGCCCCGTGAGGTGGGCGACCTCCTCAAGCTGGACATCTTTGGCCGTCAGTTGCGCTTTAAACGGGGCGTCCGGGGCGAGCGCGGCGGGGCCGGGTTCCACCCACCATTGGAAAAGGTTGAAGGGTAGGATGGCGTCGCCTTCCAGCCATGGGACTTTCTTTTGGGTGAGCTTGAGCCCTTCGAGTTTGAGGGTCGTATCGTCGGCAGAGAGCCGCCCTTCCAAGCGGGTGTCTTCGTTGGCGAGGACACACTTGCTCAGAGAAACAACGCCGGGGGCGTAGGTGCCTTCCAAGTCGGCGTCAATGGGGAGCGTGGCTGGGACTTCCTTGGTGCCGAGCGTATGAAATTTGCGCAAATGCGCAGTGAACGCGCCGGAATGGGCGTCGGGCGTGCCATCGCCGGACCAGCTTACGACGAGTCCGCCGACGGGAGGCGCGGGGACGATCGGTTTTTGCAGCAGCGGGCCGTAGGCCGAAAGTTCCTCGATGGAGGCGTTGAGTTCCCCCTGATAACGTCGCTCGCCCAAGATGCTGATCATCCCTTTGCCTCGCATGAAGTCCGCTCCATGGGCGGCTTCCAAGTTCACGATTTGCAGTTCATTGCCATCGAGCTTGATCCCGGCGTTGAAGAGGTCGAACGGGACGCCGCGCCAACTGAGCTTGGACCCGGCGATGAGAACCTGGCCGGAATACGATTTATTTTCGACTCGCACGGAGCCGTCCACGGTCATTTTCCCAGTGGCATAGGCGAACTGCGGTCCAAATAGCGCGGAAAGTTCGCTCAAATTATTGAGCTGTGCGGCGATGTCAAAGTTGAAGTCCGAGAGCCACCAGGGAGTTTCCTCGCCGGGCAGGGAAAGTTCACCCTTCAGACGCAGCGTGTTATGGGCCTGATGGAGCTCCAACTCAGGAATCTGGACGCGACGGTTGACGATGGTTGCACCAAGCACCAGCGAGTTCCATTGCCGATTGCCCCAGAGGAAGTCCGTGGCCTCGAAGCGTGTGGAAACCGTGGCGTTTTCCAGTTCGCTGGGCGAGCCGCGGAAGGTAAATTTACCCTCCTTGATCGTGCCGCCTGTTTTTTCCCGCACCCGCAAGAATTTGCCCAAAGATTCAACCGAGATGTTGGAGAAGTTGCCGGTGATTTCGTAGGTGGGCGGACGGGTGGTGGCAGTATTGACAAGTTCGCCACGAAGGGAGCCGCCGAAGGCATCGAAGTCGAAATTGACCTGCAATTCCCCGCGCACCATGTCGTCGAGATCGGAGGAGAGGTTCTTCAAAAGCACGCCGTCGCTGAGATTAAGATCCGCCACGCGCCAGCGCGTCCCTTGGAGTGCGGTGGCACCACGCAGCGCGGTGAAGCTGCGGCTAAAGTGGCCTTGTTCAAAAGTCAGTTTTTCGATGGCTATAATGCCAGGCTTAAGCGAACTGACGTTGAACCGAACATTCTCGAACGTGACAGTGCGGTGGCCCAAGCGAAATACAAAGTGGGAGTTGAGCACTTCGGCTTGTGCCGGAGCCGGGAGCCACGGTTGGAATTCAAGCTGCTGCTGGGCTGGCGTGGGGGAGGGACCAACACGCGGTGCGTTGGGATGAAAATCGACTTCGGCATTAATGCCATCGAGGGTGAGGCGATCAAAAAAACCGCGCCCTTTTTGCTGGAGCGGAGCCCGCCAGGAGAAGGCAACTCGCGCGGTGTTGATTGTGGCCTTGGAAAGCACTCCGGCGCGCGTCGTGGTGAACCGGACGTCATGAAAAACGAGTGGTTGAAAGAGGTTGCCCTCCAAAGTGTCGATCTCCAGTGGAATGCCGTGGCGCGCCGCTTGGAATCGCACCCCCTCCTTCACGATGGTATGGAAGCTGTGCGGCTCCAGCAAGGCAATGAGCAGCAGACTGACAACGACAAGCGCCGCGTTGCGGAGGAGATGAAAAAAGGATGGTTTGGTTGAAACGCCCACGGGATGAGAAGCCTTAAACCGTGGAGTTTCAACGAGAAGCGCCGTTTGTGCAAGAAGAAGCGGAAGAAGGGAGAGACTAGGAATCTGCCTGCGGTGAATTTGTTACAAACAAAAAATGGCGCTCATAGCCCGGCTGGTATTGTGGATCAGAACCTCGGGGCAATACTTATAGAAAGGAACGGGAGGAATCATTTCAGCGGCGATCCACCCGGAATACTTCACGTCGTGAAATGCCTGCATGACTTCCTTCCAATTGACGTCACCCGATAGCAAGTCGCAAAAGCCGTCGACCGATCCAACGGCACGGCGGTAGTCCTTGAAGTGAACGCGCAGAATTTTTTCTCCCAAAATGCGGATCCAATGTTCGGGATAACCGGTGGACAGGGTGTTGCCCACGTCCAAATAAGCGCCGACGTATTCGGTGTTGAATTGGTCAATGAAGGCACGCATTTCAAGCGGGCTGGTGAGAAATTTGTTCCAGACGTTTTCCACGGCGATTTTCACGTTCAACTTTTTCGCTTCGGGCAGGGCGTTCTGGATGAAATTAGTGGCCCGTTCATAGGCGAGATCATACGGGACAATCTCGCCGCTTGGAATGAAATCGACTCCAACGGTGCCTGGCACAACCAAAACCGTATCGATTCCCAATTGATGAGCACATTGGAGCTGGCGACTCAAAATAGCCGATGCTTTTTCCCGGGTTTCTCTATTGGCGCTCGCGGCGTTGGCTCCCCAATAGAGGCCGGTGCTTAGGCCGGTTAATGCGATGCCGAGCGAATCGGCTTGTTTGCGAATGGCGGAGAGATCATCCGGTGTACACTTGAAATCTACGGGACCTTCTTCGTCCAGATTCAGTTCCAAGCCTTCAAAACCGGCTTCTTTGGCCAAGGCCAGTTTGGAATTCAAATCGCCCGTGGTGTAGAAAGACCAGATGTTGAGGGATTTTTTCATAGGAATAATGCCTTTGAGAAAATGTTGATGAGCAAAAGCGTAATCGCAACCTGGCGTGATTTAAATGGCCAGAACGGTGATAGTTTTAACAGTTTCGACTTCACCATTGTCCGCAAACTAAAGATGCAGTTTTTTGCTGAATCGGCGACGGTATTCCGTAGCCATCATGCCCGTAAATTTCCGGAATGCCCTGCTGAACGCGTAGATGGAACCAAATCCGCAGCGTTCGGCGATTTGGCTGATGGAAAGCTCCGATTGCAGCAGCAGCCCCATCGCTTTTTGTAACCGCAGTCTGCGGAGATGTTGCCCTAGGCTGATTCTGGTCTCAGCGCGAAAGCGGGCGCGCAAATAGCTTTCGGAAATCCCGAGCCGCATGGACAATTCCTTGAGCCCGATAGCGCGCTGCAAATGCTGCATGCAATAATGATTAATACGGACTAGTAGCGGCGAGGTTTGATCGGCGGAGTCTTTGGTTCTTTTTCCCACGCTGGTGCTGGTGGAAAGCTTCAGCATGCGGGTTAGGAGAAGGCCGATCCAATAGGCTGGTTCGTCTTGCTTTTCCTTGGCTGTCCAGGCTTCCACGAAATTCCACGCCAGCGAGAAATCTTCTTTCTTCAGTTTCCGATTGGGTTGGAGCCGCAAGGATTCGAGAGCATCGCTGCCTGACAATTCAAAAGTGATGAACAGCCACAATGCCCGTGGGTGGTCAAAATGAAAGCCGTGATGATATTGAAACGGGAAGATCAGCAAGGCTTGGGAGCATTTGAGCGAGAATTGGAGGTCGTCGACGTAGACCGTTCCATTTCCATGGCAGGGAATGATCAAAACATAACGATGGTGATGATGCCTCGCCAGCGGTTCGGCGGATATTTCGGCGCGGCTATTTCGGGTAAAGCAGAGGAGATCGTGCGGCCATAGATTATTACTGGGGCGTACGTCGCCGAAATAGTCCACAGGAGGCCGGATTGACTTGAGCCTTGCCAAGGTTTTCGCGGGGATAGGTATGGCCATAACCGAAAGTGTTAAAACTAAAATCGGTTTGACCATGGCTGATTATTCTTACCAATGCGATACTTCAATTCATGGAAATTCGCGTTGCCATCGCAGGGTTTGGTTTCATGGGTCAAATGCATGCGCAGGTGTACCTAGCTCTTCCCGGTGTGAAGATTGTCGGGATCGTTGAGACATTTCCTGACGCTAAAGCCCAAGCGGAAAAGCTCGGCCTTGCCGTACCCATCCATTCTTCGCTTGAATCCTTATTGGGATCGACGCCGGTCGATTGCGTGGATATCTGCCTTCCGACGGATCTGCATGCGGCGGCCGTCATTGAGGCGGCATACGCCGGCAAGCACATTTTTTGCGAGAAGCCGCTTGCGCTGACGGTGGAGGAAGCAGGGGCAGCCCTCGCTGCGGTGGAGAAAAGCGGAGTGCTATTCCAAGTGGGTCAATGTATTCGATTCTGGCCGGAATATCAGGCCTTGGAAAAATTCATCAAGTCCGGCTGCGGCGGCAAACTTGTGAGCCTGTCGCTGCAACGCCGCGCCAGCCGTCCAGCCTATAGCCGCGAGAATTGGCTGCAGAATGGTGCTCGCTCGAAAGGAGCCGCCCTCGATCTTCATATTCACGATACCGATTTTATTTTGCATCTGCTCGGCAAACCGCAAGCCGTTTATTCAGTGGGGCGCAGTGAACAGGGATCAATCTCGCATATATTCACGCATTATATTTATCCGGATGTCGCGGTTGTGGCCGAGGGCGGCTGGGATCTGCCGGAAAAATGGGGATTCCAAATGGCCTTTCAGGCAGTTTTCGAAAAGGCCGTGGTCGAATTCGATTCGCTGAATTCTTCGTCGCTTTACGTGACCGAAGGCGGCAAGCCCAAAGAACCGCTGCCGTATGAAAATCCACAGTTTAAGAGTAGCGCCAATGCGGGAGGGAATATCTCCAGCTTGGGCGGTTACTATAATGAGCTGTCCTATTTTATGGAATGCGTGGACGCGAAGAAGAAACCAGCAATTGCCACCGGAGCTCAGGCACTGGAAAGTCTGCGCACCGTCCTGGCGGAAATACGTTCTATTGAAGATCGTAGAGAGGTGATATTATCGTAACGTGACAAGGGTGATTAGAAACTTAACTCGTTTCTATTTTTGAAATTAGTGTAAGGAGAATTATGAGATTAGCTGTTATCGGACTAGGAAATCGAATGGGATCTCTTATAAAGAATTCCTTTCGCAAAGAGATCCCGGGATTGGCGATCGTCGGCGTGATTGATCCCAATGAAGAAGCGGCCCGCCAAGTGTTGGAACCCGATGAGCAGCAGGATGTGACGTTTTGCGAGAGCGTCTCCGAGCTCATCAAAAAGACGCGCCCGGATGCCGTTGCCATTGGGACGCGGTGCAACTTGCACGCGACCTACGCGGTGCAAGTCTTGCGGGAAGGGCTTCCTCTTTTTTTGGAAAAGCCGGTGGCAACGTCGATGGAACAAGCCTTGGAATTGGAGACGGCAATGGAGCAAGCGCGTGCGGAAACGGTGGTTAGCTTTCCGTTGCGCTTGACGTCGATATGTATGCACGCGAGGAAGCTGTTGGAGGACGGGGTGGTGGGTGAGCCCGATCATCTTTTGGGAGTCAATTACGTGCCGTATGGCGACGTCTATTTCAATTCTTGGTACCGCGATTACCAAATCACACAGGGCTTGTTCCTGCAGAAGGCGACGCACGATCTGGATTATCTCAGCTATCTGGCGGGGGCAACGATTGTGCGCGTGGGAGCCATGCTTTCGCGCGGACGCATCTACAAGGATAGTTCTTTAAAAAGAGGACAGAACGACCAGTCGGCTCTTTTTTACGACAGCATCGGCAGCGTTGAAACCGGAATGAATGAGGATTCCTCCAGTGCGTTGCTGGAGTTTTCAAGCGGCGCACAAGGCGTCTACACCCAGGTGTTTTACACGCGGCGCGATGCTTCGGCACGCGGAGCAACGGTCAGCGGGCGATTGGGAACCGTTGCATTTGACTGGAGCCAGTCGCGGCTGAAGTTCACCCGCCATTATGAGCCATGTAGCGATGTTACGACGTTTGACACAGGGGGCAATCATTTCGGCGGCGACGCCAACCTGGCGAAGAACTTTGCGGATGTCGTTCTTTACGGAGCGAAATCGCGCACCCCGCTTTCAGCAGGTTTGCAAAGTGTTTACGCTTGTCTGACAGCTCGAACTTCAGCATTGGAGTGCCGCTTCATGGACGTGCGGCAAGTTGGAGGCTAATGGCCAGTGCGCGATTGGTATCCCGATTTCCAAGCTTGTGCATTTCCAATCGCGGGCTACTCTCGGATCTATGAATCCAAGCATCGTGTTTCTCTTGGTGGCTGTGGGCGGAATTCTTCTGCTCGTCTTCGCGGCGGTCCTCTTCAACTTCTTTGGCATCTGGATTCGAGCCTGGTCCAACGGAGCCGATGTTGGCATACTCGATATGGTGGGAATGCGACTCCAAGGCATCCCGGTGGCACTCATTGTGGATGCGCGCATCATGGCGCTCAAGGCCGGGATGGAGATCGACCTCAAGTCGCTGCAGCTTCACTACCAATCCGGCGGCAACGTCCCCCAGGTGATTCTCGCGCTCATCATGGCCGACCGCGCCGGAATCGTGCTCGATTACAACCGGACGTGCGCCATTGACCTCGCTACCAAGGGAACCGGCAAGACGGTGCTCGAAGCCGTGCAGACCAGCGTCAACCCGAAGGTGATCGATTGTCCCAACGCCGCCATGGGGCGCACCAGCATCGACGGCGTGGCCAAAGACGGCATCGGCGTGAAAGCCAAGGCGCGCGTGACGGTCCGCTCCCACCTCGACCGCTTCGTGGGCGGCGCGACGGAAGAGACGATCATCGCCCGCGTGGGTGAGGGGATCGTGAGCGCCATCGGCTCGGCGGATTCCTATAAAGAAGTGCTCGAAAACCCGGATCGCATCTCCAAGGCGGTTCTCGCTAAGGGACTCGACAGCAACACAGCCTTCGAAATTCTTTCCATCGACATCGCCGACGTGGACGTGGGCGACAACATCGGCGCGAAACTCCAGGCCGAGCAGGCCGAGGCCGACAAGCGCGTAGCCCAGGCGCGTGCCGAAGTCCGCCGCGCCGCCGCCGTGGCGTCCGAGCAGGAAATGCGCGCCCGCACCCAGGAGATGCGCGCGAAGGTCGTCGAAGCCGAGGCGCAAGTGCCGCAGGCGATGGCAGAGGCGTTTCGCGCCGGAAATCTCGGCATCATGGATTACATCCGCATGAAGAACGTCCAGAGCGACACCCAGATGCGCACGGCCATCGCCGGAGGCGAACGGTCTGGCGACGAAGGCCGCCCGGTCCAGCAGTAAGCCAGCAGACATTTTTATTGGGGAATTTCTCCATATGGACAAAACCCAACTCATTGTCTGGATCGTCATCGTGGTGGCGGCGATTGGTAAATGGCTCTTCGAGTACACCAACGTCTTGCAGGGCGGGGGATCAGACGATGCTGCGGACACGAGGCCGTCCCGTCCGAATACGCCACGTTCCTTGCGTCCGGGGGCGGAATCAGATCCCCGGATCGAAAGCGAAGAAGAAAAGATGCGGCGGTTCATGGAAGCACTGGGGCTTCCCCAGGGAAGCGCCCCACCTGTTGTAAGGAAAACGGCCCCCAACCCGACGATGAAGCGCCCTGCTGCCCCTCCCTCCGAGCGTCCTGTTTTTACAGCAAAGCCACGGTCGCCCGCTCGCCCCAAAATCGCGCCACCCTTGGATACAGGAGGACCACTTCCTGTTCTTCCCAAGATGGCTTCCATGACCGAGACAGCTCCATCAATGGAAGTGGCATCCATCCCGCAAATGACCTTTGCCCCGCAAGCTGCCGTTGCCTCCGCGCCGAAGTCGCGTCCCGCCACCTCTGCGTCCCAGAAGCCTGAGCCAGTAGGTATTGCGGGAGTGTTGCGGGAACAACTCCGGGATCCAGCCTCCCTGCGCCGGGCAGTTTTGCTGAAAGAAATTTTAGGCGTGCCAAAGGGCTTGCAATCCACAGAATCCCTCTCTATTTTCTCCCCTCTCTAAAACGCGCCGGCGTGGCGGAATTGGCAGACGCGACGGACTCAAAATCCGTTGTCCTTTAAAGACGTGTAGGTTCGACCCCTATCGCCGGTAATCCCTTTCTTCTCTGTAAAGCCCATAGATAAAGGCTCAGCGGACAATTCGTTCGATTTGCCTGATTTTTCCATTCCTGCTCATTGTATCGCGTTTTGGCCAATAAAACCCCATTCTTTTGTCAGTTATTGGCAGTCGGTTGGAGCAATAGAGTGAGACCGCGGCGACTGGTTTAGGTCGGAGTAAGGCTGCAAGTAAGCGTCCACCTCATCGCTGACACCTCCTTCGACCACCAAAACCGCCTCTCCATTCTGCCTGATACCCTCGTAATTATTCTGGTTCAGCCTCATTCCAGCTCATAGTCGAAGAAATCAGCTGCTTTTGCCCCTCTCCCAGTGCCACCGGCCAGGAGATCGCCTTTTGTGGGGCATTTTAGCGGGGTCGGGTGCGGGGTGCCGGTTGAGGTAGTTACAAATCCAGGTTGTCGTTGAAGCAAAACGGGATAGAATAACTACAGGCAACCGCAACCTCTGATCGGCGCAAAATATGTATGTCAGATTGGGCAGATGAGTCTATCCTGTTGCCAAGATTCAACATCCCTCCTTTTTAGGGCTTGCCTTCAAACATCAAAAAACGAAGATACAGAATGTGGGAGAAATAATACATTTCAATCTGACACACCTGTGGGTTGAACACGAAAAGCGCCCCGGCTCGCAAATCTTCCCCCAGACGCTCGCTCACCAGCGCGTGCAGACCGTTGAAGCCCTTGCGCATGTCGCACGGCTCCAACGCCACCAGCACCTTCAAACTGCCAGGGAAACTCAGCATGCCTCGCGCTCCCTGCCGTCCAACTCCCGCAACAACATGGCGGCCAACTTCGCCTGAGCGGCGTTGCCGATCTCCAGTCGCGCCCCGCCCGGCAAAGCAATGCTCAACACACAATCGGCCTTGGCCCTGTCGCTCGTCTTGCCCGTTGCCTGCGAATCGGAGTTTTCAACAACGGCCTCCAGCCATTGCACCCCGCTTGGCAATGACGGCACTGAAGACGGTGGACTGAGAGCCGGTGCAACGCTCGTCAGACGCTGACGATTTCGCTTCTGCCGCCACGTCGCAAATGTCTGATACTTCACGCCCACGTGCGCCGCGAACTCCATCACGCTCACCCCGCAACTCTCAAACACATCCAACAACGCCTCCCGCCGCTCCGGGGACACCCGCACCCGGCCCAGCGCATCCACTTTCAACAACTCGTCTCGAATCGCTTCGCTCTGCATCCCGCCATCCTGCCCGGCTTCATCCGGCTTGGATAGAGGTGCTCGGCGCACCGCTTACCGTGAACTGGCCTCTCTAGCGGTTGATGTGGCTAATTCTTCCTTCTATCTGCCTGACAAGCGGCCTTTTCGAAGTCTGCCCGGATATTTCCTCTCCATTGCGGCACATGAACAGCATCAGCAATGGCTTCCTCTCCCAAAAACTCCCTCACTTCCTTTGCCAGCTTTTGTTTGAGCTGATAGATGCGGGAATATCCGGCTCCGCATGTCTTGGCCGTGTCCTTCACTGTCCTGCCTTCACCAATGTCCTGCAGGATGTGGCGGTAGCGTTCATCATGGGTGTCGATGAACTCTTCCCAATCCATATTTCTGCCTGCTGCCATCGATGGATCGTCTTGAGAGCAGGAGAGGAATTCACCCAACCTCACCGGCTCATTGATTTCCTCATCGAAGCCCACTTCCATTTCCAACGACAGGACACAACTCTTGCCATCAAGTTGACCACCAGAGGACATGACATCCGTTCTTCCTGCCGATGTGCTCCTTCTACCCGACTTCATGTGCAGAATCGTGTAGTAGGCGATGTTGCCTGGCGTGACCTTTTTTCCTGTTTGTTCAAGCCGGTCCAGCATTTGAGCTGCGACGACGATTGCATCCTGCACCAACTCCTCTGCATCCTCTCCGCCTACGGGACGAACGCAATGGGGGATTGCAGAACGTAGCCGGGGGACAATCTGATCAATCAAAACAAATCCTGCATGCGGACTCATTTGGGTTTTCCTTTCTTGGGAAAGGTGGTGCGCCGGATGAAGGCAAAGCTCCGCCCTGTGCGGCACCACCAATTGTTTGATGAAGCCGCTTTGGGGTGGCAGGTTTACACGTTGAAGAACGTGTTCAAGAGCATCGAAACGCTGAAAGACGAAGTCTGGAAGCGAGGCGATCCTCTCAATGAATTATACCAAAAAATTGGGTATAATATGCTGATGGGAGTGTGGTGCAGGTCAAGGAGACGTCTTTTGCTTACCTCTCCACTTTTACCCGTCGGCGTATTTCGGCCCATTGGTCCACATCTGTGAACATCCTCCATCTTTAGATTGAAGGTGCCGCACTGTTCGACCGCCCTTTACACATGGCGGATGGGAAAAAGGATTCACGTTTTATTCAGAACCATTAACTTTCATCGTTTGCCACCTTTATCACAAACGGCCGTCAGCCAATGTCCCTGGGCATAGAACAAAACTCTATTCGCGACACACGGTGTGCTGTAAGTGCCGAAACTCATTTTGGAATTCAGTACCTTCAATTCCCTGCCCGCCGACAAGATGGCGTTGCCAACAAAGAGTTTGCCGTCGGCCACCAGAGGCGAATTGTAACCCGTGCTGCCTTTGTGACCAGCAGCGTATGTCCAATAGCAATACCCGGTATCGGCATTCAAACAATGAACCGTGTTGGCGTCATCCGGCGCAAACACCAAACCATCGGCAATCGCCACCGTCGATATGCTTTGGTTGAGTTGCTCACAATTCCAGACTCGGCCGGTTCGCGTGATGTCGCCCGTTCTGGTCGCATCAATGCAAACCAGGTTTCCTTTGCTATCCCGCCCGCCGTGCTGCGGGTCTCCACCAATGGCAATGTAGACCCGGTTCCGATAGCATACGGGGGTGGCCATAATCTCGCAGGGTCTGCCTTTCCCGTCTCCTTTGGCATCCCGCGCATAAAAAGGGTTTGTTTTGTATTCCAGAGGGATGCAATCAAACGACCAGATTTTCTTCAGGATTGGCACATCCGGAACCTGCGCCGAAGGGATGGAATCAACGGGCGTACAGACCGGCAAATGGATCGAAGTGCGCGTATCCACCGAACCAGAAACTACTGGGACGGGTTGAGCAAGGGCGGTCCCACTCGTTTCTGCCGGATCAACGTCCATGAACTGCACAATCGGGCCACGTAATGTCGTGGTCGTCCAACGGTTTGGCGGTACCTGGACTTTGGGATCAACCGGTTCAAACGCATAGCAAACCCCGTCTCCCGCGCCAAAATAGATTTGCGCCTTTCCATTCACCACTCCCATCGAAGGCGACGACCATTGTCCCCGCCAAAGACGTTCGCCAATTTGTTCATCGTCTCGCGCCACTAATTGACCAGTTTTCTTGTTAAAAACTACCAAACTGGGGGTCAATGGGAAATAATTGGGTGAATCTTGCTGCCATCGTCCATTCCCGGTGCAGACATACACAAAATTGCCATAAACCAAAGGAGAGCAACTAGCGGTGTGATGCTGGACTGCATGGAGTTCTTTGGCCAAATCATACTTCCATAGGATGCACTTTTCCGAATCGTCCGCCGTTAGAAAAGCGGGTTGATTTTCCGATTCGGGCGACGCCAGTTTGTGTGCAGTAGTAGCTTGCGCCGAATCGAGCCAGGCTTTCAGGTCCAGGCAATATACTTCCTGATAAGGACTCACAAAGTAGAGGTAATCCTCATCGACTGTGGGTGTGGAGCAGATCCCCCAATTCTCCTCACAACGGACCACGCCATTTTCTTTTGGGGGCCTCGGACAAACGAAGCGTCCCAATTCCACTCCCGTTTGTTCATCGACGCAGAGAAGGCATGCTGCATTCGATGTGTCCTTGGCAGATGAATTTACGGACAGCAATTTGGTGCCGATAAAGACTTTCCCACGGCTCACCACGGGACTGCTGCAAGTGTTGGAACCCACCGAGACCATCCATTTGACATTTTTCGCGAAAGAAAGATCAAGTCCGGCATCCGACTGCTCTTTTCCAAGAACCCATGAGTCCGGCAGTCCTTTTTCCGTTGTGGAAACCATGTTGCGGGACGGATGCCCGCCCCATTCCGGCCAGTCGGCACCATGCACAACCGCAGCACCGCAAAGCAGTAGAATCCCGACACCGATGATCCCCCATATTTGGAAGCGCCACAGGGGCGAGGTAGGAAGAAGGAGGTGTTTGGTATTCATTTTCTGGGAGAAACAAGGAAGGCTGGTGAGGCGGATGCTTGGACCACTCTCATCGGGCGATATAATCAATGGCTGTGTAGGCGAAAGCCCCGAGTATGGGTAGAGTTAAATCAAACCATGAAAGCCGGTGCTGTCGCTCTTGACAGGCAATTTCGGTTGGCGTGCGATGTATCCACATTGGGTTCGATGCTGCTTAGGTTAGTAAACTTTAGGTTTGTTGGTTTCACAGTTCCAGCACTGAGCAAAATTCTTCGGCACCTCTTCTCCACAATTGGGGCAGATCCAGCCAACAGGATCCGGTGTCAACGGCTTGGTGCTCTGCTGTTTTAGGTATTCTTGATATCGATTCTCGGAATATTTCCAATGCCACATCCCATAAGGAATCCCAGCCAGCATATAAAACACCATCGTAAACGCCGCACTTGGAATGGAGTGGTCTGGTGCTCTGAAAATACCGTAGAAGTGAAAGATGGATAAACCGAGGCCCATAAACAATCCCCAACCAAAAACGCCTGCTTTGAGAATGTGTCGCAGTTTGCCTCGCTGGCGAATCTTTGCCCACAGTTCCATGTCAGATCGACGAGTAGGAGTCATGGGTTGTATCTCATCGGGTTGTTTGAGAATGCTCATAGGATGCTCGACTACGTATGATTAGGCCAAGAAAGTTTGCGACAATGGCGATCTTTGTTTTTTCGGGCTTGGTGAAGTAATAGTTTGGAGAGCATGTCAGCAACCCCGTGACTAACTCTCCCTGCGGCTCGAATTAATGAGTCCTGTCAATGGTGGAAGTCGTCGGGGTAGGTGCTGTTGGCGTGGTCAGGGCGGCAGCGGGCGGATTCCTCTGCCCTTTCAGGATCGTCACTTCGGGAACTGGGTCGGAGCGTCCGGCAAAGTCGTTGTAGGCTTTCTGGATCAGCTCGGCAGAGGGCATTGCACCCTCGCAAATCAAAAACCGGACATGCAAGGTCAAAGTCTGGCCCTTGGCTATGGTCGTCTTGTAAAAAAAGCCAACGCGACCGTTGTCGCTGTAGTCGGGAAAAAGCGTATTCCGGGGATTGGACGGATCATTCAAATAGACCACGCTGTATTCTTTGCCGTTCAGGGTGAACGACTCGCCCACCCAAGGGTAATCGACATCCGTGTGCGGATCGGCCTGTTTTTTGGGAAAGACATAAACCGTCTGGGTGATGTGCATTCCATTGCCGGCATAAAAATGGATCCCGCCCTTTTTGACCTGACCATCAAGCTGTGTGTCCCCGACGAGTGCCGTCAATTTGGAAATCATATCGACTTCGATGTAAGCGTAGGCGGGTGGGGTCAGGAAGGTGAAGGTGCGGTATTCTGCCAGAAGAGAAGTATTATTCGAATCGTTCCAGTTGACGAGGGAGGTAAAGCTGGCGTTTTCCGAGGTTGCCTTCATCGACGAAAAATTCTGGTGAATCTGGTCACCGTCCTTCATGTGCCAGAGATCGTAGGTTTTGCCATTGACCCTCAACTTCTCGTAGCCGATGAAGATGCCGGGGTGAGGCGGGCCTTCGGTGATCGGGTCGATTCCCTGTGCATCGTAGAGGTCAAGGAAGGGTTTCAAGATTTCGTGTCTCTTTGCCAGAGCCGAGTTGCAGCTTATCAGATACTGTCCCACGAGCTTGCCTTGGTGGGTGATGTGGAGGTATTGCCCTTTGGTTTCCTTCAAATCAAACCTGTTTTGATCTGCACGGGCACTGACGAACAGGAGGTTTAGCGAAAGCAAGGCGAGGAGCAGTTTTTGCATAGAAAATTCTTATCCAATGATGGAGTTCACCTTTTCGAGCCACAGGGAGAGTTAATTCAAGGGTATGTTTTTTATGGTTACTCTGGAAACCGTGGAACGCGTAGCGGCGGGTGGGAGGAATGGATGGTAGAAGCCACGCGAAAAACAACATCGCCCCCGAGTAGCCACTTCATGAATACTTCATCCAAGCATTTGAGCATCGCGTCCGTGTTTCTGGATAGATCAGTGAACTGTCCCCAACTGGAGACATCCTGCTCTTTGCCCACGCCCTCGATTTCCTGAATGAAATCATCGATCAGAACCAAATGCTCAGGATACGTGATGCGCAGATGCTCCTTGCAGAGGTCCGCCGTCTGCTTCTGCCGATTTTTTGTGCCGAGACCCATAATAGATTGTTCTTATTCCACTCTTTTGACCCGTCTAGTATCGGCACTCACGCGCAGCATCGACAAAGGCTTGGATATTCTCAGGTGCGCCACCGAAAAAATGATCTGAGGGTGCGAGGATGTAGCCTGCATGATCTTTGGTTGCCTCAAAACAATCGAAGACAAGTTGCCGCGCCATTGCCGGTGTTCCATTCTCAAATCCAGCGTTCTGGTCAAACCCACCGATAAAGAAAAGCCGGTCGCCAACACGTCGGGAAGCTGCCCTAAGGTCGCAGTCGCCTCCCATTGAGGGTGGAGTCATGGTTTCCAATCCGTGAGCGCCGTTCTTCACTACGAGATCGAGCATGTGCATGAGCCCACCGCACAGGTGATAGACAATCTTCACACCGGTTTCCCGCAGAGCGGCATGTTGTAATTGATCATAAGGAAGACAGAATTCCTCGAACATCTGAGGACTAATCACCGTGTTGGAACCTGCGCCACCACCGGTTTCAACCATGTCGGCAGGCGTTCCTTTCCACATCTCAGTGACACGAAGTGTCTTCTGTAAAATCGACTTTAACGCATGATGCACAAAGGACGGTTCATCCATCGCCATCATGATCGCAGGTTCGACATCCACCATCATGCAAAAACTCTGCCACGGGCTGCCCTGTCCAGGGCTGAACGGATGACTGCGCACGATTCCTTTGTCACCAAGCTTGTCACGAGCCGCTTGGATTTTCTTAAAATCAGTCGAGATAGGGACGGGATAGAACTCGTCCCACAGAGCAAAATCAGCTTCGTTTTTAATGAGATGCTCTGTCTTCCAGTCGGTAATTTCGTTCCATGCGGTGACCTGGCGTAACGTCCCCTTGGGTGTCGTGATGGTTTCCACCCAACATTGATTGCCGTCGAGGTCACGCCCCAAGGCCCGCTTGTCGGAACGCCAGTTTGCTAAGTCCCTTTCGGCGTAGTGATAATCGGGCGAGACATAGATGGCGTAGTCCATGTCAAACTTTGCGCAGGCTTCATACCAGTCCATTCCACCCAGATAATGCTTCAAATAGTATCCCATCCATCCATGCACCTGACAGGGAAGACGGTCAGGGCGTCCGTTTTCCAGGGCAATCAGCATGCGCTCTCGTGAAGTCATAATGCTCTGCTACACCCTTGTCCAAAATAGGGATGGAGATCAAGACAGGAATATAAATGGTGCGTCGGTACCATCACCGACAGTGAACCGCCAACCACACCGCATCCCGTGAAACTTCAGACACCCGGTGTTTCAAGTGGGACGGAATGAGCAAATAATCACCAGCCTGCATCTCCTTCTTTTCCCCGTGTTTGAATTCCAGGGTGGCCGTTCCCTGAGCCAGTAGCACCCATTCATCCTGTTCCTGATCATACCAAACATTTGCTGGGCTTGGTTGGCCATTGGATATGATGCGCTCTATTTTTACACCATCCAGTTGAAGCCGGTCTTCGATCACCTCGACATTGGTGGTTGGGTAAATTTGAAATAGATTGCTCATCTATTAGAGAGAATGACGTGCTTTAACGGGGATGGGAAGGAATCCTTAATCCACCTCATAGTCGCTCCAAGATGCCTGTAGGATTTTCTGATCTGTGGGGACGGTGAAGACAGCGGAGATGAGTTTGGAGTTACCGGAAATATTTTCCCGTTGACGATGCACCATGGCATTCTCAAAATTCAGGCCAATGTCAGAAAATGAAATCCGCGATAGTCGGAGTAAAAGGTTGCTCAAAAATATTGCTAAGAGAATGGGGATAAACGGGCGATCTATGGCACTCATTCTATGCGAACATTGTCGTGCGTTGATGCCCAATGATTCCAAAAAATGCAAAGGGTGCGGCAAACCTTTGCTCCCAACATTTACGCCCATCGCTTACATATTCCTCCTTGTTTGTGCTCTCCTTGTTTTTTTGGCTTTGCTCATCTGGTGATATGATGAGGCGGGACTGGATGCAGGGGCCATCACTTGGACAAGTCCATGACCAAGACAAAGCGGCGGTGGATTCGTCTCCGGCGCACGATTGCCGCGCTCAACGCAACACTTCCAGTTAGGACAGAATCTTTAGAATAGAGCGTTTGAGCCTATTGGCGATCACAGGCCCAAACACAACCAAACTCAGAATTGTCAGCACATTGATCGATGAAGGCTCCCCCCGTCAAATGTAATGTGGTGGCACATCGTCGTTGGTGACGGGGGCTGTATAACCTGTCCATTCATTCAAAGAGGCCACGGAGACGCTGTTGGGGTAAGCGGCATCTGCCCCGAGGTTAACTCCTTTCGGATTATTTCCACTGCCTTGTGGTTGGGTATTTTCAAAACCACCATTGACAACGATGCTGGCTTGCAAAAACCCCGAAAATAAAACGAGAAGCGTTCCTGCCGATATGGTTTTCAGGATTGGGCTCATAATACCCAATCTACCCACAGTCTGCATGGATTGCGGTTTGCATGGCGTCCAGCAGTTCCCTGGCGGTGTAGGGTTTGTGAAGGATTGTCTGGACTCCAAGTTTCAGGAGTTGCTCGTAATGGGCGTCCGTAGCCATCCCTGTAGCTACGACAATTTTAACCTCCGGGTTGATTTCCTTCAGCGCACAGGAGAGGTTCACGCCATCCATTCCCGGCATCACGACATCAGTGAGCACGGCGGTAATCTCGTCTGCGTGCTCCCTATAAAGGGCCAGCGCTGCAACTCCTTCATTGGCGGAAATGACTTTGTATCCTGCCAGTTCGAGCACCATCGATGGCAGCATGACCATGTGAGCCTCGTCATCAACCACGAGGATTGTTTCACCTTCGGCCTGAGGCAATTTCAAAGGGGACATAGGACTTTAATGTGGAATATTAGTGCCTCTTCCTCGCAAGGGCAACCACGGACAGGGGAGATATATTATGGTATTTCTCGTTGTGAGGAATATTTTTGATATCCAAGTGGGGGTTTGGGTGAGGGGCAGAGGAATATTCCATAAAGGAACATGCATGGAGATGGAGCATCGCTGGACATTCAGCGCGTCATCGACAAAACTAACGCATGAAAAAGACGCGGAGATCCTATCCTCTGTCTAAGGTCTATGGCTTGCTCGAACCAGGGCCGGTTGTACTGGTTACGACTGCCGCAATGGGCACTCCGACATCATGGCCATGTCCTGGCACACCATGCTTGAGTTTGAACCGCCGCTGGTGGGGTGCGTCATCAGCAATCGCAACCATTCCTTTGCCCTGTTAAAAGCAACCAAGGAGTGTGTCATCAACATTCCAACCGTGGAACTCGCTGAAAAGGTTGTGGGTTGAGGCAATGTGCATGGTGCGAAGATGGACAAATTCGAGAAGTTTCACCTCACGCCAAAGCCTGCCTCGCAAGTTGGCGCTCCACTCATTGAGGAGTGCTTTGCAAACCTTGAATGCCGCGTGGTCGATACCAGGCTGGTGAACAGCTATTGCTTCTTTGTTCTTGAAGTCGTCAAAGCATGGATTGACCCCACAGTGAAAAATCCGAAGACAATTCATCATCTTGGAAAGGGCAATTTCATGGTTGCCGGTGAAAGGATCAAAATACCGTTACAAGGATGGAAGGATGCCACAGAAGATCCCGTAAACGCTCCAGAAGGCCCCAGAAATATTCCAGTCTAACAAGGAACTCTTCACCTTGACGCGGATAGGGCCAATCCTGAGGCTTATGAGAATTTCTTGACTGGAAAAAATAATCTTATTGAATATGCGTATTATGAAACGAATGGCACTTGTATTGGCCTTGGTTGTGATTCCGATGTTGGCGCAGGCGAGCGATTATGAGGTCACCATGGACCAGAAAAAAGATGCTCCAAGCGAACCCAACAGCGGGCCGCGTGTCAAAACTTCGCGAAAATGGTCTGGCACAGTAAAGATTAATTGCCATACACCAAAAACCAGCTCGGAACTAGAGGTGCGTTACATCATCTTTGTAAAATGGGAACATATCGGACAAAAAGGTCCCGACACGATCGAGCAGGTGAAAGGAAACTCCAAAGTGACGGCACTCAAACTTGGATCAAGCACCACTGTTCCCACCTCAGAGATAACTTTAAATCAGGGTCACATGGGTCCCGGTTGGAGGCCCAGAGAAGGCGGGGCTACATTTACTCAAGACGGAGTTGTTGGTGTGTGGATCAAGCTTTTTGATGGAACGACGCAAGTGGCGGAATATGTGGATCCCACCAATCTACCGGAAAAAAACAAATGGGAGTAGAGGCGCTTGTTGTGAATGGAAAGCATCGCACTCCCTCCGGGATGCCCTAGGAATATTCCTGTGCCGAAAAGAGTGTGGAGACAGCGGGGATGGAAGATTTGAAAAAATCTTGCTAAGCAGGGGAGTGGAGAGAAAAATTCCGATAAACAACCCACTCGTTTGGAACCAAATGAAGGGACTCGATCATCGGACATCTATGAAAATATTTTCTTCTAAAACTGCTGCCACATTCGCAGGAATGCTTTCTGTGTTCTTGATGGTCTTGCCCATAGCCAATGCCGAGACTGGCACTATGCTTGTGGGTGTTGAAGTACCACTCATGTTCAACGGCAAGATTGTGGGAAAGGGCACTTTACCCAAAGGAACAGTGGCAAAGATTCTGGAGGTGAGAGGTGACAAGGTATTCATTAGCGCCAGTTCTGGAAACGTTTGGATCGACAGAGCACAGATTGATATTTCTCCTGCGCCAGCGCCAGTTTCGGTTGTCGCAGCAACTTCAACGCCGATTGCAACACCGACGCCGATTGCCATTCCAACGCCAGCGGTTAAGCAAAGTAATCCGGTCGTTGCGCCAAGTCCTGCTGGAAAAGAGGCAACTACGCTTGCATGTCCGCAGGATGTCGTGGGAGGGCCTGAATTTATTACAACGTCAGGTCATCAATCGGCAGGCACAGCCAGTATTGTGAAGTATAATTTGCACATCTTTATCCTTAGTGCCCGTCATTTGTTGGGGCCTTTGGGTGGATTTAAGGTTCAAACTGCATCTAAAGATGTTCCTTTGTTTGTCCATGGGATTATTTTTCGATCTTTTGCACACTCATCCCATGATTACGATGTGACCCCTCTTCTTGTTCCAACCAAAAGCGATGACCCCTTTACTTCCGACCCGTTGGGTGATTTGGCTCTGTATCAAGTGAAAGAAATGTCTGTGCAAGGTCAACCCCTGACTCTTGGCGAAAATTTACCAGCGGTTGGAGATAGGGTTTGGGTGGCTGCACATGTTCGTGGAGGGGTTCCTGCTGGGGAAGTTATGCACAGTGCTAAGGTTACTTGGAGTAAGGAAGGAGATTGGCTGTGGTTTCAATTCGACAACGACAACATTATTACGGCGGGAGCAAGTGGTGCGCCTGTCTTAAATTCAGCAGGTGAAGTGGTGGGAGTTTATTCGGGCCATAGCAAGAAAGACGGACACATGCTGGGTGATGCTGTCCCATCTTCGATGATATTAGGGATAATCAAATCAAACGAGTCTGGTGGAAAATCAAAATAGAAATTACACCGCCCATGCGCACCTCTCTTACCCTCTTCACTCTCGCTCTGCTCCACCTCACGGCCTTTGCAGAAACCCAGGAGATCATCATCCTGGCAGGCAATGTTCTCGCCCTAAAATTGGAAATTCCAAAGGATGCTAAAGCCACGACGAAAGGCGAAAAAACCTCGATCCTGCTGAAAGATGCGTGGGTGTATCTTTGGTCTGTCCCCACAGCGAAAACCATCACCGAGGCTGTTCCTCAGGCCGCGACGATCATCAAAAGCGAATTCACCGACTTCAAGCTAACGGAGACGAAACATCTCACCATCGCTAGCAACGACGCCAATCACCTCTTCGGAAAGGGCTTGGAAGCGGATGATGGTGATCCCGGCGCGGCAGAGGTGGTGATTTTTACCGTCGGCAAGCATGTCTTTGCCACCTGCGTGCATGGCGAAAATGAGGCAGCCACGAAAAAGCGCCAGGACATGCTGACCATTCTGAAATCATCCAGGGCTCCATGACCGTTGCCTTGAACGGGGCTCGTTGAAGGCGCTCAGTTAAAATGACAATGACGATGATTTGCTCTTATCTGCGAATGGCGATGTTCAACACAATTTATGTGATGCTGATTGTTCTCATTGTCGCTGCACTGTTCCATTTGCCCGGCAAAACGAGGAACTAGCCCAAAACCTCGTCACCGTCCACAACCGGGCCGAAGCCACAACCCATGATCATGGGAATGGCTCCCTTAGTTTTCCGTTTCAAAAGCAGCCTGCGCAAGTGCTTCGACATTCTCCGGCGGCACATTGGGCAAGATCGCCTCGTGGCTTGGGCTGACAATAATATTCGGCCCCAGCAACCGCTTCACTCGATGCACATCGGCGCGAATTTCCTCCGGGGTGCCGTTTGTCATTAGGCCTTGAGCGTCGATCCCTCCCATAAACGCAATGCGTCCCTTGAAATCAGCAGCCAGCCGCTCCGCCTCCATGTCGCGCGCTTTGGCTTGCAACGGATGTAGGCAGTCCACCTGAGCCGCGATCAAACGCTCAATCACGGGATGGATCGAACCGCACGAGTGCAGGAAGACTTGATGCCTGTGGCGATGTCCCTGCTCAGTGAAGCGTTTAAACCACGGCATGATAAATTCATCGAACTGATCCGGCCCGCAAAGCAATCCCAACTGGCTGCCGAAATCGTTGCCGAAGAAAAAGCCGTCCACCAAGTCGCCCGCAGCGGCGAAGAAGCGCTCGTTGGCTTCGTGGTAGAACTCGCAGACCTTGTTGGTGGCAGCGTGAACAACCTCCGGTTCCGCGAGCATTTTGATGAAATATTCCTCCATTCCGAACAGGTCTGCAAGATTGTGGAAGTAGCACGTCCACAAGCCGCTGAGGCGATAGACATCGCCCGCTTCCTGCAAGTCCTGCAGGCAGGAGTCGAAGTTCAGATAGTCCGGGTTCGGCCATGGAAACTGCTCGATTTCCTCCACGGTTTCGCAATGGGCCAGCGGACCGACGCTACCATACAGGTTACGGTCGAGGCCTGCGTTAAATAGCGGGAGGCCGTTGGGATCCTGGTAAGCGCCTTTGTAAAACTGCGGGCAAATCCAGCGCACGTCGTCGCCCAATTTCTGCCGCAGCTCCCATTCAGAACTCGTGCCAAAATAGCGATGCAGAATCGGCCACATCTCGGGATGCGGATTGCCAAGCCAGAACCCGCAGCGCTCGACTTTTTCTCCAGCAACCAGCCTCTTTATCAGTTCGCGTTTTTTCATCGGGAGTTTTTTAAGACTAATCTTTGAGTTGCACTTTAATGACGACTTTCACGATGGGTTCGGGTTGATCCACCATACAGCCCGGTTTGTGGCCGTCCTGCGGCAGATAAACGGCGAAGAATCCGGCGGGAACGATGGTCGCTGCCGCATTTCTCACATTCTCCCCGCTGTATTTTTCGACATCCTTGGCTTGGTTGTAAGGCGTGGCAGATTGCAGTTCCTTCACCGGGGCGTAGAGGATTTTTTCGCGGCCCGCGACGATGAACTGGATGTCGGCATAAACGCGGTGTGCCTCCCAAGTTTTCGTTTCCTCTGGGGCAGTGTCGTAACGCTGCACGGCTGCGTAAAGGCGCTTGCCGTCGATCTCGTATTTACCGTCAGGCGTATTCGGGTCGAAATTTTTAAGGTATTCGAATGCCACAGGGAAAAGCGGATGCAAGGCGGCGTAATCAGCGCAGTGGGTAAGGTAATCAAGAATCATAGGTTGGTTTTAGGTAATACCCATCAACCGGTCAAGGCACTTGAATTCATCAGAGCCATCGGCGCAGTTTCTGGCATGACTGCCCAACAAGAAGCCACCTATTTTTCCCGGAACGTGATGCGCGCCTTGGATAGGTCGTAGGGGGAAAGTTCGACGGTGACTTTGTCTCCGGGGACAATTCGGATGAAATTCTTGCGCATTTTTCCAGAGATATGGGCGAGCACATCCGCTCCATTGGGGAGTTTGACGCGGAACATGGTTCCGGGCAAAACATCAACCACGGTGCCTTCGGTTTGAAGTCCCTCTTCTTTGGGCATGGGCCGGATCATGCCGTGTGTTTTGCTGGAGTTCAATAGGAAAAAAGTCAGCGTTTGCGCTGTTTTTCCAGAGCGTGCTGGGCTCGATTGCGCCAGCGCAAGCTGATGAGGAGGGGATCAATGCGCACCAGCAGGAAATAAGCGATTTTTTCCAGGAGCCGGGTAAAAAAGCTGCGCGAGGCTCGCCAGGTTTGCGGATCGATGGGGCGGCTGCGAGTCAGGTCATCTTCAAAGATCGCGCGAGCTTGGCCGGCCGTTTTCTCGTTGTCGATGCGGATCATGAGTTCATGGTTAATATTGAGGCTGCGGGCGTCCAGGTTGGCTGAGCCGGCGTAAACCACGTGGTCGATGATAAGAAGTTTGGCGTGGAGGATTTGAGGCTGGTATTCGCAGATTTCCACGCCTGCGCGCAGAAGCTTGGCGTAGAGGCTGCGACTGGCCAGGCGGGAGACTTCGATATCGCTGCGGCCTGCCAGGATCAGTTGAACCCGGCCGCCGCGCTGCGCCGTGCGGATCAGCGCCCGCCGGAGCCGCCAGGTGGGAACAAAGTAGGCGCAGATGATCCGCACATCCCTGGCCCGGCTCAAATCGTGCAGGAGCGCCCGCTTGAACGCCCGGCGTCCCAATCCCGGTTCACTGAGAAGGAGCGTCCAGGAGCAGCCACGGATCGCCGTGTCGGTGGTGGGGTGGAAAGGCGGAAAGGCAGGCGGAGGATCAGCGGCTTTCTCGAAGAGGTGGAAAAAGCTCTCTTCGAGCGCAGCGACCAGTGGCCCCTTAATTTGCAAGCCGAGATCGCGCCAGCCCCGCGCCACGCCGTCTCCATAGTAATCTTCCCCCACGTTAAACCCGCCGACGATAGCTAGGAGGCTGTCAGCGACAAGCAGCTTGCGATGGTTGCGATGACCGTAGCGTTCAGCAGCCCGGAAGGAGTTAAACCAGCGAAATTCGCCGCCGAGCTGGAGCAGTGGATTCCAAAAATTCGTGGGCAACCCGAGCGAGCCGAAGGCGTCGAGCAATACTTGGACGCGCACGCCACGCCGTCGCGCTTGAATGAGCGCTTCCCGGAAGCGCAATCCCAAGAGGCCGGGGGCGAAGATATACGTTTCCAATTGAAGAGACACGGTTGCTCCGGCGATGGCTTCCAGCATGGCATCCAGCCCCTCCTCACCAGTGGACAGCCATCGGAACGTCGTGGCGTCCAGCGGAGGCGTGCTGTTTGGGTGTTCCTGAGGGTTCAATTTCAGCATTGCTAGTGAGGGACAATCCAGATTCATTGGAATGTGAAACCGCTTGTGCGGCGGTTTGGGCTACTCATCTTATGAAAACGTCCGCATCTCCCATGAAATCGGCACTCGAAGAAGTCGAAGCCTTGCGTCGGCTTTTCCGGGCTACTTTGAAGCATTTTTCCGCATCGGTCGAGTCGGATTTGGACAAGTTAAAAAGCGGAATCACAGCCAAGGCGGGTGGCGAAAAAGCGACTCTCCCATCTGAACTGGTCCGCGACGCCCGGGATATTGTCACGCTTGTCCGGACTCTGGAAATCAAGCCGGAGAAAGGCCGCCGCCGCGATTTGAAAAAGATCGACGAGGTCATCGAGGATATGCAAAAGATCGTCGAGAAGTGGTGATCAGGCCTCGATAACGACTTCCGTGCCCGGCTCCACCGCGTCGAAAAGCTGCGCAACATCCGCGTTCCTCATCCGCACGCAACCGTGACTGCACGGCTCGCCGATCTGCTCCTCATAGTTTGTCCCGTGGATGTAAATGTAGCGTTCCCGCGTATTGGCGTTGGCGGGTTCGAGCCCTTCCAGCCACAAAATGCGCGTGAGGATGCGATCCTCGGGATCACCGGGGCTTTCCAAAAGGGCTTGCTCGCCCGTAGGTTGACGGCTCACAAAGATCGTTCCCAGCGGAGCGCCGTCCCCAATTTTTTCGCCAATGGCAAACCGTCCCAACGGCGTTTTATTGCTCCCCGGTTCCGTTCCAATGCCAAACCCCGAGGTGGAAACAGGGAAGCTCGCCAGCACCCGCTCGCCACACTCTCCAGCCCCGATTTCCAGCAAATCCAAGCGTTGCGCGGCGACGGAAACCCGGATTTTGCGTGGGAAAGATTGCATGAGGCTTGGCAGATTGTGTAAATTAGCCCTCATTTTATCACCATGAGCCGCAAATATACAGTCGCAATCGTCGGGGCCACCGGGGCCGTCGGCGTCGAAATGATCAAAGTCCTCGAACGCCGCCAGTTCCCCGTGGGGAAACTCGTGTTGCTCGCCTCCGTCCGCTCCGTGGGCAAGACGCTCCCTTTCCATGGGGAACCCGTCGCGATGCAGGAATTGACCGAGGACTCGTTTGCGGGCGTGGACATCGCCCTCTTCAGCGCAGGCGGGGGAATTTCCCGCAAGTTCTCACCGTTCGCCGTGAAAGCGGGCGCGGTGGTGGTGGACAACTCCTCCGAGTTCCGCATGAACCCGGACGTGCCGCTCGTGATTCCCGAAATCAACGGCGCGGACGTAAAGCTCCATAAAGGCATCATCGCCAACCCGAACTGCACCACGGCCATCACGCTGATGGCCCTGAACCCATTGCACCAAGCATTCGGCGTGAAGCGCGTGATCGCGTCAAGCTACCAAGCCGTCTCCGGCACTGGCGCGCAGGCGATTGAAGAACTGCGCAACCAAGTGGCGGCGATCCATGAGGGCCGCCCGGTGGAAAAGAGTGTGTATCCGCACCAGATTGCCTTCAACGTCCTCCCGCACGTCGATTCCTTCCTGGACACTGGCTACACCAAGGAAGAGATGAAGATGCAGAACGAAGCCCGGCGCATCATGCACCTGCCGTCGTTCAAGGCGTCGGTGACGTGCGTGCGCGTCCCGGTTTACCGCGCGCATTCCATCTCCGTGAACGCCGAGTTCGAGCGTCCCGTTTCCGTGGAGGAAGCCCGCAAAGTGCTCACGGGCGTGCCGGGGCTCAAGCTGGTGGACGATCCCGCCAAGAACAGCTACCCGCTGCCGCTCTACGTCGCCGAAACGGACGACTGCCAGGTGGGCCGCATCCGCATCGACTGCGCACTGGAAAACGGCCTCGCCTTCTGGGTCGCCGGAGACCAGCTCCTCAAAGGCGCAGCGCTGAACGCGGTGCAGATTGCGGAGTTGATTTAAGTAAAAGGGACCATCTTCAAATTCAGATCAAGTGTCGATGCCATGAGATATACGTCCTTTCTTTTAGTCGCCTTAATCTTCACTTTCGGAGCGTGTGCAACAGACACGCCTCGAAGAAATACCCTACTTGGTCGCTGGCGCTCGGACACTGAGCCGACAGGCTATTGGATTGTCGATCGCTTCAGTGACGGGCGTTTTGCGAAGAAGAGGTATTTGCGCTACGACTTAAGAAGCCCTGCCGAGTTTGCTGTGGAATGGGGTCGCTGGAAACTTGTTGGAAAGAACTATTCGGAGATCACAGACGGAAGCACATCCGTCTTTATTCAAAAGTTTGCAGGCAAATGGTACACGTTGCGTGTCGTCAGAGTTACGTCAGAACACTTTTCGGTTAAAACACACGACGGGGCCGAGAGGGATGAGCATCCCGAACATGACCAGAACCTACTGTTAAACGTCGAAGTAAAACAACCAACCGAAGACGCTTCGACCCAAGTGATAGACACCATCACGCCTGCATTGGGCGCGATTCCGGCTTGGGTTAAAGAAGGAATAGCAAGCAACCATGCTCCGTAGCGCTGCGGAAGCGCTCGCAGACTGCCCTACTTCAAAACCCAGTCCGCCACCTGTGACACGTCTTTGTCTCCGCGACCGGATAGGTTGACGATGATGATCTCGTCCTTGCGCATTTTGGGCGCGACTTTGATGGCGTGGGCGATGGCGTGGGAGGATTCCAGCGCGGGGATGATCCCTTCGAGCTGCGAAAGCGTCTGAAACGCGGCGAGCGCTTCCTCATCGGTAGCAAAATCGTATTCAGCCCGGCCAATATCGCGCAGATAAGCGTGCTCCGGTCCAACCGCCGCGTAATCGAGTCCAGCGGAAATGGAGTGCGTGCCTAAAATTTGCCCATTCTCATCGGCGAGTAGATAGGTCTTGGCTCCTTGCAGCACACCGAGTTTGCCGCCCTGAAACCGCGCGGCATGCCGTCCTTCAATGATCCCTTCGCCGCCCGCTTCGATGCCCACCATGCGGACGCTCTTATCCTCCAGGAACGGGTGGAAGAGCCCAATGGCATTGCTGCCGCCGCCGACGCACGCGATGAGGAGGTCCGGCAACCGTCCCTCGTGTTCAAGAATCTGCCGACGCGCTTCCACGCCGATGATCCGCTGAAAATCGCGCACCATCATCGGGAAGGGGTGCGAGCCGTAGGCGGTGCCGAGGATATAATGCGTGGTGCGGACGTTGGTGACCCAGTCGCGCATGGCTTCGTTGACGGCTTCCTTGAGCGTGGCCTGCCCAGCCGTGACGGGGACCACCGTGGCGCCGAGAAACCGCATCCGGGCGACGTTGAGCGCCTGGCGTTTCATATCGACCGCACCCATGTAAATAACGCACTCAAAGCCGAATCGCGCGGCGACGGTGGCGGTGGCAACGCCGTGCTGGCCCGCGCCGGTCTCTGCGATCACGCGCTTCTTGCCCAGACGCCGGGTGATAAGCGCCTGCCCCAACGCATTATTGATCTTGTGCGCGCCGGTGTGGTTCAGGTCTTCGCGCTTGAGGTAAATCTTCGCACCGCCGAGCTTTTCCGTGAGGCGTTCGGCAAAATAGAGCGGCGAGGGGCGTCCGACAAAGTTCGCGAGCAGATCGTCGAATTCCTTCTGAAACGCGGGATCTTTGCGGGCGCGTTCATACTCGGCGGTCAACTCGTTGAGCGCCGTCATGAGGGTCTCGGGCACGAACATGCCGCCATAGGGACCGAAATGACCGTGGGCGTCGGGTAGCGTTTCAGGATTCATGGAAGCCTGTTTTATAGGCGCAATCCGGGTGGGTGGAAAGCGTAGAGTAGGCGCAATGGAGTTGCGGGACGTGATTAAAAGTACCGAGAAAGGCGAAGCCTTTTCGTGTCTCTCGTTCCCAATCTTGTATGTGTCGGGTTGTCATCTTTCGCAGGTTGTGAAAGAAGAGTTGCGTTCCCGGCGGCCGCCGGGAAC
>Ga0316228_1000103_pt1 | contig 120438 bp, 111 predicted proteins | sample TBH18021metaG_FD_206005 | JGI IMG/M metagenome (GOLD analysis project Ga0316228, IMG submission 206005) | Freshwater microbial communities from Trout Bog Lake, Wisconsin, USA - TBH18021 | ecosystem: Environmental > Aquatic > Freshwater > Lake > Hypolimnion/Profundal zone | place: USA... | reverse complement strand
AAGTTTACAACCTCGCTTGCCCGCTTGATCATCGTTTTGAAGGATGGTTTGCCTCTGAAGAGGATTGTCTTGCTCAGCAAGCTAAGGGTATGCTCGCCTGCCCGATATGTGACAGCACTGAAATTACTCGGATGCCATCGGCACCACACATTGGCAAGTCTTTATCTAGTAAAGATGAGTCCACTAGCCTTGCCTTAACCACCCCAAGGGCTGACTTAAGTAGTATGGGTAGTGCTAATGGTGAAGTTGTAGCCCTTACCGGAAACGACCATTCTCACCTAGAAGCACAAGTTCAAGCAGCATTTTTAAAGGGCATGCGCGATCTGATGGGTCGTTCGGAGGATGTTGGTGGTTCCTTTGCAGAAGAGGCGCGTAAGATCCATTACAAAGAATCTCCAGAGAGAAGTATTCGCGGACAGGCTACATTAGATGAGGCTGAGGCTTTGCGAGAAGAGGGAATTGAGGTCTTGGCTATGCCAATGGTTCCTGCACTAAAAAACACCCTACAGTAAAAAATATCCCCGCAAATCCCCTATACTGATTGAGTGCCCGAAATCATGGGCTTAACTTGATTTTTATTCAGTGGGAGCTAATGAATGCGTCGCTATTTTCTAGTTTTAATTGCCTTTATCTTGACCCTAGGAATGGTCGCCTGTTCAAAAAACCCCGACTCCAAAGAAATTAAAGTAGCAGTATCTCCAGCTTCACCACCAATGTTATTTGACGATCACGGCAAGATTGTTGGCGTGGACATGGATATTTTCCAAGATTATTGCCAGTCTCGTGGCTGCACAATTAAAGTGACGCCTTATGATTGGCAGGGGATGCTCGGGGCGGTATCGAGTGGTCAAGCAGATGTGGCTTTTTCAGGAATCTCGATTACCGATAAACGTAAAGAGGCGATGGATTTTTCTCAGCCTTACTATGACAATGCCTGGCACTTGGTCAGCATGAAAAATAAAAATATCGAAATTACCGATCTAAACCAATTGAAGAAATACTCCATTGGTTATCCAAGAGGTATGGCTTACGATGATTTGATCAAAAATGAACTAGAGCCCAAAGGTTACTATTCATTGAGTAAAGTAAAGCTCTATCCTTCCTATGCTGAAGTGATTACCGATCTTCAGAATGGCAATATTGATTTGGCATTTATCGAAGAACCTGTATTTGCCAATTATCAAAATAAATTGTATTTGCCGATTCAGAGTAGCTATGTGTTTAAGGGTTACGACAAACTGGGTTTTGCCTTTGCCAAGGGATCCAAGTTACGTGATGACTTTGATAAATACCTCAATGAAATTGGCCCAGAGAAAATCAAAGAAATTCTGAATAAGTGGATGAATTAAGTCTAGGTATTTGAAGTGAATTTCTTGGAAATTCTGGAGCAATTGGCTGGGGGAGTTTGGTACACGGTATTGGTAACGCTGGTTTGTAGTTTGACCGGCCTATCCGTAGGCCTAATCTTCTCTAGCTTGCGCCGCTTAGAAATTCCTAGCTTGACGCTAGCAGTAGACTGTTACACCTACGTTTTCCGAGGTGTTCCAGTCCTAGTGCTTTTGTTTATGGTGTATTTTGGCTTACCCAGTCTAGGATTTAAAGTTCCACCCCTCATGGCAATGGCCCTGAGCCTAGGCTTGGTTGCTGGCGCTTATCTGACTGAGGTATTTCGTGGTGCGTTCAATTCTGTTGACCCCGTAGAAATTGTGGCGGGGCAGGCAATGGGCATGACCCGTATACAGGTTTTGCGTTACATCGAAATCCCCCAAATGCTCCGTTTCTCAATTCCGGGAATGGTCAATGAATTCACATCCGTATTGAAGTACTCCCCATTTGCCTACACGGTGGGCATTCCAGAAATTACCAAACAAGCAATGACATTAACTGCAACGACACTACGGGGTATTGAAGTGTATCTAGCGGTTGGCATTCTGTATTTTGCAATTTATCGACTGCTCTTAGTTGGAGTTCAGGTGATCAGTAAACGTTATCAATTACCCGATGCGGTGGCTATATGAAAATTCGATCTGCACCTCTTAGAAAGGCTGACTTGTGGCGTTGATTCAAGTGCGTAATCTCGTGAAAGAATTCGCTGGGCAGTCTGTCTTATCCAATGTCAGTCTTGATCTTCAAGAGGGCGAAGTTAAAGTTTTAATGGGATCCTCTGGTAGTGGTAAATCCACTTTACTGCGCTGCTTAAACCGCTTGATTGAACCAACCTCTGGCTCTATCCAATTTAAGGGTGCAGAAATCACTGGCGCCCATGTCAATGTTAGAGAGTTACGCAAGCAGATTGGTTTTGTGTTTCAGCAATTTGCCCTGTATAGCCATCTTACCGTATTAGAAAACGTGACGTTGGGATTGCGTAAATTACAGGGATTGGGGCTAAGCCAAGCTAATGAAAAAGCCTTGTTTGAGTTATCCAAGTTTGAGATGACGGCGCATCAATCTAAGTACCCCTCACAACTGTCTGGTGGTCAAAAGCAACGTGTAGCGATTGCGCGTGCTATGGCAATGGATCCAGCGGTCCTTGTACTTGATGAGCCCACATCTGCGCTAGATCCTGTGATGTCACGTGATGTTGCCGATTTAATTAATGGCCTGCATGTTAACGGTATCACCATGATTTGTGTAACCCATGACTTAAGCTTGGCTAAGAACATCTCCGATAGAGTTCTATTTTTAGATAAGGGCGTTATTCGCGCTGATGAAAGAATCGATGTACTTTCAGGTAATCAGGTAGATGCCGATATTCAAGCCTTCTTTGGTGAGAGGGCGGCTAATTAATGGGCGGTTGGCTCTCCTTTCAGCGTGATCTCTATGATCAGATGCCGCTTATTTTGGCAGGACTTGGGAAAACTTTAGAACTATCCGCCTTCATCAGCGTAACGGGTTTTTGCCTAAGTATCGTGGTGTTTTATTTAACCCTCAGTAAGCATCGTCTTGTCAGAAGTGTTGTTAATGGCTACATTTCTTTTTTCATTGGTATGCCATTAATCGTTTTGCTATTTTTAATGTATTACGGTTTACCGCAATGGGGTATCAGGCTTTCACCATTTGTCGTCGCTGCCATAGGCTTTACCTTTAATGTTGCTGCTTATAACGCTGCCTATTTGAAGACTGCCTTCAATGGCCTAGACTTAAGTCAGCTGGAAGCAGCCAGTGCACAGGGCTTTAGTCCTTTTCGGATATTTCAATTCATTACCCTGCCACAGGTGTTGCGATTATCGGTACCCGCTTTAACCAATCAGGTTATTGGCAATCTCAAAGATAGTTCAGTAGCTTTTTTAATTCAGTACACAGAATTTTTTGCCAGAGTTCAAGAATTGGCTGCGACCAATTTTCAGTTTTTTAAAGCCTATCTTTTTGCTGCCTTGGTTTATTTGGCATTGGTTTCGATCATTGTGTTGCTGGCCCGCTTGCTTGAAAGATCTATTCACATTCCGAATTCATAATTGCTGGGCAATAAAAAAGGCGCTTGAAGCGCCTTTTTTAGGAATTACCATAATGCACTTAATCTCTATTTCCACCAACAATACCAAGTAATGCGAGTAAATTGGTGAAGATGTTGTAGACATCCAAATAAATCGCTAATGTCGCCATGATGTAGTTGGTTTCACCACCGTTAATCACGCGTTGAACATCTACCAGAATAAAGGCGGAGAAGATGCCAATTGCCAAAACCATCAAGGTCAACATCAGGGCTGGTAACTGAAGCCAGATATTGGCTACCGAAGCGACAATCAAGAGCAACACTCCAACCATCAACCATTTGCTCAAGCCCATGAAATCGCTCTTGCTTACAGTGGCAATCGTTGCCATTACGGCAAAGATTGCAGCAGTACCACCGAAGGACAGCATGATGAGGGCAGCGCCATTACTGTAGCTGTGAAGAGTGAAGCCCACTAGACGGGAAAGCATGATGCCCATAAAGAAGGTGAAACCGAGCAAAAGCAATACACCAACGCCAGTTTCATTATTCTTTTCAATAGCCCAAAAGAAACCAAAGGCAATTGCCATAAAAACGATGAACCCCATAAAAGGGCTACCGGAGAATAGACTGAGATTTAGGGCGACACCTAACCAGGCACCAATGATGGTTGGAACCATGGAAAGTGCTAGTAAGGCATAGGTATTGCGTAATACGCGGTTGCGCACTTGTAGGTTGCTAACTGAGCCAGATTGCCCAAAACCGTAAGAGTTCAGATCACTCATAGTGACTCCTTCTTCATAGTAATTACAAAAGCCCATGCAGGGCTGTTAACACTAAGTATAGACAAAAGCGCCTGAATTCAAGCCCTTACACAAATCCCGGGTAAAAAAGACTACAAATTATGGGGTTATGCCCTGTAAATTCAATAGCTTAGAGTGTGGGGCCTAGGGGTAAATAGGGGGTCTATCGATGTATAATCTGCGGGTTGTTGAAAGTAGGGCAAGCAGGGCGGTTTCTTGAGAATATTTTGAGAACGCGCAAAGCCTTCTCATTCAACCAATATCTTTGAAATCACTACTGGAGTTATGCATGGCAATTGAACGCACCCTTTCTATCATCAAACCTGATGCTGTAGCTAAAAACGTTATTGGCAAGATCTATGACCGTTTCGAATCCGCTGGTTTGAAAATTGTTGCTTCTAGAATGGCGCATCTCTCACAGTCTGAAGCAGAACAGTTTTACGCTGTACACAGCGCACGCCCTTTCTTTAAAGACTTGGTAAGCTTCATGATCTCAGGTCCAGTCATGATTCAAGTATTGCAAGGTGAAGGCGCAATTGCTAAGAACCGTGATTTGATGGGCGCTACTGATCCTAAGAAAGCTGACGCTGGAACAATCCGCGCTGACTTTGCTGATAGCATCGATGCTAATGCTGTTCATGGTTCAGATGCTCCTGAAACAGCTGCCGTGGAAATTGCTTTCTTTTTCCCTGGCATGAATGTTTTTAATCGTTAATTCGATTATTTCAATATAAGTAGGCTAATTGACCTCCCCGCGCGTAAATCTCTTAGATTTTGACGCCGACCAAATGGCGGCGTATGTCGCGGGATTGAATGAAAAGCCCTTCAGGGCAAAGCAGCTCTTGCAGTGGATACACCAGCGAGGTGTTTCCAACATTAATGACATGAGCGATCTGGCAAAAAGCTTTAGAGCAACCTTGCTAGATAAAGCGGAAGTTGTTTCTCTCCCGGTAATTAAAGACGAAGTCGCAAATGATGGCACCCGTAAGTGGTTGCTGGATGTGGGCGCTGGCAACGCCGTGGAGTCTGTATTTATTCCCGAAGATGATCGCGGGACATTATGTATCTCTTCTCAAGCTGGTTGCGCAGTCAATTGCCGTTTTTGTTCTACAGGGCGTCAAGGTTTTTCACGCAATCTGACTTCCGGCGAGATCATTGGTCAATTATGGTTTGCTGAGCACCTCTTGCGCAATGACCCTCTTGCGACTCGACGAATCGAAAAGTTTCCAACACCAGGCTGGGAGCATACCGGTCGGGTTATATCCAATGTAGTGTTGATGGGCATGGGCGAGCCTTTGCTCAACTATGACAACGTTGTTACTGCATTGCGACTGATGTTAGATGACAGAGCTTATGGCTTGTCACGTCGTCGTGTAACCGTTTCTACATCTGGCGTTGTGCCAATGATTGATCGTTTAGCTCAGGATTGTCCTGTGGCTTTAGCGGTCTCTTTACATGCACCTAATGACGCCTTGCGTGATCAGTTGGTGCCGCTCAATCAAAAATATCCATTAAGAGAATTGCTTGCTGCCTGTGAAAGATATTTACCTTTTGCGCCAAGAGATTTCTTAACGTTTGAATATTGCATGCTCGATGGTGTGAACGACTCAGATGCTCAAGCAAAAGAATTGATTCGTTTGCTAAATGGAATCAAATGCAAGGTGAATTTAATACCCTTTAATCCGTTCCCTGAGTCCGGTTTACTGCGCTCACCACCCCAACGTGTTCAAGCCTTTGCTAATATTTTGCTCAATGCTGGCATGGTGGCAACAGTGCGCAAAACCCGTGGGGATGACATTGCAGCTGCCTGTGGCCAGCTAGCTGGAGATGTGATTGATCGAACACGCGTCCGTGAGAGAGCTGTTCACGATACGGAAATTATTCAGCCTGTTCAGTGGTTAAAAAACTTAGATTCTTAATCGATTCATGAGTTCTGATAATTCTCAATTACCTCCATTGCCATTAGGACCATCTCCTAAGAGGCTCACTCGCCAGGCCAGCGTTACCTGGAAAGAAAATATTATTTTGGTGGGTGGGGATGCCCCGGTACGTGTTCAGTCAATGACAAATACCGATACGGCTGACGCTGTTGCAACCGTCATTCAGGTTAAAGAACTGGCGATTGCCGGATCTGAGATGGTGCGCATTACTGTAAATACTCCTGAAGCTGCTGCTGCCGTTCCTTACATTCGTGAGCAGTTAGATAAGTTAAATATCTTGGTGCCATTAATCGGCGACTTTCATTACAACGGCCACACTTTGTTGAACGATTTCCCAGAATGCGCTAAAGCCTTATCTAAATATCGCATTAACCCTGGGAATGTCGGTAAGGGTGCTAAACGTGATCCACAATTTGCGCAGATGATTGAAGCGGCTTGTAAATATGACAAACCCATCCGCATTGGTGTGAACTGGGGCAGTCTTGATCAGGATCTATTGGCTGGCATTATGGATAGCAATGCAGCTTTAGCGCAGCCTAAGACAGCGCAAGAAGTCATGATTGAGGCTTTGATTCAGTCAGCCTTGCAATCTGCGGAAAAAGCCGTTGAATTGGGTATGAATCCCAATCAAATTTTGCTCTCTTGTAAAGTCAGCAATGTCCAAGATTTAGTTGCTGTATATCGAGATCTTTCTCGACGATCAGACTACCCATTGCATTTAGGTCTTACTGAAGCGGGCATGGGAAGCAAGGGAATTGTTTCATCTACTGCTGCTATGGGTATCTTGTTGCAAGAGGGTATTGGTGACACTATTCGCGTTTCCCTGACTCCTGATCCTGGTGCGCCACGTGAAAACGAAGTAATCGTAGCTCAGGAAATTTTACAAACCATGGGTTTACGCAACTTCACTCCTATGGTGATTGCATGTCCCGGCTGCGGTAGAACTACTAGTACAACATTTCAAGAGTTGGCTGCCAATATCCAATCTTATTTACGCCAACAAATGCCTGTTTGGAAAAAGACCCACCCAGGTGTTGAGAGTATGAATGTGGCTGTCATGGGCTGTATTGTGAATGGCCCAGGTGAGAGTAAGCATGCCAATATCGGCATCTCACTTCCAGGTACCGGCGAATCTCCAGCGGCTCCCGTATTTGTCGATGGCATTAAGGTAAAAACCTTGCGCGGCGAAAATATTGTCGAAGATTTTCAAGTGATCGTAGATGAATACGTCAAACAACATTACGCTCCAAAATAATCAAAATCCAATGACTGAAAAAAAGATTCAAAAAATTAATGGCGTACGCGGGATGAATGATCTTTTGCCTGCTGATGCAGCGCAATGGACACATCTTGAGCATGTATTACGTGACCTTACTCGCGCATACGGATATGAATTTCTCAGAACACCGATTGTTGAAGTTACAGCGGTATTCCAGCGTGGTATCGGTGAGGTTACCGATATTGTCGAAAAAGAAATGTATTCCTTTGAGGATCGTTTAAATGGTGAGCAGTTGACCTTGCGACCAGAGGGAACTGCCGCATTAGTGCGTTCAGTCATTGAAAATAATTTGCTGTATGAGGGACCAAAGCGTCTTTGGTATACAGGTCCCATGTTCCGTCATGAGCGCCCACAGCGTGGACGTTATCGTCAGTTTCATCAATTTGGTATCGAGGCTTTAGGCTTTGCTGGTCCAGATATTGATGCTGAAATCATTTTGATGGGTCAGCGTCTTTGGGATGAGTTGGGCTTAAAAGGTGTTCGATTGGAGATTAATTCCCTTGGTCAAGCAGACGAGCGTGCACAACATCGCGCTGCATTGGTGACTTATTTTGAGCGCAACGCATCGCAGCTTGATGAAGACTCTGAACGTCGATTGCTCACCAATCCTTTGCGTATTTTGGATTCCAAAAATCCAGCGATGCAAGAATTAATCGAGGGCGCTCCTAAGTTATTGGATTTCTTGGGTGAAGAGTCTCTTGCGCACTTTAGTGCTGTGCAAGACTTACTCAAAGCTAACAATATTCCTTGCAAAATTAACCCACGCTTAGTGCGTGGCTTAGATTATTACAACCTAACGGTTTTCGAGTGGGTAACTGATGAACTTGGCGCGCAGGGCACTATTGCTGGCGGTGGAAGATATGACCCTCTGATCGAAAGAATGGGCGGAAAAGCTGCCCCAGCTTGTGGTTGGGCGATGGGTATGGAACGGGTTTTGGAGTTGATGAAGGTTTCCAAATCCTTGCCTGAAGTGGCTCCACTTTGTGATGTATTTGTATTGCATCAGGGTGGTGAAACATTGACCGCTGGAATGATCATTGCAGAGCGCTTACGCAGTGCTGGCATCGATACCGTTCTTTTTTGCCCTCCAGATGGCCAATCTGCTAGCTTTAAATCCCAGATGAAGAAGGCTGATGCTAGTGGCGCAGCCTATGCTGTCATCATCGGACCGGATGAATTTGCGAAAAATGAGGCGCAGCTTAAAGACCTTCGCGGTACTGGTGAACAACGCGCTGTTCCGCTTGAGGGTGTACTTGAGGCGGTAATTGACGCCTTGGTAGGCTCATCAGAATAGAATTACCTTACAAATACCTTTATTTACTTGGATTGACATGCCGTTAGACCTAGAAGAACAAGAACAACTAGACCAATTTAAAGCGTTTTGGCAAAAGTATCGCAACCTCATTACGGGTATTGCTACTGCAGCCTTGTTAGTTTATGCAGCCTACAGCGGCTATCAATGGTGGCGTGTTAGTCAAGCGTCGGCCGCATCGCAACTTTACGAAACGATGATTACCGCTGTTACAAAGGGTGATAAAGATCAAACTTTGCGCGCTGCTGATGATTTGCAAAAGCAATTTTCACGCACGCCTTATGCAGCAATGGCGAGTTTAATTGCAGCAAAGATTTCTTCGGAAGCTGGTGATGCGCCTAAGGCGATTGAATATCTGCATTGGGCTGCTAAGAATTCTTCAAACGATGGATATTTAGCTTTGGCAAAAATGCGTTTGGTTTCTCAATTAATTGAACAGGGTACAGAGCAGTCGTATGCTGAGGCTGATCAAATTTTAAAAGAGACTCCCATCAAAGGATTTGAGGCAATTTGGTTGGAGCGTCGCGGCGATTGGTTTTTAGCGCAGAAGAAGGTTTCCGATGCGCGTACTAGCTACGAAGCCGCCTGGAAACAATTAAGTCAAGATAAAGAATTTCCTGAAGAGGCGCGTCGCCTCCTGAAGGTGAAGTTGGACGCTGTCGGAGGAGTAACTCAGTAATGAAACAAATTAAGCGCTCAATAAAGCTGCTCAGCGCGGCCTTGATTATTGGTTCATCAGTTCTTGCTCTAATGGCCTGCTCCGGTGGGTCACGCGTACGTAAACCCGCTGAACTTACTACCGTTACCAATCAGTTTGAATTGACCCCAGTATGGTCTATCAATGTAGGGTCTTCAGATCCGTTTAACTTTCATCCAGTTGTTGCTGGTAACGCCGTCTATGCAGCATCTCATGGTGGCAATCTTGTTAAAGTTGATTTAGATACCGGCAATAAGGTTTGGAGCGTATCGGTACCCGAGGACTTATCTGTTGGCCCAGGCTCGGATGGTCGCACAACAGTGGCCGTTACGACTAAAGGGATGGTTTATGCCTATGACGATAGCGGTAAGCCAATTTGGAACGTCAGCATAGGTAGCGAAGTATTAACTGAGCCAGTAGTTGCTGCTGGAGTGGTGGTCATCCGTGCTTTAGATAGTCGCTTCATTGGATTAGATGCACTGACTGGTGCTCAAAAATGGGTATATCAACGTCAGCAAGCAGCTTTATCCTTACGCGTTGGCTACGGAATGTTACCCCTAGGTAATGAAGTAGTTGTGACTGGTTTTAGCGGTGGCCGCTTTGGCATGATTGCCTTGGCAAATGGCGGTTTGATCTGGGAAACTCCGATTTCGTTTCCGAAGGGATTTTCTGAGATCGAGCGCCTCAATGATGTGACTGCGAAACCAAGTATGGAAGGCGATATTCTTTGCGCAGTTTCTTATCAAGGCCGAATTGGTTGTGGTCAAGCGCGCACCGGAAACCTTTTATGGTTTAAGGATTATTCAAGCTATACCGGTACCGCTCAAAGTCCTGATATGGTTTTTTCAGCCAATGAAAAATCTTATGTAACGGCCTTTGCTACCAAGGACGGTACTCAGATTTGGGAAAATACAGCCCTCACTTATCGTGATGTTGGCGAGCCATTAGCAGTTGGTAAAGTTTTACTTATGGGCGATGCACAAGGTTATGTGCATGCCTTCTCACAGGCGAATGGCGATCTACTCGCGCGTATTCGTCACGATAGCAGTCCAATCTCTGCCGCCCCAATTGCGGTCGGCGGGCTCATTCTGATTCAATCTCAGAGTGGAAAACTTGCGGCGTATAGTCCAAAATGAATCCAGTAATCACAATCGTAGGGCGTCCTAATGTAGGAAAGTCCACACTCTTTAATCGCCTGACACGTTCACGCGATGCTTTAGTTGCCGATTTTTCGGGTCTGACCCGTGATCGTCACTATGGCAAAGGCCGCATTGGCGAACGCGCTTTTATTTGCGTTGATACGGGTGGTTTTGAGCCTGTTGCTAAGACTGGCATTGTTGCAGAGATGGCTAAGCAAACTAAGCAGGCCGTTGCTGAATCCGACATCATTATTTTCTTAGTCGATGGTCGTTTAGGCATGGCTCCGCAGGACCGCGTGATTGCCGATTTCTTGCGCAAGACGGGTCGCCCAGTTATTTTGGCGGTGAACAAAACTGAGGGTATGCAAGCTGGCGTTGTAACGGCAGATTTCCATGAACTTGGATTGGGTGAGCCTTTCCCAATCTCCTCTGCTCATGGTGATGGTGTACGTGGTTTGATTGATGATGCTTTAGATTCTTTAGGCATTGCCGAACCAGAACCTGATGAATTAGAAAACGATCCTAATCGTCCGATGAAGATTGCGGTTGTTGGTCGTCCTAACGTCGGTAAATCCACACTGATCAATAAGTTGATTGGTGAAGAGCGCGTTATCGCATTCGATATGCCCGGAACAACTCGCGATGCGATTGAGGTTCCTTTTGAGCGTAACGGTAAACCTTATATCTTGGTTGATACTGCAGGTTTGCGTCGTCGTGGAAAAGTCTTTGAAGCGATTGAAAAATTCTCGGTTGTAAAAACCTTGCAAGCAATTGCTGATTGCAATGTCGTTATTTTGATGCTCGATGCGCAGCAAGACATCTCAGAGCAAGATGCCCATATTGCAGGATTTATTGTTGAAGCAGGGCGGGCATTGGTTGTTGCGGTTAATAAGTGGGATGGCATTGATGCTTATGTGAAGGAGCGCGCTCGCTTAGAGATCGCACAGAAATTACGCTTTCTAGACTTTGCTAACGTGCACCCCATTTCAGCGAAAAAAGGTACTGGCTTAAAAGAGTTATTTAAAGATGTAGATGCTGCTTATGCTGCTGCAATGGCTAAGTTGCCAACACCGAAGTTGACACGTATTTTGCAAGAAGCGATTGAACATCAGCAACCTAAACGGGTTGGTATGGGTCGCCCAAAATTGCGTTATGCCCATCAAGGCGGTATGAACCCTCCAATCGTGGTGATTCACGGAACTTCCTTGAGTGGCGTAACCGATAGTTACAAGCGTTATTTAGAAGGTCGCTTTAGAGATGTCTTCAAATTACGTGGCACACCACTACGAATTCAAATGAATACCGCGAAGAACCCTTACGTTGATGCGGATAAAGGCAAAAAAGGTAAGAAGAAATAAGCCGAACAAGTTAAGATTAGGTTTATTCATTAGCAGAGTTGCACAGGGGCTTGATTTTTTAAAATGAAGCCCCTAATAATGATGTCGATGTGTTTTATTAAAAAAGCAAGACTCCCTAAATACAAAACCAACAAGGAGCAGTATGACGAACAATAAAATTCAGTTGCTACAGGATCCCTTTCTCAATGCATTGCGCAAAGAGCATGTGCCTGTCTCTATATATCTCGTTAATGGAATCAAGTTGCAGGGCAATATTGAATCTTTTGATCAATATGTAGTTCTCTTGCGCAATACCGTTACCCAGATGGTCTACAAACATGCAATCTCCACGATCGTTCCTGCTCGTGCGGTTGAATTTCGTATAGAAGAGCCCGGCTCTGTATAAGACTGGTGTAGATGCGGCACGCGCCGTCCTCGTTGGAGTAGATACAGGACGCGAAGATTTTGCAGACAGCATGGCCGAGCTCAGCCTTTTGGCTGACAGCGCCGGTTCTATTCCCACAGCTAGTGTTATCGCCCGCAAAGGCAGAACTGATCCAGCTTTATTTATTGGATCAGGTAAGGCGAATGAACTCAAGAAGGTGATGGAAGAGCAGGAAGCTGAGCTGGCGATCTTTAACCATCCCCTTTCTCCAACCCAGCAACGAAATCTTGAGCGCCATATCGGTCACCATGTCATGGACCGAACTGGTCTGATTTTGGATATTTTTAGCCAAAGAGCCCAAAGTCATATTGGTAAAACCCAAGTTGAATTAGCCCAAGTTCGCTACCGAATGTCGCGTTTGGTCCGTGCCTGGAGCCATCTAGAGCGTCAAAGAGGTGGTATTGGTGTGCGTGGTGGTCCTGGTGAGACTCAGATGGAGCTTGACCGCCGGATGCTTGCAACTAAAGCGAAGCGTTTAGAGCTTGAGCTCGAAAAACTGCAACGCCAACAAAGAACCCAAAGACGCGCCAGAAATCGCAAGGATGTGTTCTCAGTATCCCTGGTTGGATATACCAATGCGGGTAAATCTACGCTGTTTAATGCTCTAACCAAAGCAGGTACCTATGCCGCAGACCAGCTTTTTGCGACTTTGGACACCACATCCAGAAGGGTGCATTTGGAAGGTGTTGGCTCAATCGTGGTTTCCGATACGGTTGGCTTTATTCGGGATTTGCCCCATCAGCTGGTAGAGGCTTTTAGGGCAACTTTGGATGAAACCATTCATGCGGACCTCATATTGCACGTTATTGATGCCTGTAGCCCTGTTATGAGGGAGCAAAAAGCTGAAGTTGAGGCTGTTTTACGTGAAATCAGCGCGGATGAGATCCCTCGCATCGAAGTCATGAACAAAATTGACCAAATGCCTCAAACCTTCACAAAAGGGGCTCTTTTAGACCGAGATTCTGAGGGTATTCCGAGTAAGGTTTTTCTCTCCGCCAAGACTGGCTTGGGCCTTGATTTATTGCGTGAGGCGCTGGCTGAGTGCTCCCAAATGACTGATAGAATTAGGGTCGAACATAACCGTGCCAAGACGCAAATGGCCCCGGATGAGTTTTTAGCCCCATTACCTGAGCGACCAGAGTCTTCCGAATTTAATCCCATTCCCAATCGAAAATATTCACCTAATGACGCGTAAATTTCTCGGCCTGTTTTCGGTCAACGAGCCTGACTGGGGTAAGAACAACCCAGTAAACGACTCTAAAGATGCTAAAGATGGGCAGGGAAATGTTCAGGCACCAAAATCGGGATCTTCTAACTCAGATAACACCGACAAACCTGGTGAGAATTCATCCAACAAGCCACAGCCAAACAAGCCAGATGGTCCGCCCGATCTTGATGAGCTTTGGCGGGATTTTAACGATAGACTAGCCGGCCTATTTGGCGGCAAGAAAAGGCCTGACTCATTACCAAATAAACCCAGTGTTAATGCACCTCCACCTAAATCCAATTCAGGCGGTAACAAGAATACAAATGGCTTTGGTGGTGGTAATGGTAGCGGCAGCGGAAACAGTGGCGGTCCTAATTTTGAATTCACCAATCCATTTTCTGCAAAAGCCAGTATTTCATTGGCTTTGGTGGGCGTACTTGTGGTTTGGTTATGCAGTGGCTTTTTTATCATTCAAGAAGGTCAAGCTGGTGTCATCATGACATTCGGAAAGTATGACTACACAGCCAAACCCGGTATTAATTGGCATTTGCCTTGGCCAATTCAATCCGAAGAGACGGTAAACCTCTCTGGAGTTCGCTCGGTAGAGGTCGGTCGCTCTACCTTGATTAAGGCAACCAATCAAAAAGATTCATCAATGCTGACCGAAGATGAAAACATCATTGATGTGCGTTTTGCTGTTCAGTACCGTTTAAAAGATCCAACTGACTATCTCTTTAATAACCGCGACCCAGATATGGCAGTAACGCAAGCGGCTGAGACAGCTGTTCGTGAAATCGTTGCTCGTAGCAAGATGGATACCGTTCTCTATGAGGGCCGCGAAAAAATCGCAATCGATTTAGCGAGTTCAATTCAAAAAATCTTGGATAGCTATAAAACTGGGATCTATATCACTAGTGTCACAGTTCAAAATGTGCAACCCCCAGAGCAAGTACAGGCAGCATTTGATGACGCTGTAAAAGCTGGTCAAGACCAAGAACGTCTTAAGAGCGAAGGCCAGGCTTATGCTAATGACATCATTCCACGCGCCAAGGGTACTGCTGAACGATTAATTCAGGAGGCTGAAGGTTATAAATCTAGGGTGGTGGCAACGGCTGAAGGTGATGCTGCTCGCTTTAAACAAATTTATGTTGAGTATGCGAAAGCTCCACAGGTTACACGTGATCGTATGTACATCGATACCATGCGCGACATGTATAGCAATGTCACTAAGGTGTTGGTCGATACCAATAAAAGCAATAGCCTTTTATATTTACCGCTAGATAAAATTGTTGCTCAAGTCAGCGCTGAGAGTGCTCAAGCAAGTGGGACATCTTTTGCTCCGACAACCCCAACAGGATCAGTTTCTGTAGGTGGTGCAACTGGAGTTCCTTCAATACCTGCTAATCAAAATACCAGCTCCAGCATTACTGCTCCAACTCCCGCTAATGCAGTTACAACTCCCGCCAATGCTAATGTAAATTCTAGTTCCAATAGTTCGGCAGCAGATAAGCGTGATAGCTTGCGTAGTCGCGATCGGGAGTCAAGGTAATGAACTTCAATCGCCTAATAGCAGGGCTAGTTGCCATCATCGCATTGGCCTATGTGCTTTCTTCGAGCATATTTATAGTTGATCAGCGTAAGTTTGCGGTAGTGTTTTCATTCGGCCAAATTGTCCGTGTGATCGAGCAACCAGGTCTGCAAATTAAATATCCAGCGCCTTTTGAAAACGTCCGCTTTTTTGATCGTCGCATTATGACGATTGACAATCCTGAAGCAGAACGATTTATTACCGCTGAAAAGAAGAACCTTCTTGTAGATTCATATGTGAAGTGGCGCATTGTTGATCCTCGTAAGTTCTTCATTAGCTTTAAGGGTGATGAGCGTTTGGCAGAAGATCGTTTAACCCAATTAGTGCGCTCAGCATTGAATGAAGAATTTACTAAACGTACCGTTCGTGAGCTGATTTCTGATCAGCGAGAAGAAGTTATGCAAGGCATACGCGCCAAGGTTGCTGATGATGCTTCAGATATTGGTGTGGAAATTGTTGATGTGCGTTTAAAGCGTGTTGATTTGCTTGCTGAAATCAGTGATTCAGTCTATCGACGCATGGAAGCCGAGCGTAAAAGGGTTGCGAATGAATTGCGATCTATGGGAGCGGCTGAATCCGATAAGATTCGCGCTAATGCAGAACGTCAAAGGGACACGATTTTGGCTGAAGCCTATCGAGATGCTCAAAAAATTAAAGGGGCAGGGGATGCAAAGGCAACCGCTTTATATGCAGAAGCTTTTAACCGCGACCCACAATTTGCGCAGTTTTATCAGAGCCTAGAGGCTTATCGCAGTACTTTTAAAGATAAAAAAGACGTCATGGTGGTTGAGCCTAATGGCGAGTTCTTTAAGTTCTTGCACAAAAAATAATTTAAGGTGAATTTTTTAAATCATGAATCGTTGGTTACTTCCCGAAGATATTGCTGATGTACTACCTGCCGAAGCGCGCAAGGTAGAAAACTTACGTCGCTGCATTCTCGAGCTATATCAGTCCTATGGATATGAGCTTGTTGCGCCACCGCTTTTAGAATTTTTGGATTCGCTTTTAACTGGCACCGGTTCTGATCTGAATTTACAGACCTTTAAATTGGTTGACCAACTTTCAGGTCGTACTCTTGGATTGCGTGCTGATATCACCCCACAGGTTGCCCGTATCGACGCACATCTGCTTAATCGCTCTGGAGTGACAAGACTTTGCTACGTAGGATCAGTTGCTCATGCCCGCACACCTGTAGGTAGCTCTGCTCGCGAAGAGTTGCAGATCGGTGCCGAGATTTATGGTTGCTCCACTTGGGAGGCTGATTTTGAAGCGATCTCCTTATTGTTGAAAACCATTCAATTGGCCGGAATTAAAAAGATTTATTTAGATCTTTCTCATGCTGGTGTTTTGGCGGGGATATTGGATGGTCAGTCGATTAGCGCTGCTGATATGGAGACGTTGTATGGCTTGCTTCAGAGTAAGGATCGTCCACGTTTAAACATTTGGGCAAAGTCTTTACCTTCTGAGGTAGCCAATGCATTGCTAGTTCTCACAGAGCTTAACGGTCCGTGCGCAGAAGTGTTGATCAAAGCCAAGGCTGCCTTGCCTAAGCATGCGCTTGTGGATTTAGCTATTGAGCAACTAGAAAAGCTCGTAGCTGCAGCAGCTACGCTTTCAGAAGGTCTGGAGCTCAGCATTGATTTGGCTGAACTTCGTGGTTATCAATATCACAGCGGGGTAATGTTTGCCGCCTATGTTGATAAATTACCTCAACCCATTGCTCGTGGTGGTCGTTATGATCATGTAGGTCAAGCGTTTGGGCGCTCACGTCCTGCCACAGGATTCTCTTTAGATTTGCTTACCTTGGCAAATTTATCGCCTCTGAGCACTAAGAAATGTGCAATAGTTGCCCCTTGGAGCAATGATTCAACTCTGCTAGAAGCGGTTGCTGCACTACGCGCTAAGGGTGAAACAGTGATTCAGTTAATCAATCAAGAATTTACTGATTTTGCTGAATATGAATGCGATAGAGAATTAATCAAGCAAGCAAATTCTTGGGAAGTTGTAAAACGTCAGTAATAGCAATAAAACCTTTAAACCTATTTTGTAATTATCTTTTTGGATTTCATTATGTCTTCAAAGCAACAAGCTCCTGGTCGTAACGTCGTTGTCATTGGCACCCAATGGGGTGATGAAGGGAAGGGTAAGGTTGTTGATTGGTTAACCGACCATGCTCAAGCTGTAGTGCGTTTCCAGGGTGGACATAATGCTGGCCATACATTAATTATTGGCGACAAGAAAACCATCTTACGTTTGATTCCATCTGGAATCATGCATAAAGAAGTGGTCTGCTATATCGGTAATGGAGTAGTGCTCTCACCTGAAGCGCTCTTTAAAGAGATTGGCGAGCTCGAAGCTGCTGGACTTGATGTTCAGTCGCGCTTAAAGATTTCTGAGGCTACAACCTTGATTCTCCCTTATCACGTGGCAATAGATCACGCCCGCGAGAAAAAGCGTGGAGAAGCAAAGATTGGTACAACTGGCCGTGGAATTGGGCCAGCTTATGAAGACAAGGTGGCGCGTCGTGCGTTGCGCGTTCAAGATTTGTTTTATCCAGAAAAGTTTGCCGTTCAGTTGCGTGAAAACTTGGAATATCACAACTTTATGCTTACCAATTACTACGGTGCTGATCCAGTAGATTTTGATAAAACCTTGGCTGACGCACTTTCTTATGCTGATCGTCTCAAACCAATGGTGGTTGATGTTTCGAGTGCGCTCTATGCTGCTGAGCAAGCAGGCCAGAACTTATTGTTTGAAGGTGCGCAGGGCACTCTCTTGGATATCGATCACGGAACCTACCCATATGTGACTTCAAGTAACTGCGTAGCGGGTAATGCGGCTGCAGGATCAGGCGTTGGACCAGGATCATTGCAATATATCTTGGGGATTACAAAAGCCTATTGCACACGCGTTGGTGCCGGACCATTCCCAAGTGAACTGTATGACCACGACAATCCAGCGAAACAAGACCCATTGGGTGTGCGTTTGGCAGAAGTAGGTAAGGAATTTGGTTCTGTTACTGGTCGACCACGTCGCACCGGTTGGTTGGATGCGGCAGCATTGAAGCGTTCCATTCAAATTAACGGGCTTTCAGGTCTGTGCATTACAAAATTAGACGTGCTCGACGGTTTTCAAACCATCCGTCTATGTGTTGGTTACAACTTAGATGGTCAAAAATTAGATGTATTGCCGCGTGGCGCTGAATCCGTTGCTCGTTGTGAACCAATTTATGAAGATTTTCCGGGCTGGAAAGGGACGACTTTTGGTGTCCGTGAATGGAATCAACTCCCAGTCGAGGCTCAGAATTTCCTGCATCGCATTGAAGAAGTGGCCGGTAAACCGATTGCAATGGTTTCTACAGGCCCAGAACGGGATGAAACGATTCTGCTTCAGCATCCTTTTCAAGATTGATGCAAAATATTCCATTGTTTAATTTCACCCAGTCTAGGAAAAAGGTTTAAGCCATGACCGCACGTACCGCCTGTAATAGCCTTCAAGTTGCTACACCCCTCTACCAATTTATTGAAGAAAAAGTTCTTCCTGGTACAGGCATTAAAAGCGCAGACTTTTGGAAAGGCTTTGAAGAGCTTGTTAATGACTTAAGTCCAAAAAATGAAGCGTTGCTGGCTAAACGTGATCGTCTTCAGGCTGACTTGGATAAATGGCATCAAGCCAATCCCGGCCCGATTAAAGATATGCCAGCTTATCGCAAGCATCTTAAAGAAATCGGCTATTTAAATGAAGTGCCAGGTAAAGTTGCTATTACCACCAGCAATGTGGATGATGAGCTTGCTCTTCAAGCTGGCCCGCAATTAGTAGTTCCTGTATTAAATGCACGCTATGCATTGAATGCTGCTAATGCACGTTGGGGATCTTTATATGATGCGCTCTACGGAACGGATGTTCTTTCTGAAGAAGATGGAGCAACGAAAGCAGGGGGCTATAACCCAATTCGTGGCGCAAAGGTTGTTGCCTATGCACGCAATTTCTTAGATCAAGCTGCACCGTTGGCAAGTGGATCTCATCGCGACTCCGCTGCTTACTCAGTTGATGGCAATAAGTTGGTTGTTACCTTAAGGGATGGCAGCATTACAGGTTTGGCTGATGACAAGCAGTTTGTTGGCTATCAAGGTGATGCAGCAGCTCCTACATCAATATTGTTGCGTAATAACGGTATTCATATTGATATCCAGATTGATAAGAGTAAAACTATTGGTGCCAGCGATCCTGCAGGCGTAAACGATGTCATTTTAGAGTCTGCACTTTCTACAATTTTGGATTTGGAAGATTCAATTGCAGCCGTTGATGCTGATGACAAAGTGCTGGCCTATGAAAATTGGTTAGGCATCCTTAAAGGCACCCTGGTAGAAGAAGTTGAAAAGGGTGGCAAAACCATTACTCGCACGCTCAATCCAGATCGTAAGTACACGGCTGGTATCGGCGCTGTAAATGCAAAAGATGGCGTAGTAACTTTGCATGGCCGTTCATTGTTGTTCCTGCGTAATGTTGGCCATTTGATGACTAACCCAGCAATTATTACCGGTGAAGGCAAGGAAATTTACGAAGGTATCTTGGATGCTGTTGTGACAGTGCTCATCGCATTACACGATATCAATCGTCCTGCGACACAAGCAATCGGCAACACTCGTAAAGGTTCTGTTTACATTGTTAAGCCAAAAATGCATGGTCCCGAAGAAATCGCTTTTGCATCTGAACTTTTTGGCCGTGTTGAAAAATTATTAGGATTGCCAGCTGATACCGTGAAGCTGGGCATCATGGATGAAGAGCGTCGTACAAGTGCAAACTTAAAGGCTGCCATTGCTGCGGCTGGAGCACGTGTAGCCTTTATTAATACCGGATTCTTGGACCGTACAGGCGATGAAATGCATACTGCTATGCAAGCTGGCCCAATGATGCGCAAGGGTGATATGAAAACCAGCAAATGGTTGGCAGCCTACGAGCGTCGTAATGTTTTGACTGGCCTAGATTGTGGTTTGCGTGGACGCGCGCAAATTGGTAAAGGTATGTGGGCGATGCCTGATCTCATGAAGGCTATGGTTGAGCAGAAGATTGCCCATCCTAAGTCCGGTGCTAACACGGCATGGGTTCCATCACCAACAGCAGCAACCTTGCACGCTTTGCATTATCACCAAGTGAATGTTGCTGAGATCCAAAAAGAAATTGAAAAATTGGACACTGCAGCCCAAGCTGAAGCGCTCATGGATGAATTGTTAACGATCCCTGTAGTTGAAAACCCAAGCTGGTCTAAAGAAGAAATTCAGCAAGAGTTGGATAACAACTGCCAGGGCATTTTGGGTTATGTTGTTCGTTGGATTGACCAGGGCGTAGGTTGTTCTAAGGTTTTGGATATTCATAACGTTGGCCTGATGGAAGACCGCGCAACACTGCGTATTTCTAGTCAGCACATTGCTAATTGGTTGCACCACAACATCGTTTCAGAAGCGCAGGTGAATGATGCTTTGCAGCGTATGGCTAATGTAGTTGATGGTCAAAATGCTGGCGATCCACTTTATAAGCCAATGATGCCTAACTTTAAAGACTCTTATGCTTACAAGGCAGCTAGTGATTTAATCTTTAAGGGTCTTGAGCAACCAAGTGGTTATACCGAGCCATTGCTTCACGCTTGGCGTTTGGAAGTAAAAAAGGCGAACGCGAAGTAATTACTATTCACCGTTACACGTTGTGAAGAATGGATTTGTCGAAAGACAAGTCCATTTTTTATTCAAGCTCCTTAATTTATGTTTAGCTTTCTGAACCCTTTCTCGCGATCTTCAAAGACTTATCACTTTCAATTTCATGACGGCGGTAGGCAAGCTGCTGGCTTCAAAGGTGGGGCAGGGGATTGTGTTGTGAGATCAATCGCTATTGCGGCAAATTTGCCTTACTTGCAGGTCTACGAAGACTTAAGAAATGCCAATGCGATTTATGCACAAGTGCGAAACGATCGACTGGCGAAACGTTTGGGTGAAAAAGGTGCATCCCCGAGAAATGGTAATCATCGCAATGTATTTCATGATTACATTCTTGGACTCGGTTTTGAGTGGGTCGCCACGATGAAAATTGGGTCGGGCTGCCAAGTCCACATGCGAAATGATGAGCTTCCACAGGGAACCCTAATTGTCAAAGTTTCAAAACACTTAACAGTCATAAAAGACGGCGTAATCTTAGATACCCACGACCCCTCACGCGCTGGCAATCGTTGTGTCTATGGGTACTACATCAAAAAATGATTACGGAGTGTCTAAGCTGTGTTTTTGACTCCATGCGTCTTTATAACAATTGGTCATTCCAATCATGACTGAGGTAGTCCACGCAAGCGAGAAAAGGCCGCTAAACGAGATATAGAAGGCTAAGCTCTTCCAGCCTACTGGTAGGATATCTGCAACAAAACCCACCGTTGTGTAACAACTGCCAGCAAAAAGTAGAGCATCAATTGGAGTGGGTATTAAATCGAACCTAAACATGAAGATGGCCCACATAAAGATTTCAACAATGTGTATTAACGCAATTAATACAAATGAAATGTAAAAATGCACAAAGACGCGGTTGTATTGTTTTAATCCTAGATTTATTTTAGTTCTTCGATCAAATCGGACTAAGATTCGATTGATGGCGCTGCCGTGAAACATCAAGATAACAGTTAGGAAAGCTAGGCCACTGAGTACGTCTATAAGAATTGCTGAAATAGGCAGCTGAATAAGGGGAGCCATCATAATTAAAGTCTCTTGAAAATTAGAATTCTGGTGCTTAATACGGGATTATTAATGTGGGTTGATAATGTCATAACAAGCACCCCATGTAAAGCCAACAGTGATTAAGCCCCCCCCATTCTGCAGCCCAAATAAAGAAAGAGCGTTTCTTCTTATTTTCATTGGCTGGGATTCAGTTCACACATATTTTAGACTTCATGATCATGATGCCATTGGGTCCGGAATTTATCCGCGTTCTCAATATCAATACGCATCAATTTGGTCTCTTGTTATCTTCATATACTTTTGCAGCTGCAGCCGCTGGAATATTCGCCACTTATTACGTAGATAGATTTGAGCGTAGACAATTATTGCTAAGGCTTTATGCCTGTTTCATCATCGCTACCCTGATCTGTGGCTTGGCCCCTAATTACCATACGCTTTTTATTGCCAGAGCTTTCGCTGGTATGTTTGGCGGAATTCTGGGATCCCTAGTTCAAACGATTGTTGCGGACTCAATCCCTTTTGAACGTAGAGGTAAGGCTCTTGGAACGGTGATGTCGGCATTCTCGATTTCCACTGTTGCTGGCGTACCTTTAAGTCTATTTTTGGCAAATAATATTACCTACTTAGGATGGCGTGCCCCATTTATATTCATCGCGCTCATATCAACTTTGATTTTCTATTTGGGTTATCGAAATATCCCTAAAATAGCTGGCCATCTAGATCATGTCCAAGAAGGCAGTCGCTTTAAGCAAATTTACGATATCTTCATTGCCCATCAACATTTAAGAGCCTTCTTCTTTATGGGTCTGATTATGTTCACAGGTTTCTCGGTGATTCCGTATATTGCCTTGTACCTCACTTCAAATGTGGGCATTGATAATTGATACATCTCATTGATTTATTTATGCGGTGGCGTGGCAACATTAATGAGCTCCCGCTTTATTGGCCACATGGCTGATAAATACGGCAAGGTTATCGTCTTTAAGGTATTGGCTATTGTTAGCCTCGTACCATTGCTGGTTACCACCAATCTTGTTCCAGTGCCTTTATGGATTGTTCTGATTAACTCCACCTCCTTTTTTATATTAATTTCTGGGCGCATGATTCCTGCCATGGCGATGGTCAGTCAAGTGGTTGGCACAAATATCCGGGGTACCTTTATGAGTCTGATGGGATCAGTGCAGATGCTCTCATCAGGATTGGCTTCTGTAGTTGCAGGGGCTATCGTCACAATTGGCTCGGATGGAAAAATGCAACATTACAACATTGTTGGTTATGGCGCCGTTGCTTGTGGCTTGATTACCTTTTGTCTAGTAGGCTATATTCATACAGATAAAGAAGTGAAGTAGAGCGATTAAAAAATATCGAACAAACCAAAAAAACCAAAAAACCCAAAATAAAGCTAAAACATAGTCAAAACATTTATAGCGCTAAGTCATAAAGGATCTTTAGAGAATGAACATTACCTACCAACGCCCTGATGGCAGTTCAGTTGAAGCTTATTTGGCTGAACCAGAAAACCTTTCCAATGCTCCAGGCATTGTTGTTATTCAAGAGTGGTGGGGTTTAAATGACCAAATCAAAGGAGTAGCAGACCATTTAGCTAAAGCTGGCTACCGAGCTTTGGTGCCTGACTTGTATCGCGGAAAAATGGCGCTAGAAGCAAATGAGGCAGAGCACCTGATGAATGACTTGAACTTTGGCGATGCTGCAGGTCAAGATATTCGCGGCGCTGTTCAGTATTTAAAGTCCAGCGGTAGCGCAAAAGTTGCGGTGACTGGTTTTTGTATGGGTGGCGCTTTAACAGTGCTATCAGCCTGTAATGTTCCTGAGCTTGATGCCACTGTAGTTTGGTATGGTTATCCTCCTTTGGAGTATGTTGATGCTTCCAAGGTAAAAGCGCCTATGCTTGCTCACTGGGCTCTACATGACGATGCTTTTGCTATCGAGGGTGTGGGGCACTTGGAGGAGAAATTAAAGGCTGCAGGGGCTGATCTACAGTTTTATCGATATGATGCAAAACACGCGTTTGCCAATGAAGAAGCTGATTCGAGAAACCTTCCTTTCTTAAAATACCAGGCCGATGCAGCAAAGCTTGCTTGGGAAAGAACCATGGAATTTTTAAGCAAGCGCTTGAGCTAATTCCGAACAATTTACTAACGGATTCTATTTTTAAGTTATGCACCTTTTTGCTGAAAACCTTGCAATTGAAATTGCTCAGTACTACCGAAACTTGGCCCTGGCTCATGGAGCGATACCCAAAATCTTTACCCTGGTAAATGGAGAGGGGGATCAATACCTATTCTTTATTGATGACCTCATGTTAGATCCCAAAGAGGTGCCCGAGTTTTTGTCCTATATCGTTCATGAGCATGAGGCAGTTTGTTACGCTCAAGGCACTTTAGTTATCTTAGATAAAACTCAGCAGCTCATTGAATTTGCGGTTATTGATGAAGAAGCTGCCCAAGCTATCGTTTGTTCAGCTGAACTCACAAGGGATCTTGAAGATAGGCCAGTAGGTTTGACCGAATTTGACAAGATTTTGGCGCCTAAAAAAACAATCTTTTTTGGCGGCCTCTTCACTGAGCAGACTCTTTCAGAGGATAAGCGTCAGGAGTTTGAAGAGCTTTGGATTGAAATGAAGCCCAAGATCTTGCACAGAACAATGGGAATCTAGTGATTAACGGCCGAAAAGGCCGTTTTTGTTTGATTTAGGCACCTTAACTCTATAAAATAGAGCGCATAGGGTGCTAATTACAGTAATTTGGTGCCCAGAAGAGGACTCGAACCTCCACAACCTTTCGATCGCCAGCACCTGAAGCTGGTGCGTCTACCAATTTCGCCATCTGGGCATCCCACCATTATAGGGGCTTAGACGTTTTGGTAATTTTTCTAACCCCAATTTGGCTTTTTCCCTTCGGACCTAATGGTTTGATACAGTAGCCTTAGTTCATAACAGTTATAGATATAAGGCAGAGGTTGCCGAAGGAATTAAATGCGTAAAGCAAAAAACTTGGTGCCACGAGAGGCTGACCGACTTGGTACAGTCCAAGGTCACCGAGATGGATTTGGATTTGTTATTCCCGATGATGGTGGAGAAGATATTTTTCTCTCCGAACGAGAAATGTCTCGCGTCATGCACGGTGATAGAGTCAGTGTCAGAGTATTAGGAACGGATCGTCGTGGAAGACCAGAAGGTCAAATCGTTGACGTGATCTTGCACGCCAATAAGGTCGTGATTGGTCGCCTTCTCAATGAGAATGGCGTGTTAATTGTTGCGCCAGAAGATAAGCGCATCGGTCATGATATTTTGATTCCCCCTAAAGGTCAGGGCAATGCAAAATTAGGGCAAGTCGTTAGCGTAGAAATCATTGACTACCCAGATAGCTATCGTCAGGCAGTAGGGCGTGTTGTTGAGGTGCTGGGAGAGATTGATGATCCTGGTATGGAAATCGAAATTGCTGTACGTAAGTACGGCGTTCCACATGAATTCTCCGCTGCGGCAATGAAAGAAGCTGCAGCGCTTCCAGATACGGTTCAACAGTCAGATTTAGAAGGTCGCGTAGATTTGCGTGATGTTCCATTGGTCACCATTGATGGTGCTGATGCTCGAGATTTTGATGATGCCGTCTATTGCGAACCTGTCATGTACGGCAAGTCTAAGGCTTGGCGTTTGATCGTCGCGATCGCAGATGTCTCGCACTATGTAAAACCTGGGCAACCATTGGATGATGAGGGGCTATTAAGAGCAACCTCAGTATATTTCCCAAGACGCGTCATTCCGATGTTGCCGGAGAAAATATCCAATGGATTGTGCTCCTTAAACCCTGGTGTAGATCGTCTCTGTATGGTCTGCGATAGTGTTGTAGATCAAAATGGCATAGTTCTTGCTTATCAGTTCTATCCAGCAGTAATGCACTCTGCGCAAAGATTTACTTACGATACAGTTTGGGAAATTCTTTCAAACAGCAAAGGCCCCGAAGCAGCACGATTTGCTCAATTTAGACCCTTGCTTGGTAATTTATATTCCCTCTACAAAATCTTGTTAGAAGCACGTAGCAAACGTGGAGCGATTGAGTTTGAAACCACCGAAACCCAAATTATTAGCAATGAGTTAGGAAAGATTCTTCGCATAGAGCCACGCATTAGAAATGATGCCCACCGCTTAATTGAAGAGTGCATGTTGACTGCAAACGTTTGTGCAGCGGACTTTATTGATAAAAATAAACACCTGAGTTTGTATCGCGTCCATGGCGAGCCCTCTGAAGAGAAGTTGGTCACCTTGCGTCAAGTATTGCGGACATCTGGTTTGTCTTTAGGCGGCGGTGATAAACCTAAGCCAAAAGATTTCGCGAAATTAATGCGTGAGATCAAAGATCGACCTGATGCCAATATGCTTCAGTCGGTGGTATTGCGCGCGATGCAACAAGCTATGTATCAACCCGATAACGAGGGCCATTTTGGTCTTGCTTATCCAGCGTATTCCCATTTCACAAGTCCAATTCGTCGCTATCCAGATTTACTCACGCATCGTGTTATTAAATCTATCCTGCAGAAAAAGCCTTATGTTCCTGTTCTTCCACCTAAAGTTCCTTTGAACTTAACTTTGCCTCGTAAAGGTAAAGGTCGTGAGAACGCTGTCAATGCCAAGAAATCCCAAAGCGATGCTAGTGCCGCTGCAGCCAAGGGGTCTAGATTGCCTAAGGGTGCTAATGCTGCTTTGCCAATTTGGGGTCAGTTAGGAGTGCATTGCTCTTCGAATGAAAGACGTGCAGATGAGGCTTCTCGTGATGTAGAGGCATGGTTGAAGTGCTATTACATGCGTGATCATCTCGGTCAAGAGTACTCCGGAACTGTGACTGGTGTTGCTACTTTTGGATTGTTTATTCAATTGGAAAGTTTATTCGTAGAAGGCATGGTTCACGTTACCGAATTGGGTGGTGATTATTTCCAATACGATGAAGCACGCCAAGAATTGCGTGGCGAGCGAACAGGTATTCGTTATCGACTCGGCGATCGCGTTCATGTGCTCGTAAGCCGTGTAGATTTAGATGCTCGTAAAATCGAATTTAGCCTAGTGAAATCTGTAGGTGCCGAAGTGAGCAATGGCTCGGTAAGACGTCAAGTCCTATTAGCTGCTGATACTGGTAAACCTAATAAAAAGGCTTCCCCGAATAAATCCAGGCCCTCAAGCAAAGAACCTCGTAAGCATGGTGGTGTCAATGTCAATGCTGCCAAGTCTGCTGGAACACTGGGCGCAACTCAGTCAAAATCTAAGGCCTCACGCACAAGCTCTAAAGGTGCTGTAAATGCATCAAAGCCAAGTCGTCCAGCTGGTAAACCTACTGGTAGCAAGCCACCTGTTCGTAGCACTAAAGCTAGACGTAAATAATAGATACATAGATATATAAATAAATAGATAGATAGATCGAATAATTAATGAAACAAATTTTAGTAGGTTTTCATGCAGTACAAGCGCGTTTACGAGTAGATCCAGATAGTCTTAAATCTGTTTATTTTGATCCAAGTCGCCGTGATCGGCGCATGGGTGATTTTTTGAAGCAAGCAGAAGAAATATTGGGTGATCGATTGCATGCTGCCGATGCTGAAAGATTGCATAAATTAACTGGTCATGATCGCCATCAGGGTGTCGTTGCTTTAGCTGAAAAGATCAGTATTGCACGCAGCATTACTGAGGTGATTGAAGATGTTCAGGGTAGTGGCGCTAAACCATTGTTCCTGGTCTTAGATGGCATTACTGATCCTCATAACTTCGGTGCTTGCTTGCGCGTGGCTGATGGTGCTGGTGTTGATGCGGTGGTTGTTCCAAAAGATCGCTCTGCATCTATCAATGCAACGGTGAGCAAAGTTTCAAGTGGCGCTTCTGAGGTCATACCAGTGATCACCGTCACCAATCTTGTACGCAGTATGCGTGAAATGCAAGAAGCTGGCGTCTGGTTGATTGGTACCGATGATGAAGCTGAAAAGTCTATTTATGACCTAGATTTAACAGGTCCTATTGGCCTTGTGATGGGTGCTGAAGGTGAGGGCATGCGTCGCCTAACCAAAGAAACTTGTGATGAGTTAGTTCGTATTCCAATGCAGGGAGCTGTTGAAAGTTTGAATGTTTCTGTTGCAAGCGGAGTATGCTTGTATGAGGCATTGAGGCAGCGTTTGGTTAAAGCCGAAAAATAAGTTGAATCAGGAATAACGCTACTTCAACATCTTAATAAGGGGTATCAGATGAAATGCAATGTTGGACATACTGATCGCGTCATTAGAATGACGCTTGGCGTGACCTTAATTGGTCTTGCTGGTTACGGAATTGTTGGTGCTTGGGGTTGGATTGGCATTGTTCCATTTGTTACTGGTGCCATTGGAAATTGTCCGCTCTATTCCTTGTTGGGTATTAATACTGCTAAGAAATAATCAGCGCTATTTCGGTGTCATAAGTCACATCGATCGCATGAAAGTAAAAGCGGGCATTAATGCCCGCTTTTTATTTGGCCAATAGTGCTTCTAGCTTCTCGGTATCAATGCAGAAATTCCGAATTCCTTCCGCTAGCTTTTCCGTAGCCATTGCGTCGTTATTTAGCTGTAGACGGAAGTTAGACTCATCTAATTTCAGCGCAGTAATGCCTTCCGATTCCAATGCGGCTTTTGCATTCGCTGCATCGAGCTTCTTAATCGCTGGTGAGTCGCTTGCATGCAGTTCGCCAAGAAGCTCAGGGCTGATTGTGAGCAAATCACAGCCAGCCAATTCAAGAATTTGAGTGGTATTCCGAAAACTAGCGCCCATAATTTCGGTATGGATACCAAAGTGTTTGTAATAGTGAAATATTCTTTTCACCGAAGTAACCCCGGGATCATTCGCTCCGCCATTATTGGCATCACTCCAATTGGATCCCAGCTTAGCCTTATACCAATCTGTAATTCGGCCCACAAAGGGTGATATGAGGGTTGCTTGAGCAGCGCCACAAGCCGCAGCCTGTATTAACGAGAACAGCAGAGTCATATTGCAATGAATGCCATCTGCCTCGAGCTCTTTTGCAGCTTCAATACCTTCCCAAGTTCCCGCGAGTTTAATCAGAACGCGTTTGCGATCTATCCCATGGGATTCGTAAAGGGCGATAAGATGCCTGGCTTTTGCAACAGTGGATTTGGTGTCAAATGAAAGTCTAGCATCCACTTCAGTAGAAACACGTCCTGGAACAATTTTCAAAATCTCCAAACCAAAGGCAACCAAGATGTAGTCTACTAAGTCTGTAGGTTTCATACTTGGGTGGTTTGCTTTTACAGAATCGACTAGATGCTGATAAGAACTTTGCTGAGCAGCTTTAAGAATAAGCGAAGGATTGGTAGTGGCATCTTGCGGGTGATATTCTTTCATCCGCTCAAAATCACCAGTATCAGCAACAACGGTAGTCAGTTTTTTAAGTTGGTTTAATGTGTTTGCAGTGCTTGTCATGAAGGTTATCTACGCTATTTAATGGGTTCGACTCATTGCCTTGATTATCATATGATAGATCGAATAATTACAGCACCCCACTTACGACAGGGCATTAGGTTAATCATGAATCAAGAGCAACTAAAACAGATGGTAGGAGAAGCAGCCCGGGATGAGGTTCTTAAGCTACCTGCTGGACTCATACTGGGGGTTGGTACTGGCTCTACAGCCAATTGTTTTATAGATGCTTTGGCACCCCATAAGGACCATTTCGCCGGAACGGTATCTAGCTCAAATGCCACTACTGAGCGCTTAATCAAGCATGGTTTTACTGTGCTGGATCCTAATAAGGTAGAAAGTCTTCCTGCTTATGTAGACGGTGCCGATGAAATTGATCCAGCAGGGCACATGATTAAAGGTGGTGGTGGTGCCTTAACGCGTGAAAAAATCATTGCCTCTATGGCAAAGCAATTTATTTGCATTTGCGATTCATCAAAGCAGGTACCGACATTGGGTGGATTTGCTTTGCCTGTGGAAATCATCCCTCTTGCCAAAGGCGTTGTCACGCGCGAGCTGGAGAAGCTTGGCGGTAAAGTTAATCTCAGATTAGAAAAGTCTACTCGGCCTGATTTACATCAGACACCCAGTAAGCCATATGTGACCGATAACGGCGGATGGATTTTAGATATTGCAGGTTTAAAAATTAGCGACCCACTCAAGTTGGAGACACAAATCAATCAAATTGCTGGTGTGATTACGGTGGGTTTATTTGCTAAAGAGAAAGCAAATATATTGCTGGTAAGTAATGAATCAGGCGTTACACGCCTGATTCTCTAGAGCTTTCTAACCAGTCAATTACTTGGCGTCGTCCGCTTCGGGTACGTAACCTTGAGCCATGTCGGCGCCACCTTCAAAAAAGTATTTTTCCACTTGTTTTAAAAGATATTGGCGTGCGCGTGGATCGGCCATGTTGAGGCGGTTTTCATTAATCAACATTGTTTGTTGCTTAAGCCAAGCAGCCCAAGCTTCTTTTGATACTTGGTTCCAAATCTTTTTCCCTAAATCTCCAGGGAGCGGCGCGAAGTCTAATCCCTCGGCTTCTTTATTGAGTTTGATGCATTGAATCATGCGTGCCATCTGTAATGCCTTTCTTATAAATCTTTTGTTAAAACCATGGATTTGCGATCCCAGTTATAAATTTGTTTTCTTTCTTCCGGTAGATCCTCGACCGAGGCGCGTTTAAACCCACGCTTTAAGAACCAATGCTCTGTCCGGGTGGTGAGAACAAAAAGCTTTTTAATGCCTTCTTTTTTGGCTCTCATTTCAATCCGTTTTAGCAGACGTTCACCGTCACCAGAGCCTTGCACATCTGGGTCGACTGCGAGACATGCCAATTCTCCAACGCCATTAGGGAAGGGGAATAGGGCCGCGCAACCAAATAGCACCCGGTCATGCTCAATCACGGAGAAGCGGTGAATATCACGCTCAATAACATCTTGTCCGCGAGCGGCCAGAATGCCTTCATCCTCAAGAGGCATCGTCAGCTGCAAGATACCGCCTACGTCATCTTGATTGGCTTCACGTAAGTTCTCAATATCAGAAGATGCCAACATCATGCCAATACCATCATGGGTAAAGAGTTCTTCTAGCAAAGCGCCATCTTGGTTGCATGGGAGAAAGTGGACACGACTTACACCGGCGCGAATAGCCCTGCCAGATAAGTTCAAAAGACTTTTCATCCCCAGATCCATCTCTTGGTGCAAAGAAATATATTCTTGAAGTTGTGGCAAGGAGAGTTCGGTAATGTAGTCGCCTTCGGCATCTTTAAGTCCAGAGTAAGGGCTTAAAAAGAGAAGTTTGTCTGCTTTCAAAGCGGCAGCAGTTGAGGCGGCGACATCTTCATAAGCCAAATTAAAGGCTTGCCCAGTTGGAGAGAATCCAAGAGGTGAGAGCAGAACAATTTTATTGCTATCGAGCGATTGCCGAATTGAGGATGAATCCACCTTACGGACTAGTCCGGTATGAATGTAATCCACGCCTTCAACAACGCCTACCGGCATTGCCGTGATGAAGTTGCCAGAAATCACGGAAATACGTGATCCAGCCATTGGAGTGTTGGGGAGACCACGGCTAAAGGCCGCTTCAATATCCAGGCGTAACTCGCCGGCAGCCTCTTTGACGCACTCTAAGGCCGCAGCATCGGTAATGCGATAGCTATGCATAGCGCTCTGGCCAAACTTGCTCTTAATATTGCGCAACATCAGTTGCTCTTCAATTTGGGGGCGAATGCCATGAACCAGAACAATCCGCATTCCCATGGCATGAAGCATGGCGATATCTTCGATCAGATTTTCTAGGCCAATCTCCTGAACCAGTTCACCAGCAAAGGCAATGACAAAGGTTTTTTCACGAAAGCTGTGTATATAAGGCGCAACGTCACGTAACCACCCCACAAAAGGAAAGTTAGAGCTTGATTCTTCGTTGTTTTGGGGAGAGTTTGGTGCGTTTGTTGGCATAGTGAGAAAATTATAGGGTGCAAGAGCCTATAAACCAACAAAAACCCAAAGAGAAGCCTCTGGCTGTGCCTGCTTCCAACACCTTACGTAAGCTGGAAATCCGTTTTCCGGAAGAGTTACCCGTTTCCGGTCAACGGCAAATCATCAAAGATGCGCTTGCATCTCACCAAGTAGTCATTGTTTGCGGGGAAACGGGATCGGGTAAGACGACCCAATTACCTAAGATATGTCTAGAAATGGGCAGGGGGACGATTAATGGGGGTCGCCTGATTGGGCATACTCAGCCACGTCGAATAGCGGCAACTGCGACGGCCAAGCGCATTGCTCAAGAGCTTGGCGGGCCTATTGGTCAAGATGTGGGTTATCAAGTGCGGTTTGCAGATAAAACCAGCCAAGGTGCCTCAATTAAGCTGATGACCGATGGCATCTTGCTCGCCGAAACTCAGCGTGACCCTCAGTTAAAGGCTTATGACACGCTCATTATTGATGAGGCCCATGAGCGCAGTTTAAATATTGATTTCTTATTGGGCTATTTACGGCAATTACTACCTAAGCGCCCAGATCTGAAATTAATCATCACTTCTGCCACGATTGATGCTCAGCGGTTTTCAGAGCACTTTTCCATCGGTGGAAAGTTAGCTCCAGTCATCGAGGTCAGCGGGCGTTTGTTCCCAGTAGAGCAACGTTATGCGCCGCTAGAGCCAGATAAAAAGCCTGACGGAAAAAAGGAGTCTAAGGAAGCTAAGGAGATTTCCGATGCGGTAACCGAGGCAATCACCCATGTTTGGCAAGAAGGCGCGAAAGGATCAGGCGATGTCCTGGTCTTTTTACCGGGAGAGCGAGAGATTCGAGATTGCGCAGAAGTATTGCGGAAAGACCATATCTTGCAGCAGCGCTTTCATCCGGAAATATTAAGTTTGTTTGCACGTCAGTCTGTCGCTGAACAAGAAAGGGTGTTTAGCCCAGGCAGTGGCCGCAGAATTATTCTGACAACAAACGTTGCTGAAACCTCCCTGACTGTGCCAAATATTCGCTATGTGATTGATAGCGGTTTGGCGCGGGTTAAACGCTATTCCTATCGCAATAAGGTAGAGCAGTTACAAATTGAGCCTATCTCTCAGGCTGCGGCCAATCAAAGAGCAGGGCGTTGCGGCCGGGTTTCCGATGGCATCTGTATTCGTTTATATAGCGAACTAGACTATCAAGCTCGTCCAAAATTTACGGATCCAGAAATACTGCGTAGTTCTTTAGCTGCAGTGATATTGCGGATGAGCTCATTACGCCTAGCAAGAGTTCAAGACTTTCCGTTTATAGATAAACCCATGGGACGTGCCATTGCCGATGGGGTTCAATTGCTAGATGAATTAGGGGCTATTGCTTTTGATGAAGAATCTCATGTCGATAGCAAGGACTCAAACCCCAGTTTTAAATTAACACCGATCGGTAAGCAATTATCAGATCTCCCTTTAGACCCCCGCATTGGCAGAATGCTTTTAGCGGCTAAAGATCAAAACGCTTTGCGGGAAGTGACGATTATTGCTTCGGCTTTGGCTACACAGGATCCACGCGAAAGACCTCTAGAACAAGCTGCCGCAGCGGATCAAGCTCATCTTCAGTTTGCGGATGAGCGTTCTGAGTTTTTAAGTTTTGTAAAACTTTGGGATTGGTATCAAGAGGCTTTGCAACATAAGCACAGTAATCGACAGCTCGAAAACCTTTGCCGAAGTAAATTTCTATCGCCAAGACGTATGCGTGAGTGGCGCGATGTCCATGGTCAGTTACACACCATGCTCGGCGAAAAGGGTTGGAAGCAAAATGCTTTAGCCGCTACTTATGAACAAGTTCATTTATCACTGCTAACAGGTTTGTTGGGTTATGTCGCCAAAAAAGAAGAGGATGAAAAATCTCAAGAGCGTGGCAGTAAAACTGGTAGCTATGTAGGTGCTCGAGGCATCAGACCGTTTATTTGGCCTGGCTCTACCATTGGAAAAAAAGCTGGTGCCTGGATTCTTGCTGGGGAGTTGCAAGAAACCAATCGCATGTATGCGCGCACCATAGCCAAGATTGAACCTCTATGGGTTGAAAAGGTTGCAGCCCATCGATTGGTTAAATCCTTGAGTGATCCCTTTTGGGATAACCGCCAAGGTGAGGTGATGGCCTTTGAGCGAGGCACTTTATATGGTTTGCCTATTTATCATGGGAGACGAGTGAGATATGAGGCGCACAATCCCGAAGAGGCTCGTGAACTCTTCATGCGCAAAGCCCTGGTAGAAGAGGAATTGTTCGGGCGAATGGATACGCCAGCCTTAGCCCGCGAGACAGAGCTTGAGGCTAAAAAGAAATATCCAGAACTGGGTTTTTTTTGGCATAACCGCCGTTTAATAAAAGAAATCGAAGCCTTAGAACATCGTTCACGTCGTCCTGATGTATTGGTGGATGATGACTTGCTCTTTGCGTTTTACGACTCTGCCATCCCTAAGGATGTCATGAGTCGAGAGGGCATGAAGGCTTGGTTTAAACGGGATCTTAAAACGGGTCTTGAGGCTGATAAGGCATTGCGTTTAAGTAAGAACGATTTAATGCGCCATGAGGCCGCTGGAATTACCGTAGATCGTTATCCAAAAAAGATGGCCGTAGGGGGAGCAGAACTATCCTTAACCTATCACTTTGAACCTGGCAGTCCAAAAGATGGGGTGACCTTGGTAGTACCGCTGACTTCCTTAAATCAAATTGATGGTCGCCGTTGTGAATGGCTTGTGCCTGGCATGTGCGAAGAGAAGACTTTGCTGCTGCTCAAAACCTTGCCTCAGAAAATCAGACGGCATTGTGTGCCATTGCCAGAATATGCAAAAGCTTTCTTAGAAAGAGCGCTTGAATCCAATGTTTATGGTTCAGGCGACTATCTCGACAGCCTAATTGGTGATATTCGTAAAGAACGTGGTTTGGAAATTAAGCGCACTGATTTTCGACCTGAGGCATTGCCTCTGCATTCATCAATGAACTTTAGGTTAATTGATGAACATGGTCGCCAGTTAGAACTTGAGCGAAACCTTGCCCGTTTACGGGCTGAGTATGGCGGGGCAGCACGAAGTGCCTTTCAGGCAATTGCACAGGATGCAATGGAGAGTGAACTCTCTCCGCCTATACATCAAGCGCTTGAAGGCTATTCCCAAAAGGCCCCTCAAAATAAAACAACACCTGTACCAGGTCGTCAGGTGGAGCAAGGCGGCTATCGAACTTGGGAGTTCGGGGAGTTGCCAGAAACGCTAGAAATACAAAAAGGCAACAAAACTTTGTTTGGTTATCCGGCTTTGGTAGATCGTGTTGATTTTTGTGATTTAGAGGTTTTTGATGATTTAGAGGAAGCTCGAAAATTTCATTGGCAAGGGTTGCGTAGGCTTTTTGCATTAAGCAATAAAGAAACCTTAAAGGCCTTACAAAAGCAATTGCCAGGGGTACGCGAGATTGGCCTGCTGTTTATTAATATTGGCTCCATTGATCAATTGATAGAGCAAATCTTAAATCTATCAATTGAAAGAGCCTTTATGGCTGACCCATTGCCGATTAATGCTGAGCAATTTAATGAGCGAGTGCAGCATGGAAAGCCAAGGTTGGCTTTGATCGCTCAAGAAGTTGCTAGGCATACTTTGGCAGCATTGCAGGCTTACGCTGACTTGCAGAAAAAATTACCCCAAGCGAAAGCAGTTTCCGCAGCTGCTTATGCGGATATTCAGTCCCAACTTCAACAGTTAATCTTTGAAAAATTTGTTGCCGAAATTCCCTACGAGCAGTTAGTGCATATCCCACGTTATCTCAAAGCCGTTGCTATGAGAATAGAGAAATTACGATCTAATCTAGCGCGGGACATTCAATGCCAAAAAGATTGGGAATCCGTTGCTCGTCCATGGCAAAAACTGATTCAGGCCCATAAGACAAGTTCAGCCTATCAGCTGAGCGAAGACCAGGGTTTGCGGGATTTTAGGTGGCAATTGGAGGAGTTAAGGGTGGCTTTATATGCCCAAGAACTTAAAACTCCAACCCCGATGTCCCTAAAGCGCCTAGAAAAGGTTTTAGCTAGCTTGCGCTAGATCAATTCAAGACCCTTCACACCTTAAAAGTAGGGCTTTAATTGCTTACAATAGAGCTTATGCATAAATATTCCATTATTAAAGGTGTTTTCAGCGCTCTTTCGGGCATTTTCTGGGTTTTATCCTTGCAAGGTCAAATGGCTTCTGCCCAAACGTCCCCAGCAGGTGAGCCAAAAGTCGCTATTGTTCTGAACTCTGGTGATGCCAGTGTGAGTTTGATCGATATGCAAACCCGTCGGGTTACAAAGACGGTTCCCGTTGGCAAGGAGCCGCATCACTTGATGATGACGCCTGATCAAAAAACCCTTTTGATTGCAAATGCCGCAGGTAACGATGTTGTGACCATGAATCCAGCTAATGGTGAGTTAACTGGACGAATCCCGGATATTATTGACCCATACCAAATTGGCTATTCTCCTAACCGCCAATGGTTTGTGGCAAATGGCAATCGCTTAAACCGTGTGGATATTTATTCTGCAGATGGTACAAATCTCAAATTGGCGAAATCCATTAAGCTTGGCAAAACTCCAAGCCATATTGCATTTACATCCGATAGCAAGACTGCCTTTATCACCTTGCAAGATTCAAGTGAATTAGCGGCCATCGATTTGGCCACACAAACAGTTCTGTGGAAGATGCCTACAGGGCATGTTCCTGCTGGTTTGTGGATGACGCCTGGTGATCAATATTTGTTGATCGGCATTACCGGTGAAGATAACGTTCAAGTAATTGACTGGAAAAATCGCAAAGAAGTCAAACGCATTTTTACTGGTAAAGGCGCGCATAACTTCCGTCCACTAGGTGATAAGAAGCATGTATTTGTTGGTAACCGTATCGCCTCTACGATTAGCTTGATCAATATGCAAACTCTTGAAAAAGAGGGTGATATCACTGGACTGCCATCAGGACCAGACGATATGGAAATTACCCCAGACGGTAAAACTATGTGGGTTACATTCCGTTTTGCAAAAAAAGTCGGGGTAATTGATATTCCTTCAATGAAGCTTCTCGCCACAATTCCCGTTGGCAGGTCTCCACACGGAATCTTTTTCTACCCTAGAGCTTCCTGGGAATAAAGAGATTTGATGATTTCAAAATCACGCATCATTCAATTTACAGCCGCGCTGATGCTCGGCTGTATTTCATTGAATGGACAATCCCAAACCCAAACCCAAACCCAAACCCAAACCCAAACCCAAACCCAAACCCAAACCCAAGTACAAACTCATACCCAAACTCCGCAATGCAATAAGACTGTGTATCTAACCTTTGACACGGGCAATATGTCAGTAGCTCAGGCAGTTGCCGATATTCTCAGTCGTCAGCACGTTAAGGCTACCTTTTTCCTGGCGAATGAGAAAACCAATCGCGGAGATTATTCATTGGATGACTCTTGGAAATCCTATTGGCAAGAGTTAGCTCGCCAAGGGCATCACTTTGGTAGCCATACCTATGATCACACCTACTTTGTGAAGGACGGCCCATCAGGAGAGGTGTTTGAGAAGCCTCAATTTGGGCCCAAGGCTGGCATGACTATTCTTTATAACGAAGCCGCGTTTTGTCGAGAGATTCGCAGATCTGATGATCGATTTAAAGAGCTTACCAATCAATCTATGCAGAAAATTTGGCGCGCTCCTGGTGGCAAGGTATCGCCACGTTTAATCAAAATGGGCAATCAATGCGGTTATCAACATATCGCTTGGGCACCTGCTGGATTTTTGGGGGATGAGCTCGATTCCGCTAAGTTTCCAAACTCTGTCCTTTTAGAAAAGGCCAGTCGAGATATTCAAAATGGCGACATCACCATGGCCCACTTGGGAATATGGTCTAGAAAAGATCCTTGGGCTCCCGCCGCATTAGAGCAGCTGATCATCAATTTGAAGAACCGCGGATTTTGTTTTGCCACTTTACCTAAGGTCGATGCTGCACAAGCCCAATAAATGATGGAATTAAACGCAATATTTTCTGTCTTTTCAAGCTGGTATGGCAGCGCTCAGGAATTTGTGTTTTCAAACATTGCCGGACCAATTTTGTATCAATTGGATTTAATGTCTTGGGCTGAGGATGTCTTTGATGGTATTGATTGGTTTTTATTTGGATGCATGCAGATTATTCTGATCATTGTCATTTTGAAAACGTGGGAACATTTTTCTCCAGCACAAGATCAGCGATCTGATTCAAAACAAAGTCACTCAGATATTTTTTATACGCTTTTTCATCGCCTGGGTATATTTCAAGGTCTGATGTTTGTCTTTCTATCGGGATTTTTCTTTCAGATTGATTCAGTGTTGCATGATTTCCGATTTGATAGGTTGAACGTTGAATCCTGGTGGCCTTCGATTACCTCCATTCCGTTGGTGAGCTTTTTTATTTATCTGGTATTGCTCGATTTCGTTGAATATCTCTATCATCGCGCCTCACATCGTTTTCATTGGTGGTGGCAGTTGCATGCCTTGCATCACAGCCAAACTGCCATGAACGCTTGGTCGGACAATCGAAATCATATTTTGGATGACATCATGCGCGCAGTGGTTTTTTCCTTCTTTGCGCTCTTATTTGGTGTTTCGCCAGGCCAATTTATTTATTTAGTGGTCTTGAGTCAATTCATTCAAAGCTGGCAACATGCCAACATTAAAGTCGATTTAGGCATTTTCAAATACGTTTTAATTTCACCCCTATTTCATCGCATGCATCATGCCGTGGGATACGGGCATGAAGCTAAAGGCAAGCCCGGTGTTTTGGGTGGGTGCAATTTTGGGATTCTTTTCCCGTGGTGGGATATGTTGTTCAATACTGCAATCTTTACCAAGACAGCTTACCCAACAGGGGTCAGAGATCTCACGGTATCTAACAATATTTTCGTTCAACAATGGCAAGGCCTACGGCATGCCATTAAAGCGCTATTTCGCTAAGTCTTGCGAAATTTACCAACCTTTCTATGAAGGCATTAGGATCTTGATGAATGGCTTTCAACAAGTATTTAAATCTTTCGGACTGGCTTTGGTGGGGGGCATGCACCCGAAGGTCTTATGGCTGAGCTTTCGTCCATTTCTGATTGTTTCAGTTTTATGGGGTTGTTTAATTTGGCTAACTTGGACTCCAGCATTAGAAATGCTCGGTACATTTTTAACGACTTCAGTATTTACCAGTTGGATTCAGGATGGCTTGATCTGGGCTGGATTTGAGAATGCCCGTGCTTGGATTGCCCCTTTGTTTTTTGTGATGTTATTGATACCTTTAATAGCCATCAGCTTATTGGTATTTATGGCGTTTACGACAGTACCTTCGATTGTTAATCTTGTTTCTCGTCAAGCCACATATCGAGACTTAGAGTTACGCCGAGGCGGTGGAATCTTTGGCAGTGTGGTTTATACATTTTGGTCTGCCTTCGTCTGTCTGCTGGTCACTACATTGACCTTACCAGTGTGGTGGATTCCGCCTCTAGTTGCACTCTTGCCGCCATTGCTTTGGGGCTGGCTGACCACACGTTTAATGTCTTATGACGTGCTGGCCAAGCATGCAAGCCTTGAAGAACGGAAAATTTTGCTACAAAGATATCGCTGGCCTTTATTGACTATGGGGGTTGCCTGTGGAATGTTAGGGGCGGTACCTACATTCTTTTGGGCTACCTCTGCCTTAGCTTTGGTTTTATTCCCTGTTGTGAGTTTTGCTGCTCTTTGGATTTATTCTTTTATTTTTGTTTTTGCTGCCTTATGGTTTTCTCACTTTTTACTCGATCGATTAAAAGATCTGCGTAGCGAAGAACTGGATAAATCCTTAACCATTGAAGCTCGTGTAGTTGATCCGGAGTTACCTTACTATGGCTGATGCAATGAAAAAAGTTTCAATAGATGCTCCAGAAGTTCCGGAGAAAGTCACACGCCGTTTTGGCTTGATCGTGATTGGCGATGAGATCTTATCTGGTCGCAGGCAAGATAAGCACCTCGGTAAACTGATCGAGCTATTAAATGAGAGAGGGCTTAGTCTTTCTTGGGCTCGATATGTTGCAGATGATCCTGAGCAAATCACAGCTACCTTAAAAGATAGTTTTTCCAGTGGCGACATTGTTTTTAGTACTGGCGGCATAGGCGCCACTCCCGATGATCACACGCGTCAATGTGCGGCTTTAGCATTAGGTACTAAAACAGAGCTACATCCTACTGCTCGAGAGCTAATAGCAGGGCGTATTCAGTCCATGGCAGAGGGTGATCCTATCAAAGCCGATCTGAATAATCCTGAAAACTTGCAGCGCTTCAAAATGGGGGAGTTTCCCATTGGGAGTGAGATTATTCCCAACCCATACAACCAAATTCCCGGGTTCAGAATTCAAGAACACCATTTTTTGCCAGGTTTTCCAGTAATGGCAGCCCCAATGATGGCCTGGTGCCTAGATACCCATTACAAAGACCTTTTTCATCAAACAAATTGGGCTGAACAAAGTTTTATTGTTCCCAAGGGCATTGAATCGACCTTAACCCCGCTTATGGAGCGGATAGAAGCGAATTATCCAGGGGTAAAGGTCTTTAGTCTTCCATCCGTTGGAGATCCCGCTAAAGGCGGAATCATGGCCGATAGGCATATTGAACTGGGAATCAAAGGGAATGCTGAGCTGCTATCGAGCGCCTGGGTTGCCCTACGCGCAGGGACCCAAGAGTTAGGCTATGAAATACATGATCTATCAGAAGTGGCAAGCGCACCAAAATAAAGCATTTAAGGGTTTTTGAGTCTTTTAAGACGAAATTGAGCACTTAATTAGTGCAATAATAAGGTTTACCGTTTGTTTGCTTCAGTAAATTACTTACATCCAGTAGGCATGTTTGGTGCCTGGAATAGACAAGGTAAACACCTTAAGTTTGAGTTCCGAATTTAGTTAATAGAGGAGATTTGCATGACGAAAACCGTCGCCGATGTAATGAAGTTAGTTAAAGAGAAAGAATGTACATTTGTTGACTTCCGCTTTGTGGATACAAAGGGTAAAGAGCAACACACAACAGTTCCTATCTCCGCTTTTGACGAAGATAAATTTGAGAGCGGTCATGCATTTGACGGTTCCTCCATTGCCGGCTGGAAAGGTATTGAAGCTTCTGACATGTTATTGATGCCAGATCCAACAGCTTGCTACATTGACCCCTTCTATGAAGAGTCAACATTAGTCATTACTTGTGATGTAATCGAGCCATCAGATGGCAAAGGTTACGATCGCGATCCACGTTCTATCGCTAAGCGTTGTGAATCCTATTTGAAGAGCACTGGCTTAGGTGATGCTGCGTACTTTGGTCCAGAACCTGAATTCTTTATTTTTGACGGCGTTCGTTGGGGTGCCGACATGCAGGGTTGTTTCGTTAAGGTAGATTCTGAAGAAGCTCCATGGTCTTCAGCTGCTGAAATCGAAGGCGGCAACACAGGTCATCGTCCAGGTAAAAAAGGTGGTTACTTTCCAGTTGCTCCAGTAGATACATTCCAAGACATGCGTTCTGAAATGTGTTTGATTCTCGAATCTTTAGGTATTCCTGTCGAAGTTCATCACCATGAAGTTGCTGGTCAAGGCCAAAACGAATTGGGTACAAAGTTCAGTACATTAGTAGAGCGTGCTGACTGGACAATCTGGCAGAAATATGTCATTCAAAACGTTGCTCATGCTTATGGCAAAACAGCAACATTCATGCCTAAGCCAATAGTTGGTGATAACGGTTCTGGTATGCACGTTCACCAATCTGTTTGGAAAAACGGCGAGAACTTGTTTGCTGGTAATGGTTATGCAGGTTTGTCAGAGTTTGCTCTGTTCTACATCGGCGGCATCATCAAGCATGCTAAGGCACTCAATGCGATTACTAATCCAGGTACAAACTCTTACAAGCGTTTGGTTCCAGGTTTTGAAGCTCCAGTGAAATTAGCTTACTCAGCTCGTAACCGTTCTGCTTCAATCCGTATTCCGCACGTTTCAAGTCCTAAGGGTCGTCGTATTGAAACTCGCTTCCCTGATCCATTGGCTAACCCATACTTGGCATTCTCTGCATTGTTGATGGCTGGTTTAGATGGCGTTCAGAACAAGATTCACCCAGGTGAAGCTGCTGATAAGAATTTGTATGACTTACCTCCAGAAGAAGATGCATTGATCCCAACTGTTTGCGCAAGCTTGGAAGAAGCTTTGGAAGCGTTGAATAAGGATCGTGAATTCTTGACTCGTGGTGGTGTATTCACAGATTCAATGATTGATGCTTATATCAATTTGAAGATGGAGGACGTTACACGTTTCCGTATGACGACTCATCCTATCGAATTCGATATGTACTACTCCCTGTAAGCGAAGGAGCAAAGTTGAGCGCAGGTCTTTTGCGCAATTCGATTAAAGGGGCAGCTTCGGCTGCTCCTTTTTTTCCGACATTGCTTGACCAAATGCCTAATGCCATCGTGGTATTTAAGGCTGAAAACAATCAGTTGATTTATGCGAATCCAGCTGCGGAATCCGCTTTGGATGTTTCTCGCAAGTCTATTGAGGGTCATTCAGTACATGATGTATTTGGCGATAACCAAGCGCTAACTGGCATGATTGAGGAGGCTAAGCATGGGCAAAGCTCTGCTCAGCGCCAAGAAATGGTTCTCAATTCATTGCCCGGCAGTATTCATCAAGACTCAATACCGGCACATGTGGTGATTGCCGCTCTCGAGGAGCCCAATTTGATCATGATGGAGTGGTTTCCAATTGATCAGCAATTGCGTAGTGAGCGCGATGAACGTGTTACTCAGCAAGTTGAAGCCAATAAGCAATTGATGCGCAATCTCGCACACGAGATCAAAAATCCCCTAGGAGGTATTCGTGGTGCCGCGCAATTACTTGAATATGAATTACCAGATAAAGGTTTGCGTGAGTACACGCAAGTCATCATTAAAGAATCAGACCGACTCCAGACTTTAGTAGATCGTTTATTGGCGCCCCATCGTAAAGCGCATGTTAGGGAGTCGTTTAACGTACATGAGGCCTTAGAGCGCGTTCGTAGCCTGGTGTTGGCTGAATTTCCAAAAGGCTTGCAGATCATTCGTAACTATGACACGAGCCTTCCTGATTTACTAGGTGATCGCGAGCAGTTGATCCAGGCTGTTCTGAATATTGCCCACAATGCTGCTCAAGCGCTTTCTGAAGAGATTCGTTTAGGTGTGGCTCAGATTGAATTCAAAACACGGGTAGCCCGTTCTGTCACGATTTCAAAGCAACGCTATAAGTTAGCTATGGATCTGCACGTTATCGATAACGGCCCCGGTATTCCGGTAGATATTCGGGAACGCATCTTCTTCCCTTTGGTTTCAGGAAGAGAGGGTGGTAGCGGACTGGGTCTTACCTTGGCGCAAACCTTTGTGCAGCAACACCAGGGTTTTATTGCCTGCGATAGCCGGCCTGGCCAAACAGATTTTCATATACAAATTCCATACCGTAAGCAGGAGAAAACATCATGAAATCAATTTGGATCGTAGATGATGACCAATCCATTCGTTGGGTTTTAGAAAAGGCTTTAGCTAGAGAAAATATTTCTCATAAAAGCTTCTCAAATCCCAATGATGTTCTCAATGCTTTAGAGAAGGACTCACCACAGGTCTTGATTTCTGATATTCGCATGCCTCGTGGCAATGGTCTAGATCTCTTGCAGCACGTCAAAACAACTCATCCATTGCTTCCGGTGATCATCATGACAGCGTATTCTGATTTGGATTCTGCTGTTGCTTCATTTCAAGGTGGGGCATTTGAGTATTTGACCAAGCCGTTTGATATTGATAAAGCTGTTGATCTTATCCGTCGAGCTATTGAGCAAAGCGAGCGTAGCCAGGCAGGCGGAAAAGAATTAAGTGGGTGGAGACAAGATTCTGCTGAAATCATCGGCCAAGCACCAGCCATGCAAGAAATCTTCCGCTCAATCGGTAGGCTTGCGCAATCCCATGCAACCATCCTGATTACCGGTGAGTCTGGAACTGGTAAAGAGTTAGTTGCTCACGCCTTGCATAAGCACAGCCCACGCGCCAAGGGTCCGTTTATTCCTTTTAGCACTTCGGCCGTTCCTAAAGAGCTTCTGGAGTCCGAGTTATTTGGCCACGAAAGAGGTGCTTTTCCAGGGGCGCAGACTTTAAGAAGAGGGCGCTTTGAGCAAGCTGATGGCGGCACCTTATTTTTAGATGAAATTGGCGATATTCCGTTTGATCTGCAAACCCGTTTATTGCGCGCATTAACGGACGGTCATTTTTATCGTGTTGGTGGTCAAGATCCTATCAAGGCCAATGTCCGCATTATTGCTTCTACTCACCATAATTTGGAGTCGCGTGTCGCTGCCGGATTGTTTAGGGAAGATCTGTTACATCGTTTAAATATCATTCGCTTGCGCATGCCTGCCTTACGAGAGCGCTCGGAAGATATCCCTGCATTAGCAAAGTTTTTCATGTTAAGTTGCGCTAAATCTTTGGGTGTTGAGCCTAAGAAGCTCTCTGATGAAGTCTTGAGAGAAATTAGTGGCATGCCTTTTCCAGGCAACGTACGACAATTGGAAAATCTCTGCCACTGGCTGACAGTGATGTCCCCATCCAATGTCATTGGCATACCCGATTTACCAAAAGATATTATCGCGGCAGCAATTGATCAACCCTTAATTATTCAAGGTGAATCAAGCCCAGGTAATCCTGCAATGGCAAGACCAGTATCAACAGATTGGGAGAGTGGCTTAGGTCGTCTTGCCGTCAAAATGTTACAAGATGGTGAAACTGAAGTGTATGACGCCTTATGTTCTAAGTTTGAAAAAGCGGTATTGAAGGCTGCTCTTGAAGTGACTAGAGGCCGCAGGGTTGAAGCAGCACAGCGTCTTGGGATAGGACGTAATACCATTACTAGGAAGCTACAGGAGTTAGGTATCGATGACTGATTCAATTCGGATAGCTGCGTGGAATGTGAACTCCTTAAAAGTTCGGCTTCCACAGGTACTACGCTGGCTTCATGATCAAGAGTTAGCCAAAAAACCTATTGATGCACTTTGCCTACAGGAGCTTAAGCTTACTGATGACAAATATCCTCATAAAGAATTAGAAGAAGCAGGCTATCTCAGTCTTGTTGCAGGGCAAAAAACCTATAACGGCGTAGCAATCATTGTTCGCCGTGCTGCATTAGCGCCCATGGCCTCTGATCTTGAGACAGCCTTTTTAAATCCCGTTCGTAATATTCCTGATCATGTTGATGAGCAGCAACGTATTTTGGCTGCAACGGTTTGCTTTAAAGGAACGCAGGCTATTCGTCTTATCTCTGCTTATTTCCCTAATGGCCAGTCACCGGATAGTGACAAGTTTATTTATAAGCTGGCATGGCTTGATGCTTTATCTGGCTGGATTCGAGGTGAACTTGAGTCACATCCTCGTTTAGCGCTTTTGGGGGATTTTAATATTGCCCCTACAGATATTGATGTGCATGATCCAGCTGCATGGGTTGGTCAAAATTTAGTCTCCCCACCAGAGCGCACAGCATTTGGCGTCTTGTTATCCCTTGGCCTGCATGATTCTTTTAGAATGTTTGAGCAGCCACCCAAAACTTTTAGCTGGTGGGACTACAGAATGATGGGTTTTCGGCGTAATGCTGGCATGCGTATTGATCACATTCTGATTAGCGATGCTTTAAAAGAGAAATGCGTCGCCAGCAAGGTAGATAAAGAACCGCGTACATGGGAGCAGCCTTCAGACCATGCCCCCGTTATTGCGGAAATTCTAGTCTGATGAGGTCTTATCAAGACTCATCAGACTGCATTGCTCCCCAGTTTTAAGCGAGTCCACCGTGTCGAAGTAGGGCGTCAATGCTGGGCTCTCTACCGCGAAATGCTTTAAAGGAATCTGCCGCTGGACGACTTCCGCCTACTTCAAGAATTTCTTGACGATAGCGGGTTCCAATTGCTGGATCTAATACCGAACCCGTTAATTTGGCAGCTTCTTCAAAAGCAGAATATGCATCTGCTGAAAGTACTTCAGCCCACTTGTAGCTGTAATAACCCGCAGCATAACCACCAGCAAAGATATGACTAAAAGTATTTGGCCAACGTGAGATCTCTGGTTGTGGGGTGACATTCAGTTTTGCGGCGATCTCCCTTGAAAGGTCAAGCACTGCGTGCCCTTTAGCGGTCTTCGCATCAAAAGTGGAATGTAAGCGCCAGTCTGTTAATGAAAATACGATTTGTCGCAAAGTTGCTAAACCGTTTTGAAAGTTTTTTGCAGCAAGAATTTTGTCAAACAATTCGCGAGGAAGTTTTTGGCCGGTTTCAATATGGGATGTCATTTTTTCCACTACTTCCCATTCCCAGCAAAAGTTCTCCATGAATTGACTCGGGAGTTCAACGGCATCCCATTCAACGCCATTGATTCCAGAAACACCTAAAGCGCTAACTTGAGTGAGCAAGTGATGGAGACCATGACCGCTTTCATGAAAGAGGGTAATGACATCGTCATGAGTAATGGTTGGTGGGCGAAGCTTGCCATCTACCTTTACTGGAGGTGCAAAGTTGCAAACTAAATAGGCTACCGGTAACTGAATATCACCATTGGCAAATTCACGACGTCCACGTGCATCATCCATCCAAGCACCACCACGTTTTCCAGGGCGAGCATAGGGGTCTAAATAAAAATAGGCAATAGCCTTATTATCGGAATTGCTTACCGAAAAAGACTGAACATCATCATGCCATTTCGGTAAATCAGCAGCTTCAATTTTGACTCCAAATAGGGTTTGGATAACCCCAAAAAGACCCTCTAATACTTTTGGTAGTGGGAAGTATTGTTTAAGTTCATTTTCTGAGAAAGCGTAACGCGCTTGCTTAAGACGTTCAGATGCAAAGGCCAGATCCCATGGTTGTAATCCATCCGATATTTGTAGTTCCTTGACAGCAAATTTTTCAAGTTCACTCCAATCAGCCAAAGCAAAAGGTTTGGCACGTTCAGCGATATCACTGAGGAAGCGATCAACCTCATCCACATTGCGGGCCATTTTTGGAGCAATGCTCAGGGCTGCATAGTTTTCAAAGCCAAGCATGCGAGCCTCTTCATCGCGAAGACGCAATTGATCTAGGATGTTCTGGGTATTGTCCCAATCTAGCTGACCTTTGCCGTACTGAGGTGCTAATTCTGATGAGCGGGTGATATAGGCCTCATACATTAGGCGACGCAATGCTCGATTTTCCGAATATTGCATTACTGGGTAATACGATGGGAAATGCAAAGTAAATGACCAACCCTTGAGCTCTTTTTGTTGCGCAGTATCGGCTGCGGCAGCAATCACATCTTCTGGCAGACCAACCAGTTCATCTTTATCTAGGGTTGTATAGACAAAGCCATTGGTGGCATCAAGTACATGGTCCGAAAAGGCTTTACCAATAATTGCTTGTTCATCTTGAATCTGAGAAAAGCGTGGTTTTTGGTCTTCAGCTAGTTCAGCACCCCCTAAGCGGAAATCCCGTAGTGAGTTCTGGATCACTTTTTTCTGGGCAGGTGAAAGTGTTTCAAAATCTGCGCTATTGCTCAAAACTTTGAATTTCTCATACAAAGCTAAGTTCTGCCCAAGGCTAGAAAGAAAGGCGCTTACTTTTGGCAACATTTCTCCATAAGCTTCACGTAGTTCTGGAGTATCTGCCACACTATTGAGATGGGAAATCACCCCCCATGATCTACCAAGTGATTCAGTGGCATCTTCAAGGGGTTCGGCAAGTGCATTCCAGGTAGATGGGGTATTTGCGGCAGTAGCATGATCTACCGCTTGCTGGGCTTGTTCAAGTAAGAATTCAATTGCGGGGGCAATATGCTCAGGCTTAATTTCCGCATAGTGAGCGATATCGCGACCGAATGAAATTAAAGGGTTTTTAAGCAATTCAGGAGAAGTATTTTTAGTCATCCCCCTAGCTTAATGGACTGCGGAAATTTTTGCCAAAAAAGGGGTTTAAAGGACTCGTTTGAAGCCAAAGGCCATCAATGATCAATTTCAGACTTTTGTGGAAAAAGACGGGGTTGAAAATCCTAGTGTGGCTGGTTTGATTTCACCCAAAGCTAGCGAAAAACACCAAAACTAACTTAAGTGGTTTTATCATTTTTTGTTGCCAACTCATTACTTTTCTTTAAAGGCTAGAAACTCACCATTACCAATTGGGACGAGGTTGGTTGAAAAATCACTATCTGCTTCCAGGGCATACATCAATGGAAGCATTTCTGTTAAATGGGAAACTGCGTTATCAACCACCAAGAGACCACCCACTTTTAGAGTTCTTTTCAACTCTGAGAGCCATTCTAAATATTCACTTCGCTCAGAGTCTAAAAAGATAAAGTCAAATTGATTATTTTGAAATTTTGCCAATTCCATGCCAGCATCATTTTTAATTAAAGTGATGCATCCATCTAGCCCCGCCTCAATAAAATTACTTAAGGCTAGTTCAGCCTTGTAATCAGTGTATTCAATAGTGGTGATATGACCGCCATTGGCTAGAGCTGCATCAGCTAGCCAAAGAGTGGAGTAACCGTTGGAAGTACCAATTTCCAGAATGTTTTTTGCCTTGGTTGCTTTTATGAGGATAGAGAGAAATTCACCAGTATCAGGAGTGATATTGAGCATCCTTTTTGACCGCTCTGTATTTGTAGCATCGTTATCAGCTCCAAAGGATTCAAGTTTCAATAGCAAGGTCTTTAGTTGTTGGTTCATATTGATTATTTTAGGATCTAGGGATGCCATCTTCAGGCCGTGTTGATTCCATCGTTGGACAACAAATAACACAATGGCCCCATCATTTGGGGAGCTTCATTTAGGCTGGAAGGGCGGGGCGCTTAAACAAGATTTCTCATATTTGTATAAGATAAAGCAAACAAGGAGGTCTTATGCCATTTGTCAGAATCGATTTAAGCAATAAACACCCTGAAGGCTTTGCTCAGAAGGTAGGTGACACTGTATACGAAGCTATGCGCGCGCATATCAATGTGCCTGTAGATGACAAGTTTCAAGTCATTACCAAGCATGATAGTAGAGAGTTAATTATGCCTAAAAGCTATTTAGGCATAGAGTATTCTGAAGATATTATCTTTATTCAGGTCACCCTAAATGAGGGTAGAACCACGGAAATGAAGAAGATTTTCTACAAAGCTATTTGCGAAGGTTTGGTAGAAAAGCTCAAAATAAGACCTCAAGACATCGTTATTAATTTAGTTGAAGTTAATAAAGAAAACTGGTCTTTTGGTAACGGAGAGATGCAGTACGCTCCAAAAGATTAGTTGTCTTTAGGTCTGGCTCGACTCTGTACGAGATATGTAAGAAACTGCTAAACCACCCTTGACCCCCCCAATAAACTGTTCAACTTCTGGGGGTTAGTTCATTCAGGTCGCTTCTCTTTGGGCTTGGACTTTCGATCGGCAGCTATCCAACTCTAGAAGCTGACCCAGAGTCTTAAATTAGCTATTAGCGTCTAACTTGATACTCTAAAGCATGACTTAAAGCATGGTTTTGCTCTGTTAAGATCAATATTTCCAAATTCCCCAAAATATCAAGGTTTATAAATGCCTCACTTCAGCCGAATTTCATTTGTAGCCATTTGTTTGCTTGCTCAGTCCGCTATTGCAGGCAACAATGCCGATACGATTTTTTATGGTGGCCCAATTATTACCGTCAATGCAAAAAACGAAGAAGTCGAGGCATTGGCAATTCAGAATGGCAAGATTGTTGCGATAGGTACAAAAGACGCCGTAACAAAAGAGTGGCAAAGTGACTCTACTAAAGTGATAGACCTTAAAGGCCAGTCTCTGATGCCTGGTTTTGTTGAGCCGCACGTTCACATTATCAATACTGCGGTCTCGGATATCTTATGGGTAAATTTGAGTAATTTCACACTGCCTTATGACACTCTAGATAGTCTTTCTCAAAAGTTAAAAGCGCAACTCGTAACTGTGCCTGTAGGAGGCTGGTTAGTTGCATCTGGAGCCGATCCATCACGCACTACACCATTTATGGCTGAATTAACTGCGGATATATTGGATAAGGTTTCGACTGAAGTGCCTATATTTGTTATGAATCAATCGGATCACATTGCCTATGTGAATCACAAGGCTTTGGAGCTTTCTGGGATTAACAATCAAACCCCAAATCCAGGTAATGGTGGCTTGTATGTGAAAGATGCTCAAGGCAAACTCACAGGTAAGTTGCTAGAGTTTCCAGCCTTCTCCGCTGTCTTGAGAAAAATCCCTGCCTCTACGCAAGGCCAATTGATGGGCGCTATTCAAAAAACCATGAGGAATATGGCCTCAAAAGGTGTGACTACAGTAGCGGATGTAGGTGTTGGTTCCTATGCGGGCGTTGAAAAAGAAGTGGCAATATTTAAAGAGCTAGTTGCAAATGGTTCTGCTCCCATTAGGGTTAGGGGTTACTTATGGGGGGAATCATTGCCAGTAGGTTATAACGCAATGAAACCTAATGAAGGTAATGATTACCTACGCTTTATCGGGATTAAATACATTTCTGATGGCTCGACACAAGGTTTAACGGCTGCACTAAATGATCCTTATATCTATCCCAGCAAATCCAAATGGAAGGGTGAGCTGAACTATAAAGATGAGCAGTTACTAGGCCTAATGAAGCCGTTTTTTGATGAGGGTTGGCAGCTAGCAATTCATTCAAATGGAGATAAAGCGGTAGAGCAATCATTGAATAATTACGAAAAGTTGTTAGGTCAAAATCCACAAGCACAAGACCGTCGTTTACGCATTGAACACTTCACTATCAATACTCCAGATCAAGTGAAGCGAGCAGTAAAACTGGGTGTGATTCCAGGCTTTACCATTGGCCATGTCAATTATTGGGGTGAGGTATTTAACGGCCACCTTATAGGGCCTGAGCGCTCAAAAAGAATCGATCCAGCAGGAGATTTCAAAAGAATAGGCGGTAAATTTACCCTTCATAGCGATTCTCCAGTTACCAACATTGGACCTTTGAACTACATCAGCGAGGAAGTTACCCGCACTTGGCAATTACCTCCCCAAAAGGTTCTTGGCAAAGACCAGGGCGTCTCTATTGATGATGCAATTCGGGCCGTAACGATTGATGCTGCCTACGATTTATTTGCAGAGAATATTATTGGCAGCTTAGAAGTCGGCAAACAGGCTGACTTGGTAGTACTGGAAAAGAGTCCACGTAAAACTGCACCAGCAGAAATTCGCAATATTAAGGTCAAAGAAACTTGGATAGATGGAAAGCAGGTCAACTGGGAGTAAGTTATTTAGATGCTTTTATACTTTGAATCGCCTTTGAATATCTGCCTCGGATCGGCAGATGTTTAATATTAGAGGCTGACCCTAAAGTCCCAAATTAACCAATAAGAGCTCCTCAGCCTTTTTCTCTGTTGTCACTTAGAAGTTGGGACCTATAAAAATAGTCAAGGGATTATTGCTGTGATGACCGGCACCTCTAATGGCCCTCTTTGGACGCCATCAACTGGTGCAGTTGTAAGGCTACTGAAATAGTTTTAGAGCCCCGAGCAGCATGACCTTCGTGCTATATTTGCTCATAAGATAAAACCCCCCTTGGTTTGACAATATAACCAATGGGGGTTAGTTTATTCAGGGCGGCTTTCCTTTTGGCGCCTGATTTAATTTTGAACAAAAATGACATAATTATCATTATTCAAAAATATCATCATTTAAATGTTATTAACTAGAAATTTATGGTTATTTATAGCCGCTCTCGCCAGCACTTGTTTGCTGGCGGGTTGTTTTATGGTGGGACCAGATTTTTCAAGACCATCGGTAAAGGCGAATGGTCAATATCAGACAACATCGAAAACAGAATTTACGGAGTCTCTGGGTGAAAACTCGAACAGAATTTTGGATCCAGTAGAGTGGTGGCAGAGTTTTAATGATCCTACGCTAAATGCGCTTCTTAAACAGGCTGCAGCTCAAAACCTAACGCTGCAACAAGCCGCTATACGAATCTATCAATTACAAGCGCAGCTAGGGGTAACAGACGCAACTATCTTGCCAACTGTCGCATTGAACGGCTCTTATGCCAATACTCGCAATAGTAATCTGCAAGAAATTACCAATAACTCTGACAATTTGGCGTTTAAAAATGTCGTGGTACAGCTTAATTGGGAGTTGGATTTTTGGGGCAAAGCCAGGCGTGGAATTGAAAGCTCTTTGAACTCTTATATGTCTGGTGTTGCTGCTTATTATTCAGCTGATGTTTCCTTAACTGCGGATGTCGCAAATACCTATATCAATATTCGCAATAATGAGCAGTTGATAGCTGTCGCCAGAACAAATCTTGCACTGCAAAAGGAAAGCTTACGTATTGCAGGTGCGCGATTTAAGTATGGTGCGACCTCTATGCTGGATCTTAGCCAGGCCCAGGCTCAGTATGAACAAACTAAAGCGCAGATTCCAGCTTTGATCGCTAGCCTCAAGAAAACTCAACACGCTATGAGTATTTTATTGGGCGAGCCTCCAGATTATTATGAGAAAACCTATGGCAATACTAAGGGCACACTTAAGCCACCAACTGAATTAGGGGTGGGGATGCCAATAGATTTATTGCGGCGCCGTCCAGATGTGCTTCAGGCAGAATTTACTGCGGCATCCCAATCCTCCTTGATAGGAGTTAACAAAGCCCAGCTTTTCCCCGCTTTTACCTTAGGGGGCACCTTTGGATATGCAAATTCTAATTTCGGTAATCAGCCTACGGGTAGTTTATTTAGTTGGGGTAATAACTCCACTGGGGTTTCCGCTGGCCTCTATTTGCCATTATTTTATCGAGGTGCATTGATAGATCAGGTGCGCGTGCAGGATGCGGTGTTTCAGCAAAGTATTTTGGCATATCAAAACCTAGTTCTGAATGCGCAAAAAGAGGTTGAGGACTCCCTCATTACAATTTCAACCTCCAAAAGTTCCGTGGAGGATTACAGTCGTGGTGTTATAGCAGCCAAGAGTGCGGCTGATATGGCTTTAGAGCGATACAAAGCCGGCCAAAATGACTACAACACTGTGATTGTTGCCCAGCAATCATTATTAAGCATGCAAAACTCTTTAGTGCAAACTCAATCAAATGAGCTCATTGGGTATGTCGGCGCTTTTAAGGCGCTTGGAGGCGGCTGGTCTGCTGATATGACGCCGCCTAAATTACCAGGAGGCATAGTTACAGAAATGACTGACCGTACAGATTGGGGTAGCGTACTTACAAAGACTGGTGAACCCCTGAATGTTCAAGCTGGCAAGTTAGTACTGCCCAATCAACAAGTGCCTACTGAAGGGGGCGCTCCAATTAAATCTCCTACACCGACCCAGGGAAGTGCTGCGCCATGAAAGATCTTTTATTAAAAGCCAAACTTTTACTGGCGCAATTATGGGGCCATCTACAGCCATATTGGACTTCGTGTTTATCGCGATGGAATGCGCTATTGGAAAAATTAAGCACTGTAAAGATCCCTCTTATAAATAGGCAGCTATCACCAAGGACAATTGGCATCTCCATCGTGATGATATTTACTCTGATCACATTGATTTGCCTCAAATCTTGCGGTAAGGGTGTTACACAAGCGCCAATACAAGTTACCACGGCAGTACCCCTTTCCCAGGAAGTGCGTAGTTTCGCTACCTTTGATGGGGTTGTTGATCCTTATCTCACGGTGAATTTGGATGCGCGGGTAAAGGGTTACTTGACAAAAATTGGCTTTGTAGATGGCTCCATGGTCAAAAAAGATGATCTGTTGTTTGTGATTGAGCAGGAGCCTTATATTCAAGAAGTTAAGTTTAAAAAGGCCATTTATGACGAAGCAAAAGTTGAATATGGTCGTCAAAAATCTTTGCTGAAGGAAAATGCAACATCTCAAGCAGCTGTTGATAAAGCTTTATCCCAGTACCAGCAGGCCGAGGCTAGCTTAACGCTTGCGAAGATTAATTTAGGTTATACCGAAATTAGAGCTCCATTTGATGGGCTTATGGGTAGACACTTATTGGATGTAGGAACGTACTTAGATACCTCTACAAAAGGTGTAGAGCTAGCAACAATTCAACAGATTTCGCCTATTTACGTATATTTCTCAATCAATGAGCGAGAGTTTTTAAAGTTTACTCAAGGCGTAGATCAAAATATAGAACATAAGTCTGAGGTGAATGCCTTGCCGATTTTTGTTGGTCTACAAAGTGAAAAAGGCTATCCCCATGAAGGTGTCTTAGATTATGCGGCGAATTTAATTTCAACAGAAACCGGTTCATTGCAATTGCGTGGAATTTTTAAGAATGAGAATTATCGTTTAATACCAGGACTTTATGCTCGTGTAATGGCGCAATATGGCGAACCAAGGCAGGCTTTACTGGTGCCTAATACCGCCGTCATGAATGACCAAGTAGGCAACTATGTCTATGTTTTAGATGAGGCTAATCGGGCTCAACGCCAAGATATTTCCCTTGAACAGCGTTTTGATAAGTATGTAGAGGTAACGAAGGGTTTAACGGCTAACAGCAAAGTAGTGATTAACGGCTTTATTAATTTAAGCGCCAATCAAATAGCCAGCCCCAAGGAAGTAAAGCTTGAACCGATGATCCTTAAATAATCATGCTCTCTAAATTTTTTATCGAACGGCCGGTACTGGCCAATGTGATTGCTTTGATTATGGTTCTAATCGGAGGCGTCTGTATTTTTGGCTTACCGATTTCGGAATACCCCAACATCGTACCTCCAACAATTCAGGTCACAACTAGCTATCCTGGTGCTAGCGCTACTTTAGTACAGCAACTAGTAGCCAGCAATATTGAAACTCAGGTTAATGGTGTGGATGGCATGCTCTACATGGAGTCTTCCTCTACAGATAGTGGTAATTACACGCTAACAGTCACTTTCAAAGTAGGTACAGATCCTGAATTAGCACAAGTAAATGTTCAGAACCGAGTGGCAATTGCTCTTCCTGCGCTACCCCAAGCAGTACAAAAGCAGGGGGTGACCACTAAAACTCAGTCAACCGCAATTTTGCAGTTTGTAACGCTCACTTCCACAAATCCCGATCATGATGGGTTGTTTTTAAGTAATCTTGCAAACCTCAAATTGCAACAACGTTTAGCTCGAATACCTGGAGTAGCGGCAGCCAATGTGTTTGGTGTAGGAAATTATAGTATGAGGATTTGGCTAGATCCTGCTCAGTTAAAGATGCGCAATCTTATGCCAAGCGATGTGATTGCAGTCATCAATAAACAAAATGTATTACTTACCTCTGGTCAGATAGGGTCACCTCCAACCCCTCTTGGTCAAGATTTTCAATATACGCTTAATGTTACGAGCGCAATGACTACCCCAGAACAGTTTGGCAGAATTGTTGTCAAGACTGGAAGTAAATCCGATATTACCTATTTACGGGATATTGCCAGAATTGAGATGGGTAGCCAAAACTATAGTCAGTTCTTTAAAATTAACGAGCAACCCGCGGGTGGAATTGCAATTTATCAAATGCCAGGTGCTAATGCTTTGGCTGTGGCTCAGGCAGTTCGTCGTGAGATGGAGAAAATCGCCAAAACACTCCCTAAGGAAGTATCTTGGGGTATTCCATTTGACACCACTATATTTGTACAGGCATCTATTCATGAGGTATATAAAACCCTTTATGAAGCCGGTATTTTGGTCTTATTTGTAATTATTGTTTTCTTGCAAAACTGGCGCGCTACCTTAGTACCAGCTACTACGGTACCCGTGACAATTATTGGTGCTTTTGCCTGCATGGCTGCATTGGGTTTTTCGATTAATCTCATCACTTTATTTGCGATTGTGCTGTGTATTGGTATTGTGGTTGACGATGCGATTGTGGTGGTCGAGGCGGTTTCCAAAAAAGTAGAAGAGGGAGAAAGTCCTAAGCAAGGTGCAATTGATGCCATGACCCAATTAATGGGTCCTATTATTGGCATTACTTTGGTATTGATGGCGGTCTTTGTGCCTGCCTCTTTTATCTCTGGTGTTACTGGCCAAATGTATCGCCAATTTGCCTTGGTAATTGCAGCTACCGCATTAATTAGTGGTATCAATGCAATTACTTTGAAGCCGACTCAAGCTGCGACCTATTTAAGGCCTGTTAATCCGAATGCAGTAAAAAATAAGTTCTATCAAAAATTTGATCATTATTTTGATCGACTCTCTACCTGGTATGAGCACCTAATTCATAAGCTAATGAATAATCGGGGAAAGGCCATTGCATTTGGGGTTTCCATTATTTCTGCATCACTCATTGGTCTTGCAATGATTCCCTCAGGATTTATTCCCAATGAGGATCAGGGCTATCTCCTTGTTTCAGTTACCTTGCCTGATGCTGCATCTTTGCAGAGAACAGAAGACGGTATGAAAAAAGTTGTAGATGTTTTGCAAAAAATACCTGGCGTAGACAAGACAGTAGTCATTGGAGGCATCAACCTCATCAATAATAGTAGTATCCAGTCGAATACTGGTGGCCTATATGTCATTCTCAAACCATGGGATGAACGCGGAAAAGGCGAGGGCTTAAGAGATATTTATATTGCTATAAATGAGGGGTTAAAGCAGGTGCAGGAGCTCAAGTCCTTTGTGCTTTTACCGCCCGCTATCCCAGGTCTCGGGTTATCCGGTGGTTTTTCGATGAGGGTAATGCTTACCGACGGTAGTAATAATTTTGCAAAATTGGATGCGGCTTTAAAGCGCTTTATAGGTGAAGCTCAAAAATATCCAGAAGTCATGTCGATTTTTACGCCATTTCAAAACGATGTCCCTCAACTTCAGCTCACGTTTAACGTTGCACGTGCTGAAACTGTTGGAGTTTCGATTGGGGATGCGTATGAAGTATTGCAATCCTATGTGGGGTCGACCTACGTTAATCAATTCTTCAAATATGGTCAAACCTATCAAGTTTATGTGCAGGCTGATGGGAAGTCCCGCATGAATCCAGATCAAATCAGTCGTTTGTATGTCAGAAATAAGACTGGCGGCATGGTTCCCTTGGGTTCTTTTATTGACATTCAAGAAGTCAATGGACCTTCTTTTGTAAACCAGTTCCAGTTATATCCTTCTGCTGCTGTTCTTGGTGCAGCTAATGATGGTTATAGCTCGGGGCAGGTGATGCAAGTTCTAGAAAATCTTGCTACACAAACTCTGCCAGATGGCGTTGCCTTTCAATGGGAAGGCATGTCTTACCAAGAAAAGTTGGTGGGTAACACCATTGTCTTGATATTTGGCTTATCCATCTTATTGGTTTACCTTGTTCTAGCGGCTCAATATGAAACTTGGGTCGCGCCATTATCAGTGTTGACAGCCGTTCCTCTATCCTTATCAGGGCCTGTATTAGCACTCTGGCTCACTGGTATCCCGAATAATATTTATGTCCAAATTGGCTTGGTCTTAATGATTGCGCTATCTTGTAAAAACTCAATCTTGATTGTGGAAGTAGCACTCGAATGCAAGCAGAAGGGTATGAGCTTAGTTGAAAGCGCATTAGAGGCTTCTAAGGTTCGCTTTAGGGCAATTACGATGACCTCCATTGCTTTCATCTTAGGTGTGATGCCCTTAATTTTTTCTACTGGTGCTGGAGCTGCAGCACGGGTTTCTCTAGGCATAACGGTCTTTAGCGGAATGATTGCCTCAACCTGTTTAGCTGTGGCGTTAGTACCCGTTTTCTTTGTAGAAATTGAAACTTTCTTTGAGAATAGAGCAAAGAAAAAGATGTTAGATAAAGAGGTGGGCGTTAATTAAGCTTAGTGAGGGTGCCAAATTTGGTTGTGGCTTTGCTCCGGATGTAAAAAAGGGCATTGGCATATACAGTAAAGATCATTTTTTTGTGCCTTACATAGCTGGCTTAATCAAAATCACTGTAATTCCTGGCATTATTCCCGTAACTTAATGAGGGTGATTAAAAATTCAAAGGCTTATATAGCTCTGAGATTGATGGCTGTTGTACCCTAAAAAACACATCAAATCCGTTGACGGCACTTGAAAATTGGTCTGATGAAGATATTACGAGGGGCAACCCGTCGTTTTGAGGGTTTTTATCGTAATTGAGTAGGTTTACCCAATGATTGCCCTTAATTACCATATTGAATTTGAGATTTATCAATATAATTGCCAGTTATTGAAAATCTTCTTGATATCTACGTATTTATTAAACTCCCGTTCATTCAATCTAATACAAGTCCAATGAAAAATAAATTATCTAAATCACTTTTTACTGCCGGCGCAATTTTTGCATTATTAAGCTCGGCATATGCAGATGAAGTGATTACACCTATTCCACAAATTTCAGATGAGTGGCGTTTTTCAGTTTCTCCATATGGTTGGCTGCCTCAAGTGAACACCACCGTAAATAATGGCGGTCCTGGATCTACAAATGCAGACATTTCAATGAATAATGTTCTCAGTAATCTGAAGTCGGGTGTAATGATTGCAGGTGAAGCGCATTACGGTAAGTGGGGCGTGATGACCGATTTTGCTAGCGCAACCTTACAAAAAACGGGTGGTTTTAATTTTAAAGGTGATCCACAGTACAGGGTAGGTGACAAAGCAACGCTACAAGCTACGCTTTTCAACTTCGTAGGAACGTATAACGTTTTGAGTAACCAGGATGCTTATGTAGATGCTTTACTTGGTGTGCGCTGGATTAGTCTTACCTCAACAGTTGATCTCTATAGTGGGCCTGATAAGCTTAGCGCCTCATCCGCAACGCCTGCGACTTACGGGATTGTAGGTGTCAATAGTCGTTATCGCATCATGGGTTCTAATTGGTTTGTTCCCATATATGCCGACGCTGGAACTGGTGGCGGCCCGAATCATACGACTTGGCAGGCTTCAACAGGTGTTGGTGTTGCCTTATCCAAAATGGTAGACGTGTCATTAACCTATCGAGCTGTCGGCTTTATTATTCCAAATGGTAACAGCGATACTACATTGCTCAAAGGTATCTTCCATGGTCCGCAAGTAATGGCTACATTCAATTTTTAATTCTTAAGCAATTAATTTATTGCTCCATGGCTTCTATGAAAATCCCATCCAGCTAATGTTTGGGGTTTTCCTTGGTGGAGTACCAGCAGTCGTTCTTGCTAATTCTTCGGTTTAGGAGTCCCATCCCGAAGCTCAGAAAATTACCTGAATGCCTCCTTAGTTAGAGATGTTGTCAAACTTTTGGGGGTCACTTCACCTCGGCGGGTTTTCTTATGGCAGTGATGACTTCAAATCTCGGTGACTGCTTAATGCTAGAAAATTACCCAAATTCTCAAGTCGGGTTTGATTTAAATTAAAAATTTTCAGTAGCGCAGCTAATCTTGCCGGATTTAATTGCCTTTAAAAATGTGTCGTAGTCTGCCTGATTTTGTTTGCTATAGGCAATTGAAAACTCTACTAAAGCATCATCTAGGGCTTCACTTTTGCCGCAGTAGCCAGCAAGGGTTGCGGCATCTCCTGAGCGTGCATGAGCATTGGCTAAAGCCCATCCAAAGAGTTTGGCGAAGTCAGGAAATACTTTAGCGTTAATGCCATTTCCCCCGATGGATATTCCCCCTTTCATGTCCCGTAACTGTCGGACATAAAAATCCATTTCTGCACTCTTGCCGAAACCCAGAAAGAGGTCTGGCGCTCCCTGAATTAAGCATTGTCCAGAGACTACTCGTTCACCTTCGGATTTGAACTGTACGCCAGGAAAAAATGGGGCTAAAACAGATTGTTGAGCTTGTTTGGTCTGCAAAAAGAGGGGATCATTACTGTCGCACCCCTCAAAATAGATTACCCAACAACTGGTACCTACACTACCAACTCCAACGACTTTTCGTGCTTTATCAACCCACTTATAACGTACCAATAACTCTCGACGATCTGGAGTTAAAGACTTGATGTAAGAATTAAGGCCTTGATCATCGAGTTCTTCTATTTTTCGACCATGAGGGGAGATTTCGGGATGCTCAATGAGTGGGGGATCATTAATTAACCGAATACCTGCGGAAGTGACCTCTGTCAATTTATCAATAACACCATGCCCACTATTTTTCCGTGCCCTATCGAGCATATTTCGCAGATATTTTTGACTGGCTACATTCCCATGGCTTAAAGCAGCACTTACCAAAGCCTTTTCATCAATATAGGCCCGCTTTAAATCGATATAAGGCAGTTCAGCATATTGATGAAGGAAATTGCGGTAGGACCTTGAAATATTGCGAACGATTTTTTCTCCATAGGCCTGATCTTGACCCAGGACTTGAGCGGCAATCATCGCGCTAGCTGTAAGGCGTTTTAAATCCCAGTCAAAATTGCCCGGAAGGGTTTCATCGAAATCATTGATTCCAAATACCAGTTGATGCTCAGAAGTCGAAAAGAACCCAAAATTGCTGACATGCATATCGCCACACAATTGGACGGCAATAGGAGGGCTTGGCGTACTTGCTAAGTCCTCAGCCATAATTGCGGCACCACCTCTAAAAAAAGCAAATGGATTGACGGCCATACGTGCATGGCGGATAGGAATGTAGTGCTCAATGCGAGTTTTAGCTTGCTCAAGCAATATATCAATCGGTGACTGGCGTGTAAGTTTTATCTTGAACTTACCAATTGAAGCGCGGCTGACCTGTTTGCGCATGGATTTTCCAAGATTGCGTCGTTCTTGAATGCTTGGATTTTTGGCAAGGAATGACTTATATAGATCACTAGGCATGGCAAGATGATGCCATAACTACCTCAATAAACTTAAGGGGGGGTTATTTTTAACCTGTAAAAGATATTAGATTATCAAAATTCGTTTCCTTAAAGCGGTTCGCTAGAAAGATTGATTGGTAAATTTAGGTAGATAACTACTCAATTGCAGAATTTGACCTACGGGCCTTAAATCATCCAGCAGTTGTCATTAGCTAGTGTATATATTGGCTTAGGTGAATCAAATTGCGGCGCTGTTGACGCGGCTAACTATCGGGCAATTGCAGAAACAAAGCTGGTATGAGTACGCAAGCCGCATCTGACTTTGCAGGAAGATTAAACGCATATGTCGTGGTTAGTTTTATAGAAAAAGACGGTGATCAATATTTTCATACTGCCTCTTTGGTTGATCCTAGTGGTAAGTTGGTTGGCCAATATCGCCAAACCCATTTGGATGAAAATTTAAGCGCAGTCTTAAATGCTGGCGATGCTTTGCCAGTATTTGATACGACTATTGGACGAATTGGGATGCTTCTTAACGAGGATGTTCGCTATCCTGAAGCTTCGGGCGTTTTGAGCGTTCGTCGCGCCGATATTCTTGCTATTCCATCAAATTGGTCTGGTCAATATGGTGGTCAGCTCCAAGATGCTATAGGCCTGTTTAAGCACCAATATGCTGCCAATACAATGATTTTTTGGTATGCGGCGGCTAAAACATCTCAAGCCTACACGGTAGTAGCAAATACGATTGGCAATGGCTGTATGGGCTCAAGCGGAATTTTTACAATTAATCCAATTGATTCTATCGAAAGCCCTGATATTGGCTCTGTTGATGGTGAGGAGATAGTGGCTCTGAGCTTTAAGACCTTAGGTAATCCTAATTGGTGGATGAATCAGTCTAAGTTAATTGGAGGGCGACGAGCCGATTTAGCGGCTCCACTTACATTCCCATTGGACTCAAAGTCTTTGGCCAAATGGATTGTCGCACCAGGATTTGATATTGATGCCTGGGGTGCGTATAAGCAGTAATTTGGCTTATATCTAAGAACTCCTTATGCTAGCCAATTCATCCGAATATGTATTCAATTTAGACTCCATTATTTTTAGTGGATTGGCGTTATTTCTAATGCTACTTTTTCATGCTACTTACATGTTTCTTGTTAGCGGCCAATATGAAAAAGTTACGGACAAGCTAATTGCTAAAAAATACTTTGGATTAGTTCCATTTGCTTTTTATATAGCAGCATTTATATTAACCATTTCCCACTTGATAGAAATCTTGATTTGGGGTTATGTCCTGAGCTGGTCAGGACTGATTGAAAATACCCATCGAGCGGTAATCTTTGCAGGGAGTACATATACAACCGTAGGGTTTGGTACAAACCCATTACCCCTTAATTGGGATCTGGTGATGGTCGTGATTGCTCTGAATGGCATGGTTGCATTTGGTTGGTCCATTTCCGTTCTCTTTGGAATGACTCAGGTGGTAACTTCGGCACGTCGAGCTTCCAAGTCTTTATTGCCTTAGTTAAATAACATTCAATCCTGGGGGTGAAGATTTGCACGACTTGGGGATGCAAAAATTGTCGTGGAATTTAAGGCCTTAACCTTCATTAGGTAATAGGTAAAGGGTGAGGGAAGGGCTTGCATTGCCCTGAAAATAAGCCGCTTATGGTTTGATATCCCTCCAATATTAGATATTGCCCCGTAGCCTCAATTTGGCTAAATCCATATGTTTAGTTATCATTCTTGTAAATTTAAAATCCACTTTATTGTTAGATAACCCTTTCTATGGAGACGGTCTTTGCGGATTCTATTTCGGTGACTATAGAGGCTAATAATTTGATTAATAAAAGATTGTAAAAATTCAATAGACCCCGATAGCGATTTCAATATTGCTTAGCTTTAGCGAAAATAAAATAATCTCTAAATATTTCTATATTAAAAATATATAACTATGACAAATTTTCAAAATCCACTAACACTCTTTGTTTTTTATGCAGAACATATCTTTAGCAGTAACATTAATATATTTATTGTTACTGCAATTTGCATATTTTCCCTTCATAGTTTTACTGTTCTTTTTGTGACAAGTAAGTATGAACAGTTTTTGCATGGATCGCTTTTAACCTTAAAAATGAGGACGGGTTTTATTGCCTATACCTTAACAATGCTTTTTATTATGTTTACCCATTTAATGGATCTTCTATATTTTGCTTACATGCTTGATGGTATGGGTGTATTTACCGATCAGCTTACATCGTTCTATTTTGCAGGGGAAATGTATACAACCCTTGGATTTGGCAATTATCAACTTGCTGACAAATGGCGTGGACTCCCATTCATTATCGGCTTCACTGGTCTTTTTTCTGCCTCAATTTCTGGAGCGGGCCTTTTTACAATGCTCCAAGATTTAGGGCGAATTCGTAGCAAAAAAAGTACCAATTAAATGCAAAGAGTTCCTTATTTAGTAAATGAAAAAATAATTGTTATTATTTGGATATCTATAGATGTCTAACTAAAACATCCGCTAAATTAAAAGAATTAAAATAATCGGAGATGACCATGTATTCTGCTGCTCTTGTTAGTTTTTGCGCTGTATTTGCCGCTTTATTTCCAGTAATTAACCCCATTGGTGATGCCCCGATTTTTCTGAATTTGGTTCAGGGCTGCTCTGATGAGGTAAAAAGGAAATTATCTCGCAGTATCAGCATCAATAGCTTCTTCATGTTGGCTGGATCGATGTTAATTGGACCGCAATTGCTATTGTTTTTTGGCGTCTCTTTGCCGGCTCTAAAGTTAGCGGGTGGTCTAGTAGTCATTTCCGTAGGTTGGACACTCCTAAATCAAAAAGGTTCATCCAATAAGAATTCAGGGGACTCCGTTGGAATTACAGATGCTACTGCTGGCGGCGTAGCTTTTTTCCCTTTGACCATGCCCTTAACAGTTGGTCCAGGATCCATTGCTACGGCAATTTCACTTGTGGCTGGATTTATAGATAAAGAAGGATTTCATTTTGCAGAAGATATGCCGGCAATTATTGGAACTACTGCTGCTTTAATTGCCATTTGTACGATTATTCATTATGTATACCGTGAATCCTCAGGCCTACTAGGTTTGCTCGGAAGCAATGGTACGAATGTAGTCACGCGTCTATTTGCCTTCATTTTGCTAGCTATTGGCGTCCAAATATTTTTAGGTGGTGTTAGCGGATACATTGAGCATCTCAATCAGTTGCTGCCAAAAACCTAAATCATTTCTGAATTAAAAAAGCTCAATGAAAAGAATTATTTTCACTAATAAAAGAAATGACTATGTGCACAGTTTTAATTTATCGGGATGCCAACAGAGTGACCTATGTAGATAGGACGCATGAACAACTCGAATGGTTTTTAGTTTGAGGGGATCCTAAGATGCACCTTCTGGTGGTTTTTCGTTTGGGTGCGCTTTATATTAATCTTCTAACTCTTTTAAAAACAGAACTAGAGTTCTCAAATCAACTAATGAGAGACGTTAGTTATCATTCTTATAAGGTTAAAATTGAGTTTTATAGTTATAAATCCTTCTTCAATCTGAATTGAAGTTTTCATGAAATTTTCTCTAAAAGCCTGTGCCGCATTTTTTCTATTAATCCTTTCTGCAAAGATGGTTTTTGCGGATTCTGTTTCGGCGACTATAGAAACTAATAATCTGATTAATTCTGGTGACTTACCTGCAAAGATGTCCACTAATACAACAACTGCCCCTATGGGCGATTCAGATAAGTTCAATCTTGCTAAGGAATTGGCAAACCCAGTTGCCAACCTGGTTTCTATGCCATTTCAATGGGAATACAACCGTGGTATGGGCAAAGATCAAGCAGGTGCAAATCAAACTCTATTATTTCAGCCGCTTATTCCCTTTGATTTAAGTGGTGGCGATATTTTTATTGTGCGCCCAATTATTGCCGGTACAAGACAGATGAATGTTAACGGCTATTCTGGATATGGAATGTCTAACATCACTCTTGAAACCTTTTATGCGCCATATACAGGAACCTCTTGGCTATGGGGAGTAGGGCCTTATGCGGTTTCACCAGCAGGAAATAGCGGTCAATTTGGCTCTCAACAAACTGGTGCTGGTATTACCGCCCATTTGATTAATCGTCAGGATGGTTGGACGTATGGCATATTGGGGTATCAATCTTGGAGTGTTGGTGGCAACCCTACATATGGAACCCAGAATAATCTCTATGCTCAGCCCTTCGTTGCATACACCACAGCGAATTCTTGGACGCTTTCAAGCAATATGGAGGCGCAATATAACTATGATGCCCATCGCACGACCAACCCTTTATATGTTGGCGTATCAAAGTTAGAAGTCTTTGATGGTTTACCAGTCGAATTTAGTGCTGGACCCATGTATTACCTAAACTCTATACCTGGCTCTCCACAGGGTTGGGGTGCGCGAGCCATCCTTACCTTTGTATTGCTTAAATAAACAAGGCGCTGAATTTTGAATAATATTGGTGATTCTTTAACAATTTTTAAGCCTGTTTATTCGACCTTGTTTCCCATGATTAACCCTTTAGATGGCGCACCTATATTTGTTAACCTATTAGTTAATTGGTCTTCTACCGATATGAGGCCCAAATTAGCTAAAAGTGTCAGCATTAATAGATTCGCCACACTAATGGAGTCTATGTGCTGATCCGCTTACTCGCCTTGATCCATTTTGCGGTTGGAATTGTGGTTAAGTGGGGTGGTGCCCATGGTCTAATTTTGGAAGTAATACCCACTCAATGAAATCATCTAATTCTCCAAAATGGAAAAGCCTCCTAAAGCAGGGGTTGATATTAACGGTCTACATGGCTGTTTGGTTTTGTGCTCTAATTTTTTACGATAAGGATGCTCTAAATATCACCGGATCACCATATGTCAGCTATGGATTTGCGCTCCTAAAGGCTTTGTTACTAGCCAAATTTATGCTTGCTGCACACGCCATATCTCAGAAAACCTTTAAGCCGGGATCTTCGCTGTATTTACTAATCACCGTTCGGACTACTTTAAATGCCGTACTTGTATTAGCTTTTAGTTACTTGTTTGCGGGAATTGAAGGGGCATTTAAACATCAGGGTTTTATTGAGTCTATGAACTCATTTTGCGATGGTAATGTGGATCGTATTTTAGCGCTTACCATGATGTACTGGCTTATCGTTATGCCGTATGTGGCATACCGTTGTTTGGGTGAGGCAATGGGTCGTGAGAAGTTGCACTCCTATCTATCTGGAAGCAGTCAAATTTTATAAGGAGAAAAGTATGTGTACTAGTTTTGCTTTAAAAGAAAAAGATGGTTCATATGTTTATGGGCGAACGATTGAGTTTGGCCGCGATCTCGAGGAGGGTTTGATATTAATTCCGCGAAATTATGCTTATCAAGGCGTTGGCATTGATGGTGTATACGGCAGCGGTCTAAATTGGAACTGTAAATATGCATTTGTCGGAACCAACATGTTTGGCATGGATATTTTGCTAGATGGTATGAATGAAAAAGGGTTAAGTGGTGGATTGCTCAACTTCCCAAACTCTGCTGATTACCAAAAGCCAACAGCTGCTGAGGGTAAGAACAGTATTGCCTCATTTCAAATACTGGTCTTTGCGCTGAGCAATTTTGCAACTATTGACGAAGTAAAGGCTGGTTTCCAGAAGATTTTTGTAAATAGCGCAGGTTTGAAGGAGTGGAATGGCGTTGCAAAGTGTCATATGACTTTGCATGATGCCCAAGGAAAGAGCATTGTTGTTGAGTATTTAAAAGGTGAGCTAGTAATTACTGATAACCCTATTGGCGTGATGACGAATGATCCGCCGATAGCTTGGCAATTAACTAACGTTGGAAATTACATCAACCTATCCCCACTTGAAAAAGATCCATTAACTATAGATGGAGTGACTTTTACAGCCCCAAGCTCAGGTAGCGGATTACATGGCATACCAGGGGATTTCTTAAGCCCAAGTCGTTTCTTAAGGGCCTTTGAATATAGTCTTGCGGCACAGAAGTACGCTGCCGATCTGCCAAAAGTAGAGCTTACATGGCGACTTTTAAATATGTTTGATATTCCTCCCGGTTCAGTCATGATTCCTCCAGGCGATCCTTATGCTGGAGGTGTTAGTGGATGGGAATTAACCCAGGTAAGCTGTGTAGCAGACTCTAAAAATCTAGATTATTACGTTCGTAATTTTAAAAGCCTCAACATCAAGAAGTTTGACTTAATGGCGCATGATCTTGATGCAAAGACATCAAAGTCTTTTGCAATAGGTGATGTAACTACTTACGATACTATTCAGTAGGTATTTATTAACTCAGTTTAACCACCTTCGGGTGGTTAAACTTTGTGCCTTTACTTTAGACCTGCAATTGTTTAAAGTAAAAAATTGACCCAGGGCCTCAATTCATCCAATAATCAGCCATCCTTTTGATTGTTAAACCATTTAAAAGGCTTGATATTAATTAATGCATTTGTTGCGGTGATATAAACGAAGCGTACTAAAAAACTATAAATTTATATACCTTGGCCAATTAGAATACCGTCAATCGTAGTTCCATACAGATTAACGCCATCATCAGCATGAAAGCGTTTTCGAGTCTTTTCAATATCATGATCAATTAATCTGGGGTCTTGTGGGCGTTCATGCATATTGATGAATGCAGCCACATCCCATGCTTCCACATTGCTTAGAGTTTCACCTCGACCCAATGGCATATTGTGTTGAATAAAGCCTGCTGCGGTATTAATACGATGCATACCAGCGCCCCAGTTATAGGAGTCTTTCCCCCATAGTGGCGGAAAGACATAATTCACCCCTACCTTTTGACCCTCTCCATTTTCACCATGACAAATCATGCATTGTTTTTCATAAACTAGTTTGCCGCGCGTAATATTAAACCCACCTTTAGGTGGAGGGGGCTCATCAAAGCCTCTTCCAGGAAGGGCCTTTGCAATAGGTGCCCCAGTGGATAGCCAGTATGAGTATGTGGTAAGCGCTAATAAGACTTCGCTATCAGCGGGTGGTGGCGTGCCATTCATGCTGAAGCTAAAGCATCCTTGCATTCTTTCTGCAAAGGTATTTACTTTGTTGTTTTTCTTGCGGTAAGCGGGGTACATTGGATAAGCACCCCACAAAGGTGATGAGTTAGCAAGCCTACCTCTATCCAAGTGACAGTTAACACAATTTAATTGGTTTCCAACGTATTGTGGTGCCAAGGCTTTTGTATTTACAAATAAAGCTTCACCACGATGTACCAGCTCTCCAAAGGCATTATTTTGTAGCTCTGAATCCGCTGGCGGCATGAAGTAGGGCGTTTTAGCGACTTTGCTACTAGCTGCAGTTGGAATTTGAGTTTGATCTTCTAGTTTGGATTTATCTACGGCAAATGTCGTGCTAGAAACCAAGAGCACGCCAAGAGTCAGTAGATTTCTGAAGAGGGTTTTCATAAATAGATTTTTAGGGTATTGAATTGGTTGGTACTTTTTAGCGTAGACGATGCTGTGACTCGTCAAATAATTCTGTTGAATCCCCCAGGCTTCCGAAATACTCTGAAACAGATTGAATTTGTGAATCCGTAAGGCTTGCGGCTATGTGTTGCATCAGGCCATTTGGATCGTTATGCCGAGTCGGTCCACTAGAGTTTTTATTTTTACCAACGTTATGAGTTTCGCCTTTCCATGCCTTTAATTGACTCTCAAGATAAAGCGGGGATTGTCCAGCTAGTGGCGGAAATGAGTTTCCTACTCCCACACCATCTGGGCCGTGACATAAGGTGCACTCAGGTATATTTTTGCTCCACTCGCCGCGTTGGGCAATCCATGAACCACTTCCAAAAGTTGGAGCTTCAGTATTTTTTCTATTGACATTTACTTTAGGGCGTGTTGCATAGGCATTCGCTACAGAAGCAATCTCTTGAGTGCTGAGCGCGGTAGCAATGGGCTGCATGATGGCGTTTTGACGATTTCCAGATCGAAAATCATATAGCTGCTTTTCTATATAGGCTGCGGGTAGTCCAGAGAGTCTTGGGAAGCCTGAGGCAGGCATTCCTTTTCCATCGGGAGCATGGCAGCTAATGCAGGGTGTTGCTACTGGATTTTCACCTCCATGAATCATGATAGATTCCCCATCAATCGCAAATGACGTTAGTGGAAAAATCATATAAACACAAAGAATTAGCCTAATTGATCTTCTTGGGGAGATAAATTTCATGCGGTCTTGTCTGTGATTAATGTGTTTGTATTTAAATGTACGTTGAATTAAAAAATCACCTGAGTGAACTAAACCCCCTTGGTTTTATATGGTGCCCAACTGTTGTGGTTCAGTTCATGAGAGTGATTTATGCTGTGAGCTTATGGGTTGCTTAACCTTTTTTAGCATAAGCAGAGCACCAGCCCTTGGCTGACACTTGTTTACCAGCAAACAATGGGCAAGGACCAGAAGCAGAACCAGCAGCGCCTTGATACAGAGCGCAATTATTGCAAGCTTGGCCAGCAGCATATTTAGGATACTTCGCTTTGTCAGCTTTAGTAGCATCAGACTTGTAACCTAAAGCAACAGCTTGCGGATCGGTATCCGCAACCATGGCTTGAGCTTGAACTTTACCGTTCATGGCCAAAGTACAGGCACCAGCAGCAGACAAAATCATAAATTGGCGACGACTATTTTTCATATAGACTCCATTAATAGGGATGGCAGGGGTGTTTTTCAGATTTAAGGAATTTTGCACTAATTTATCAATAAACATCCAATTGTCTAATTATGATCCAGTGTTTTTAAAACTTTATTGATCTATGTCATGTAGCTTATTCGGGTTTCTCCCATACTTAATCAGTTAAGTGTTGGAAACGTTTCCAGCCGCTCTTTAATAAGCTTGCATGCAAGGGTCGGATGAACCAGTTATATAAAGTTATTGTTTTAGTTCTTGTGACGGTATGTTGCTTTGACTCAGCGCTGGCGGAAAATTCAGTCTCTTCAATTGAGTCAACAAAGCGTGGCGAGTATCTCGCCCATCTTGGCGACTGTGTCGCCTGCCACACTGTAAAAGGTGGCAAACCACTGTCTGGTGGTCTTGAGCTTAAAACTCCATTTGGCGCACTTTATTCTACAAATATCACTCCAGATATGAAGACGGGCATTGGCCAATATTCATATGAGCAATTTGATAAGGCGATGAGAAGCGGTGTTTCAGCTGATGGACATAATTTATATCCAGCAATGCCTTATCCATCGTATTCAAAAATGTCCTCTGAAGATATGCAGGCTTTATATCAGTATTTAAGGTTTGGCGTAACTCCAGTAATTAAGGTCAATATTCAAAGTCAAATGAAGTGGCCTTTTAACATGCGCTGGGGTTTAAGTTTTTGGAATATTCTGTTTGGTGGTGGTAAACCATATGCTTCAAATGAAGCCAAGTCAGCAGAATGGAATCGAGGCGCCTATATCGTTCAAGGAATGGGGCATTGTGGTTCCTGCCATACTCCTCGTGGAATATTGTTTCAAGAAAAAGCAATGAGTCAAGATGGTATGAGTGGCAAAGACTTTCTTGCCGGTTCTACTGTTGATAATTGGCATGCGGTCAATTTACGTAATCTATGGACTGTTCCTGAGATTGTGACATTTTTGAAAACTGGCAGAAATCAACATTCATCCGCGTATGGAACGATGACAGAAGTGATTGGGTTAAGTACCCAACACTTTACGGATGACGATTTAACGGCAATTGCGATTTATCTCAAGTCACTTAGCAATGAGGGTAATAAACAAATTCAACCTATTCTTGCTATTGATAAATCTCAACTTTATAAATCCACGGATGGGTTGGCTTATGTCCAATTTTGTTCAACCTGTCATCGCAATGATGGCAAAGGTGTTCCAAAGCTATTCCCACCCTTAGCAGGAAATAAATCAATCCTCTCAGAAGATCCCACTTCAGTTATTCATGTAGTTTTGAGTGGCTGGAAATCTGCAGAGACAAAAACGCACAATCGTATTGTTGGCATGCCGGAGTATGGATCGCTTAATGATCAAGAGCTGGCTGGGATTATTACTTTCATTCGCTCATCTTGGGGTAATTTGGCTCCTGCAGTAACGCCCGATCAGGTAAAGCTAGTTCGTAGTCAGATTGCCCTTTCAGTACAAGCTCCAACAAAGTTTATAACTCCTAAATTTTCGGGAATGTTAGATAAATCAAACTCGAGTCAATTAATTTATGGAATGAGGCTAATGTCGGAGACTTCTACTTTTGTACCGGAAAATGTCGGCAATAGTCTAAGCTGCAGTAGCTGTCATACCAATGCAGGAACAGTTGCTCAAGCATCTCCATTTGTTGGTGTTGCTGCCCAATTTCCAGCTTACGCTCCTCGCGCAGGAAAAATTATTGATTTGGAGGATAGGATCAATGGTTGCTTTAAACGCTCCATGAATGGTGAGCCTTTGGCCAAGGATTCTAATGAAATGAAGGCTATGGTTGCCTATATGAAGTGGGTTAATGGCCCTTATCAGAAGGGTGAGGAAGTGCCTGGTCGTGGCGTTGGAAAGATTGATAAAACCTTAATACCTAATATTGAGAGTGGTAAGGTTGTTTATCAGGCTCAGTGCGCTGTATGTCATGGATCGAACGGCGAAGGTGTAAAGCAGTCTGATGGTCGTTATGTATTCCCTATGGTTTGGGGTGAGGAATCCTTTAATCTAGGTGCTGGAATGGCTCGCACCTTCACAGCCGCTGCCTTCATTAAGCAAAATATGCCCATGGGACACAGCACGAAGTTTCCTTTGGGTCAGGGCGGCAGCTTAACTGACCAGGAGGCAGTAGATGTTGCCGAGTATTTTTCTCATATGGGTCGTCCAGACTTTTTGGAGAAGACAAAGGATTGGCCAAATGGCGGCAAACCCAAAGATGCCAGGTATTGATCAGCATTTTTTTAATAATTGGGGGTCAAAAGGACTGGGGGCACCTCTTTAGGTATCTATTTATTTAAGTCTGAGAGTTCTTGACGAATATACTCATGCAATCATGAATAAGCCTCCACTTTGCAAATACCTCGGTTTCTTAGGCCTTCTGTGAAAACGATTGAGATAAAAATCGCATGGCAGGGCAATAGCGATTGTGAATCCTGTTCCATTCGTAGTTCGGCATTATTTGCAGAGCTAAATGAGGAGGATTTTTCAAAGATACACACCCCGATTGACGATTTTAGGTATGAATCTAATGCGCCAATATATGGGCAAGGGGATGATGGTCAGTATGTATACACCCTGCGTGAAGGGTATGTAAAGCTAATCCACCTTAATCCTGACGGGACTGCACGAATTGTTCGCTTAGTACGTCCTGGTGACTTATTTGGCATGGAAGTATTGTTGGAGAATCAGTACAAACATTCTGCTGCAGCATTAACGAATGTACATGTCTGCAAAATTCCCAAAAATATTATTTCTACTTTAGGTGAGGAATCTCCGAGATTGCATCGTCAAATCGTCAAGAAATGGGGTGAAGCGTTGTCTCAATCTGAATCCTGGTTTTCAGAAATCAACACCGGAAGAATAGAAATAAGGCTTGCAAGATTCTTTATTCAGTTGGCCAAACAGTCAGGTACGCATACGATTGCTCCGATTTTTAAACGTGAAGATATGGGCTTAATGATGGATGTCAAATTTGAAACGATCAGTAGAGCTTTAGCATCTATGGATCAACAAGGCCTAATCTCAAATATCACAAAACTTTCTGTACAAATTCCCGACATAGGATTGCTGAAAGACTTTGCAAAACGGGGTTTATAAAGACTTCAAGGTCAAAAACATTTTTATCATTGATCTGAATCTTTATTAAATTAAAAGTATAGACTTAACTACTATTTTTGAATCTTGCTTTATAATATGTTAAAATACATAATGTAAAATAGCATATTAAATATGAAACCCAGCGTTCAAAAAATTGACCTAAAGAAGATGCGGACTTCCGCAGAAGCAGCTTGTCGTCTGATGAAAGTTTTAACACACCGTGATCGCTTAATGCTCTTATGTGAAATTAGCCAAGGAGAAAAATGTGTTGGTGATCTTGAGGAAATTTTAGACATTCATCAGCCAATGTTGTCTCAGCACTTAACAGGGTTGAGAGTAGCAAAATTAGTGAAGACTCGCAGAGAAGGTAAGCAAATCTACTACTCTCTTGGCAGTACTGCGGCAATGGCAGTTATTGAAGTGCTTTATCAGCAATTTTGTAAAAAATAACTAAAGGAAAATATATGAAATTGAATATCGGTGGTCTCGATCGCATAACGCGTATCGTTGTAGGTTTTGTGTTAATTGGGCTAGCAGCAAGTAATGTTATTGGTATATGGGGCTGGCTTGGAATGATCCCTTTAGCTACTGGGCTATTGAGATTTTGCCCTCTGTACTCAATTCTTGGAATAAATTCTTCCGGATCAGGATCAGGATCAGGATCCGGTTGCGGTGGTGGCGGTTGTTCTAAATAATTTAATCATCATTAAAGGAAAATAAAATGCCAAAAGATTACAAGCAGATTACCAAAGATATTTCTGGATCCCTTGCAAAGTTAAGAGTTGATGCTCCAGAAATGATGAAGGGGTTTGGTGATATGGCGGCAGCCGCAACCAAAGATGGGATTTTAGATAAGAAGACTAAGGAACTCATCGCTCTAGCTTTGGGAGTAGCTGCTAGGTGTGATGGATGCCTTGGCTTTCATACACAAGCATTGGCAAAGTTGGGTGCGACTAAACAGGAGATCGTTGAAACTTTAGGAATGGCCGTCTATATGGGTGGGGGGCCATCCTTGATGTATGCCGCAGATGCCATTACAGCCTTTGAGCAAGCTCAAGGATAAGGGGGTCGTAGTACTTGGTAATGCCGTCACCGCCTTCTAGTAATCTTTTCCTTTGCAGCAACTTCTTTAGGCCGGTAGATGCTTGATTTGGATAGAAAGATTTTGAGTGGTTGATAAGCAGTGACTGCTACGGGAAATTAAATTTTCATGACCTAATGAAAGGATCTGAGGTTTTATGCAGCCTTTTCAGCCGCCTCTAAAGTATTCATCAGGAGCATGGTGATGGTCATTGGGCCAACGCCACCTGGTACCGGGGTAATCCAGTTCGCAACTTCTTTGGCTGTTTCAAAATCCACATCGCCGCATAACTTGCCATCAGGCAGGCGATTGATTCCCACATCAATCACAACGGCGCCAGGTTTAACCATATCGCCTGAAATCATTTTTGGTCTGCCGGTAGCTACAACCAAGATATCGGCACCTTTAGTGTGATGTGCCAAGTCACGAGTTTTGCTATTGCAAATGGTGACCGTTGCGCCAGCTTGCAACAAAAGCATCGCCATCGGCTTTCCGACAATATTAGAAGCTCCAACAATCACGGCGTTAGCACCGCGAACTGGGTAATCAATGCTTTCTAAAATCTTCATACAGCCATATGGGGTGCATGGCTTGAATAATGGTTGACCCACCATTAAAGCGCCAGCATTAGCCACGTGAAAACCATCAACGTCTTTTTCAGGAGAAATGGCTTCTAAAACATGCGCAGTAGCAATGTGGTCTGGAAGCGGTAATTGAACCAGAATTCCATGAATAGACGGATCAGCATTCAGAGTTGCAATACGAGCTAGTAATTCTTGTTCGCTCAGTGCTGATGCATATCGATCAAGCACAGAATGAAAGCCAACATCTTCACAGGCTTTTACTTTATTTTTGACATAGACTTGGCTTGCAGGATTGTCGCCAACAACAATGACTGCCAAACCAGGTCGCACACCTTTTGCAGTAACAATCGCAGCACGTGCAGCGATTTCAGTACGAATTTTTTTCGAAAGGGCGTTACCGTCTAATAACTGTGCGGGCATGTTTATTAATTTAGGAATAAAAAATAAATGGGGATCAATTAATTTGGCTGTGGATCAGACAAAGCTAAACGGAGAAGGTCAGCAACAGTATTGACGTTGAGCTTTTCCATAATGTTGGCGCGGTGAGCTTCTACAGTTTTAATAGAAATTCCCAAGTCATCGGCGATCTGTTTATTTAAACGCCCAGCGACAATGCGCTCAAGCACTTGTTTCTCACGACCTGTTAATTTGCTCAGGAGACCACGCGTTACTTTTCTTTGACTTGCTTGTGAATAATCAATACGTGCTTTAGAAAGCATTCTGTCTACTAGGCCACACAAGTCATTTTCTTTAAAAGGCTTCTCAATAAAATCTACCGCACCACGTTTCATAGTAGATACAGCCATGGAAACATCGCCATGACCAGTAATAAAAGCGACTGGCATCGGAAAGTTTTCACTGGATAAACGTTCTTGTAATTCAAGGCCAGACATTCCTGGCATGCGGACATCCAAGATTGCACAAGAAATCGTAGACTTATCGGTATTTTGAAGAGATTGTAAGAAACGCTCAGCGCTTGCATGGCAACGGACAACATAACCATTGCTTTCCAGCAACCAGGTTAAGGAGTCGCGTACCGCTTCATCGTCATCGACTACATAGACTACTTCGGCCTGATTGGTTTTTGCTGGGCTGCTTAAGTTCATATGAAATCTCGTGAGTTAAATCTATAGGACGGTTAAACATTTTCCATAGAGTTTGAAAGATCTATGGGTAGAAGTATTGTAAAGGTGCAGCCTGTCAGCTTGGTATGTTCTGGATCCATATGATTTTTGGCCCATAAACGTCCATGGTGTGACTCAATAATAGACCGACAGATATTGAGCCCCATGCCCATTCCGTCTGGTTTGGTGCTAAAAAAGGGCTCAAACATGCGATCAATGACGGATTCATCAATCCCAGCGCCTGAATCAGTCACATCAATGCGGAGCATGGCAGGAAAGGTGCTTGTATCTAAGCTAGCGGAGATTTTGACGGGTGGTGCAGACCAGCGGGAGGTTAGGGGCAGAGACTCCCTAATGCTATCTAAGCCATTCTTCAAAAGATTCACCAGAACTTGCAAAATCAATACTGGATCGAGATTGACCTCTGGGAGGTTATCCGCAATCTCAGTAGTGATGCTTAATCGATGACGATGGGCTTCAATCTCCACGAGACCAACGGCGTCATGAATAATGTCGGCAATAGAACAATATTTGCGTTGGGGCTCACTACGTTTCACAAAACCCCGGATTCGTTGAATGATGGTTCCAGCTCTATGGGCTTGTTCTGCGGCTTTTTCTAAAGCGGGAAGGATATCTTTCTTCAATGCCGGATCAAGACCTTGCAGGCGCTTAGCAACGCCCATGCAGTAGTTTGAAATCGCTGATAGAGGTTGATTTAACTCATGCGCTAGTGAGGAGGCCATTTCACCCATAGTGGTGAGTCGGCTGGTAAATTGCATGCGCTCTTCCTGTTGTCGAGCAATGTCATCGGCCTCTTTACGCAAGGTAATGTCTGTAGCAATTAATAACTCTGCCATATGACCATCTACCCAAGGTACAAGTCGACGACGCACCTCATACCACTTCGATATCTCACCGATTAATTGCACTTCTTCTGAATCGGATTCCTGATACAGAGAGGAGGGTGATAGGGTATTAATTTGGTTGTCATGCTCGTCAAGAATCTTCTCTATCGCATGTTGAGGAACTTCTTCGCCAGCCAAATCAAGGTGACCTTGGGAGTTATCGCCAAACCGCTCTCGATAAAAACGATTGGCAAATAACAAGTCACCAGACTCTATAGAAACGACTGACACAGCTGCATCAAGACCTTCTAAAACGGTAACAAATCGATCTTGGGTTGCGGCTAATTCTTCTCGAATTCTCTTTGGTTCGGAAATGTCAATTAACGAGGTTACCCAGCCAGTTTGATGACCTTTTTCATTAATGAGTGGTGCGACAAAGGTTCGGGTTTGGATTTGCGTACCATCACGACGATAGATTGCTCCCTCAATACCCGCCTTGTTTTGTGGGCCAAAGCTGGGCTGAAGAACGCGATTAATTTTCTCGGTAATTTCAGGGATGCGATCTGGTGGCCAGAAGGGGAATGGAGGTTTTAGCCCAATCAATTCATGGGCAGACCAACCAGTCATCTCACAAAACGCTCTATTTACATAGGTAATGCGTTTTTCCATATTGTGTGCACGAATACCCACTGGCGTAGAGTTTTCCATCGCATTACGAAAACTGGTTTCATTGCGCAAATTTGCTTCAGCCTCTTGTCGAACTTGCATCTGTTTGAGGACAGACCAAAGGCTCCAGATGACGAATGCGCTTAAACCTAGTACAACGCCAATTAACATTCTGAACGTTAAATTAGTAGGCGGCGGAAAGGTGTCAATGCGAAGGGTAAGGTTGGGGCTTAAAACTCCCATGTCTAAATTAGTTTGATTACTAAATGCCCGCTTGGGCGTATCCCTATCCGACGAAATCGCCAGAATCTGATCGTTATCCGTCATTAAGGTAAAGCGATATTGTGATTTCAGCTCACCAGGAATAACGTCTAGTACTCCCTGCGCTGTATATAAAACCGCTAAGGTTCCAATAGACTCTCCACCGCTTATTGATGGAACAACTTGCCAGAAAACGTTTCTTCTATCGCGTCCAGTAGATTCTGGGCCAGCGGTTGGTAAATCGATGTACTGACTAAATGCAGGGCGGTTCGTTGCTTTGCTGAGCTCAATAGCTTTGAATAACTCTTGACTAAGAATGGAATTATTTTTGGACTTAAAAAGAAAATCTGTTTTATGGGGAACAGGCGGTATTGACCACTGGACTGTATTGTCGTTGTTGACCCAAATCGCTTGAGCGATCTCTGGGTTGTTCAGTGCCAGATTTTCAATCTGATCAAAAGCATTATTTTGGTATTTTGGTTGATTAAGGTTCGCAGCAAACTCACGGCTGATAGCTATAAAAGAATCCGTGTTGTTAGCAAAGCGAAGCTGAATGCGTTGCTTAGCAAACGCCAGCTCTCTATACAAAGACGCTTCTTGCTGATTCTTTTCTTGTAAATGTAGCGTCCCCAGAATGACGCCCATTACCGCCGTAAAAATGATGATGGCCAGCAGGGGGGTGTAGACCAATCTAAAGCCCCGGATTCTACGAAGCCACTTAGCGGGATTAATGAGTTGGGTGGAGATTGCCTTGAATTTCATGGATGCGAATCATTTTGCCTGATTTCTCTGTATTTACCCCTACAGGCCCCATTTTTTGTATGCGCTGCAGCATAATTTCACATAGTGACAAATACTATCATTATGTGAAAATTTCCTTGTTTACACTCATATACCTTCCTAGAATGTTGCTTATAAAGTAGGTTACTAATAATAAGTTCTAAACGGAGGCAGTTTATGGCGGCAGTTCCTGAGCAAATCTTAGGTAAAACAAGCGCACAGGATATTGATCCTGGAGAGACTCAAGAGTGGTTGCAGGCCCTTGACGGAGTTATCCGTAATGAAGGCCCAGAGCGCGCTGCTTACTTAATTGATCAACAAATTTCTCATGCACGTGTAAACGGCGTAAACCAACCGTTTCATGCTGAAACCCCTTACATCAACACCATTCCGGTGGAGCGTCAAGCTCGCTTACCGGGCGATCAAAATGTAGAGCATCACATTCGTTCCTATACTCGTTGGAATGCCATGGCGATGGTTCTGCGCGCCAATAAAGACACCAACGTTGGTGGACACATTTCTTCGTTTCAATCTGCAGCCACTTTGTATGACGTTGGCTTTAATCACTTTTGGCATGCGCCTTCACCAGAACACGGCGGAGACCTCATTTTTGTACAAGGCCACTCTGCACCTGGAGTCTATGCACGCGCATACATGCTTGGTCGCTTGACTGATGAACAGCTTGATAATTTCCGCCAGGAAGTTGGCGGCAAGGGGATCTCTAGCTATCCACATCCATGGTTGATGCCTGATTTCTGGCAATTCCCAACAGTTTCGATGGGGCTTGGTCCGATCATGGCGATCTACCAAGCGCGCTTTATGCGCTACATGCAAGATCGCGGCTTTATTAAAGCTGAAGGTCGCAAAGTCTGGGCCTTCTTGGGCGATGGTGAAACCGACGAGCCAGAGTCATTGGGTGCGATTGGTATGGCTGGTCGTGAAAAATTAGACAACCTCATTTTTGTCATTAACTGCAACTTACAACGTCTAGATGGACCTGTTCGCGGTAATGGCAAGATCATTCAAGAGCTCGAAAGCGAATTCCGTGGTGCCGGTTGGAATGTCATTAAAGTCGTTTGGGGTGGTCATTGGGATGCTTTGTTTGCCCGTGATAAAAAAGGTATTTTGATGCAACGTCTAGGTGAAATCGTTGACGGTCAATATCAAACCATGAAGTCCAAGAACGGTGCTTACGTTCGCGAAACAGTTTTCAATACTCCCGAACTTAAAGCTTTAGTCAGTGACTGGAGTGATGATGATATTTGGCAATTGAATCGTGGCGGTCATGATCCCCATAAGGTCTATGCAGCGTTTCATGCGGCTGTAAATCAAAAAGATCAACCCACAGTAATTTTGGCCCATACCATCAAGGGTTACGGTATGGGCGGTTCTGGTGAAGCAATGAACATTGCTCACCAAGCTAAGAAAATGAATGCGGATGACGTACGTCGCTTCCGTGATCGTTTTGAAATTCCTGTGAAAGATGAGCAGTTAGAGGAAATGCCTTTGGTGAAGTTTGCTGAAGGCAGTCCAGAGCTTGAGTACATGAAGGCACGCCGTCAGGAGTTAGGTGGTTACCTGCCTCAACGCCGCACTAAAGCGGAAAGCTTGCCAGTACCTTCATTGGATGTATTCTCAGCCTTATTAGAAGCAACAACAGAAGGTCGTGAGATTTCCACAACGATGGCTTTTGTACGAATTCTCAATACGATTGTTCGTGACAAGGTTTTAGGCAAACGTGTTGTCCCCATTGTTCCTGATGAATCTCGTACCTTTGGTATGGAAGGTATGTTCCGTCAGTTGGGCATCTGGAATCAACTGGGTCAGCTCTATACCCCAGAAGATCATGATCAACTGATGTTTTACAAAGAGGATAAGAGCGGTCAAATTCTCCAAGAGGGTATCAATGAAGCGGGTGGTATGTGCGACTGGATTGCAGCGGCCACATCGTATTCAACCCATGGCGTTCCGATGTTGCCTTTCTACATCTTCTATTCCATGTTTGGATTCCAAAGAATTGGCGACTTAGCTTGGGCTGCTGGAGATATGCGTAGCCGTGGATTCTTACTTGGTGGTACTGCGGGTAGAACCACTTTGAATGGCGAAGGCTTGCAACATGAGGATGGCCATAGTCAGATCTGGAGTTCTGCAGTTCCTAACTGCGTTAGCTACGATCCATCATTCGCTTTTGAAGTCGCTGTTGTTATTCAAGACGGTATGCGTCGTATGCTTACAGTTCAGGATGATGTGTACTACTACATCACCTTGATGAATGAGAATTACGCTCACCCAGCTATGCCAAAAGGCGCTGAAAAAGACATTATCAAGGGCATGTATAAGCTTAAGTCTGTTGGTGATGCTAATGCCAAATTGCGCGTGCAATTGTTGGGTTCAGGCACCATCTTTAGGGAAGTGATTGAAGCTGCTGACATGTTGGAAAAAGATTGGGGTATTGCTTCTGATTTGTGGGGCTGCCCAAGCTTTACCGAGTTGGGTCGCGACTGGACTGCGGTTCACCGCAGTAACTTACTCAATCCAGCCGCTCAGCCTGTCTTGTCACATGTTGAAAACTGTCTAAAAGATACAGCAGGCCCGATCATTGCCGCTACCGATTATGTGCGTTTATTTGCCGAGCAAATTCGTCCTGCTATTCAACATATGGGTCGCCGTTATGAGGTATTGGGTACCGATGGTTTTGGTCGCTCAGATACTCGTGAGAAATTGCGCGATTTCTTCGAGGTTGATCGTCGCTGGGTTGTTTTAACTGCATTACGTTCTTTGGTTGATTCTGGTCAATTAGATCGTCAAAAATTAGCCGATGCCATTAAGAAGTACGGTATCGAAACTACAAAACCCAATCCAATGACGGTTTGATTAGAGACAGACAAAATGAGCAAATTAATCGAAATTCAAGTTCCCGATATTGGGGATTACAAAGACGTGCCTGTTATTGAGGTCTTGGTTAAAGTTGGTGATCAAGTAGAAAAAGAGCAATCCATAGTGGTGTTGGAGTCCGATAAGGCAACCATGGATGTTCCGTCTTCTCACTCTGGCATCGTGAAAGAAATCAAAGTCAAGGCAGGGGATGTATTGTCACAAGGTTCAGTAGTGATCTTGCTTGAAGAAGGTGCCGCTAATGCGGCTCCTGCTCAAGCGGCTCCTGCTCAAGCGGAGGTGCCTAATGTAGCTCCAGTAGGCACACCTAATGTTGCAGCTTCTTTGGTCCAGATTCAAGTACCCGATATTGGAGATTACAAAGACGTTCCTGTGATTGAGGTCCTGGTAAAAGTTGGCGATCAAGTGGAGAAGGAGCAATCGATTGTTGTTCTCGAATCTGATAAAGCTACTATGGACGTACCTTCTTCACACTCAGGCATTGTTAAAGAAGTTAAAGTCAAAGTAGGCGATTTGCTCTCTGAGGGTTCGGTTGTTCTGGTATTAGAAAGTGGTGCCGCAGTATCTGCTTCCAATTCAGTTGCAGCACAAACTACAACAGTACCACCAGCACCAGCAAAATCCACAGCTCCTGCAGTAGAGACTCCAATTGCAAGAGCTCCAGCGCCTCCTCCTGCAATCGTTCAGTCAGAGCAGCTTGTCGACGCCGCAGCAAGTCATGCAAGTCCATCAGTGCGCAAGTTTGCTCGTGAACTCGGTGTGACGGTTTCTCAAGTGAAGGGCTCTGGTCCTAAAGGTCGCATTACCCAAGAGGATGTTCAGGCGTTTATTAAAGCCGCAATGACTAGTGGAAGTTCGGCAGGCGCCAATACCGCGCCATCTGGCGGAAGCTTGGGTGGTCTAAATCTCATTCCTTGGCCAAAAGTCGATTTTTCTAAATTTGGTGAAATCGAGCGTCAGCCTTTAAACCGCATCAAGAAACTCACGGCCGCTAATTTGGGTCGCAACTGGGTGATGATTCCAGCTGTGACATATCACGAAGATGCCGATATTACTGACTTAGAGGCTTTCCGCGTGTCAACCAATAAAGAGAATGAAAAGCAGGGATTAAAAATCACCATGCTTGCGTTCTTGATGAAAGCTGCTGTTGCTGCACTCAAAAAATATCCAGAATTTAATAGCTCCTTAGATGGTGATGAGCTAGTTCTGAAAAAGTATTTCAATATTGCCTTTGCTGCAGATACACCAAATGGTTTGGTTGTACCTGTTATTCGTAATGCGGATAAAAAAGGTATTTTCGAAATTGCTCGTGAGACCTCAGAGTTGGCAGCACTTGCTCGTGATGGTAAGTTAAAGCCCGATCAAATGCAGGGCGCTAGCTTTACGATTTCTTCTTTGGGCGGCATTGGCGGAACCTATTTTTCTCCTATTGTGAATGCCCCTGAAGTTGCGATTTTGGGCGTTAACAAAGCTGCTATGAAGCCTGTATGGGATGGTAAACAATTTGTACCGCGTCTGATTTGCCCATTGTCATTATCAGCAGATCATCGCGTGATTGATGGTGCCTTAGCTACGCGCTTTAATGTCTACATTGCTCAATTGCTTGCCGACTTCCGTCGTGCGGCGCTATAAGGAGTCATGATGGCTAAGCAAATGATCCTTGTTCCTGATATTGGCGATTACACAGATGTTCCAGTAATTGAGGTGTTGGTTAAAGTTGGTGATGTGATTGAAAAAGAGCAGGCTTTATTGGTGCTGGAGTCTGACAAGGCCACTATGGAGGTTCCCTCTGATGTGGCTGGAATAGTCAGCAGCATTTCTGTAAAGCCTGGAGATAAAGTTAGCAAAGGTAGTGCGATTGCTGAAGTTGAAGTGAGTACATCCGCCGCCCCAGTTTCTCCAGTGGCTCAGGCTGCACCAACTCAACCAGCGATAACTTCAACCCCCACAATCTCAGCTTCGAGTTCAAACCAAGCTCCTACTGCAGGCGAGTACACCGGTGCCGTTGCCCATGAGTGTGAAGTACTTGTATTAGGTGCTGGTCCTGGCGGCTATAGTGCTGCTTTCAGAAGTGCTGATTTGGGTATGAGCACAATCATCGTTGAGCGTTATGCCACCTTGGGGGGTGTTTGTCTTAATGTTGGCTGTATACCCTCAAAAGCCTTGCTGCACACCACATCCGTCATGGATGAGGTGAAGACAATGGCTAAACATGGCATTACCTTTGGTGAGCCAAAGATCGAAATCGATCAACTGCGCGCCTATAAAGATTCTGTCATTGCCAAGTTAACTGGCGGACTCGCCGGTATGGCCAAAGCCCGCAAGGTTGTCACAGTGCGTGGAGTAGGGCGCTTTATTGATTCTCATCACGTCGAAGTGGAATTGACTAGTGGTGATGGTCAAGACCTGACTGGAAAAAAAGAAGTCATTCGTTTTCAGAAGGCAATCATCGCGGCTGGTAGTCAGCCGGTGAAGTTGCCTTTTTTACCTGAAGACCCCCGCATCGTTGATAGCACAGGCGCTTTATTACTCAAGAGCATTCCCAAAAGAATGCTGGTCATTGGTGGCGGAATTATTGGCTTGGAAATGGCAACGGTTTACAGTACCTTGGGTTCACGCATCGATATTGCTGAAATGATGGATGGCTTAATGGCAGGCGCTGACCGAGACTTAGAAAAAGTCTGGGAGAAATTTAATGCCAAACGTTTTGAAAAAATTATGCTCAAAACGCGTGCCAGTAAAGCAGAAGTCAAACCCGATGGTATTGAGGTAAGTTTTGAAGGTGAAAATGCACCTGCAGAACCGCAAACTTATGATTTGGTATTAGTCGCAGTAGGGCGAACTCCTAACGGTAAAAAAATCGATGCCTCTGCTGCTGGCGTTATGGTTGATGAGCGTGGATTCATTTCAGTCGATAAACAAATGCGTACTAATGTTTCTCATATCTACGCCATTGGAGATATTGTGGGTCAGCCGATGCTTGCTCACAAGGCAGTGCATGAAGGTCATGTCGCTGCTGAAGCCGCAGCGGGACAAAAATCCTACTTTGATGCCAAGCAAATTCCATCCGTGGCCTATACCGATCCCGAGGTAGCTTGGGCTGGTTTAACCGAAGAGCAATGTAAAGCTCAAGACATAGCCTATGAAAAGGGTCTATTCCCATGGGCTGCAAGCGGTCGCGCAATCGCTAATGGACGCGATGAGGGTTTCACAAAGCTTCTTTTTGACGCTAAAACACATCGCATTATTGGTGGTGGAATTGTTGGAACCCATGCCGGTGATCTCATTGGTGAGGTATGCCTTGCAATTGAAATGGGAGCAGATGCTGTAGATATTGGCAAAACCATTCATCCCCATCCAACCCTTGGTGAGTCAGTGGGTTTAGCTGCAGAAGCCGCTCATGGCCATTGCACTGACTTGCCGCCAGTGAAAAAGAAAATCCCGTAATCCGTTTTTAAAAGCTACAAAAGAGAAATGCCCCGATCTTTCGGGGCATTTTATTGGGCAACAGAGATAATTATTTTTTCTTAGCTGCTTTGCTTACGTTAGCGACATTTTTCATGGCAGTATCTGTGGCGTTATTCAAATTGGTTTGCGCAACTTCAACAGCATGTTTAACCGCCTTTTGACTTGTTTCGAATACATTGTTGGCAGAAGCTATAGCTTGCTTCACTGCTTGAACAGCGGCATCCGATCCAGCTGGTGCATTTTTGGTCCAATCTTCAACCAGGGCATTGACTTTCTTTTGACCTGCTTGCAATTCTTTTTCAGCAGACTTTGTAAAGTTCGCTTGAGTTTCATGTGCTAACTCATATAAATGACGGCTATAAGCCATGATTTTTTCTGCCATTGGCTGAACTGCTTCAGCTTGATGGGCAAGTAGTTGTTGAATATCTTTTACTTCTAATGCTTTTTTAGCGTTACTCATGCTGTCGCTGAGGCTTTGCTTGGCAATGTGCATATTGAGTTCAACCAATTTTTCAATGCTTTGTAAAGCTTGATTGGTAAGACCGCTCAAAGTTTCTAAATTGGCTTTTTGTGCAGCCGCGACCTGTTCTGGAGTTAAGTTCATATCAATCCCTTTCGTGGTAACTAGGATGAACTTCACTATGAGGCCATCCGGCAATTAAATCAATGCTGACATATTCTAGTTAAAAATGCTGCAGTGCATCATTGGTGTTAGCCCTTAGCTTGTATTGTTTCAAACGTAATGATGAGAATCCACTTAAAATACGGAATAGTTAAAAACCCAATATATTCAGATAGTTACTTATGAAACCTCGCTTTTTAGATAGTGCTATCGCACCATTTTTTGTATTGATCTGGAGTACTGGGTTTGTGATCGCTCGATTGGCTATGCCTTATGTTGAGCCAGCCACCTTTTTATTTTGGCGCTTTACAGGGGTGTTGATGGCTATGGCAGTCCTGAACCTGGTTTGGAGAATCAGTTGGCCAAATTGGCATCAAATCAAACATATTGCTGTGGCTGGCATGTTGTTGCAGTTTGGTTACCTGATGGGTGTTTGGTTTGCTGTGAGGCTGGGAATGACCGCCGGTCTGGTTGCCATCATCGTAGGTTTACAGCCGATTCTGACGGCATGGTTTGCAGCCTGGGTTTCTGAAAAAGTGTCCTCTCGACAATGGGTTGGATTGGGCTTTGGTTTTGCCGGGGTAGCTCTCGTTGTTGCAGAAAAGATTAGCTTTGCCCATATTCCTTTAGTCAGTTATATCTTGGCATTTGCTGCCTTGCTATCCATTACCTTTGGCACGCTGTACCAAAAAAAATATTGCCCAGTTTTTGACTTAAGAGCTGGGTCTTCCATTCAGTTTGGAGTTTCTGCTGTATTGAGTTTCATCTGTATGTATTTCTTTGAAACAGGTGTGATGGTTTGGAATGCACCCGTAATAGGGGCATTGCTCTGGGCTATTTTCCCGCTATCAATTGGATCCATCAGTTTGTTATTTATGATGATTCGCAAAGGGGCTGCTACCAAGGTCACCAGCTTGCTTTACCTAACCCCGCCAACCACTGCAGCAATGGCTTGGTTGCTCTTTGATGAGCCGTTTACGACTTTTATGACTCTCGGGCTCATCTTGACGATGACAGGCGTCATTCTGGTGAATAAGCGTCAAACAAAAATATTAGCCACTATTGCCGAATAAATTTGCACTGTATTGAAGTTTATTTACTGCATTTGGGCGCAATTAAGTGCCCTGAAGCGTAAAAGTTATTTATCATTCCGTATGTCAAAAGTTTTGGAAGGTATTTGGGGATGTTGTTGAATCGAATTTCAAGCATATTGCTCACCTGTTTGTTCGCGATGTCGGTTACCTTCGGGGTCTCAGCAAGCGCCGCCAGCAAAGATAAGCAGTCCAAAACATCAAAAACAACAGCTACTAAAACTACTACTAAAACCGTCACCGTTAGAGCCCCCAAAAAGGCGAAAACTGTCCGCGTAACAGTTACCCGTTCAAATGCGCCAATTGTTGAAGCGCCTCCATCTCTAGCGACAGCTTTAGGTTTACGTGGTCAGCACGATAACCTTAGCCTGAAATCCAGCGTAGCCATTGTTGTCAATCAAGATACCAAAGAAGTCTATTTTGAAAAGAATCCATCAGTTAGTCTTCCGATTGCTTCGATTACAAAGCTGATGACGGCGATGGTCGTTTTGGATGCCAAACTCCCAATGGATGAAGTGGTGGTGATTAACTCTGAAGATGCCCACATTTACAAGCACTCGCGTCTAGTAGAGGGCACAGCCTTAAGACGTGAAGATGCTCTTCATGTGGCTTTAATGTCTTCTGAGAATCGTGCCGCTTACACCTTGGGTCGTAACTATCCCGGGGGTATTCCTGCGTTTGTGGATGCTATGAATCGTAAGGCAAAAGAATTGGGTATGGATCATTCGCATTTTGCAGACCCCACAGGCTTGATGAGTGAGAACGTTGCTAGTGCCGAAGATTTAACTCGCATGTTGAATGCAGCCTATCAATACAAACCGATTCGGGAGTTTTCTACTTGGCCTGAGTTAACCATGGTCATTGCAAATCGTCCGCAAGTTTTCTTAAACACTAATCGTCTGGTGCGGGCCGGCAATATGGACATTGGCCTTCAAAAAACTGGTTTTATCAATGCAGCAGGCAGATGTTTGGTGATGCAAACTAAAGTTAACAGCACTCCATTGTTGTTGGTCTTTTTAGATTCTCAAGGCAGTCAATCCCGTTTTGCGGATGCTGTCAGAGTACGCGATTGGTATGAAAAAATGCCTTCCGGGCCACAACCAATCCGTCGCTTAATGTAATTAGATTCCGGGCTCTGCTGTTTTGGGTTTAAAGCCCATGCCCTTAGAAACTAGTAGTGCAGTATCTTGAAGTGCTCTTACCCAATCGCCCTGAATGCGATCGGTTGGAGCGCTCAGAGAGAGTCCAGCAACCAATTTCCCAGTGTCATCCAAGATAGAAGCTGCTACACAGCTGACACCAAGTTCCAATTCTTCATTGTCACGTGCATTGCCATGCTGCCTGACCAAATTGAGCTCTGTTTCCAGTTTGCTCGGATCGGTAATGCTATTGCGCGTATGCCCCGATAAACCAGTACGGGTTACATAAGCACGTACTTGACTAGGATCATCACTGGCTAAAAAGAGTTTGCCTACAGAGGTGAGGTGCAGTGGAGCGCGTCCACCAATTGCTCTCACGACTTGCATGCCAGATCGCTCGCTATAAGCGCGATCCACATAAACAATCTCATCGCCTTGTCTAACGGATAAGTTGATGGTCTCGCCAGTTAGTTTATGCAGGGCTCGCATCGGTGCTTGTGCAGCTTCACGAACTGACAATCTAGCCTTTACTAAATTGCCCAGTTCTAGTAATTTCAAACCCAGGCGATAAGTGCCACCATCACCACGCTCAACCAGTCTGCAGGCAACCAAATCATTCAGGATTCGGTGAGCAGTTGAGGGATGAAGGTCTGTGACCTCTGAAAGCGATTTAAGGCTGCTAGACTCTTCATGCACAGCTAGGGCATCTAACAAGTTCATCATCCGTTCAACGACCTGGATGGCAGTTTTACCAACCTCCCCAGGGGTTTTAGTAGATTTAATGACTTTGTTTGTGTTCATGAATCCAATTGTATCTATTTCCTAGAAAATTGCACAATATGAAATCCCATTTCATTGCAAAAAAACAGCCGTTGGCTTAATTAGCGCGTAAAGCCTTAGCGCATTGTGCAATCAGTTCAGGGCCACGATAAATCAGGCCGCTATACAGTTGAATCAAGCTTGCTCCTGCATCAATTTTTTCTTGAGCATCTGCCCCAGACAAAATGCCGCCAACGCCAATAATCGGAATCTCGCCTTTGAGCTTATTTTTTAATATTTTGATAATTTCAGTTGAAGCACTTTTAACGGGGGCACCAGATAGGCCGCCGACTTCATTTCCGTATGGAAGATTTTGAACGGCATCACGTGCAATCGTTGTATTGGTTGCAATCACCGCATCGATACCAAACTCTAGCAATAGGTCGGCGATCAGGCTGACATCGTCTACATCCAAATCAGGGGCAATTTTAAGAAAGAGTGGTTTGCGAATAGCAAAGCGATCGCAAAGGCGTTCGCGCTCGAGGTCTAAAGACCCTAGTAAAGATCGAAGCATTTCTTCGCCTTGAAGCGCACGAAGATTTTGAGTATTTGGTGAAGAAATATTGACGGTGATATAGGCGGCAATCTCATAGACCGCTGCCATGGCTTTAACATAGTCATTAGCCGCTTGATCAATTGGTGTATTGGCATTCTTGCCAATATTCAAACCCACAATGCCACCGTTTTGCCAGTAGTGAGATTGGCGCACACGTTTCACGCAAGCATCAACCCCATCATTATTAAAGCCCATGCGATTAATAATGGCTTGTGCTTGAGGCAATCTAAACATACGCGGCTTAGGGTTGCCTGGCTGAGGTAGCGGGGTAACGGTTCCGATCTCCAAAAATCCAAACCCCAGAGCGCCCAAGCCATCTATATGCTTGCCATCCTTATCTAAGCCTGCAGCTAAGCCAACAGGATTTGGAAAAGTGATTCCGCATAAGGTGCGAGGATCAGCAGTTGGCTGATCAATGAGGTGCCTTAAGATCCCAAAGCGTTCAGCACGATCAATATTGGTCAGTGTGAGGTTATGAGCCTTTTCAGGATCCATGCAAAAAAGCAGGGGGCGTAAAAGTGAATAGCTATCGATCATAGATGCTTATTATCCCTCAGCAAGAACTTGCCAGCGGTCATCTACTAAGCCTTCGAGGGGTTGGTATTTAATCTTGTAGGCCATCTTAGCGCTATCTTTAATCAAGTAGCCTAAGTAGAGGTAAGAAAGATTTAAATCTAGCACCTGTTGAATCTGCCAAAGAATACTATAGCTTCCATAGCTATCAGATGGGTTTGCAGTATCGTAAAACGTATATACCGATGAAATCCCTTGATCCAAAATATCAATCATGCTGACCATGCGAAGCTTGCCAGGTTGAGCATTGTTGGGACCATCTCGAAACTCGACTATTCTAGAATTGACACGACTTTGCAGTAAGAATTGAGAATACTGATCTTGACTGTCTTGATCCATTTCCCCGCCAGCATGTCTCTCATTTTGATACTGCTTATAAAGCTGATAGTGCTCTTCTTGGTAACCCAAGTTCAGTACATGAACCTCTAATCCTGAATGCTTCTTCCAGGCGCGTTTTTGGCTGCGGGTGGGGGTGAACTGTTTGACGGGGATACGGGTCGCTATACAGGCTTTGCATTCATCGCAATATGGGCGATAGGTATATAAGCCGCTACGCCTAAAACCCGCATTGACTAGTTCGCCGTATATATCAGTGTGAATAAGATGGGATGGCGTAGCGACCTGAGAACGTGCCGTTCTATCGGGCAAGTAGCTACAAGCATAAGGTGCGGTTGCATAAAACTGCAAAGCGGTTAGTGGAAGCTCTTTAAGCTGAGTCATAGCCAGTATTTAAGAATCTCTTTATTGAAGTTCCAGGATCTTTCAATATTAGTATGTTTTATCAAAAGCTGGAGTTTTTCTAAAAAGTCCCTACGCGTCATTGGACTGGCGCCTAAGGACTTTAAGTGAGATGTTTCCTGCTGGCAATCAATCATCTGGATATTATTTTCAATACACCAGGCGCACAGTGCCCCTAATGCTAGCTTAGAAGAGTCCGGTTTTCGGCTGAACATGGATTCACCAAAAACCATGCTGCCAAAATTGACACAATACAAACCACCTATGAGCAGTCCGTTATCCAACACTGAAATGCTATGAGCGTGCTGCTGCTCATGGAGTTTTGTATAAGCATTGATGATCTCGTGGGTAATCCAAGTACCATCTTGATCCTTGCGAACATTCGTAGCGCAAGCACGCATTACTGAACCAAAATCTTGGTCAACAACAATCTGCTTTGAAGGGTCATTCAAAAAATGGCGAATGGTTTTTTTAAAGGAGGGATGACATTTGAATTGAGTCGGTTTTAATACCATTCTTGGGTCTGGTGACCACCATAAGACGGGTTGATTATCTGAATACCAGGGAAAGATTCCCAATTGATACGCCGTAGATAGCTGGCCCGGGTAAATTCTTTCGCTAACTGCAATTAATCCAGGTACATTGGGATCTGGATCGAATTCGTAAAGAGGATTAGGGAATGCATCATTCGCACCTAACCAAGAAATATTGCTCATGAAATGGGTAAGCCCCGTTTAAATCTTCTCACCAGATTGAATATCTCTGCTTCGGACATGCATTGCTATTGGCGATTCAAATCTGCCAGCACAGCGATCAGCAAAGTACCATTCAAGCGTTTGTTTAACCGTTGGGAATGCCAATTCATCCCAGGGGATTTCATGTTCTTGAAATAGCGCTACCTCAAGACTTTCCTCGCCAGCAATAAAGTCTGGTGTTGCCATCTTCGCTAAATAAAAGAGATGAACTTGTTCAGCATGCGGAACATTGAGTAGGGAATACAAAGGGCCCACTTCAACGATTGCACCCGCCTCTTCTAAAGTTTCTCTTGCGGCGCCTGCGCTTGTACTTTCCCCAAGCTCCATAAATCCAGCGGGTAGGGTCCAAAAACCAAGTCTAGGCTCTATAGCGCGTCGACATAAAAGGACTTGGTTTTCATAAACCGGGATAGTGCCAACAACGTTGCGTGGGTTTTGATAATGAATGGTCCCACAGGATTCACAGACATGACGTTCACGAGAGTCATCCGCTGGAATTTTGATCTTTAAAGGGGATGCGCAGTTGGAGCAAAACTTCATAGGAGCTTTCTAGAAATGGGCTCGACGCGGGCCCCGTAACGCATTACTAATGACTATCTTATCCGCCATTGCAACATCTTCAATAGTAAGGTTAGCTTCATGGGCATTCCATGTGGGGTCATTCAAGATATGTTCACGCATTACACCCGGCAATACTCCGGCTGATAGGGGTGGTGTTAGCCAATTCGTGGAATTCTTTGGCTTAATAAAAATGCTACTTCTCCCACCTTCAGTAACATACCCTGATTCATTAGTGAATATGGCATCAAAGCCACCTTTGGCTACAGAAGCTTGCCATGCCTCATCATAAACGGGCCTGAAAGAGGTTTTATGTCTGAGTAATATATTGCCTGAATGGGTGATAGCATTTGCAGGATTTTCTAAAACATCTTTCGCCCAGAAGATCCTCACTTCTTCGGGTAATGAGTCCAGTTTCCCAATAGATGTTTGTAGATTTCCTTCTGATGAAAGATCCAGTCTTAATCGATAGGAAATGCTTTGATCTAATCCAAAGATAGCCTCATGAACCAAAGACTTAGCTTCTAATCGCGTAAAAGGAATACCCAGATCACAAGAAGATCTTTGCATCCGATCTAAGTGCAACTCAAGTAAATTCACTTTGCCATGCGTAACGAGGATACTTTCGAATATACCTGTAGCACTAGGAAGGTCTGTCAAAAAAGAGGCTTTTATACGACATTCTTCCCACTCTTGGTCAGCTGTTGAGTCGATGGTGATTCCTGCGCCAACACCCATTTTGAAATGCGAAGCTTTAGTGTTGTGATTTTGTTCAATCTCCACTGTCCGTATGGGTACGCTCAAAGCCAAATCACCATTGGGATCTAACCATCCCAAGGCGCCACAGTAGAAATCTCGATTATCAGGTTCTAATTCTTGAATGATTTCCATGCTGCGTTTCTTGGGTGCGCCAGTAATCGATCCACAGGGAAATACGGCATTAAATATTTCTTTAATACCAACACCATTCTTAATTCTAGCCGCTATCGTAGAAGTCATTTGCAAGATGTCGCCATGTTGCGCAACTTCAAATAAATTGGGAACAGTAACGGTATTAGGTAGTGCAATGCGACTTAAGTCATTACGAAGTAAATCCACAATCATGACATTTTCAGCTTGATTTTTAGGATCAGATGAGAGATCGCTAGATGAATGGAGACTAGCGCTGGCCGTGCCTTTCATCGGCATTGCTTTTATAAGATCACCTGACTTTTCAATGAATAATTCAGGGGATTGGGAAAGGATAAATTGATCGCCGTCTTGTAGATATGCTCCGAATCGTCCCGGTTGACGCTTGCGAAGCCTGTGATAGAGGGCTAAAGGTGAGCCGTAGGTTTGCCCAGAGATGCGAAACGTATGATTAATCTGATAAACATCGCCATTAAGGATGTACTCCTGAATAGCACCAATATCTTTTTTAAATTGCTCTTCATCAATAGAGGTTTGTACATTAGTTATGCCGGCCAGCTGATCATCTTCTTCTTGGCTTGCGATCTTTTGCGCTATGAGTGCATCAACTTGTATTTTGGATAGCTTTTGAACGGATTTAAAAGACCAAGCTTGCAGTAGTGGGTGCTGTGAATTTCGAGAAGGTAGATGGTGAATGAGTTGGCCATATTCATAAGCTTGCAATAGCACAACAAATTCACCGCGACTAAGTGCGGTAGTGATTTCGTTCAGGCAAGAATCGATAGCTTGAAGGGTTAGGGCGGGCTCACCCCTCGGTAATATAGACCATGCCTGCAGAGGGGATTCATAAAGACGGCTTGATGGCTTGGATGCAGTGCTATTAGCATCATCAAGCAAAATCATCTTCATAAACCCTCTGTAGTTAGGGGTGCTTATTTTAAAATGGTTGCAGTTTCAATGATGACGGGTTTGGTTGGAACATCTGCCATACGACCCATTTGAGGTGCTGGCGCAACCGCGGTTTGCACTTTACGAATTGCATCAATGGTTTGTGTTCCTGAGATCACTTTACCGAACACTGTATATCCATTGCCCATTGCATTGGGGTAGTTAAGAGCTTGGTTATCCGCAACGTTAATATAAAACTGTGCTGTTGCAGAGTCGGGATCTGAAGTCCGAGCCATAGCGATGGTGTAAATCTGATTTTTTAAACCATTTTGCGCTTCAGACTGCACAGGCGCGTTAGTAGGTTTTTGAGTCAAGTCCGGTGTAAAGCCACCACCTTGAATCATGAACCCATCAATCACACGGTGAAAAATTGTGCCGTTATAAAACCCACTTTTAACGTAGTTTAGAAAATTGGCAGTAGTCTTGGGGGCCTTAACATCATCAAGCTCAACGACAAAGCTGCCTAATGAGGTTTTAAATTCAACTTTAGGGCCTGCATAAGCCATAGCGCTACATAAGCAGCTTGCGGCAATTAAAAGACTTGATAAAAATTTACGCATGACATCTCCAAAAATGTAAATGGGGTGAATAGATTGTAGCGATGCTGTGGCAATTAAAGGCCGCTAGGTATTTTGCCGGCATGCGCATAAGCAGGCTCATTAAACATGCCAGGGCGTTTTATATAGTCCAGCACCCATTCAATAGAATCTGCTCCCCAAAAACACTGTTGATTTAGGGCTAGTGCAGGCACTCCAAAGGCACCATGATGTTGAGCCTGTTCAGTATTGGCGATTAATTGTGATTTAACGGCGGGATCATCCGGTTTTGGGGTAGTAGCTGCTAATCCTAGGTATACGCAAAAGTCTGGCCAAGTTAAATTTGGATCTTTACCTTCGCGCCAGACATAGTCAAATGCTTTCTCAACCATTTGCCAGTCGGCTTTCGCTTGCGCCAACAATCGTTGGGCTGCTACGGTCGTAAATGGGTGATGCTCGGGAAACTTAAACGGTATCTCTAGTTTTTCAGCCTGCCAAACGCAGAATTGATAGGTATGAGGACGTTTTGCAGCTACTTCGCCAGGCCCGCGATTTTCTGTTGAACGCAGTAACCCACCCAATAGGACTGGTACAGGCTCAATCTCGAGATATGGCTCTAATTTGTAGCGTTGTTTTAGATAAAGATAGGAGAAGGGCGAAACAATATCGTAATAAAAAAACGCTGTTTGTTTAGTGCTCATGTTTTTTTGGCTTCATCATCAAGTTTTCGTAAAAATGCCATCTTTTCAGAAATCTGGGTTTCTAAACCACGTTGAACAGGTTGATACCAGTTGGGTTCTTTCATACCTTCTGGAAGGTAACTCTCTCCGGCTGCATAAGCATGAGGTTCATCATGTGCGTAACGATATTCTTTGCCATGACCAAGTTCTTTCATGAGTTTGGTGGGGGCGTTGCGAAGATGAATGGGTACAGGCTTGCTTTGGTCAGCAGCTACATAAGCGCGAGCGGCATTAAAGGCTTTATAGCTGGCATTACTTTTCGAGGCTACCGCAAGATAGACAAGGGCTTGCCCTAAAGCGAGTTCGCCTTCTGGTGAGCCCAATCTTTCATAAGTTTGAGCGGCGTCATTAGCAAGCTGAATAGCTCTTGGATCCGCCAAACCAATATCTTCCCAGGCCATACGAATAATGCGTCTTGCTAAATATCTGGCATCAGCACCGCCATCAATCATGCGGCAAAACCAATATAGCGCAGCATCTGGATTAGAGCCGCGCACAGATTTATGAAGTGCGGAGATTTGATCGTAAAACTGATCGCCAGCTTTATCAAAACGACGAGATTGAGTAGCTATCGCATTTTCAATAAATTGTTGATCAACAATGCTGACATCTGAACCCGATGCCGATAGGGCATTTCGAATTTGTTCTGTGAGATTGAGTAATCTACGTGCATCACCGTCTGCAAAAGAAATTAAGCTTTCAATAGCGATATTTTCAAACTCAACACCAGGCATTGCATAGTCATGCGCTCTATCAAATAGAACCCTCAACTCTTGCGCGTTTAAAGATTTCAAAACATAAACTTGTGCCCTGGAAAGCAGGGCAGAGTTCACTTCAAATGAAGGGTTTTCTGTTGTGGCACCAATAAACGTAAACAAACCAGATTCAACATGCGGTAATAAAGCATCTTGCTGGCTTTTATTAAAGCGATGAATCTCATCAACAAACAAAATGGTTTGTTTTCCGTATTGCGCCATATTTTGCTGGGCTTGCTCAATAGATTCACGAATTTCTTTAACGCCAGCTAACACTGCTGAGATGGCAATAAATTCTCGATCAAAGGCCTTTGCAGATAATCGGGCCAAAGTGGTCTTACCAACCCCTGGTGGACCCCACAAGATCATGGAGTGAGGTTTGCCAGATGCAAAGGCAAGGCTTAAAGGTTTTCCGCTGCCCAGTAAGTGAGCTTGTCCAATGACATCTTCAATAGTTTTTGGCCTTAAAGCCTCTGCTAGTGGAGGTGGTGGAGTGCTATCAAAAAGCCCGCTCATATGATTTGGGTTAGGCTTGTACAAATAAGATGACTAGTGCTGCCCAAACTAAACAGATTGCGGATACATAAGTTAAATGCTTTCTCAATTTGATGAAAGCAATACGCGCTTCTTCATTAGTGAAATAGTATTGATAGGTATCGATATCGATATTGCGTTGTATTAATAATATTGAGGCTAAGATCACTAAGCCGACAGGGATATAAATGTGTAAAGCTACCCAAGCCACTATCGCTGGAGTAACGCCCCATATCCACGCATTTCGTGCTTCCCATTTATCGCTTGGTGGATTATTTCCTAATGTGTGTAAATTAGCGCCCCAATGAATAGCCCCCATGAAAGCGGTAATGATGGCGCCATAGCCCGCTAGTGATTCTGCGCTCAGATAATTGATAGGCGTAGGAGCGAGTTGAACCATTAAAGCTAGACCAATAAATGGAATAAGTCCTGCGTAAGCTAATCTGCGTACTAGTGGTGGAAGTGGATTCACGAAATGTATCAGTTGCCTGTTGTGGATTGGTTAAAAGTGATGAATCAATTTTTAATGCATAAATCTAAGTTAAAAATACTTATTGATCGTATGTATAAACACCGCGACCAGTTTTACGGCCTAAGTAACCTGCCGCAACCATTTCACGAAGAAGTGGGCATGGACGATATTTGGAATCACTGAAATTCTCAAAATAAACTTCCATTACAGCAAGGCAAGTATCTAGACCAATCAAGTCAGCCAAAGCCAAAGGTCCAATAGGTTGGTTGCAACCCAACTTCATACCGGCATCAATGTCTTCTGGGCTGGCTAAGCCTTCTGATAAAACAAAAAATGCCTCATTAATCATAGGCAACAAAATACGATTAACCACAAAGCCAGGTGAATTCTTGACGGTGATGGGTTCTTTACCAATGCGTTTAGACATCTCAATAATCGCAGCATGAGTCTGGTCACTAGTTTGTAAGCCACGAATCACTTCAACCAAAGCCATTAAAGGAGGTGGATTGAAAAAATGCATACCAATAAATCTGCTTGGATTTGAATCTAGCGCTGCTAATTTGGTAATCGAAAGTGATGAGGTATTGGTAGCAATAAGGGTTTCTTTATCTACGATTTCATCGACTTGCTTAAGAATCTTTTCTTTAATGGCTTGATTTTCAGTAGCAGCTTCAATAACGAGTTGAAGACCTTTGAAATCAGAATATGAGGTGCTACATTTAATATGATTCAAGGCTGCTGCTTTGGCATCGGGTGTTAATAACTCTTTCTTCACCATGCGATCTAAGCTTTTGCTGATTTGGGCAATGCCTCGCTCAACGGCGGCATCATTAATATCAACCATCACGACATCAAGACCAGCAACTGCACAGACTTGTGCAATGCCATTACCCATCGTACCTGCGCCAATAATGCCAACCGATTGAATCTTCATCTTATTTCCTTTTTTGATACTGTGTTGAACCAAACAATTGTTCTCTAGCCTTGTCGTCATGCAAGGGTTTGCGTAATGCCGTTAATACTTCAACACCACGTTTGACCGCAGGTCTTTCTCCCACTTTTTCAAACCATTTTTTAAAATGAGGATATTCATTGATATCAATCCCTTGATTCTTCCAATTTCTTGTCCAGGGATAAATCGCAATATCCGCAATCGAATACGTTTTTCCAGCTACATAGGGATTATCTTTCAATTGATGATCTAATACGCCATATAAACGCTTAGCTTCATTGGTATAGCGATGAATGGCGTAATCTATTTTCTCTGGAGCATAGAGCCGAAAATGGTGATTTTGACCCAACATGGGGCCTAAACCACCCATTTGGAACATTAGCCATTGCAACACCTCATATTTGCCCCGAGTGTTTTTTGGTAAAAACTTGCCAGTTTTCGCCGCTAGGTAAAGCAAAATTGCTCCAGATTCAAAAATGCTGATGGGCTTTCCATCAGGTCCTTGGGGGTCAACAATTGCGGGTATTTTGTTATTTGGGCTGATTTTTAAAAAATCGGGCGAAAACTGATCTCCTGCGCTGATATCTATAGGATGGGCAAGCCAGTCACGGCCCAGCTTATAGCCACACTCCTCGAGCATAATGTGAACTTTATGACCATTGGGTGTTGGCCAGCTATAAACATCAATGATTTTGTTTTTAGACTTGCTCATGTTCTTTGTATTTCCTTTTATAAAGATTGCAAACGCATTAATGCTTCTTTAAGGGTTTGTTCCATTTTTGCGAAACAAAAACGAATGACCCCAGAGTTGACTGGTTGTTGATAAAACGCAGATAAAGGAATGGCAGCAACACCGATTTCCTTCGTCAGCCACTTGCAAAAATCTGCTTCGTTTAATTGGGATTGTGGGATTTTTAATGAGGAGTAATCAACACACTGAAAGTAAGTGCCAGGTGTTGGCAAGATCTTAAAGTGCGTACCTTCCAATCCTTGTCTAAAGAAATCACGTTTAGCCTGATAAAACTCAGGAAGTTGGAGATAGTGGTTTGGTTCTACTAAATAAGCGGCTAAGCCATATTGCATCGGTGTATTCACAGTAAATACATTAAATTGATGCACTTTTCTAAACTCAGCTGTCATCAATGCAGGCGCAGCAACATAACCCACCTTCCATCCGGTCACGTGATAGGTTTTACCAAAGCTTGAAACTAAAAAACTGCGAGCAGCTAGCAGCGGATGGCTAGCAATGCTATGGTGCTTGGCGCCATCAAACACCATGTGCTCATAAACTTCATCGCTTAACACTAAGGTGTTGGTGTTTTGTAATAACTTGGCCAATCTATCTAAATCCGCTTTTTGCCACACCATGCCAGTAGGATTGTGAGGACTGTTAACAATGAGCAATCGTGTTTTATTGTTTAGTGAATCTGCTAATTGTTGCCAAGGTATTTCATAGGAGCTTACAAAGCCTTCTGCATCCCTTTGGATGGTTAAAGATAAGGAGACAATTTTGCCGCCAGACAGTTCAATTGATGGGCGGTAGCTATCGTAGGCAGGTTCAATAATGATGACTTCATCACCTGGGCTGACGCAACAAAGGATAGCGGTAAGGATGCCTTGAGTACCCCCAGCGGTAATCGTTATTTCCGTCTCTGGATCGTATTGATGACCGTATAAATCAGAAATCTTTTTGCTGATCCCATGACGCAGTTCAGAAATCCCAATCATCGGCGGGTATTGATTGTGATTTGCAAGCATTGCCGTATTGACGCCATCGATTAATTTTCGATCGCAGGGGAAGTCTGGAAAGCCTTGCCCCAAGTTAATGGCCTGATGTTCTGTTGCCAGAGTAGACATGACGGTAAACACCGTTGTCCCCACATGTGGAAGACGGCTCGGAAATGTTGGGGTGAGGGCGGATTTCATGGTCATCAAAGGTTTATGACAACTTATCCGGGTAATCGCTAGAATGGATGGAATACATTCTTAAATTGTGCCATGCTGATCGTTCTATCCCCCGCAAAGTCTCTTGATTACAAAACCCCGGTAAAGGTAAAGAACCCCACCTTGCCAGATTTCATCCCAGAGTCCGCAAAGCTTATAACGGATTTAAAGAAGCTGGCACCCCAGGAAGTAGCAAAACTGATGAGTTTATCTGATCAGTTAGCGGCCCTAAATGTTGGTCGCTATCGGGATTGGTCCAAGAAATTTACTGAAGAAAATAGCAAACCCGCTATCTATGCTTTCGACGGGGATGTTTATGATGGTTTTGATGTCAAAACCCTTAAAGAGAAATCGGTGGAGTTTGCTCAGAACCATATTCGCATTCTTTCAGGTTTATATGGCGCTTTAAGACCTCTAGATCTCATGCAGCCATACCGCTTGGAGATGGGGACCTCTTTTAAGAATCCCAAAGGGAAGGATCTTTACGCCTTCTGGGGCTCCCAAGTTACTGATTCTTTAAAGGCCGTACTTGAAGAACAAAAGAATCCCTGGCTTCTGAATTTAGCTTCCGAAGAGTACTTTAAGGTGGTTCAAGCCAAAGACTTGGGTTGTCCAGTTATTTCGCCCATATTCCAGGATGCTAAAGCCGGTAAGTACAAAATCATTTCCTTTTATGCAAAACGAGCTCGAGGGCTGATGGCTCGCTATTGCGTTGAAAACCGCATTAAAAATGTTGTTGACCTCCAGGGGTTTGATTTGGATGGCTATCAATACTGCGCTTCTGAATCTAAAGAAAATAAGCCTGTATTTCGTAGAGAGGAGAGGAAATAATGGCTGTTCATCGTACAAAATCCTCCCAGCGTTTATCACCAGACGTAGAACGCTTGGTAGCTGATGCAATTTCTCTGGCGGCCTCTGGCAGTCAAATTGAAGACCGTTTTTGGGAAGGGCGCTTAATCACCCGCCTGATGCGTTTGCTCAAGAGTCAAAATCAAAATGCGATCGATGCAGCCCTAGATCAAACCTTTCGAATTAATACCGTTGCCTTTGAAGTATTGGCTGATACTGGTGAAACCCTCGCAGAATCTTTAACACAGGAATCTGAGGGCAATCAGTGGGATGTGCTTTTATTGGCTCTTCCAATCGTTGCTCATACTCGCTATCAAATTCCATCTGGACCATTACCAGCAAACATTGTTGAATCCTCGGCTGTTGCTCTACAAAATACGATTGCCTCATCAGACACGCGACTGGCAATTATTCCTTGGCTCTACAGCATCGATCAAATGCCGCATTCGCATTGCCAAACGCGTTTGATGACTGAGGCTTTGGCTGATGCAGCCATTTCTGGAAAAGAAATGAAATTGGAATTAAAGGGCATGTCTGAAACGATTGACGTTTTGGCTGACCCCCGTTTCATCATTGCTGCAATAGCCGCTCCTAGTGGTTCGCCAATCTTTAGATGGCAGGCAGAGGCCCCAGTTCGCCAAGAGCGCGGAGTCAGTTTGATAGGCTGGCAAAATGCTATGCAAGCACCAGTAGCTTCGCTACTTCCTGGCTGTGAATTTGAACTCTTATTGCCAGAGGCGTATTTTACGAACTGTCGTCTGGCAGATAAGCATGTCAGACCTTTAAGCATTAAAGCCGCAGTGAATTTTCTTGAAACTACTTTAGGGATTTTACCGGCCGGCTTATCTTGTGTTGTTGGCGCATTTGGTGAAGAGCAGGTAGATGAATATCGGATTTCCTTTAGTGCCAAAGGCTCGCCAGAAGTAATCTATGGTGTGATTTGGCCTTTGTATGATCGTGAGACCGTCGCCAATGACGCGCTCAATGATGCATCCGATGATGAGAGTCCGATTAAGAGAATTTGCGATGCTCTGCATGATGCAGGTGTAGAGGATGTCTTCCGTCACGCAATGCTCTTTGATCCAGAATTGTGTGATGACTGTGGCGCACCCTTATTTCCGGATCGTTCTGGAGAGACGGTGCATGCCGAAATGCCAGAAGATACTCCAACACAACAACCTCTATTTCATTGATGGTGCTTATAAAAAATTCAATGACAAATAAAAAAGCCGAGAATCTCTCGGCTTTTTTAATGTTGCAATAATCAGATATTAATTCTGATTGAATGGCTCTGCATCAGCAAATAAATGTGGAAGCTTGCCTGCTTTCATATCAGCAGTTTGGCAAAAATCAGCCAGACGAGTTCCCGCCTTAATGTTAAATAGCATCGCTTTATTACCAAGCACCACCAGGTCGTAACCTAAGGCAGGGTTTTTGTAGCGCAAGCTACCTGGTAAAGAAGTTTGACGTTGCATATCAACAGACTTGGATTCCCAGATCAAACGTAATTTCTCAGTGCTTCCTGAGGTTTTAAATTGACGATTTTCACTGCAAGACCAAGTAAAGACTTCTTCATTCACTTGTGCATGAGCAACGTTGCAAAATCCAACGATTGCCAAGCTCATTGCAAGAAGAATTTTCTTCATATTTTTTTCCTTAGGAAAGTAAGTGTTTAACACCAGCTTGTTCCTCAAGTAATTCATTGAGGGTATGGGTCATACGCTCACGTGAGAATTCGTCGATTTCCAAGCCTTCAATCATCTTGTACTCGCCGTTTTCGCAAACTACTGGGAAGCCATAAATAACTTCAGCAGGAATGTCGTATTCGCCTTTTGAAGGAATACCCATTGTTACCCATTTACCGTTAGTACCGAGTACCCAGTCATGAATATGATCGATTGCGGCATTCGCTGCAGATGCTGCTGATGAGAGTCCGCGTGCTTCGATGATGGCTGCGCCACGCTTGCCAACTGTAGGAATAAATACATCCTTATTCCAAGCTGCATCATTGATGCTGTCTTTTACAGACTTGCCATCAACCGTTGCGAAACGATAGTCAGGGTACATTGTTGGGCTGTGGTTACCCCAAACAACTAACTTCTCAATATCAGCAACAGGCTTGTCCAACTTGCTCGCCAATTGTGAAAGAGCGCGGTTGTGATCAAGGCGCAACATTGCTGTGAAGTTCTTAGCTGGCAAATCTGGAGCAGATTTCATAGCGATGTAAGCATTGGTATTGGCTGGGTTACCAACTACCAAAACCTTAACAGTACGCTTAGCAACAGCATTTAGTGCTTTACCTTGAGCGGTGAAAATCTGTGCATTTGCGGAGAGCAAATCTTTACGTTCCATGCCTGGGCCACGTGGACGTGCACCAACTAATAAGGCAACATCAATATCTTTAAATGCTGTCATTGGATCTGAATGAGCGGTCATTCCGACTAACAATGGGAATGCGCAATCATCTAATTCCATCATTACGCCTGACAAAGCCTTTTGTGCTTTTTCATCAGGAATCTCAAGTAACTGGAGAATAACGGGCTGATCTTTGCCCAATAAGTCGCCATTGGCGATACGGAACAAGAGTGAATATCCGATTTGACCGGCTGCACCGGTTACAGCGACACGCATTGGGGCTTTTGCCATTTACTAAGACTCCAGATTGAGGTTAATTAAGGAAAACTTTTCTATTATCCATTCAAGTGTAGGGACTTTCCATTTACACTGTCAATGATGTCTTATATAAGACTTAGAATTAAGATTGATTTTATCCAATTGATTGTCGTGCTGGAGTGAATTTGCCTAACGCGTCTTTACCTATTGCTTCTTTTAGCCCTCTGTATCAGCAGATTAAGGCGATGATATTGGCTAGCCTGCAAGCCTCCGAATGGCTGCCAGGCGAGGCTATTCCCAGTGAAATCGAGCTTGCGGCACGGTATGGCGTCAGCCAAGGGACTGTCCGCAAGGCAATTGACGAACTTGCCACTGAAAACTTACTGGTACGCCGTCAGGGCAAAGGCACTTTTGTAGCCACCCATCAAGAAGAGGGTGTTCAGTACCGTTTTTTACGACTTGAACCAGATTCTGGGCACAAACTACCTTTAAGAACCCAATTTTTAAGCTGTGAAATTACCCGGCCTGCCGAATATATTGCGCAATTGCTTAAATTAAAGGCAATTGACCCTGTTATTCGAATTGAGCGGATCCAGACTTTTGCAGGAAAACCTATCGTATTTGAGGAAATTTGGCTCCCAGAAGGGCGTTTTAAGGGTTTGACGCTCTCAGCCCTCAATGCCTGGACCGGTCCAATGTATGCCTTTTATGAAGGCCATTACGCCACTCATATGGTTCGCGCCGAGGAAAAGATCAAGGCGGTTTCTGCAGATACTGCTTTGGCTAAGCATTTAAGCGTAGAAGTCGGCAGGGCCTTGCTTTGCGTAGAAAGGGTGGCTTTTACCTACGGGAATAAACCAGTAGAAATTCGGCGTGCTCGGTATGACACTTCAGAACAGCATTACGAAAACAAATTGAATTAATATTTAACATGTTAGTGAAAACCACTAGTTAAGATAAAAAATCCCCCAACGACTCTAAGGTTTCCAATAGAATATGTTGCGATACAACAAAGTAGTACTGAACCTCCACCTAAACATAGAGATTACCCATGGTTGATGCAGAGAAAGCAGTAAAAAGCGCCAAACCGGTTTTCCGGAATATTGGCTTAGCCCAATTGATTCATTACCGCCTTCCTTGGGCGGGTAAAGTTTCGATTCTTCATCGTATAAGTGGTGCAGTTTTATTTCTGCTTTTGCCATTTATCCTCTATCTCTTCGATCAGAGCCTTGCTTCAGAGTTGAGCTACCAAAAGTTTCAAGCCTTCACTGGCAATATTTTGGTAAAGCTCATTTGCCTTGGCTTGATGTGGTGCTTCTTGCATCACTTCTGCGCTGGCATTCGTTATCTCTTGCTCGATCTTGAGATCGGTGTAGAGAAATCAGAAGCTAATCGCTCAGCTATTGTTGTATTTGTTTTGGGAGTTACTCTCACAGCGATTGTTGGTCTTAAATTATTCGGCTTTTACTAAGCGTTTCTTCATCTAAGGAAATTTCATGCCTATTTATCAAATTGGACCAAAACGCTTAGTTGTAGGGGCGCATTACGGTCTTAAAGAATGGATTATTCAGCGCGTAACCGCTGTTGTCATGGTCGTTTTCACGATTGTTCTTTTGGTGGATTACTGCATTACTGGTAGTTCAACTTACGAAGGTTGGTCTGGTTTATTTAGCAACCAATTCATGAAGTTGTTAACCATGTTGGCCTTGTTCAGCCTGTTCTATCACGCTTGGATTGGTGTGCGTGACATCTGGATGGACTACATCAAACCTGTAAGCATTCGTTTGACACTGCAAGTGTTAACTGTTCTGTATCTCGTAGCCTGTGCGGCCTATGCCGCTCAAATTTTGTGGAAAGTGTAATTCGATGACCGCGATTAAAAAAGCATTGCCACGCCGCCGTTTCGACGCGGTAATTATTGGTGCAGGTGGTTCAGGTATGCGTGCTTCTTTGCAATTAGCAGAAGCTGGTCTGAATGTTGCGGTATTAACTAAAGTTTTCCCAACTCGCTCACACACTGTTGCTGCTCAAGGCGGTATCGGTGCTTCATTGGGCAATATGAGTGAAGATAACTGGCACTATCATTTCTACGACACTATTAAAGGTTCCGACTGGTTAGGTGACCAAGACGTTATCGAATTTATGTGTCGCGAAGCTCCTAAAGCAGTTTACGAGCTTGAGCATTTTGGTATGCCTTTTGATCGCAACCCTGATGGCACGATTTATCAACGCCCATTTGGTGGACACACAGCGAACTACGGTGAGAAACCAGTTCAACGTGCTTGCGCTGCTGCTGACCGAACAGGTCATGCGATGTTGCACACTTTGTACCAACGCAACGTTCGCGCAAAGACCAATTTCTTTGTTGAATGGTTAGCTCTAGATTTAATTCGTGATGATGCTGGCGACGTTGTTGGTGTTACTGCTCTCGAAATGGAAACTGGCCAGGTTTATATCTTGGAAGCCAAAGTCGTATTAATGGCTACTGGTGGTGCTGGTCGTATTTGGGATGCATCTACTAACGCGTTTATCAATACTGGTGACGGTATGGGCCTTGCAGCTCGTGCAGGCATTCCACTGGAAGATATGGAATTCTGGCAATTCCATCCAACTGGCGTAGCCGGTGCAGGTGTGTTGTTGACAGAAGGTTGCCGTGGTGAGGGTGGTATTTTGCGTAACAAAGATGGTGAACGTTTCATGGAACGTTATGCGCCAACTTTGAAGGACTTAGCTCCACGCGATTTCGTATCACGCTCAATGGACCAAGAAATTAAAGAGGGTCGTGGTTGTGGCCCTAACGGTGATTATGTAGTGCTAGATTTGACTCACATTGGCGCCGAGACCATCATGAAGCGTTTGCCTTCTGTGTATGAAATCGGTATTAACTTTGCCAACGTAGATGTTACTAAAGAGCCTATTCCTGTTGTTCCAACAATTCACTATCAGATGGGCGGTATTCCTACCAACATCAATGGTCAAGTTGTTGTACCAGGCAACGGCAAGCACAACGAAGTGGTTAACGGCTTATATGCGATTGGTGAGTGTTCTTGCGTATCCGTTCACGGTGCAAACCGCTTGGGTACTAACTCCTTGCTCGACCTCTTGGTATTTGGCCGTGCTGCTGGTAACCATATTGTTGAGTTGGGTCTCAAGGATCGCGAATTCAAAGCATTGCCTGCTAATGCCGGTGAACAAACATTGGCACGCATTGCAGCGCTTGATAACTCCACCTCTGGTGAGTACGCACAAGACGTGGCAAATGACATTCGTAAAACCATGCAGAAATATGCTGGTGTATTCCGCAACCAAGAATTGATGGATGAAGGCGTTCGTCAAATGGCTAAATTAACTGAGCGTGCAAAACACCTCTGGGTTAAAGACAAATCCGAAATTTTCAATACAGCGCGTATTGAAGCTTTAGAAGTTGCTAACTTGGTTGAAACTGCAAACGCTACGATGATTTCTGCTGCAGCTCGCAGAGAGAGCCGCGGAGCTCACTCGCATGATGACCACCCACATCGTGATGATGACAACTGGATGAAACATACTCTCTGGTATAGCGAAGGCAATCGCTTGGATTACAAGCCTGTCCAACTTAAACCATTGACAGTAGATTCAGTTCCTCCAAAAGAACGTACTTTCTAAGCCGTAGATAGATAAAAGAGAGATAAGAGATGAGTGATATTCGTATTTTTGAAATTTACCGCTACGATCCAGATGTCGATGCAGCTCCACGTATGGAACGCTATGAGCTTGAGCTCACTGGCGAACGTATGTTGCTAGATGCCTTGATTTCATTGAAGAAGCAAGATGAGACGATTTCTTATCGCCGCTCATGCCGCGAAGGTGTTTGCGGTTCAGATGCAATGAACATCAATGGTAAAAATGGTTTGGCTTGTTTAACCAATATGCTGACCTTGCCTAAAGTGATTACTTTGCGTCCATTGCCTGGCTTGCCAGTCGTGCGTGACTTAATCGTTGATATGACTTTATTCTTCAAGCAGTACTTGTCTATCAAGCCTTACTTAGTCAATGACAATCCACCTCCAGAAAAAGAGCGTCTTCAGAGTCCTGAAGAACGTGAAGAGTTGAATGGTTTGTATGAGTGCATCTTGTGCGCATCATGCTCAACTTCATGCCCATCTTTCTGGTGGAATCCAGATAAGTTTGTTGGTCCAGCAGGCTTGTTACAAGCTTATCGCTTTATTGCCGATAGCCGTGATGAAGAAACAGCGCAGCGCTTGGATAACTTAGAAGACCCATATCGTCTTTTCCGTTGCCACACCATCATGAACTGTGTGGACGTATGTCCTAAACATTTGAATCCTACCAAGGCAATTGGAAAGATCAAGGAGTTGATGGTTCGCAGGGCTGTATGACGATAGGTAATGCAGAGTTATATCGTTTAAAAAGCGATGCCCGCAGGGGTTTACTTGAGAACGATTTAATTCTGCAACGTTTTTTTGAGCGTCATGGCGCTCAACTAAGCGCTGAAGATGGAAAAGTATTGGGGCAACTGCTGGCTCTCGAAGATAACGATCTGATGGATTTATTAATTGGACGAAAAGATTCGGTGGCGGTATTGGAGAATGAAATGCAAACTCCCGCCTTTAAGAATGTTTTAGAGAAGCTCAGAGAGAAATAATTCAGCATTTTGGTGCATGTCCAGTGCAGCCCTGAGATTGAATTGTGTATTAATCATATATTTGAATGACTAGAGGAATAGAAATGATTGAATCGGACATCAAAGCAAAATTATCGTTTTCAGACGGTACTCCAGATATTGACTTGCCAATTTACAAAGGCACTGTTGGTCCTGACGTAATCGACATTCGTAAGCTTTACGGTCAAACCGGTAAATTTACTTACGATTCAGGCTTTTTATCCACTGCGTCATGTAACAGCAAAATTACTTACATTGATGGCGATAAGGGTGAATTGCTCTATCGCGGTTACCCAATTGAAGATTTGGCAAACAACTGTGACTTCTTGGAAGTTTGTTATTTGTTGATCAATGGCGAGTTACCAAACGCTGCTGAGAAAAAAGAATTTGATACTTTGGTGATGCACCACACGATGGTTCATGAGCAAATGCAATTTTTCTTGCGTGGCTTCCGCCGTGATGCGCATCCAATGTCTGTATTGACTGGCTTGGTTGGTGCAATGGCTGCTTTCTATCATGATCAGATCAATTACAACGACCCTAAAGCTCGTCAAATTGCACAGATTCGCTTGATTGCGAAGATGCCAACTTTAGTAGCGATGGCGTATAAGTACTCTGTAGGACAACCATTTATCTATCCTGATAATTCTTTGTCATACACAGCAAATTTCATGCGCATGATGTTCGCTACGCCTTGTGAAGAATACAAAGAGAACCCAGTTTTAGTACGTGCTTTGGATCGCATCTTCACCTTGCATGCTGATCATGAGCAAAATGCTTCAACATCTACAGTGCGTTTGTGTGGATCTTCAGGCACCAATCCATTTGCTGCTATTTCAGCTGGTATTGCATGCTTGTGGGGCCCAGCACACGGTGGCGCAAACGAAGCTTGCCTCCAAATGTTGAATGAAATTCAGGCTAATGGTGGCGTAGAGCGTATTCATGAATTCATCGCTCAAGTAAAAGACAAGAACTCTAATGTTCGCTTGATGGGCTTTGGTCATCGTGTTTACAAAAACTTCGACCCACGCGCCAAGTTAATGCGTGAAACCTGTTACGAAGTTTTAAATGAGCTCGGCCTTGAAAATGATCCATTATTCAAGCTTGCTATGACTTTGGAGCAAATCGCTTTGGAAGATGACTACTTTGTAAGTCGTAAGCTTTATCCAAACGTTGATTTCTACTCCGGAATCGTTCAGCGCGCTCTTGGTGTTCCAACAGAAATGTTTACTTGCATTTTTGCATTAGCAAGAACTGTAGGTTGGATTGCTCAGTGGGAAGAAATGATTACCGATCCTGAGTACAAGATTGGTCGTCCACGTCAGTTATATGTTGGCGAGACTTCACGCAAAGTACCAAACATTTCAGTTCGCAAGTAAGGTTATTAGGTTTTTATGTCTCGTACGCTATATGACAAGTTATGGGATGACCATGTGGTCTACTCAGAAGAGGATGGCACAGCCACGATTTATATCGACCGACAGCTGCTACATGAGGTAACCAGTCCTCAGGCTTTTGAAGGTTTAACAGTGGCTGGTCGTCCTGTCTGGCGTATTTCTGCAAACCTCGCAGTTTCTGATCACAACGTTCCAACAACTGATCGCAGTGAAGGTATTTCCGATCCAATCTCGAAGTTGCAAGTAGATACCTTAGATCAGAACTGTGACGCTTTTGGTATTACCCAGTACAAAATGAATGATGTTCGTCAGGGCATTGTTCACGTGATTGGGCCAGAGCAGGGCGCTACATTGCCTGGCATGACAGTCGTATGTGGTGACTCTCATACCAGTACGCATGGTGCATTTGGCGCATTGGCCTTCGGTATTGGTACGTCGGAAGTTGAGCACGTATTGGCAACCCAAACTTTGCTCATGAAAAAGAGCAAGAACATGTTGGTAAAAGTCGACGGACGCTTGCAAGTGGGTTCTACCGCTAAAGATATTGTTTTGGCGGTGATTGGCAAGATTGGCACTGCTGGCGGTACTGGATACACCATTGAGTTTGCTGGTGAAGCGATTCGCAATTTATCGATGGAAGGTCGCATGACTGTCTGTAACATGGCTATTGAAGCTGGCGCCCGCGCTGGTTTAGTTGCTGTTGATGAGACAACCATCGATTACATCAAAGATCGTCCATATTCACCCAAAGCTGAAACCTTAAGACATGCTTTGCAATATTGGCGTACTCTTCACTCTGATCCAGGCGCACATTTTGATGCAGTGGTTGAATTGCGTGCAGAAGAGATTGCCCCTCAAGTAACTTGGGGCACATCGCCTGAAATGGTTTTGGCAATTGATGATCGCGTACCAGATCCGGAAAAAGAGCGTGATCCCAATAAACGTTCCGCAATGGAGCGAGCGCTGGAGTATATGAATTTGATTCCAAATACTCCATTGAGTCATATTTCAGTGGACAAAGTCTTTATTGGTTCATGCACTAATAGCCGCATTGAAGATATGCGTGCCGCCGCTAGAGTTGTTGATCGTTTAGGTAAAAAAGTTGCAGCAAATGTGAAATTGGCTATTGTTGTTCCTGGATCTGGCTTAGTAAAAGCCCAAGCAGAGCGTGAAGGTTTAGATCGCGTATTTAAAGCTGCTGGCTTTGAATGGCGTGAACCTGGTTGCTCTATGTGTTTGGCGATGAATGCTGATCGCCTTGAACCAGGTGAGCGTTGTGCCTCGACCTCTAATCGTAACTTTGAGGGTCGCCAAGGTAACGGTGGCAGAACACATTTAGTGAGTCCAGCTATGGCGGCAGCAGCCGCTATCGAAGGTCACTTCGTTGACATTCGTAAAATTTCTTAAAGGTTTGTGCGTGCGTAAAACTTCTTTAATTACCCGTTTGGTTTTTGTTGGATTGATTGGCTTCATTATTTCAGCGTGCAGCAGCACCATGGAAGGACTTGGTAAGGATCTGCAAAACATGGGTAACTCTATGAGCAGTTCTGGTTCAAAACCAGCAAACAGCAATCAATCCCAAACCAAAGGTAAAGATGTTGTTGTAACTCCAGTTCAATAACGCCTCCTCACGTATTCATTTAAAAAGCACTAGTCATCATGGAAAAATTTACGGTATATAAAGGCATCGTCGCCCCGTTAAATCGCGAAAATGTCGATACCGACGCGATCATTCCTAAACAGTTTCTTAAATCCATTAAAAAAACGGGTTTTGGGCAAAATTTGTTTGATGAATGGCGCTACCTTGATCTTGGCGAGCCAGGTCAAGATTGCAGTACACGTCCAATTAATCCAGACTTTTTTTTAAATCAACCACGTTATAAGGGTGCCGGTATTCTTTTGGCCCGTAAAAACTTTGGTTGCGGAAGCTCCCGTGAACACGCTCCATGGGCTTTGGAGCAATCTGGTTTTAGGGCTATTATTGCCCCCAGTTTTGCTGATATCTTCTTTAATAATTGCTTTAAAAACGGTGTGTTACCCATTGTTTTAACTGAACAACAGGTTGACCACTTATTCAATGAAACCTTGGCATTTAATGGTTATCAGTTAACCATAGATCTCGAGCGTCAAGAGGTTATCGCCCCCGATAACCGGACATATAGCTTTGATGTAGCCCCTTTTAGGAAATATTGCCTCCTTAATGGATTGGATGATATTGGGCTAACTCTGCGCCATGCAGATAAAATCAAGGCTTATGAAGCTGAGCGCATTCTCAAAATGCCTTGGCTCACAACACAATTGCCATAACTTAAAACTTAAGGGTTGTCATGAAAATTGCAGTTCTCCCGGGCGATGGGATCGGCCCGGAAATTGTCGCTGAAGCAGTTAAAGTTTTAAACGCTCTTGGACCAAAATTTGATTTAGAGACTGCGCCAGTAGGCGGGGCTGCCTATGAAGCTGCTGGTCATCCCTTGCCACCTGCAACATTAGAGCTGGCTAAAAAGGCTGATGCCATTCTTTTTGGTGCTGTTGGTGACTGGAAATATGACACTTTGGCTCGCGAGTTACGTCCAGAGCAAGCGATCCTTGGACTGCGCAAGCACCTTGAGTTATTTGCCAACCTTAGACCAGCTATTTGTTATCCAGAATTAACCGCTGCCTCTAGTCTTAAGCCTGAGATCATTGCTGGTTTGGATATTCTGATTATTCGCGAACTCAATGGCGATATTTACTTCGGTCAACCGCGCGGTGTGCGTACTTCAGAATTACCTTTGTTTAAAGGTGCGCGTGAAGGCTACGACACTATGCATTACAGCGAGCCTGAAGTAGAACGTATTGGCAGAGTTGCTTTTGAAGCTGCTCGTAAACGTGGCAAAAAAGTCTGCAGCGTTGATAAGGCTAACGTACTGGAAACTTCACAGTTGTGGCGTGAAGTCATGATCCGGATTTCTAAAGAGTACCCTGACGTTGAGTTGTCACATATGTACGTGGACAACGCTGCTATGCAACTGGTTAAGGCTCCCAAAGCCTTTGACGTTGTTGTTACTGGAAATCTTTTTGGAGATATCTTGTCCGATGAGGCCGCAATGTTAACGGGCTCTATTGGCATGCTGCCCTCAGCCTCGCTAGATAAAAACAATAAAGGTTTGTACGAACCAAGTCACGGGTCTGCGCCAGATATCGCCGGTAAAGGCATTGCTAATCCTTTAGCAACCATTTTGTCTGCTGCGATGATGTTGCGCTACTCATTGGGAATGGCTTCTGAAGCAGATCGTATTGAGGTAGCCGTGCAAAAGGTATTAGCTCAAGGTTTACGTACTGCTGATATCTATACAGAGGGTACTCAAAAGGTTTCAACAGTTCAGATGGGTGATGCAGTAGTTGCAGCCCTTTCCAAATAATTTATTAAGCAGTCTTTAAGAGATAGTTCATTGTTATGGCAAATTCAAATACACCATTAGTAGGTTTAGTAGGTTGGCGCGGTATGGTTGGCAGCGTTCTCATGGAGCGCATGCTGGCTGAGAAAGACTTCGACTTGATCGAGCCTGTATTTTTTAGTACCAGTCAGGCTGGCGGAGAAGTTCCACTGCTAAACGGTCAAAAAGTCACAAAGAATGAAAATACTTTGCAAGATGCAAATGACATCATGGCGCTTTCACGCTGTGACATTATTTTGACTTGCCAAGGTGGTGACTATACCAACGACGTTTTTCCAAAATTGCGTGCAGCTGGCTGGCAAGGTCACTGGATTGATGCGGCTAGCGCATTGCGGATGAAGGATGACGCGGTATTGATTTTAGATCCAGTCAATCGCTCTGTGATTGATAAGGCTTTAGCTGCTGGTGGTAAAAATTGGATTGGCAGTAACTGTACCGTCAGTTTGATGATGATCGCGATGGGCGGCCTTGTGAAGGCTGATATGGTTGAGTGGATTAGCGCCATGACTTATCAAGCTGCATCTGGTGCTGGTGCACAAAACATGCGTGAATTACTTTTGCAAATGGGTGCCTTACGCGATAGCGTAGCAGCTGAATTAGCAGATCCTTCATCTTGGATTTTGGATATCGACCGTAAAGTTACTGCGACATTGCGTTCTGCTGAATTCCCCAAAAAGAATTTCCGCAATACTGCCTTGGCTGGTAGCTTGATCCCTTGGATCGATGTTCCTGTTGATAACGGGCAAACCAAAGAAGAGTGGAAGGGTGGCGCTGAATTTAATAAGATTCTTGGTCGTCCAGCATTCCGTACTCCAGGAAGTATTCCGGTTGATGGATTGTGTGTCCGAGTAGGCGCTATGCGTTGCCACTCTCAAGGCTTAACCGTTAAGCTCAAAAAAGATATTCCTTTAAAGGAAATCGAAGAGATTTTGGCCAATGACAATCAGTGGGTCAAAGTAGTGCCAAATGATCGCGAAACAACAGAGCGTGATTTATCACCAGCTGCGGTAAGCGGCACTTTGACAGTACCTATCGGCCGCCTGCACAAAATGTCTATGGGCCCAGAATATCTTGGCGCCTTTACAGTTGGCGATCAGCTTCTTTGGGGTGCTGCTGAGCCATTGCGCCGCATGTTGCGCATTTTGCTCGAAAAATAATGCTGCGTTTTATTCAGCTTAGCTGCAAACAGGCGCTACTCTTAGTTTGTCTAAGCTGGTCATGCCTGGTTGGAGCTATGTCTTTAGGGTCTGTGCACTTGCTATCTCGTCCAGGGGAGCCACTTCGCGCTGAGATTCCTATTAAGGTTAATCCTCAAGATAAGGAATTACTCGATAGCTTGAGTGTCAAACTGCCTGGAAAAGATGCTTATGAGCGTTTAGGGGTTTCTCAAAAGATTCTTGATTTAAATCCTCAGGCTATGGTGTACAGAAATCGCCAAGAGGAATTAATGGTCTTGGTGGAAACAGTCAACTCTGTACCAATAACAGATGATCCCTTTTTGGACGTCCTCGTAAATCTGACATGGTCCTCTGGCAGCATTAATAAAACTTATACCTTGTTGATAGGTGACTCCCAAAAGATCAATGTTAAGCCTGGTCAGTCTTTATCAGAAATTGCTGCACAACTTGCACCGCAGCTCGATGGCGCCACTATTGATCAAACCATGTTGGCTCTCTATAAAGCCAACCCCGATGCCTTTGCTAGTGGCAGCATTAACCTTCTTGCGGCTGGCTCTGAACTCATTAAACCAAGCCCAGCTTTATTGCGTTCTATCAGCCCTACGGAAGCCACCCAATTTGTTGAAGAAGCTAATGCCCAGTGGCGAGCTAGCCACGAAACTGAAGGTAACCCTTCAAGCAACACGGCATCCAATAGCAAAAAAGATTCTGCTAATGACGCAAAAGATCGCCTAAAGATTGGATCAAGCGTTGATGCGAATTCTGATGAGCGTCGGTATACCGAGGACTTGGTAGCTCAAGAAAAAGTGCTGGAGCAGACTCGTGCAAAGGTTGCTGAACTTGAAAAAAATATTGCCGATCTACAGACGCTGATAGATCAATCGAAAGGCAAAAAAACGCCTGCAGAGAAGTTCACTCTTGGCGGTTTTGGCCCTGGCTTATTGGCATTATTGTTAATTGGCGCTACTGGACTCTTGCTTTGGTTCTTGGCGCGCAATGCTCGCAAATCTGAAGTGGATCACTTTAAAAAGCCAGCAGTTCACCATGCTGAAAAAGTAAGTTCTACCGTTTCAAGTACAGTGCCTGACCGAACCAAGGCATTGCTTGCTGGTATAGATTTGGATCTATCTAAGCCGGTGCCTGTGCAAAAAGTTGCTTCTGTATCGGTATCAGCCCCAGCCCACAATCCTTTGGCAGATACTTTACGTGTAAAGATGAACTTAGCGCGCGCCTACATCACCATTGAAGATTTTGCAGCTGCCAAAAAATCACTCGAAGAAGTAGTGAAAGCTAGTCACGCGGTAGACCCAGCTATTACTATCGAAGCCCAAGCATTGCTTGAGGAGCTTGCTCATCGCCACGATTGAACAAAAGTGTGAAGAACAGTTAAGGCAAAAAGGGCGGACAAAACAATGCGTATAGCCCTTGGCCTTCAATATGATGGAAGTCCTTATTCAGGCTGGCAGTCTCAACTTAGTCTGAATACCGTTCAAGATGAGCTTGAAAAAGCTTTGGATGCTTTTATTGGTAAAGATGCAAGTCAATCAAACCCTGTTCGGGTAGTTACTGCCGGTCGTACAGATACAGGTGTGCATGCACTAGGTCAGGTAGTTCACTTTGATACTAATGTAGATCGAGAAAATTGGTCGTGGGTGAGGGGGGTTAATTCTTTCTTACCAGAGTCCATTGTCATTAATTGGGCAAAGCCCGTCCCTGAAGAATTTAGTGCGCGTTTTTCCGCTTACGAGCGCACTTATTTTTATGCATTACATGCTGGGCCTTGCAGAACGCCCATGGTTGCAAAACGTGCGGGTTATTTAATGCTCGCCGCAGATCGCTGGTTGGATATTGATGCCATGAAACATGCTGCTCAATGCCTCATTGGAGAGCATGATTTCACTTCATTTCGATCTTCAGAGTGCCAGAGTAAGACGCCCATTAAAACGCTTTATGAAATAGAGATTGTTTCTGACCAACCTTGGGTGTATTTTCGGATCAAGGGCAATGCCTTTTTGCACCATATGGTGAGAAATTTACTTGGCAGCTTTGTGATGATCGGTATCGGTAAGCAGCCCCCTGAGTGGATGAAGACTGTTCTAGAGGCGAAAGATAGAAGTATTGCCGCGCCCACCTTTTCACCAGATGGCCTTTATCTTGCCAAAATAGCCTATCCAGAAGAATTTGATATTCCAGAACCTTGGTTAGATAACTCCTGGTTTCCAAAAAACCTATTTGAGGACAAATAAGCTAGAACGCTTATCATTTCACTATGGGACTTCTTACTTATACGCCTGGCAAAACTCGCATCAAAATCTGCGGTTTAAAGACTCCAGCAGCAATCGATGCTGCTGTGCAAGCAGGAGTTGATGCTGTTGGTTTTGTCTTTTACCCCCCAAGCCCTAGAGCTGTCACCCCAAATATCGCTGCCGCACTGATTTCTAGGCTTCCAGCTGGGGTTGACGCGGTTGGATTGGTAGTAAATGCCTCAGATGCTGACTTTGCTGCTATCCGCTCAGCAGCCTCAATCAGCCTTTGGCAATTCCATGGGGACGAAACCCCTGAGGAATGTGAAAGATTGGCTGCTGGCGATCCATGGATGAAGGCTGCCAGAGTAGGAAAAGAATTCGCATTTGACGATTTTTCCCTACAATACAAGCATTCAAACGCTTTTTTGCTCGATGCCCTCGTTGAGGGATACGGTGGTGGAGGCGTCCCTTTTGATTGGCAAGGAATACCGCAGACATGGGCAAGCGAAAACGCGCCTCGGGTCGTTTTGAGTGGTGGGTTGAACGTACACAACGTGGGCGAAGCAATTGCACGCCTACACCCTTGCGCGGTTGACGTCTCAAGTAGCGTTGAAAGTAGCAGGGGTGTAAAAGACTCCGCATTGATGGCTCAGTTTGTAAATGCCGTTCGTGCAGCCGATACGCAATTGGCATCCCAATAAATTGCTGTAAAAAAATTCAAAAGAGGTAGCTATGTACGACAAGCCAGATGCAAGAGGACACTTCGGTCCCTATGGCGGTGTATTTGTTTCTGAAACTTTAATGTTCGCATTAGATGAACTTAAAGAGGCTTATGCAAAGTACCAATATGATCCAGAATTCATCGAAGAATTTCATTACGAGTTAAAGCATTTTGTGGGTCGTCCATCTCCTGTTTATCACGCTAAGCGTTGGAGTGAGATGCTTGGTGGTGCGCAGATTTACCTTAAACGGGAAGATCTAAACCATACTGGTGCTCATAAAATTAACAACGTTATTGGTCAAGCTATGCTGGCTAAGCGTATGGGTAAGCCCCGCATTATTGCTGAAACCGGAGCAGGTCAGCATGGCGTTGCAACTGCAACCATCTGTGCACGTTTTGGCTTGGACTGTACGGTTTATCAAGGCTCTGTTGACGTAGCGCGCCAGGCACAAAATGTGTTTCGCATGAAATTACTCGGGGCAAAAGTTGTTCCAGTGGAATCTGGTACCAAGACTCTGAAGGATGCGCTGAACGAAGCCATGCGTGACTGGGTCACTAACGTAGACAATACTTTTTACATTATTGGTACTGTTGCTGGACCTCATCCATATCCGATGATGGTCCGAGATTTCCAGAGCGTTATTGGTGAAGAGTGCAAAGTGCAAATGCCAGAGATGACAGGGCGCCAACCAGATTATGTTTTAGCATGTGTCGGTGGCGGTTCAAATGCTATGGGTATTTTTTATCCCTATATTGATTATTCAGATGTACGTTTAATTGGAGTTGAGGCTGCTGGACATGGCTTAGGTAGTGGTTTGCATTCAGCTGCATTGTGCGTTGGTAAGCCTGGAGTGCTTCATGGTAATCGCACCTACTTGCTACAAGATGAAAATGGACAAATTTCTGAAACGCATTCTGTTTCAGCGGGTATGGATTACCCAGGCGTTGGTCCAGAACATGCATGGTTAAAAGATTCTGGTCGCGCCGAGTATGTTGCTATTACGGATGAAGAAGCGCTTAAAGCCTTTCATGATTGCTGTCGTATAGAAGGCATCATTCCAGCACTTGAGTCTTCACATGCGATTGCTTATGCCTGTAAGTTAGCCAAGACCTTACCCAAAGATAAAACGATTTTGGTGAACTTGTCTGGTCGTGGTGATAAAGACATGCATACCGTTGCACAAGCAACTGGATCAGAGGGATGATCTGCTGATCTAAAGACTTTTAGATCCAAACACTTAGTTAAAAATATATAGAAACCCTTATGTCAAAAATTACCGCAACTTTTAACGAGCTTAAAGCCGCAGGCAAAAAAGGGCTAATTCCCTTTATTACTGCCGGCGATCCAGATCCAGGGCTTACTGTTGAGCTAATGCATGCATTAGTACGTGGTGGATCTAGCGTGATTGAGTTGGGCGTACCTTTTTCAGATCCGATGGCAGATGGACCAGTTATTCAAAGAGCTTCTGAAAGGGCACTAAGCCATGGCGTGACTTTGCATAGCTGCCTGGAGATGGTGAAAGAGTTTCGTAAAAAAGACCCAAAAACGCCTGTTGTGCTGATGGGATATGCAAATCCTGTGGAGCAAATGGGCGCAGACCGTTTTGCAACTGAGGCTAAGGCTGCTGGTGTAGATGGTGTTTTGATCGTGGACTATCCGCCTGAAGAATGTGTGGATTTTGCTGCCAGAATGAGAGTTGCAGGAGTTGACCCGATTTTCTTATTGGCACCAACATCATCACATTTACGCATAAAGGAAGCCGCCAAAATAGCTTCTGGTTATATCTATTACGTCTCCATGAGGGGCGTAACAGGCTCTTCTAACCTCAATACCCAGGATGTGGCCAGCATAATCCCGAAAATTCGGGAGGAAACAGCGATTCCGATCGCTGTGGGCTTTGGTATTAATGATGCCGCTAGCGCTAAAGCAGTCTCTAATACAGCCGATGCCGTAGTTATTGGTAGCCGCATTATTCGACTTTTAGAGGAATGCGCCCCTGACCAAGCGGTACAATCCCTTGAAACCTTCATTCGTGAGATTCGCGTTGCCCTGGATACTTAAAAACTGATGAGCTGGATAGATAAATTACTCCCACCCCAAATTCAACACACCGATCCTGCGAATCGCAAATCGGTTCCTGAGGGATTATGGGTTAAGTGTCCAAGCTGTGAAATCGTACTTTACAGCACCGATATTGAAGCTAACCTCTCTGTTTGTCCAAAATGCAGCCATCACATGCGCATTGGTGCACGTCAGCGTCTCGATAGCCTCTTGGACCCCAAAGGTCGTCATGAGATCGGTGCTGATATCTACCCAATTGACCCTCTCAAATTTAAAGATTCAAAGAAATACCCGGACCGTCTAAAAGAGGCTAGCGATGCTTCTGGTGAATCTGAAGCTTTGATTGTGATGAGCGGCAAGATTGAAACTATTCCTGTTGTCGCTGCTTGCTTTGAGTTCCAGTTCATGGGCGGATCGATGGGCTCAGTAGTTGGTGAGCGTTTTGCTCGTGGAGTTCAAGAAGCCATTAACAAAAAGTGTGCCTTTATTTGTGTTACCGCGACTGGCGGTGCACGTATGCAGGAAAGTTTGCTTTCCTTATTCCAGATGGCAAAAACCAACTCCATGTTGACCTTGCTATCTAAAAAAGGTCTTCCTTACATTAGCGTCTTAACTGACCCAACCATGGGTGGTATTTCTGCAAGTTTTGCCTTTATGGGTGATGTGGTGATGGCTGAGCCAAAAGCATTGATTGGCTTTGCTGGCCCACGTGTGATCGAGCAAACTGTTCGCGAAAAGTTGCCAGAAGGTTTTCAGCGTGCTGAGTTCTTATTGCAAAAGGGCGGAATTGACATGATCGTCGATCGCCGTCAAATGCGTAATGAAATCGCCCATTTGCTTGCCTTGCTTCAGCAGCTCCCCGAGCCTGCAACAGCGAGTAGCACTTCTGCTTAAACGTTGAGTACCGCGCACCAAGCCCCCGTTTTATTTTCTAGCCTAGAAGCTTGGCTTAGGCACCTAGAAACCGCACACCCTGTCGGCATCGATATGGGTCTTGACAGAATTAACCGCGTCAAAGCTGCTTTAGGTTTGCACTTTGACTGCCCAGTTATTACTGTTGCCGGCACCAATGGCAAAGGCTCTACCTGCGCTTTTTTAGAAAGCATTCTGCTTTGCTCTGGATACCGTGTAGGTTGCCATACTTCACCACATTTACTGAGCTTTAATGAACGCGCACGCCTAAACGGGGAAGAGGTTAAAGATGCACTTTTACTTGAGCATTTTGCTGCCGTAGAAAAGGCTCGCGTCAGCTTATTGGATGCGCCAACCCTTACGTATTTTGAATTCACAACGCTAGCCATCATGCACTTATTTGCTAAGGCAAATTTAGATGCAGTCATTCTAGAGGTGGGAATGGGCGGACGCTTGGATGCAGTCAATATTATTGATGCTGATTGCGCAATTGTGACGAGTATTGATATTGATCATGCGGATTTCTTAGGTGGTACAAGAGAAGAAATTGCATTGGAAAAGGCTGACATATTCCGACCTGAGCAAATCGCAGTTTGTGGTGATCCCATCCCCCCTCAGACCCTGATCGACTACGCTGAAAAAATTGGTTGTGATTTATGGTTAATGGGACGAGACTACAACTTCCAAGGTGATAAGCAGCAATGGGGTTGGGCTGGACGAAATAAACGATTTAGTGGCCTTGGTTATCCAGCATTAAGAGGCGCCAATCAGATTTTGAATGCCTCAGCAGTCATAGCTGCGTTGATGGCTTTACATCAGCGTCTGCCTGTGAGTGCTCAGGATATTCGCAATGGCTTTGCTATGGTTGAGCTTCCAGGGCGATTCCAGGTTCTTCCAGGTCAGCCAACTGTGGTTTTGGATGTTGCCCATAACCCCCATGCTGCAGCAACTCTTGGGCAGGGCTTGGATAAGATGGGTTATCACCCCTATACCTATGCAGTTTTTGGTGCGATGGCTGATAAGGATATTGAAGGTGTCATAAAGCCCCTATTGGGAATAGTAGATTTTTGGTTTTGCACGGATTTGCCCACACCTAGGGCCGCTAGTGCAAAGCTCCTTGCCTCTAAGCTTGAGGCATTGGGAGTTGCAGTGAAAAATGGCGAAGATGGTGGCATTGAATGCTTCCCTGAGCCTGCTGCAGCGTATCAAAAAGCGATGTCAAAAGCAGGTGAGGGTGATAGAATTGTGGTCTTCGGATCCTTCTATACCGTTGCAGGCGTAATGGCTTACAGAAACAACCAGGCGCATTGATCCATGATTCGTTTATCTAAGATTTTTAAGCGAAAACCACAGGCCGACGAGTTCGAAAGAGCTTCGGTTAGGGTTAGACGCACCACAAAAAATACCGTTCCCCGTGGCATGCAGCGCACGCTAGAGAATGAAGAAGTTGAACTCAATGAAGACCCAGAACAACAACGAGCACGTCATCGCTTAATCGGCGCGGCTGTTTTGGTGCTGATTGCCGTCATTGGACTGCCACGTATTTTGGATAGCCAGCCTAAATCCGTAAATAACGATATTGCAGTCAATATTGTGACTAGTCTGCCAGCACCAAATGCCCTGGCAC